>Ga0075421_100002959_pt1 | contig 20336 bp, 19 predicted proteins | sample SoiMetdeltSBSDD5_FD_75292 | JGI IMG/M metagenome (GOLD analysis project Ga0075421, IMG submission 75292) | Bulk soil microbial communities from a Populus tree surrounding site in Tennessee, USA - Soil MetaG P. deltoides SBSDD5 | ecosystem: Environmental > Terrestrial > Soil > Tree plantation... | reverse complement strand
GGGAGAAGCGTTCCGGAAGCTGCAAACAGATACCGCCCTTTCAGCGTTTTCAGGGTGCACGTTGGCTCACCCTCTTGTTCCTCTGCATATCCTGGCTCCATGGTGATGAGTCCCACGGTGATGAATATCCCTATCCCAATCGCCCCTCAGAGTCCTACACGATTCATGTTGATTCTCCTTTCATACGGAAGGTACAAGGTCTGCGTTAATGGTATGGGTAGTGCTCGTCGAAGTGCCGTGTGTAGTCGGGCATACTCCTCTCTTTGCGGGTGTATGGTTACCGTCGATGGACGGATCGCTCCCTCCACCTCTGCTTCAAAACCGTGCGTGCCGCTTTTGTGACACACGGCTCCTCAGTGATGCATAGAGTCTCAAGCCCCAACCTGAAGTGTTTCATGAGAAACCCCATCAGTGAATTGCTTGTTCTCAGCGCGCCAGCGCTGGCGGCCCTCATCGCGGAGTTGATGGTATTTCTTGCCGTGGTCCTCGCTGTAAAGCTTCCCCAGCCTCTCGCTATGGAAGCGGAAAAACGTTGTTATCTCCTGATTCGCTTTCTCCATATGATCATCCAAGATTCTGTGCATCCATTGCCCAACCGTTGTTTTCTCGTGGGCAAGAAAAACAAACTCTCCTTCGCTAATGGTCCCTGATTCTGCGAGCCGATCCCAAAAGGACACCTGCTCAATTGGGGTTTGCAGCTCTCGCGCTTCCTCGAAAATATCGTGAAGGAGTGGCTCCAGTGGCTGACCTCTCCTTTTCTCGCTCTTGTTCGACGAGATAGCAGGCTGCGATGGTTCCCAGGAGCCTGGTTCTGACGTGCTCGCTTTGCCCATGAGCAGCCAACCAGCGCAATTGCTCGATTGCGGTTGACAGTTCTTGAGATGTAATCGGGCCGGATCGCGCCCTCTTTGTTTTTGACATCCTACCTCCTTTGGCAGTTGAACAACTTGGACACACAACTCCGCACAAATGGCTGAGTTTTCAAAGACTTCAGTTGTCAGGGGAAATCGCTACAATGCGGTGAGCTATTAGCTAAGGTCCGTTGGGTTATGGCTAGGGACTGCTGAACGTTTCCCTCGTTGGTAGTCCCACTTTTCTTAGGAAACTGGCCGCACATCATACTCACACCAGAGTCAAAGTCAAGAAGTTCCTTCGAACATCGCGAAAGCGGCCAAGCCATCCCGGCGAAGTGGCGGGTGACCGCTTTAGAGGCTTTGCGGCGCTCCGCCCTACGGCCAGCGCACCAGGCCTCGCGCAAAAGGCGTTCGCCCTGCTCCGGGCTTGCGCCCCCGCGGCAAACAGCTGGTTAGGCCGAGATCGCCCTGTTTGGCAGTTTCCGAATTGGCTTCCAAGGGTAGCGGAGACATTTCGGGGTCGCAATCCTTGCAATAAACAACGCCCAAACGTTCCACAAACTCAGCAAAAGAGAACATCCTCTTCCTGCATTCGTTACAGAAATATGGACTCGGCATAGCATTTCCTCGAAGTCATTCCTCTTAGATGGTGAATTATTAGGTCACAGGAAATACTAGTCCCGTCCTGAACTCGAAGACTTTCCGTATTGCCGTTTGCATGTGACTCTTCATTTTGCGAGTTTAGACTTCACCCCGTAGGGCGCAAAAGGAGCCGAGGAAGCATCATGAAGATTAAAAAATGGGGGTCGAGGGGGAGTCAGGACAGGCTCAAGACAACGGTTGGGGAACACCGGGAAATACCGGGAATCAATGGCGCGGGTTGCCATTTTCCATAGAAGCCCCACGCTTCGCCTTGCTATCTTGCGCGATTTTAAGGTTTTCGCAGGCGTCAGTGGCTCTTAGGATTTATCTAGAGGTGACGCGAGAACAAAATTTGGCTATTGCTTTAGCCCTAACGCAACCTTCCCGCACCGCCCACACGTCCATCTTCCCCCTCGAACTGCTGAGTGTCATATCGGGACGCTAGCCAATTGTGCCCAATGATCCAACAGAGAACTCGTTTCAATGGCTTCATCGGTTCGTTCACTCCAGCGGTGGGCATAATTACAGAGCTTGACCAAGAAAGGAAGCGAGCCAGGGTTTCACGGAAGAGGGTCCCAGGAAACACGGTAACACCGCCGGATCAGGTCTTGGTGTTTTGCTTAAGTAGCAGCTGAGGACTTCCTGGGGGCCAACAAACAGGGATCAGCGAGGTCGGATCCGAGGACTACTGCGTCTTGAACTCGCCCTCTGAGATCGTCTGGTTTCCGCTTGCCTCGATTGCTAACACCTCGACGATGTACTCCGCGTTTGGCTGGAGGAATTCCGGCGAAACCGTTACCTCTGTGACTGTGGGCTGGAGGTTAACGCTAAATACGCGGAGAGGTTGGGGCTTCACCTGTTCGACGATGACCTGGTAGCCGACAATGTTAACTGCCGAAGCAGTACCCGGAAATGGATTTGCGACGGGTTCCCAATCGATAACGATTGGCGCGGTAGGGGACAGCACTGCGTCTTCGACTGGAAAGACAATTTCAGGCCCGGCAGGGATATTGTGTTTGAGCGGCGCCTTGCCGTTCAGGGTTTGTCCATCAACCGTCGTACCCTTGAATGTGTAATTGCCCGCCGGGAACCGAGTGAAGAGCTCGTCCAGCGACTGTTCGGCGAAAGACGGCTCCGCACTTTCGAAGAAGAGCTCGGTAACGCCTTGATTCCCCACGCTGCCGCTGCCACGGACGTCGAAAATCTTCTCTCCGTTCGGATCGAAGACTTCAAGTCTCTGCCAACCGGCCGCATCGACAAAGATCTGAATGCCCGCGTCTCCAGCCGTGGCGTTGACCTCGATGATGATCCTAGTTTGGCTGAAGGGGATAGCCCAAAGCTTCGGGGCAGTGACCAGAAGAGTGACCATTACGACAAAGAACACTGGCCATATACGCATGTGTCCCATCATTCCGATTCGATTCTTCCTAAACATTGCTGAAACCATAATTACCTCCTTTTGTTGTTGGCCGTTCAAAATATAGGGAGTGTCCAAATTGCCGTTTACGAGCAGAGAGCTTAAGCATCACTGTGTGAAACTCCTTGAGTACAGGAGAAGGATAGCTAAAATGAGTGCCAAAGCCAATCAGAGTGGAGGCGCGGAGATGGGCTACCGGAGAGGTTTAACCCATGTGGGCGGGCTTCGGCCCTCCTGCTCTGTCTTCCGGTGGGATTAGTGCTGAGGATTTGAGATCAAAGGAATGAAGACCATCTGCCGGTTCATTTGGAACACCGCTGAGTTTCTCCGGATCCCATTGGGCCCTCTTGGCCCGTGGATCTTTGGCGGGATGATTGGACGAATGCCTAGGCGGCAGCGGGAACACCGAGGACAGTGAAACTGCTCGATTCGTGGTCCTCGCTGTTGCACTCCTCTGCTGGCTGGGACTGAGGATGGTCTTGAGGTAGACCTAGGTTCGGCCCGATGAAGCCCGCCCTTTTTGACTTTCCCGACCGGATGTAACCTGGATTTAATACCTGATGTCCATAATGGGGGCATGAGCGCATTTCAGAGCAGTGGATGGTGAGACCATCTATTGTCGACGACCTCCCGGCTTGGATTCGCGACGAATACAGTCCTCGAATGTGGCGCAGCGATGCCTTCTGCCAGCGCTGCGGAGCTAAGCTTTGGAGGAGGTATCATCCGATGCTTTTCCTTCTCTGCCTACTGAGTTAGGGAAGCTGAGGAGATAGAGGTTTCTTAAAAGCAAACTACCCCGTTGGAGGCGGATAAAACATGAACCCAGGCGTAAAGACCACGACCACAAATGAGACCATTATCGAAAGGCTGAAGAGAGAAAAGCGTGAGCGAGAAAACGAAGCTCCGAAACAGCGAGAAGATATCCATCAAAGGATAGCCGAATCTCGACGGGCAGGAAGAGACACATTCGACAAGGACCTCGACGACATCAGCTACGACACATTAGAGAGACTCGTAAAGACTTCGGAGAACACAATTCTACTTACACTGCCACAGTCACCTGGCAAAGGAAAGGTAGACAGGTTGAGAGACGCTCTGGGGCAGCAACTCTCCTCTGTCCCAGACAGCGCCTTCGAACGCGACTTTGTTGCTGGTTACATTGAAAGAGCTAAGGAACGTTGGCAAAGCGAACTCAAACAGAAGACTTGAGGACTAGCTGTTTGGTGAGAATGCGTTTCAGGAAGGAGACCCGGAGAAGCCGCAGCTGCTCATCCCTGCAGCCCTGAACTTCTCCGGTTCTTGCATGAAAAACCAGCAACTTCAGTATGACACGTCCCCCAGGAATATGCCATATTTTTCTCACTCTAATATGATATTTCGGGTCATCCTGAGCGTGCTGCTATTTTACGATGCTAGCCGGGCAGGAAGAGTTCCGCAATAAGGTGGCTTTTCGGTGGTCGAGGTTGTGGTTTCAAGGGCCTCCCAGGCGTCCGAAAAAAGTTGCAAGCTTCTTGCTTCGGCTGGCTCCTTCTTCCCATTTTCAAGTTGCAAAACGTCGGCTTTATTGCAGTATCCAGTGCTGGACGATTTTTGGATCCGCCAAGTACGCACCGCGGACATTCGTTTCGTGCTGGCTTCGCTCGGCAGAACGGTCCACCAATGAGATACGGATCTCTATATCTGCTGCAGGTGGTTGAGATTGGGTTCGGATGACTGTATCTGACCATTCGGTGATTTGGTGTTCGAACATAATTACAGAGAGGCGGCCACTTAGATCTGACATCGAGTTGCTGTCGCTTTTTCTGTATAGCATTGCAATAGCCTCCGTGCATCTGCCCATCTCCTTCCAGCACCTCACCTGTACGCTGTTTGCTGCAGGTAGAGTAGAATCCTCCGGAGAGGTTGTCAGACTCCACCGTCCCTCAAAGGCAACGTAATTCCTGTCTTTCTCGTCAAACCTTATCCTCTTCGGAATTGACCGAACCTCTGGCGAAAATGAGCTAACCATCAAAGAGACGCTAAAGATAAGAACTAAAGGCACTTTCAAGTTCTGTCTCCGGCCCGGCCAATGAGGAGTTGGCGCTCGGCATGGCGTGGCTTGACAAAGGCGGCAGGGTTGAAGGGGTTTCGCTTCCACGATTTGAGGCATCAAGCTATTACGGAGTTGGCGGAGATTGGGCTGTCAGATCAAACCATCATGTCGATTGCCGGGCATGTCTCAAAGGAAATGCTGAACAGCCACATTCGCATGGCTGCTAAACGGAAGGGGCTCGACAGCATGGAAGCCCAATGGGTAGAGGATAGCCAGGTAACTCCGGCTGTGGCCACGGGGAGCAATTAAGCAGGTTTGAAGATGGTTATGTCACAAACACAGAAAACCACTCTCAGCAAGAGGCGTAACCTATTGAGAAAGCTGGTACGCCCGAGAGGATTCGAACCTCTGGCCTCTTGCTCCGGAGGCAAGCGCTCTATCCAGCTGAGCTACGGGCGCATTGACCATGGCGAAACCGCCGCTGCAGTCAGGCGTTGGGGGCAAACCAAACCGCAGTGAGACGCCCATGGAGTCTACCAAAACCGGAGTCCTTGTCAAACCATTCTTCGACTGTGTGAGGCCCGCTACACTGACGACTAGATACGGGTTTGAAGCAAACGCAGCATGCAGATTCTGGGATGCGAGGTTTGCGGCCCAGTAGCGTCACGTTCCGACATTAGAGACAGCGGGAAATTTCGTTGAGTTTGCTCGAAGTTCGTGTAGGATAAGCTCTTTCAAAGAAAGGAGGTTGGGGAAGTACTCACCAAAGGACACTGTCTTTCTAATTTCCATTAGCAGCGGAGGCCAAACAGCAATGCGAATCATAAGAAAGGTGGGAATGCTCCCATTAGCGGTCATCTTGCTAGCCATGGGATCCATTATCTATGCCTTTCAGGCGAAGAATCCGAAGCTGCCCCAACCATTTCACACCCCGTCGGCGAACAATCGCCCGCAAGTGATTTCGCGCCCGGACGGAGCGCAACTGAGTTTGCCCCATGGCTTCAGTATTGATGTCTACGCAGAAGGTTTTGAGCAGCCTCGCTTCATGGTGCAGGGGGCCGGCGGCGAGATTCTCCTCAGCGACAGCACGGATAGTGGGGCCGTGTTCCGCCTGCTGGATAGCAACAAGGATTTCAAAGTTGACGAAAAGGTGAAACTGATTGAAGGGCTGGATCGCCCCTATGGACTGGCTTTCTGGAAGGATTTTCTTTATGTGGCCGAAACCACTTCGCTCAAACGTTACAGCTACGACCCGAAGCAAATGAAGGTGAAGGGCCAAGGCGAGGAGTTGGTCTCCCTGAAGGATTTCGGCAAGGGCCACTGGACCAGGACTGTTCTGTTCGACGCGAAGGGCGAGAAGATGTACTTGTCAGTTGGCTCGGGATCGAACGTCGACGCAGGCGAGGATCCAATGCGGGCCAGCATTCTTCGATTCAACCCGGATGGGAGCGGCAAGGAGCTTTTCGCGACCGGCGTGCGCAACGTCATTGGGCTGCGCTGGTATCCGGGAACTCAGACTCTCTGGGCCGCAGTTCAAGAGCGCGACGGTCTGGGCGACGACTTGGTCCCGGATTTCTTTACGTCAATCAAGCAGGGAGGCTTCTACGGCTGGCCGTACGCTTACATTGGTCCCAATGAAGATCCGCGCCGCAAAGGTGAGAAGCCGGATCTGGTGGCAAAGACCATTGTTCCGGATGTCCAACTGGGAGCCCATGTGGCTGTTCTAGATGTGCTCTTCTACACAGGCAGGCAGTTTCCGAAGGAATACCAGGGTGGCGCTTTTCTTTCCTTCCACGGCTCCTGGAATCGATCACGGCGCATCGGTTACTCGGTTGCCTTCATTCCTTTTAAGGACGCTAAGCCGCTAAGCGGACCAAAGGACTTTCTGACCGGGTTTATGTTGGGACCTGAGAAGCGTGAAGTCTGGGGACGCCCGGTGGGTCTGCTCCAGCTTCCCGATGGTTCACTGCTTGTTTCGGAGGACGGCGGGAATAAGCTTTGGAGAATCTCCTACAAGGGATAGTACGTTGTCAGCCATCGGTGGTCGGTTTGCCAGTGGGATATTCCTCTTGGTGCTGGGACGTAAAAACGGCGAGATAACTGACTGTTGAGGACAGACCGCCGACAACGGTCCTATGGAGCGGACAAGATTCATAAGTCTTCTGTTCCTGCTCGTCGCTCTCGGGCTAAGCTTGTCTCCTTTGGGCTCAGCTCGGCCTCAACCTTTTGCCCCGGACGATTCCCTGAGGTTCTCCCACCGCCGGCATCTAGTTCTGACTGCAATTGACTGCCAGGATTGTCATTTCAGCGCAGCTGTTTCTCGCCACGCCTCGGACGACAACCTACCCCAGCCTGAAACCTGTCTTTCCTGCCACGACGGCATTCACGCCATGAGGCATGAGAACCCAGGTGCCGTCTACGTCTTCAGTCGCCTGCCCAAGACGCTTCACTTCAACCATCAGCAACATCTGGCGTTGGGCAACGTAGCGCCGGCGCTCGCCGCGGCCGTGGATGATGAGAAGTATCTGGGATCAACTGCTGGCGTTCGAGAGCTTCTGGAAACTGAGAACGCCTGTGAAGCTTGTCATCGCGGTCTGAGGGAGAGCGATGTGACGAGCCAAGTCCACTACCCTCAGATGGCCGACTGCCTGGTTTGCCACAGCACTATCGATCCACCGTTCAGTTGCGAGCTGTGTCATACGAAGGAAGCCAAGATCAAGCCCGCAAGCCACACGACGGACTACATCGATGTGCACTCGAGCAGGAACGCCAAGCTCGACAAGCCCTCCTGCACAATCTGTCACGGTAAGGGGTTCCGCTGCATGGGATGCCACTAGTTCCAGTTGCTCCTGCCGCCTGGAGAGAAAGAGCTTTTGACGGTTACGACCTGGAGAGCTTCAGGAATTCAGCAACTTTTGCACGGACGTTCTCAGAGCACGACAGGTCGCGGATCACTGCTACCGAATCGATACCAATGTGGAAGAGTATCCTGGCATTTTCCGCCGTAATTCCGCCGATCGCCACCAGCGGTTTGGAGACACGCCGTCGAATCTCCCTGAGTTCGCTCAATCCAACGACAGGGTCCGGATTTTCTTTGCTGGTGGTCGCGAATACCGGCCCGATTGCCACGTAATCGGCTCCGCTCCGCTCCGCCTCTAGTGCCTGGGCCAAGCTATGCGTTGAGTAACCAATGATTCGGTCAGATCCCAGTAGTTTCCGGGCATCCGCAACGGGAAGATCCTCCTGCCCGAGATGGACACCGTCGGCGCCAGCCAGCCAGGCGATGTCAGTTCGGTCGTTGACAATAGCCGTCATGGCATGATGCTTCGCCAACACCACGAAGCGCGACGCCTCGTCGAAAAACTGCCGCGAATTGGCTTTCTTCACGCGTAGCTGGACCCAACGAAGGCCGGTGGCCGCAAACTCAGCCATCAGAAAATCGAGCGGATGCGCACTGATCTGAGGATCAATGATGGGATAAAGCGGCGGAAGTTGCATGAAGACATTCCAGCAAAATTCGCATGAGCCATTCAACGCTAGTCATTCGTCACTTCCTCTTGAAACCGTTTCATGAACCGGGTATCAAATCTTCCGGCCACGAAATCGCGATCATGCATGATCCGCTGGTGAAGGGGAATACTGGTTTTGATTCCCTCGATAACAAACATCTCCAGGGCGCGCTCCATCTTACGGATGGCTTCCAGCCGTGAGTTGGCATGCGCAATCAGCTTTGCGATCAGGGAGTCGTAGTAGGGCGAGATGATACATTCGGCGTGTGCCGCAGTGTCGATGCGGACACCAATGCCGCCGGGCACGTTGAACGATGTGATCTTCCCGGGTGATGGGACATGGGTGAAGGGATCTTCTGCATTAATCCGGCATTCGATAGCATGACCTCGCGGCTTGAGATGGTCTTCGAAGTGCAACCTCGCGCCGCTGGCAATCATGATCTGCAACTTGACCAGGTCCACTCCCGTCACCATTTCAGTGACCGGGTGTTCTACCTGGACCCGCGTATTCATTTCCATAAAGTAGAAGTTCATCCGCTCATCTACCAGGAACTCCACCGTGCCTGCGTTGGAGTAACCGACGTTTGCCAGGGCCACTTCAACTTGGGCACCGATCTTCTCTCTCAGGGCGTCGGTAATGACGACAGACGGTGACTCTTCTAACAGCTTCTGGTGCCTCCGTTGAATGCTGCACTCGCGCTCGCCGAAATGAACCACTTTGCGATAGTTGTCTCCCATGACTTGAAACTCGATGTGGCGCGGCCTTTCGATGTACCGCTCAATGTAGACGTCTGGGACACCGAAGGCTTCGTTGGCCTCGTGCTGGGCTGTGGAAAACGCGTTGGTGAGTTCATCCCGACCATGAACAATGCGCATGCCGCGGCCGCCACCGCCCGCCGAAGCTTTAACGATGAGCGGATAACCGATCTCGTCGGCGATGCGGGCTGCCTCCTGAAGAGAGGGGACGACGCCATTGCTACCAGGCAAGACGGGCAACCCCGCCTTTGCCATGGCCGCCAGCGCCCTAGCCTTGTCGCCCATCAGACGGATGACATTCGCCGGAGGCCCAATGAACTTGATGTGACAGGCTTCGCAAACCTCTGCGAAATAGGCATTCTCAGAAAGAAATCCGTAGCCGGGATGGATGGCATCAACGTTGGTGATTTCCGCGGCGCTGATCACGCTGGGAATCTTCAAATAGCTTTCGGAACTCTTGGCGGGACCGATACAAACTGCTTCATCCGCAAAGCGCACATGCAACGAGTTGCGATCAGCCTCGGAAAAAACGGCCACCGTCTTGATGCCCAGCTCTTTGCACGCACAGATAACGCGTAGGGCGATTTCGCCCCGGTTGGCTACCAGGATCTTCTTGAACATGCAATCGTCAACACTCTTCTGGAGAGGAAGGATGGCATAGTCGAATGAACCTTGGATATTTCCGGGTGCCCTATTGCACCATTCCAATCGCCCGTGCTCAGGCCTTCTTTGCTGGCCGAATGCCAAATAATGCTTGGCCGAACTCCACCGGTTCCCGATCCTCCACGTAGATCTTAGCGACCTCGCCGCCGATTTCCGCTTCGATCTCGTTCATCAGTTTCATGGCTTCGATGATGCAAAGGACTCGTCCCGATTCAATCGTGTCGCCAGCCTTTACAAAAGGCTCCGCATCGGGATTCGGAGCTCGATAGAAAGTGCCGACGATCGGCGACCTGACTATAAATAGATTCTCCTCCTCACTTGCAACAGATGGAGCGGGTTCAGCACCCGAAACGAGAGCGGCTGGGGAGGGGGCCGCGGGCGGATATCCCGTGGGAAAAGCGTAGGTAGGGCTCGTCGGAACCGAATTCACGACGACGGCCTGCCCGTCCTTCTTGATTCTGACTTTCACGCCCGCGCGCTCGACCTCGAGATCGGTGATTCCGTGCTGCGATACCGCTTCGATCAGCTCCTTGATTTCCTTGATGTTCATGAGCTCTCCATCGTTGCTGACTGATGCTTAGAGGAGTGGTGGATTACAGAAAAAGGAAGGCTCCTGCAGAGGCTGTGACAGGGCGTAAGTATAGCCACAGGAATCACAAATTACAATTGGTTTTGGGTGGGATCCGGGCGGGGATAAGACTCAGATTGACTAACGCAGACATTCCATGGAGCAAGCAAGAGGGGAGACAGAAAGGTCAATTTCAGGGGCATTCAACCCAGCGAGCTGGCAGCAACGATCTTTTCCAAGACCATCTTTAGGCCTCAAAATCGGCCCCGCCTTGATCTACGTTCAACTGCCTGATCTGCAGAACGCGGCGTGGCCAATCAGATGGCAAGCTCCTTCGCCAAGGCAAACCTTGCTTTCTTTAGCTCGAAGCGAGCCCGTCCCAGGTTGCCGTCTCGCTTGAGCAGGATGAGGAGGAAATACTCAGGGGTAATCATGCGGACCGCAGCGATGCGTTGTTCACTGGAAACAATAAGCTCTTCGAGAGGACCTAAGCCGGCATCCTCTGTGGTCGACGAAGAGGCTCGCAAAAATGCGCTGTATTCGGCGGCGAGGGATTCGATATTGATACTGACAGCCGGAAGGCATTTCTCAACGGGAATGCCGTCCATTCCCATGAGCGCGGCTCCAAGAGTACCTTCCACTCTGTTAACAATGCTCTCGAGAAACTCCGAAAACATGATCCTCCCTGAAGTTAGACGCTACAAGATCTTCGGCGAGAGGAAAAAGATCAATTCCTGTGTCTGTTTCGTCACCGAGCGATTCTTGAACAAGTTGCCTATGACTGGAAGAGTTCCAAACCCGGGAACCTGTCTCACGTTAACTTGCTCGCTGTCGATCATCACTCCACCGATAACTACAGTGCCTCCGTTGAGTGCAAGCACAGTGGTCTTGGTCTGCTGCGTGTTGACCGTGGGAACGCCTTGCACTTGCCTGGAGAAGTCTGGCGTTGAGTTTTCCACGTCGACCTTGAGAATAATGGTGCCTTCGTCGGTGATCTGCGGTGTCACCGTCAATTTGAGTGAGAAGTCGAAGAACTGCACCGAGACCGTGTTGTTGATCGTCGTCTGGACAGGAATCTTCACGCCCTGCTGGACGAAGCCTTCGATGTTATCCTGAGTAATGATCCTCGGCTTCGAGAGGAGCTTAGCCGAACCACGACGCTCAGCAGCGGTGATAACGGCGTCGAGCAGGAACCGGTCTGTGATTCCCGCCAAGAAGCTGATTCCACTCGTGGGGGCATTGGCACCCAGGTTCCACAACAAGGGCATGGCGTTCTGGGCTCCGCCTGATTGACCCGGCGGGATTGTCACGCTGGGCGGGGGAGTTCGGCTGAACGGATTGCCCGGAACGGCACCAGCGACGGTGTTCTTCTGATAGTTACCGTAAATGGCGCCCAGCTGGACTCCAACATCGCGCAGAAAGTCGCGTGTGGCTGCAATCACGCGGGCTTCGATTTCGACCTGCTTGATCTTCTTGTCCAATTGCTTGATCAGTGCATCGATAGCGGCGAATCTGCCCGGGATGTCGGAGATGATCAGCGCATTCGTCCGCGTGTCCACAATGATGTCGCCGCGCGCCGAAAGCACTTTTTTCAGAACCGTACTCAGTTCTGCCGCCTTGGCATAGCTCAGGATGCGGGTCTCTGTTTGAAGCTCCGCGGCCAGTACACGCGCATCTGAAAGACGCTTTCTCTGGGCTTCTTCCGACTCCAGGGTCGGGTTGCTGGCAATGCGGAGGACATTTCCGTCCAGCTGCTTGCCCAACGAGTTGTTCCGCAGAACCACGTCGAGTGCCTGGTCCCAGGGAACATCATTCAGGAAAATCGTGAGCGAGCCTTTCACGTCCGGATCCAAAACAATGTTCAACCCGCTGATCTCCCCAATCAGCCGAAAGAAGTCCTTGATGTCGGCATCCTTCAGCTCCAGCGAGATAAGTTCACCGGTATACTTTGGCGCTTGCACGACCGGCACAGCCGAAATCACTTGGCTGGTTGTTTCATGAGCAGGCACTGACCTCACGACCGCAGTCGGCGGAGCTGTTAGGGGTGCAGGGTCGACCGGAGCAGCCAGTTCAGCGGGGCTGGATGTGACTGCCGAGGTGGCGCTGACCGGGTTTTGCGGAGCAGCTGCGACTTGCTCGGGTGCAGCAGGGCTGGAAGCAACAGTCGCTGTTGCTGGAAGCTCGGGCTGAACGGGGGCAACAGGCTCGGGAGACAGAAGTTGGGGTTCAACCTTCACTGCCGTAGCGGATGAGTCCTCCACACTCTCGGGTGAAGCCGCCTGGAGTCGAGCAACTTCCGTCACTGGACTTGGCTCTGGGGGTGGAAGTGGTTTCACTATCTTCGGGTCATCCGCGAGCAGCTGAGTACTAGCTTGCTTGTCTCGAGGGTCTATCTGGGCCAGACTCACTTTGCCTTCCAGAAGAGACAAGTTCCGTGGAGCAGCCAAAGGTACAGGCATCGCAAAGGTCCGGGCCTCCGACGTCAGAAGACCATTCAATACTTGAGAGTCCATCGCGAGATTCGAAACCGTGATGGGGCTTGGATCCTGAGGAAATTCCACCAGCGGAGTTGACTGAGCAACCTCAGGGGATTCTAGTGCTGCAGGTTTGGTCGAGGCAGTCATTCCTGGCTTCTGGAAGCGAATAACGACACCTGCGTCGGCAGCCTCAACGGTGTAAGCTGTCTGCCGCGACAAATCGAACACGCAACGAACCAGTTTCCCTTGCTGAGAATCGCCATAGCCAAAACGAATCCGCCGGATGATGTCAGACTCGAGCTTGACGAACTGTTTCGAGACTCTGTAAATGGAGTCATCAATGTCAATGACCAAGCGGCTGGGGCTTGCTAGCTCGAAGTGCTTGAATGAAGGCCTGCTGGCAGTCGGTAAGATTAGCTCAATCTGCTGATCATCTTCCCTGAGAGCGACATCTCTCGGTTGGAACGTGGCCTTGGGCGCCATCTCAGCCTGCTTCGGGGCCAAGGGCCGGGGTTCCGCCATTCGCCGTTCTGCTTCCGCCAAAGACGGATTCATAGCCTTGAACGTCAGCAATAGAGAATTACCTTCTGGCTTCAGGGAGTAGTGTACGGCGCTAACTAGATTGAACTCGATGCGCACCATCGGTCGTGGGCCTTCACCGATCTGGGAAACGCTAGCAAAGTCCACTTGAGTGGTTTTGAAGTCAACGAAATTCTTATCCAAGTGTGGCTGGGCGCCTGGAATGTCCAGGATGAAAAGCCGTGGATTCGGATAGTACGAGGTGTAGTCGAAAGCCTGGTTTGCGCGGATCGCAATCTTGGTTTGGGTGGCGTCGCTGCTGAATGACAGTTCCTGCAGGACAACAGGAGCCGAAGGAGTGACCGGTATCTCCGCATGAAGTGACGGACGGCAAAGTCCACACCCGAGCAGCATGAGCAGAGTTAGATTGAGGACCTTGCCAAAATGTTTACTTCGCATCATTTCCTTCTCCTCGGGTCTGGTACAGTTTTTTGACCACTTGCTGAGATATTTTCTTGGCTTGGCTATCAGTCAGGATTTGGCTGAATACGACGGCGTCGCTGCGGATCTGGAGCACCCTGCCATCATAAAGCTCATCGCTGGGATGGATAAAATAGGTCTTCCCGCGATGCCCTGTTGCCACGGCCATATATTCACTTTTCGATTTCACAATGCCGACCAAGCTAATGTCCGAGACCATCTGCCCTTTCAAGCCCGGCGGACGGACGACGGGGGCAGAACTTGCCCGAATTGTGTTCACGACGTCCAAATTCCGAAAGGGATCACGCCGTCCTTTGACCTCGTATTTGTAGCTGGGAACCACCACAGCCTGGCTGGCCGCTGCTGGGACAGAGACAGCAGCTGCGGTGCTCGCTGCTGCCGCAGGCAAAGATGGGGTTTTCGATTCTTTGGGTCGCCAGGCCAGAGCTGGGGAACTCAACCACACACATCCAAGAAGAACTTGAAGCCAAAAGACAGACCGTTTCATTTCTTTGCCGAGACTTTCTGAAGAGCCAGATCGAGATTATCCTTCTCTTCGTTGTAGACAAAAGTGGTTGCCACACAAGTGGCCGAGATGGTTTGAGTGGATCGCTTCTTGTTCTCAGCAACCTTGACGTCGGAAACATTGACGATGCGGGAAAACTTGCTGATCTTATCAAAGAAGATCCCGAGACTGTGGTAGGTACCGTCGACTTCGAGATTGATCGGCCACTCGGAGAAGAAATCCTTTTGGACTACAGGCAAGGGTTGAAACCGCTTGATCTGCAAATTGGAAGCGACGGCACCCTCTTGAACCTGCCTCAGGAGCTCATCTGTCTGCTTGGCCTCGGGCAAGATAATTTTCAAAGTCGCCAGTTTCTTCAGTAGCTGTTTATTTTGCGTCATGAACTCCTGATGCTTTTGCTCAACAGCTTGTCCTCGCTGAATCTCGGCCTTCAAACCGTCCAACTGGCCTTGCTTTACGGCAATCTGCTCGCTGAGTCCTGAGACGAAGAAGTACCAGCCCACTCCAGCAAACACCAGGCCGAAGACTAAAAAGATCGCCAGCTGGGAGTACCACGGAATGTTGTTCAAGCTCTTTAGGTTAAGATTCATAGACATAAATCCCTTGCTGAAACATTCAGGAGGCCGAATTGCCTGAGACCATAGTTCCTTCAAACGTGAGAGAGAACGTGTACTTGCTCTCGACTTCCTGGAGGTTGATCAGGTTAACATTCCTGAAATTTCCAACCCTCATCAGGTTTGTGATGAAGTCAGCAATGGCATCCGGAGACCCCATCGCCATGCCATTCAGCGTGACCAGGTTGTCCTTCTGCATCAGATCCTTCAGCCAGACCCCCTCCGAACGCTGCACGCAATCGCTCAAGGTATCCAGCACTCGGACCGGCCCTGACTGATTCTTCTTGAGCTCCTCGATCACCTGGATGCGGGCCTCCAACAGCTTGCGACGCTTCTCGAAAACCTCGTTCTCCTTTAGCATCCCTTCCTGGCGAGCCTTTTCCTTCTTGGCCAGCATCATCTGCCGGCTAAGCTCCGCATCCTGCTTTTCGAGAGTCCCGACCCAGAAGTAGATAATTCCTACCGAAATGAGGACGACTGCAACCGCCATGATTGACATCAGGCTCTGATTGGAAGCTGCGCGGATTTTTCGAGCCTTGACGGCCTTGACCTTCGTTCTGCCTAAGAGGTTGATCCTAATCATTAGTTATCAAAACTCCTTAAGGCCAACCCAACGGCCACAACCATGCTGGACGAGATCTCATCCAGATGATCCAAATCTATGCCTTTGCCAATGGCGATGTTTTTGAAGGGATCGAGCATATCAACTGGCAATCCCAATCGGGCTTGCAGCAAATCCACAAAGCCTTCAACCTTGGCACATCCGCCGCTGACGTAAACCCGTTGCAGCTGTTCGCCTCCCGTCGTTGCCCGGAAGAAGTCAAAAGTCTTCTGGATTTCGAGCAGAAGGACCTCAGAAACGGACTGCATCAGCGAGGAAACACTCTCAGTTTGGACGCCTTCAATTAACTTCCCCTTCTTCACCTGCTCGGCTTCTTCAAAACTCAGGTTCATCTCCTTCTGCAAGGCATCGGTAAACTGATTGCCACCCACTGACACATCACGCGTGAACAGCGGGGTTCCGCCCTTAGCCACCAGTATATTCATGATGCTAGCGCCGATGTTCAACAGGGCCACTGTGGTATTCGAAGCCGGTTCGTAGTTAGTTTCAAACGCGTTCTGAACTGCGAAAGCATCGATGTCAACCACAGTCGGAACCTTTCCCGCCTGAGTGATCACATTTGTATGATTCAGGATCTTGTCCTTTTTGACGGCCACGAGCAGGACATCTGTCGCCGATGAGGTTGCCGAGGCATTCAAAACCTGGTAATCCAGGCTGACATCGGAGATGTCGAAAGGAATATGTTGCTCAGCCTCCCATTGGATCGACTCTTCAAGTTCTTCGTTAGTCATAGCGGGCAACGGGACTTTCTTAACGATCACCGAATGTCCAGAAACGGAAGTTGCCACGCTCTTGGTCTTGATCTTGTGGCGAGAGAGAACTTCGGAAATCGAATCGGCTACGGAGAGCGCATCCATGATGGCGCCATCCACAACCGTATCAGACGCCAGAGGCTCGAGGCCGGCATGGACCAGCTCGTAGCCTTTCTTGGCCCTGCGAAGTTCAACTGCCTTGACCGAACTCGATCCAATGTCTAAGCCAACCAGTGGTTTTTGCCTGGAAAAGAGTTGCACAGTATTCTTTCCTAACCGAGAATTTCAGAATTGATGTATCGTGTCTCGAAATTTAAACTTTACCCTTTTTCAACAGCGCTATTCTTGCTCTTAAGCTCCATCCATTCATCCAAGACTGTCTTCTTAAAACGCCATCGGTTCCCTAACTTGAAAGCAGGAATGCTTTCCAAGGAAACATATTTGTAGAGCGTATCGGAGGAAATCCCCAGATAGTGGGATGCTTCCTTGACGTTCATCACTTCTTTGTGTTGGGCCATCAGTCAATCCCCAAACATAGGTTTTGTCCCTTTGATCGGCAGAGTCCGGTGGGACATTAGGGTGCCTCGTGTCGATTGTCACTCCAGTCGCTTCGACAGTTGGCCTGTTTTTTGGATGGGAATCTACCGGAGGTAAGGTGCAGCGTGGAGAACGGAGATAGTCTTGGGGCTGCGAGGAGAATGCTGAAAAATAGCGATTCTCGCTGACCGAAGAGTGAAACGGCATCAGGCGCTCAAGTGACGCCGGCGCCGGCTGCCGTGGCCCGCGAGGGCGAGACCTTTCAACCTGATTCCGTAGAAAGGCTTAGCAGCAAGCGCGCTAACCGGCTGCGCCCAGACGACGGATCGCAACGGCAGCTTCAGAAGCAACGGCTCCGTTGGCATCGCGCAGCAGAGGTTTGAGCTGATCAATCGTGGAGGCGTCCCCGATCAGTCCTAAAACATAACAGAGTCTCTCTCGAACACTCGCGTTTTCGTCATTGAGATAGCGAGTCAGTTCAGGGGCCACAGGACTGCCCAATTCGATAAGATAGGCGGTCGCGTGCTCGTGATACGTCCTGTTGGGAAGTCCCGCAATCAGCTTCTCAAGAAACTCCTTTCGCCCGAGCCGATACAAAGCAAAACTTTGGGCCAGTTGGGCACCAACATCCTTCTCGTTAATAAAAGCTCGTGAAACATCGTCAACCACGGAACCGTCGCCTACTCTTGCGATGCCCTCCGCAGCGTATTGCCTGTAGGACTTGTCAGGATCCTTGAGGTTGCGTTGAAACAGTTCAAGGGAGCCAGCATCGCCAATCATGGCTATGGCCTGAAATGCTTTGAGACGCAGCTTCGTATCCGGATTCTTGTCGTTGATGCGCTTTAGATCCGGCAGCGCCTCCTTGCTCCTGAACAAACCCAGGGTCAGAATCGTTTCATCGCGGACATCCTTGTCTGAGTCATTGAGGTAGGGGAGAAGCTGTTGATCAACGCTCGCATCTCGAATTTTATAGAGTGAACGTAGAATCGCCACCTTCAAGTTCGCATCACCGGTTTTCATAGCCTCGATCATCTTAGGGACCGCTGGGCGGGCGCGTAAGATGCCGAGGGCCTTGGCGGCATCGAGCCGGATCGCAGGACTGGAATCCACTAGACGTTCGGCAATGGAATCGACCACCATGGGAGCTACTTTGACATACGCCTCGATTACGGTCGGATCGTTCCCCACCTGATCACTAAATGGATTGACGCGCTTGTAAACCTTCTTCGCCATGCGCGTCATGGCGAATTCGGTGTCTTGGTCTGCGTAAAGATTCACCAATGCGATAACAGATTCCTCACGCACGCCCACCGCTGGATCCTTGATTGTCGTCAGCAACATCGTGATGGCCTCCTGATCCTTCAGAAGGCCGAGTGACTTAACCACCTCCTCCCTCACCCCGACATCCGAATCATTGGCCGCTGCCAAAAGTGGTTGAACTGCCTCACGATTCTTGGTCTTTCCCATTTCGGAAGCGGCTTTCTTTCGAACTTTGGCATCGGGGCTCCGAAGGTCGGTCTTGAGCTGCTCAATCGTCGGTTCAGCAGCTGCTGCGTCGGGTCGGTCAGTAACCGCCAAAGCCATGGCGACGAGAAGACCGAGCGAAACGCGATGAACGACACCCCCCCCTGCAAGCTTTCTGGTCACTGAGTACCTCCTGATGCTGCTACGACGCTAACGATGGGAATCTCGACCATAAAGTCGGAGCGGCTTGCTTCAACCTGAAATCTAGCTTTAGACGGCTGAGAGAATAACAGAACTCACTAGCACACTCCAGTGCTGGCCGTGCCGCTCAAGAACAACAGGATTGATAGCCCTTTCCTTGGCTCCAGGCGCACCCTGGGGTGGGTTGCTTGTCCCATGGGTCGCGTCGGTGGATGCTGGAAGGGCGCGGAGCGACAGTGATAGCGAAACTCACACTGGACCTCACAACTGACTCCATCGCGATTCCAAGGAAACTGGCAGCCGAGTACAAGCTGTTCAGACATCGAAAAATCTCCCGCGAACTTCTTCTCCCTTCAAACGTCTAAATAACATCCAGGGTTCGAGAGTTTTCATGCTTCGGTGACTACTCGTTGTGCCCAGGTAGCCGCACCCTTTGTGAGTGTCAGGGCCCGAATACGGTGGACGAGGCTGAAATGAGAATGGAACCTTTGGCGGCACTGAATCGTAATAACGCCAGTCAGTAATACTTCCAGTGGAAAGGAGGCACGAGTTGGTGCAGGAGGGTGTTTTGCAACCCTTCCTGACAGTCCACAAAACCACAAAACCCAAATGCAGGAGCCCAGCTGAGGCCATCATGAAAGAGGAACACCATGAAGAATCAAAGGTCAAACGGGCTCCGGGCAACTCTGTTCGGATTCATCCTCGCCTTGACAAATCCTTCCAGTCCCCTCAATGCGCAATCTGTCTCTCCTTCGCCGACACCGGAGCAGCAGGTCTCGCCGGGCGATCTGGAGGGACTATCGACACTTTCTCAGGGCAAGTCGGCCGTCTTGGTGCGAAGCTGGAATGCTCTAGCATTCACCTACAAATCGCAGGGCCAATACGACAAAGCAGAGACACTCTACCGCCAGGCGCTGGCACTGCACGAAAGGACTCTTGGCCCGGAACATCTGGAAGTTGCCAGTACTTTGAACAACTTTGCTTCCCTGTGTAAGGCCAAAGGCAGCTTTCAGGAAGCGATCCAACTCTACCAGCGTTCGCTCGCCATCAAGGAAAAAGCACTAGCCCCCGACGATCCCAACATCGCGATCAGCCTCAATAATCTGGCCACTCTCTACTTCTCGCAGGGGAAATATGGTGAAGTGGAATCACTTTGTCGGCGGAGTCTCGCAATCATCGAGAAATCCAAAGGTTTGAATCACGTTGATCTTGCACCGACGCTTAATAACCTAGCTGTGCTGTATGGCGCGCTTGGCCGGTTTTCCGACGCCGAGTCGCTTTACCAGCGCGCTTTGCAGATTTTGGAAACCGCTTACGGTCAAGACCACGTGAGTGTCGCACCCAGTATCGAGAATCTCGGTAACCTGCGCCGGTCGCAGGGAAATTATGAAGACGCAAAGCGTCTTTGCGTTCGGGCGCTGGCAATCAAAGAAAAGAATCTCGGATCCGATCACCCGGATATCGCTGTCAGTGTGAGTAATCTCGCCGCACTGTCTTACCTACAAGGGAAACTTGGGGAAGCCGAGCGGCTTTATCAGCGCGCACTCAGGATCACCGAAAGGGCTTTTGGTCCAGACCATATCAGTGTAGCCACCCCACTGAGCAATCTGGCCGTTCTGTACAAATCGCAGGCCAAATACACAGAAGCTGCCACACTTTTTGAACGGGTTGAGAAGATTTCTGAAACGACCTTAGGAGCGGAA
>Ga0075421_100002957_pt1 | contig 20340 bp, 15 predicted proteins | sample SoiMetdeltSBSDD5_FD_75292 | JGI IMG/M metagenome (GOLD analysis project Ga0075421, IMG submission 75292) | Bulk soil microbial communities from a Populus tree surrounding site in Tennessee, USA - Soil MetaG P. deltoides SBSDD5 | ecosystem: Environmental > Terrestrial > Soil > Tree plantation... | reverse complement strand
CGAGACACCGCTGTTCTGGTCGAAGTGGGGTCGCCGGGTCGTCGGTCGCACGATGCAGCCGATGACGGGCAAGAATCTCTGGCGGCTCACGAAGTACTACGGCCGTGCGATCGGCGTCCCGGAGCTGAAGCCGCACGATCTTCGTCATGGCGTCGCGATGGAAATGTACGGCGAGCACGGGGACCTCGAAAAGGTCCGGGCGCTGCTCGGCCATCAGCGCATCGACACGACGCAGATCTACGCGAGCATCCGGCCCACGCAGCTCAAGCGCTCGGTGGAGTTCTTGGACGCGAAGGCGAGTCGGATGTTGAACGTGGAGACGAAAACCGCGCTGCGTGTTTAAGGCGCGTTCCGGAGTTTCGGAGCGAGCGTCCTTAAACGTGGAGCGTTAAACATCAACGAAATCGAAATGGTGGCCCCAACGGGATTCGAACCCGTGTTTCAGCCTTGAGAGGGCCGTGTCCTGGGCCTCTAGACGATGGGGCCGGCCAATCAGAGAAGTGGCTGGGGGAGGAGGGCTCGAACCCCCATTACCGGGGCCAGAACCCGGCGTCCTACCATTAGACGATCCCCCAGCAACCACCGCTGCGACGCACGATTAGACCACACGGGGTCGGACCGGTCAACGCACGGAAAGCTTCAGGGCGCGGCTCGCGCGAAAACGCGGCACGCGGCCGGCGGGGATCGTGATGACCGAGCCGTCACGCGGGTCCCTGCCCCGGCGTGCCACGCGACGCGCGACGACGAACGTTCCGAAGCCGCTGATGGTCACCGAGCGCCCCTGCCTCAGTGACTCGCGCACGGCCACGACGAATGCGCCGAGGGCGCGATCGGCCGAGGCGCGCGAGCCGCCGGCGGTCCGCGCGAGCACGGTCGCGAGGTCGGCGCGCGTCATGCGGCCGTCACGAGGACGCGGCAGCGCTGATGATGCGGGCCACCGCCTCTTCGAACGTCCGCGGCTTGAAGGGCTTTTCCACCATCGGGATGTCGGTGCCCTCGAGGAAGGCCCAGGCGCCATTGGTGGCGGTGTCGCCGGTGATGAAGATGAAGCGGCGGGCGTGGTCGCCATTCAGCGCGATGGCGTTGCGATAGAGCTCCTCGCCGTCGCCGTCCGGCATGCGCATGTCCGACACGATCAAGTCGTAGGGCTCCGCCCGCAGCCGCTCGAAGGCGGCGCGCCCGCCGGCAGCGACGTCCACGCGCCAGCCGCTCTCACCGAGCAGCGTCACGATGAGGTCGAGCACGGCGGGCTCGTCCTCGACCACGAGCGCGACCTTGCCGGCGCCGTCGGTGGCGGGATGCGGCTCATCGCTCGGCTCGGGCGAGGGCGGGACGATGACGGGCAGCTCGAGCGTGAAAACGGTGTGCCCGGGCTCGCTCTGGACGCTCAGGCGGCCGCCATGCTCCTGGACGATGCCGTAGGACACCGACAATCCGAGGCCGGTGCCCATGCCCACCGTTTTCGTCGTGTAGAACGGCTCGAAGATTCGGGAGAGCGATTCCGGCGGGATCCCGGGCCCATCGTCGATGACCTGCGCGACGATCGTTTCGCTCTCGGGGCGCAGCTGCGCTCTCAGGACGATCTCGCCCTGAGGTTTCGCCTCCAGGATCGCCTGCTCGGCGTTGAGCAGCAGGTTCAGAAAGACCTGCTCGAGCTGCTGGGCGTCACCGAGCGTCAGCGGCACGTCGTCGGCGAACTCCTTGCGCACCGTGATCTTCGATAGCGTGAGCTGGTTGATGCGCAGCGCGAGCGTCTGCTCCATGACGTACGGCACGTTGACGGCGGCGCGCTCGGGCGGGCGCTGCCGCGCGACGTAGAGCAGGTTGCGGACGATCTTTCCCATGCGCTCGCCCTGGGTGACCATCAGCTCGACCGGCCGTCGGAAGGTCGGCGGCACGTCCCGGCCGAGGAGCAGCTGGCCGTAGCCGATGATCACGCTGAGCGGATTGTTGAGCTCATGGGCGACGCCGGAGACGAGCTGGCCGACGGCCGACATCTTGGCCGCCTGCACGAGCTGCGCCTGCGTGTCGCGAAGGCGGACCAGGCTGTCCTGCGCGCTCTCGTAGAGCCGCGCGTTCTCGAGGGCGAGCGCGGCCTGGTCGGCGAAGAGCTGCAGGGCCTGCAGCTCGTCGGCGGTGAACTCGCGCCCGGTGACGTCGTTCAGCGAGAGCGCGCCCACGATGCGATCGTGGCCGACGAGCGGCACCGAGACAACGGCGAACGCGCGGTACCGCTCGAGCAGCGCGCGCAGCTCGGGGCGCATGGTGACCCGCGGCTCGCGCATGATGTCCGGCGTGGCGATGATCTTGCGCTCCGCCACCGCCCGGCCGGCCACGGCCTCGCCCGGCTCGAGAACGAGCCCGCGGGTGACGTCCGCCTGCGGGCCGTGCGACAGCAGCGCCACGAGGCGTCCCGTCTCCTCCTCGTACCGGTAGAGCGTCGCGCCGCGCGTGCGGAGCAGCTGGACCACGCCGCGGGTGACCAGCTCGCCGATGCGCCCTTCCTCGAGTGTTCCCGTGAGCTCGCGGGCGAGGGACGCGAGACTTTCGGCGACGTCACGGCGCCGTTGCGCTTCCTGGTAGAGCCGCGCGTTCTGCACCGCGACCGCCGCCTGCGCGACGAACATCTCGATCATGTCGCGCATGTCGTCGGTGGGCGCGATCGGCTCGGGATGAGCGAGCGAGAGGATCGCGAGCAGCTGATTGCCGGCGACGACCGGATAGGCCATGCAGGCACGAAGATTCCAGCGCGTCCACCACCCGGGGTGGAGGATGCGCGGATCGGCCGCGATGTCGTCGACCACCAGCATTTGACGATGCCGGGCCACCCAGCCGATCCCACCGCTGTCGTACGGGACGCTCGGTGACGGAAACGTGGAGGCGATCTCGGAGACCGAGCCGCCGCGGAATGAAAGCGTCCGCGCCTGCTCGTCGGCCAGCCAGAAGGAGACGAACCGCACGCCGGTGATCTGGGCGGCGAACTCCGAGATGGTGCGCAGCAGGTCATCGAGCTCGAGCGCGCCGGACAGGCGCTGGTTCACGCCGGCCAGCGTGCGGACGCGCTCGGCCTGGACGCGCTCGGCTTGATAGAGGCCGGCGTTGCGAATGGCGATGCCCGCCTGCGCGGCGAGCAGCCGCACGGCCTCCTGCTCTTCCGCGTCGGGCAGGCCCTCGGGCAGGATATAGTCGAGCACGCCGACGAACGTGTCGCCGACGTTGATCGGCACGCCGTAGTAGGTGGCCGCCGGCCGGCGCTCCCACCACGCGGCCATCGCGCGCGGATGCAGCCGCGGCTGCGGAATCAGCACCGGCGCCCGCACTTCCACGACGAGGCTCGGCAGACCGGCGCTGGCCGCGCGCTCGGGCGGCAGGTTGTCCCACTCGCCACCCGAGAGCCCGCGCGCGCGCAGCATCTGCGTGGCGGGGTCGAAGACGTGCACAGCCGCGAGCGCCCCCGGCGTCATGGCCGCCGCCGCGCGCGCGATGCGCTGCATGACGTCGCCCGAGTCGAGCGAGGCGGTGATGGAGTGGCTGATGGCCACCAGGGTGCGCAGCCGCCCGGCCCGGCGCACGGCGTCCGCGTACATCCGCGCGTGCTGCATGGCCACCGCCGCGCGCGCGGCGAACGAGGTGGCGAGCGCGCGGTTCTCCGGCGTGGAGATCGCGCCGTGGCGTGAGCGCACGGTGAGCACGCCGAGCAGGTCGTCGCCGGACAGCACGGGGACCGCCAGCATGTGGCGGATACCGGTCTCGCGCGCCCACTCCGCGGCCAGCGAGCGTGGATCGTTCGCGATGTCCTCGACGTACAGCTGCGTTTTTGCCTCGGCGGTGTGGCCGACGTTGCCCTGGCCAAACGCCACCGTGCGCGGCATCCGGACCTCTGGCGCGCCCGGCTCGACGCTCACCGCGGAGAGATGCAGCACGCGCTGCTGCGGATCGGCCGTCCACACCTGGACCACCGGGGCATCGAGCAGCCGGGCGGTGGCCTGCGCGATGCGGCGCAGTACGTCGTCGACGACGAGGGACTCCGCGACGAGCTGTTCCACCTCCGCCAGCTCGCGGAGTCGCTCGGCCCGCCGCGTGGCGTCGGCGTAGAGCCGCGCGTTGTCGATGGCGAGCGCCGCGTGCTCGGCCAGCAGCCGCAGGGCGGCCACGTCCTGCATGTCGAACAGGCGCTCGCTCCAGTAGTGGACGACGAGCGCGCCGTGGACACGGCCGTTGGAGCGCAGCGGCGCCGCCGCCACCGCCTTGAATCCCTCACGCTCGATCTGCGCGCGACGTTCGCCGCTCAGCCACGTCGCGCCGTCGCTCAGGATGTTCGACGTCGTCACCACGGCGCCCTCGAGGATCGAGCGGCTGATCGGGCCACCGCCGACGGGAATGCCGCCCTCGGCTGCGTACTCCGCCGAGAGCCGCCCGGCCGCGCGCATCACCGTGAATGCAGGCGCCGTGCCGTCCCACGACACGACGAGCGCCGCGTCGCCGCGCATCACGTCGACGGCGCGGGCGACGATGCTGTCGAGCGCCTCATCGAGCTGGAGGGACGCGGTCAACGACTGTCCGACGGCCTCGAGCGCCCGGACAAAGGTCGTGCGCTGCTTGCGGTCGGTGACGTCCACGTGGGTCACGACGACGCCGGCCACCGCGCCGCCGTCGCCGAGCCACGGCGTGTACCGCGCTTCGAGCCAGCCCGTACGGTCTCCGACGTCAAAGCGGACGTCACCCGTCGAGCAGCGGACACCGTGCAGCGCGCGTGAGAGGTGGGCGGCGACGTCCACGTCGCGGAGAAATCCGAGGAGGGAGGCGGCGGGCCGGGCGACGGCATCCCCCGCGGCGACGCCGGTCAGCCGCTCCATGGCCGCGTTCCAGGCCACAATGCCGAGCGAGGCGTCGGTTACAACGACGCCGTCGTCGAGAGCGTCGATGAGGCTGGCGCCTAGCGCATCCACAAGGCAGAAGCAGTATAGCGCGTGCCCTCGGCCGACCATGCGTCCCAACGGCCTGATTCCGCTGGCATCCGTCTTGCTGGCAATCCTAGAGGCCGAATGGGACTTCAAGGCATGCGGATTCTCGTCATCGAAGACGCCCCCGACATTCGGGAAGTGTTCACCCTTCTGCTGCGCGCCGAAGGCGCCGTCGTCGAAGCGGCCGCGAATGGCCGCGATGCGCTCGATCTCGGCGTCCGCGGCGACTTTGACGTGGTGCTCAGCGACCTCGGTCTGCCCGACATTCCAGGCGACCTGCTGATTCGACAGCTCATCGCGCAGTCGCGTGGTCGCACCCGCGTGCTGGTCGTGACCGGCTACGGCGAGCCTTACCTCACGCGTGCGAAGCAGGCGGGCGCTCAGGTCGTCTTTACAAAGCCGGTGGAATGGTCGCGCATCCTCGAAGCGCTGCAGCGACCCGATCTGGCCGCTTCCGCCTGACCCGCGCCCCGACAGGCTGCCCGAGTCGATATGCAATAATGTGCAGGCAATGCGCCTCGACCCTTCCACCCTCGTCCTCGCGGGTCTGGCGCTCACGTTGATGGTCGTCGCGTACTTCAAGGATCCGTCGCTGCCGCTGATCGGCACGCGAAACGGGCTCGCGATGCTCGCCTTCATCCTTCCTCGACTGATCCCCGCGCTGATCGTCGCCGGCCTCTTTCAGATCCTCGTGCCGCAGGAGGTGGTGTCGCGACACTTCGGTCGTGAGGCGGGCCTGCGAGGCCTGCTGATCGCCACCGGGGCCGGGATGCTCACGCCGGGCGGCCCGATGGTGAGCGTGCCGTTCATGGTGGCGCTCGGCAACTCGGGAGCCGCGCTGCCGGTTCTGGTGTGTTACATGACCTCGTGGTCGCTGTTCGGACTGCAGCGCATCATCGCGTGGGAAGCGCCCCTGATGGGCTGGCGGTTCGTGTGGGTCCGCGTGATCCCCAGCCTCGCCTTTCCCGTGGTCGCCGGCTGGCTCGTCGCGACGTTCTACCACGAGTAGGCGGATGGCCTTCAGCGACCTGCGCGAGCTCGTCGCGCACCTCGAGCGCCATGGGCGCTTGCGCCGGATCACCGTGCCCGTCTCCCGCGATCTCGAGATCACCGAGATCGTCGACCGCGTCTCCAAGACGCGCGGGGAGGGCAACGCCGCGCTGCTGTTCGAGCGTGTCGAGGCGTTCGACATGCCGGTGCTCGTCAACGCGTTCGGCAGCGAGGACCGCATGGCGCTCGCCCTCGGAGTCGAGCGCCTCGACGCGCTCGGCGAGCGCATCGCGAAGCTTCTCGACCTCAAGCTGCCCGGCTCGTTCCTCGACAAGCTGAGGAAGCTCGGCACCCTGCTCGACGTGGCGAAGGCGGCGCCGCGCCGGGTCGGTCAGGCGCCCTGCCAGGAGGTGGTGGAGACGACGCATCCCTCGCTCGGCGCGCTGCCGGCGCTGCAATGCTGGCCCGGAGACGGCGGTCGTTACATCACGCTGCCCGCGGTGTTCACCCGCGACCCCGCGACCGGCGCGCGCAACGTCGGGATGTACCGCCTGCAGATCTTCGACGAGCGCACGCTCGGCATGCACTGGCAGCTGCACAAGGGCGGCGCCGAGCATCACGATCGAGCGACGACGCGCATGCCCGTGGCCATCGCGCTCGGCGGCGATCCCGCGCTCATCTACGCGGCGTCCGCGCCGCTGCCGCCCGGCATCGACGAGGTGGTCTTCGCGGGCTGGCTGCGCGGCGCCGGCGTCGAGATGGTGCCGTGCCGCACGATCGATCTCGAGGTCCCCGCGCACGCCGAGATCGTGCTCGAGGGCTACGTCGATCCCGCCGAGCGGCGTCGTGAAGGCCCGTTCGGCGATCACACGGGGTACTACTCGCTCGCGCGCGATTATCCGGTCTTTCACCTCACGGCGCTGACGCGCCGGGCGCGGCCGATCTATCCGACCACGATCGTCGGACGGCCGCCGCAGGAGGACTACTGGCTCGGCAAGGCCACCGAGCGGATCTTCCTGCCGGTGATGAAGCTCATGCTTCCCGAGATCGTCGACATCAACATGCCGGCCGAGGGCGTCTTTCACAATCTGGTGATCGTGTCGATCCGCAAGCGCTATCCGGGACAGGCGCGCAAGGTGATGATGGCCCTCTGGGGCATGGGGCTGATGATGCTCGCCAAGACCATCGTGGTCGTGAGCGAGCACGTGAACGTCCACGATCTCTCCGAGGTCGCCTGGCGCGCCACCGGCAACATCGACCCCAAGCGCGACCTGATGATCCTGGAGGGGCCGATGGACGATCTCGACCACGCCGCCGTCCGCCACCGCTACGGCGGCAAGCTCGGCGTCGACGCGACGGAGAAGGGCGCGATGGACGACCTCGGCCAGCCGTGGCCCGACGAGATCCGCATGACCGACGAGGTGCGCGAGCGGGTGACGCGGCGCTGGAAGGATTACGGACTCTGAGCAAGACGCGGCACCTGCTCGATGCCATCAAGTTCGAGCACACGGTCTTCGCGCTGCCCTTCGCGTACATCGCCATGGTGCTCGCCGCCGGTGGATGGCCGGGCTGGCGCACGGTCGGCTGGGTCACGGCGGCCATGGTCGGCGCGCGCACGTGCGCGATGGCCACCAATCGTCTCGTCGATCGCTGGATCGACGCCGCCAATCCGCGCACGGCCGGGCGGCACCTGCCGCGAGGCGTTCTCGAAGCCGGCGACGTCAAGGCGCTCGCGCTCGGGGGCGCCGTGCTGATGCTCCTCGCCGCCTGGATGCTGAACCCCCTCTGCTTCAAGCTCGCGCCGGCCGCCCTCGTCTTCCTCGTCGGCTACTCCTACACCAAGCGCTTCACGTGGGCGTCGCACTGGATCCTCGGCTTCACCGACGGTATCGCGGCCGCCGGCGGCTGGGCGGCCGTGGCCGCGCGCATCGATCCGCCGGCGTACGTGCTGTGGCTCGCGCTCACGGTGTGGATCGCCGGCTTCGATCTGATCTACGCCTGCCAGGACGTCGACTTCGACCGGGCGCACGGCCTGCATTCGTTCCCGGCACGGTTCGGCATCGCGGCCGCGCTGCAGACCGCGCGGATATGCCACGCGGTCACCGCGCTCGCATTCGCCGGTGTCGGCGTGATGCTCGGCCTCGGCCCGCTCTACTGGATGGGCTGGGTGGCGGTGGTCGGCCTCCTCGTCTACGAGCACTCGCTCGTGAGCCCGACCGATCTCTCGCGGCTCGACGTGGCGTTCTTCAACGTGAACGGCTACATCGCGGTGATCGTGCTGGCGGGTGTCATCGGTGGCCTGTGGCGGTGACGCCGCCGAGGGAGGCCAGGAGCGAGTCCGTCCGGCGCATGTTCTCCCGCATCGCCCGCCGCTACGACCTCATGAACGCGCTGATGACGGCCGGACGCCATCACGCCTGGCGTCGCACGGCCGCGGCCACGCTGCGGAGCGCGCCGCCCGGCCCCGTCCTCGATCTCGCGACCGGCACCGGCGACCTCGCGCTGGCCGTCCGGCGCGTCCGCCCGACCGCGCCCGTCGTCGGCGCGGATTTCTCGGAGGCGATGCTGCGCGAGGCGGCGATGAAGCTCCGCCGGCGCCGCGCGCATGTCCCACTGCTGGCCGCCGATGCGCTCCGGCTGCCGTTCCGCGACCGGACGTTCGCGGCGGTGACCTCGGCGTTCCTGCTGCGCAATCTCGCCGATCTCGACGCCGGCCTCGCCGAGATGCGGCGCGTGACGAAGGCGGGCGGCCTCGTCGTGACGCTCGAGATCACGCGGCCCCGCATCCCGGGCTGGGACGGCGTGTTCGGCTTTTACTTTCACCGTGTCGTGCCGACCATCGGCGCGCTCGTCGCCGGCGATCGCGCCGCCTACGCGTACCTGCCCGATTCGGTGGACCGCTTCGTGAGCCCGCACGGGCTCGCCGAGCTCATGCGCCGGCGCGGTCTCGCCGACGTCCACTATCGCCGGCTCGGCATCGGGACGATCGCGCTCCACGTCGGTGTGGCGTGAAACTCAGTGCGCGGCCGCGCGGCGCGAGCGGAGCAGGCTCGGCAGCGCGAGCAGGACGCCGATGACGACCCACGCCGCCTGACGCGCCCGGCGCACGAAGCTGAAGGCGAGGCCGGCGCCCGCGCCGAATCCCAGCGCGCCGAACGCGGCGGCGTTGGCGCCCTCGAAGGCGCCGAGGCTGGCGGGGACGAGAAACGTCGCGAACCGGACACCCGAGCCCAGCGCCTCGATGGCGGTGGCCGTGAGCATCGAGGTCTCGATGTCGAGCGCGGCCAGCATGATGACCGCCTCGAGCGCACCGAGAAGCCAGCCGATCAGGTGAAATCCGACCGACAGGGCGAAGCGCCGGCACTCCGTGCGGTAGTAGCCGCGCAGGGCCTCGTCGAGCTTCTGCGCGCCGGCGACGTCGCGGATGACGCCGAAGGCTTTCAGCAGGCGGCCACCGCGGGCCACCAGGCCGCTGACCTGCGCGCCGAAGAACCCGGCCACCGCGAGCACCTCGACGGCGAGGAGCCAGAGCATCGCACGCAGGATCTCGGAGCTGATGTCAAGGGCCGACCAGGCGACGACGATTCCCAGGCCGAGGAACAGCGCCTGCGCGATGGTGATCGTCGTCTTGGCGATCACCACCGACGGCACGCTTTCCTCGTAGGACACGTCCTCGCGGACGAGCCATGGCTTCGCCGCCTCGCCACCGACCGAGCCGACCGCGGTCACGATGTTGAGCGCCTCGCCGATCACCCGCGCGCGATAGAGCCGCCGGAATGGCGCGCGATCCCGCGCGAACGCGAAGCGCCAGCCGAGGGTGTCGACGGCCATGATCGCGGCATACGGCAGACAGATGATCACGAACTGCCACCACGTGAGGCGGCCGAGCGTCTCTAAGATCGCGACCGTGCCGACGCGGTGGACCAGCACACCGAGAAGCGCGATACCGACGACGAGAAGGACGGTCTTGAGGATGCGCATGAGGAGTCGGTACCTCCAGCATGCCAGCGTCCCGCTTGCGTGGGAACATGAAGGCGTGGCCCGATCGATGCCCCGCATCGTACAGGGGCGCAAGCCCCGATACCTCCTGTCGGGCGCCGCCATCTCGCTGGTCGGCTACACGCTGCTCGCCGTGCTGGCCGCCCATCAGGCGCTGACCGGTCTCGACTATGGGGTCAGGACGTGGGTCGCGCTCCTGCACTACGAATTCCTCAATCTGCCCATGCGATTACTCACCGGGCTCGGCGACAGCTTCGGCCTTATCGTGCTGATCGGCGTCGGCATGGCGATCCTGTGGCGCGTGAGCCGGCGCTGGGCGATTGCCCTTCCATTCCTGATGCTTGGCGCCGGGGTGCTCCAGTTCTTCATGAAATGGGGCGCCAACCGGCCGCGTCCCAACGATGCTCCGTGGGGCTTTCCGAGCGGCCACGTGCTCAGCCTGGCCGTGTTCTTCGGTCTGGTGGTCTGGCTCGTCGCGACCGCTTCCCGCCGCCGCCGGCGCTGGCGAGCCGCGGCAGCGGCGGTTTCGGCGGCGGCGGTGGTCGCAGTTGCGTTCAGCCGGCTCTACCTCGACAAGCACTGGCTTTCGGACCTCGCCGGAGGGCTCATGGCGGGAATGGCATACCTCCTGCTCGCTATCTGGGTCGTGGAGGTCGTGATCGTGGACCGCCGGGGCCCAACGCCGCCTCCTCCCCATACCAGCGGATGACAGATCAATCCGTCGAGATCGTGGTGACGCCGGGCTCTGGCGAGGGTCGGGCCTTCGGCCTGGCGCGCCGCCTGCGCCGGCTGCTGCGGCGGTGCGGGTATCGCGTCACCATCCGCGTGTTCGCCGATCTCGGCGGGCTCGTGCGCTGGGCGGAGAACGTCGGCGGCGACGTGTCGCACGTCGTGTGTATCGGCGGCGACGCCACGCAGAGCGCCGCGGCACGCGCGGCCATGCGCTCGAACGCCCCGCTCGTGCCGGTGCCGACGGGCTTCGGCAACATCTTCGCCACCGTGTTCCGCCATCCGCGTCGGGCCACGCACGTCGCGAATCTGCTCCGGTGCGGCGAGCCGCGCCGGGTCGACGTCGGCGTAGTGCGCACGCCGTCCGCGGCGGAGGACCTGTTCCTGTCGCATCGCAGCTACGGCTTGCTCGAGCAGGTGCAGGAGCTCGCCGAGCGCGGCCGCACGCAGCCGCGCCACCGGCTGCTGCGCTATCTCTGGTACTGGGCCGTGGCCTATCGCTTTCTGTTCCGCTCGCGGCTGGCGGGGTTCAGCGTCGAGATCGACGGTCGGCTGGTCGACACGGACGCCGTGCTCGTCACGGTCGCGAACGTGGAGACGTACCACGGCTTCCTCTCGCTGACGCCGAGAGCGTCGCCGATCGACGGCCTCTTCGACATCGCGGTCATCCCGCGCGTCTCGACGCCGCGCCTGCTGTGGCGACTCCTGCGACTGCTGCTGCAGATGCCCGGACGCTGGGACGGGTTCACCGTGTATCGAGGCCACCGCGTGGTGGTGACGACACCCCGGCGGCGCGACGTGCTCACGGTGCGCCGGCACGCGCTTCCCCTGCTCGTGCCGCCGGGCGCGCTCGAAGCGCTCGCGGCGCGCACCGTCGCCGACGCTCCTACACCCGAACAGGCACACGACGCGATCTCCCGGGTCAGCTGACGTCGGCCCGCGGCTGCCACATCCGCGCCCGGCGATGGTACGCTGATGCGAAATGACCGTCGCCGAGGCGCTGTCGAGCTTTCCCCGTGAGCGGACGTGGCTGTTGCCCGCGCTCCAGGCCGCGCAGCGCGCGGAGCGCTGGCTCTCGCCCGAGACGCTCGAGGCCGTGGCCGCGCACCTACGCGTGCCGAAGAGCGAGGTCTGGGGTGTCGCGAGTCATTACCCGGAGTTCCGTCTCGCGCAGCCCGCCGCCCGGATCATCCGCGTGTGCACCGGCCTCGCCTGCGCCGCGCGAGGCGGCAACGATTTGCTGGCGCACGCGCTGCGTCGCGCGCCGGTTGACATCACGCTCGAGCCGATGGACTGCGCGTTCGCCTGTGCCGTCGCGCCTGTGGTCGAGGCCGATCACGGCTACCACGGCGGCATGACGGCGGCCACGCTCGACGCCCTGCTCGACGCCGCCTCCCCGCGTCACGCGCCGGCGCCCGCCACCGGGCGCGGCGGCCCGCCGGCCACGATACCGAGCGCGGGCTCACCTGGCGCCCGCTTCAGCGCGCTCAAGCGCGAGGCCGAGCGTCGCCGCACCGGCGCCCGACTGGCGGTCGGCGTCGGCACGTGCGGCCTCGCCGTCGGCGCGGGCGACACGCTCGAGGCGCTTCGTATCGAATCGCAGCGCCGCGGCCTGCCGTGGACCGTCGTCGCAGCCGGCTGCAGCGGGATGTGCTGGGCGGCGCCGGTCGTGCAGGCGCTACGCGACGGCAAGCCGCCGGTGACGGCGGGACCGGTCACCGCGGAGACGGTTCCGCGCTTCCTGCACGCGCTGTCGGCGGCGATGCCACGCGAGTTCACCGTTCCCGCCGACTGGGCGGCGCCGCAGCGCCGCATCTTGACGGAGCGCTGTGGCGTGGCCGATCCATACGACATCGCCGACGCGCTCCGTCACGGCGCGTACGACACGCTCGTCCGCGTGCTCGAGGAAGGCCGACCGGAGACCGTCATCGAAGAGCTGCGCGCCTCCGGGCTGGCCGGGCGCGGCGGCGCCTACTTCCAGACGGCGGTGAAGTGGGCGGCGTGTCGCGCGGCCTCGGGCGCGCCGAAATTCCTTGTCGTCAACGGCGAGGAGGGCGAGCCCGGTATCTTCAAGGACCGCCATCTGATGGAAGGCGATCCCCATCGTCTGCTCGAAGCGGTCTTGACCGCCGCCTACGCGTCCGGGGCCAGCCGGGCCATCCTTTATATACACGGCGAGGCCGACCTCTCGGCCGAGCGCGTCGGCGTGGCGCTCGAGCAGGCCGGCCAGTGGGGTCTCGTCGGCGCCGACATCCTCGGCAGCGGGTTCTCGCTCGAGGTCGAGATCCGCCGCGGGGCGGGCGGCTTCGTGCTCGGTGAGGAGACCGCGCTGCTCGAGTCGATCGAGGGCCGTCGGGCCATGCCGCGCACGCGCCCGCCGTTTCCCGTGGAGTCCGGGGTCTACGGCAAGCCGACGGTGATCAACAACGTCGAGACGCTGTTCGCGGTGGTGCCCATCGTCGCGCGCGGCGGCGCGGCGTTCGCCGCCCTCGGTGGAGGGCGCGGCACCAAGCTGTTCGGGCTGTCGGGCCACCTGCGGCGCCCCGGCGTCGTCGAGATGGAGGTCGGCTGCACGCTGCGCACGCTCATCGACGAGGTCGGTGGCGGCTGGGAGCGTCCGATCGCCGCCGCCGTGGTCGGTGGGCCGTCGGGCAGCGTCGTGCATCCCCGGCAGTTCGACGAGCCGCTGATCCCGCGCGGCGCCGTGAGTCCGGGCACGGGCGGCGTGGTCGCGCTGGAGGAGGGCGCGTCCGTGCGCGATGCCGTCCGCACGCTGCTGGCATTCAACGCGCGCGAGTCGTGCGGCAAGTGCACGCCCTGCCGCGAGGGCGCGCGGCGGATGCTGCATCTGCTGGACGAGACGGTCGTGGACGTCGCGCGCGCCAGGACGCTGGCCGAGACGGTGCAGCTGGCCTCGCTGTGCGGGCTCGGCCAGGCGGCGCCGCTGGCGGTGCTCTCCGGGCTCGCGGAGTTCCCCGAGCAGTTCGGGATCAGGGGCCGCCCGTGATCGTCACCGTCGACGGGCGTCGCATCGAGGTCGGGGACGGCGCGACGGTGCTCGACGTCGTCAACCGCCTCGAGATTCCGCTGCCACAGCTGTGCAAGGATCCGGATCGACCGGCGCTCGGCGCCTGCCGCACCTGCCTCGTGCACGTCGAGGGCATGCGCGGGACGCCGGCCGCCTGTCACCTGCCGGCCCGCGACGGGATGGTCGTCGACACGCAGCATCCGGAGGCCGTGCGTGTGCGCGCCACCGTGCTCGACCTCACGCTGTCGATGCTCACCGCCGGCGAGGATCGCAACGGCTTCGGCGAGGTCGGCGCCGCCTGCGCGCGACACGGCCGCGTCGAGCCGTCGTGGACGCCGTTCCACGCCTACGACACCGACGCGAGCAAGTCGTTCTTCGTGCTCGATCGGGACGCCTGCATCCTCTGCGGGCGGTGCACCGTGGCCTGCGACGACGTCCAGCAGATCGGGGCCATCTCGCTGCTGGGCCGCAGTCATGCCACGAAGGTGGGCGTCTTCGGCGACGGGGCCATGGCGTCGTCCGTGTGCACCTCGTGTGGCCAGTGCGTGGCGACGTGCCCGACCGGCGCCCTGCGTCCGAAGGAGACGCCGGCCAGGATCGAGCGGCACGTGGAGACGACGTGCCCGTACTGCGGCGTCGGCTGCGGCATCTCCGTGGCCGTGCGTGACGACGCGCGGCTGGCCGTCATGGCGGACGATGTCCCGTCGAATCGCTCGAGCCTCGGCATGCTCTGCGTCAAGGGCCGCTTCGGCACCGGCTTCGTGCACTCGCGCGACCGGATCACGCGCCCGCTGGTCCGGCGTGACGGTCGGCTCGTGCCCGTCGGCTGGGACGAGGCGCTCGACGCCGCCGCCGAGGGGCTCGCTCGGCATCGCGGAGCGTTCGGCGCCCTGGCCAGCGCCAAGGCCACCAACGAGGACGGCTATCTCGTCCAGAAGCTCTGCCGCGTGGTGATGGGGACGAACGACGTCGATCACTGCACGCGGCTCTGCCACTCCCCGTCGGTGGAGGCGATGCTGGTCTCGATGGGGTCGGGTGCCACCTCGAATTCCTATCAGGACTACGCGAAGGCCGGCTGCATCTTCATCGTCGGCGCCGACGCCTCCGCGAACCATCCGGTCATCGCCGTGCGCTTCCGCCGAGCGGTCAGCCGCGGCGCGCGGCTCGTGGTCGTGAATCCCAAGCGCATCGAGGCGTGTGATCAGGCCGATCTCTGGATCCAGCAGCGTCCGGGCACCGACGTCGCGCTCTTCAACGCGATGGCCCGCGTCATCCTCGACGAGGGACTCGCCAACGAGCGCTTCATCCGCGAGCGGACCGAGGGCTTCCACGCGTGGCGGGCGTCGCTCGAGACCTTCACGCTCGACTTCGCCGAGCGCGTCACCGGCGTGCCGGCCGCCGATATCGCGCAGGCGGCCCGCTGGTATGCACGGCCGCCGTTCTCCGGGTCGTGTCTGGTGTGGGGCATGGGCGTCACCCAGCACGTCAACGGCATCCACAACGCGCACTCGCTCTTGAACCTCGCGCTCGTCACCGGGCAGCTCGGGTTCCCGGGCAGCGGCATCTCGCCGCTCCGCGGCCAGAACAACGTCCAGGGCTGCGGGGACGCGGGCTGTATTCCGACGAACCTGCCGGGCTACCAGATGTACGATCCGCAGACGCTCGCCCGCTTCGAGGCGGCGTGGGGCGTGCGGCCGCCGAACCGCACGGGTCGCGTCGTGACGGAGATGGTCGAGGGGTGCCTCCACGGCCAGACGCGCGCCATGTACGTCGTCGGCGAGAACCCGCTCCTCTCCGAGCCCGATCTCCACCACGCGGAGAAGGCCTTCGGACAGCTCGAGTTCCTGGTGGTGCAGGATCTCTTCCTTCACGAGACGGCCGAGCGGGCCGACGTCTTCCTGCCCGCGGCGGCGTTCGCCGAGAAGGACGGCACCTTCACGAACTCGGAGCGCCGCGTCCAGCGCGTGCGTGCCGCGCTCCCACCTCCCGGCGAGGCGCGACCGGACTGGCGGATCACGGCGGAGCTGGCCAAGCGCGTGGCCCGGCGCGTCGGCGTCGACGTCGGCCGGCAGTTCGACTACACGGGGCCGGCCGAGATCTTCGACGAGATGGCGCGGCTCACGCCGTTCCTCGGTGGCCTGTCGTACGCGCGGCTCGAGCGCGAGGGCGGAATCCAGTGGCCATGCCCGACTCCCGACCATCCCGGCACGTCGTTCCTCTACGCCGAGAGCTTCCCGCGCGGCCGTGCCCGGTTCATTCCAGCGCGCCAGATCGAGACGGCCGCGGAGCTGCCCGATGTCGACTATCCGTTCGTGCTCAACACCGGACGGCTGCTCTACCACTGGCACGGCGGCACCCTCACCCGGCGCGTGCAGGGCCTGCTCGAGCTGGCGCCGCGGCTGGAGGTCGCGATCCATCCGGCGGATGCGCGACGGCTGCGCGTGGACACGGGCGGCCGCGTGCGGGTGGAGAGCCGCCGCGGCGAGCTGACCGGCTACGCGCGAGTCACGGAGGCGGTGCGGCCGGGAGCGATCTTCGTGCCGTTCGTGAAGCTGCAGGACTCGGCGGCGAACTTCCTCACGAACGCCGCGTTCGACCCCTCCTCGAAGATTCCCGAGTACAAGGTCTGCGCCGTCCGCGTGACGGTCGTCTGACGCGGACGCCCGCGGTCAGCGCACGATGACGGTCGCGACCACCGGCATGCCGGGACCGAGGAAGCGGCCCGTGTCGGCGAGCTGATCGACCACGATCCGCACCGGGACCCGCGGGCCTCGGCCGCGCGCGCGGCCTCGCTCGTCGATGGCATCCACGTGGCCATGAAAGACCTGATCGGGGTGCTCGCGCACCGTGATCACCGCCGACTGGCCAGGACGGATGCCGGAGAGCTGCGTGCGCCTGAAGTTCGCGACCACGAAGATGGCGCCGGCGCCGCCCGCCTGGATGAACGCCGAATCGGTGGACTGCCGGTCACTGGTCAGCGAATACCGGACGGCGATCGCCGACACGGCAACGAGGAAGACCGCGACAACGCCGAGGATCCCGAGGCGCCGGTAGAACGGCCGCTCTTGCATGTCCGGTGGGGTGCAGCAGACGCCGTGCCATCACGGCTGGATTACCGCGCGCAGGAAGCGCTCGAGCACCCCCGCGAAGGCGTCCGGCGCATCGAGGGTGAGATGGTGATAGGCGCCCTTGATCTCGGCGACCTCGGCGCGCGGAATGGACGCGCCGAGGCGGGCCGCCATGTCGGCGGGCAGGATCGGACTCAGCTCGCCGCGCACGATCAGCGCGGGGGCTGTGATCCGCGGCACGAGCGGCCAGCAATCGACGGGCTGTCGGTTGGCGTAGCAGGCGGGATCGAAGCGATAGCGATAGCCGCCATCGGTGCGGATGAGGCCCGCGCGCGCCAGGTGCTGCAGCAGCCCGGGGTCGGCCGTCGTGTCCTTCGGCAGCAGCCGGAACGAGCGCACGGCGTCGTCCTCGCTCGCATGGAGGCGCGGCGGTCGCTGGCCACGCTCGCGCATGCGGTCGATCCGATCGCCCGGCAGCAGCGGCCGCGAATCGACCACGACCAGCGCTGACACGCGCTCGGGGTGCCACGCGGCAAACCCCATCGCGTTGTGGCCACCCATCGAGTGACCGACCAGCGCCATGCGCGCCCAGCCGAAGTGGCCCATGAGCGCGAGCAGGTCGGCGGCGAAGTCCTGCGTGGCATAGGCGGGCGGCGTGGCCCACGCGCTGGCGCCGTGGCCGCGCTGATCGAGCGAGATCACGTGGAACCGCTCGGCGAACGCGGGAATTACTCTGTCGAACCAGTGGGCGTGAGCGGCGCCGCCGTGCAGAAAGCAGAGCGGCGGCGCCTCGGGCGGACCGGTCTCCAGCATGTGCAGATCAAGGCCATTTATGCGGACTTTTCGAGCCTTCGCGCGCTCACAAGCGAAAGGTTGACCAGTCATGTCCCGTGATTGTACGGTGTTGTAAAGCGTAAGACGCGCTACGCGAACTTTTTTCTTTTGCGCGTATTTGTCGGTTCGCTATTGTCGGAGCACCAAATGTCCGAAGCTCCCGGATCCGCAACACGAACGCATGTTGTCGATTCGGGCTTCGCGCTCCTGTTCCTCGCCGCGCCGATCTTTTTCGGATACGCCGTGCTCGCTCCCGATCGCGTCGGCCTGCGTGCCTCGGCGCCGCACTCGCCGCGTATCGTCGGCGCTGCCCTCACGCCGGCGCCCGCCGACGTCGCGCCCAGCCCGTCCGCGCCAAGGTCGATGCCGAGCGCCATCCCCAACCCCGCGCCAACGTCGATGCCGAGCGCCATCCCCAACCCCGTCGCGATTCCGGTGTCCAAGACCGGCCCGCTGCCTCCGGTGCGACCCGCGCTCGTCCCGCCAGCGACGCTCACGCCGCTGCCGACCACACCCGAGATTCCCCGCGTGCCGTGGCCGCCTGCCGTCACCGGGCGTGTCAGCGATGAGGACGGCAAGCCGCTCGCCGGCGCCTCCGTCGTCCTCGGCGGTCGTGAGTATCGGACCGCCGAGGACGGCAGCTTCACGCTCACGCCGCCACCACACGCCTCGTCGCTGATCGCGAAGCTTCCCGGCTACCGGCGGGTCATCGTGGAGCCGACGGCGGATCCGCTCCGGATCGTGCTGAAGCCGCAGGTGATCAAGGCGGCGTACCTGACGTACTTCGGCTTCGGCGACCGCGGGATCCGCGGGCGCGTGCTCGATCTCCTCTCGCGCACGGAGCTGAATGCCGTCGTCGTCGACGTCAAGGGCGATCGCGGCTGGATCATCTATCCGACGAAGGTCGCGCTCGCGATGAACGCGGGCGCGCAGGGCCCGGGCACGCTGCGCCAGTTCGACTCGCTGATGGCGGAGCTCAAGGCGCGCGACGTTTACACGATCGCCCGCATCGTGACCTTCAAGGACAACATCCTGGCCCGCCATCGGCCGGACCTCGCCGTGATCGACACCCAGACCGGCAAGCCGTGGATCGACCGGGAGAACCTCGCCTGGGTCGATCCGTTCCAGGAAGAGGTGTGGAGCTACAACATCGCCCTCGCGCGCGAGGCGATCGAGCGCGGCTTCGACGAGATCCAGTTCGACTACGTCCGGTTTCCGACCGACGGCCGGCTCGCCCACGCCCGCTACGCCAAGCCCGTGAACAAGACGACGCGGCTGCCGACCATCGCCGCCTTCGTCGAGCGCGCCCGCAAGGAGCTCGGCGCCCACGGGGCCTACGTCAGCGCGGACGTGTTCGGCTACGTGGCGTTCAACGAGAACGACACGGACATCGGCCAGCGCGTCGAGGAGCTCGCGGCCAATCTCGATTACATCTCCCCGATGGTCTATCCCTCCGGGTACCACGTCGGCATTCCGGGCTTCCGCAACCCCGTCCAGAACTCGTACCAGGTCGTCCGGGAGAGCGTGCGGCTGATCCGGAAGCGGGCGGCCCACACGCAGGTGCGGGTGCGGCCGTGGCTGCAGGACTTCCGCGACTACGCGTTCGACCGCCGCATCTTCGGCGTGGCCGAGATCCGCGATCAGATCCGCGGTGCCGACGAGGGGGGCGCCACCGGCTGGATGCTCTGGAATCCCCGCAACGACTACACGGGCGCCGCGCTCCGCGCAAAGAGCCCACTGGTGGAAAACTGAGGATGACTGCCCGGTGAGAATCGCGCTCATCGTCACCCTGCTGCTGACGGCCGTGCTCATCATGGTCTCGTTCGCCGCCGCCGATCCCCGCCCCAATGAGCTCGGGCGCGTCATGATCCTCGAGTACCACAAGGTCGACTACCCGGAGGAGCGGTGGACCCGGACGCCGGAGAACTTCCGGCGCGATCTGGAGTCGCTCTACGCGCGCGGCTATCGGCTGCAGTCCCTGAACAACCTGCTCGACGGCAAGATCACCGTGGGCGCCGGCTTCACGCCGGTCGTCCTGACCTTCGACGACTCGTCTCCTGGTCAGTTCCGCTATATCGAGCAGAACGGGACGCCCGAGATCGATCCGAAGAGCGCGGTCGGCGTGCTGGAAGCCTTCATCAAGGAGAAGCCCGACTTCGGACGCGCGGCGACGTTCTTCGTGCTGCCGGGCGCGAGCCGTCCCAACCGGCTCTTCAATCAGCCGGAGCACGAGGGGCGCAAGCTGAAATTCCTCGTCGCGCAGGGATACGAGATCGGCAACCACACGCTGTGGCACGCCAACCTCGGCAAGTATCCGGAGCCGATCGTCCGCCAGCAGATCGCGGAAGCCCAGCAGTGGATCCAGCGCCACGTTCCGGAGTACCGCATCCGCACGCTGGCCCTGCCCCACGGCGTCTATCCGCACGACGTGACGTGGGCGCTCAAGGGCAGCGCCAAGGGCGCGACCTACAGCCACGACGCGATCCTCATGGTGGCCGGCGGCGCCGCCCTCTCGCCATTCGCGCGTGGCTTCGATCCGCTGCGCCTGCCCCGTATCCAGGCGGTGGAGCGCGATCTCGCGTACTGGCTGGCGTACTTCGAGAAGCACCCTCAGGAGCGCTTCGTGAGCGACGGCGACACGACGATGGTCACGGTGCCGACGACCCGGCGCGAGAAGGTCCGGTCGGATCTGCCAGGGAGCGTGCGCGTGATCGAGCGCTAACCCGAA
>Ga0075421_100002956_pt1 | contig 20341 bp, 13 predicted proteins | sample SoiMetdeltSBSDD5_FD_75292 | JGI IMG/M metagenome (GOLD analysis project Ga0075421, IMG submission 75292) | Bulk soil microbial communities from a Populus tree surrounding site in Tennessee, USA - Soil MetaG P. deltoides SBSDD5 | ecosystem: Environmental > Terrestrial > Soil > Tree plantation... | reverse complement strand
ACTCGCTGATCTCGAACTATCCCGACCAGCGCATTGGCGGTCCCGGCTGGCCGTTCGCTCCGGAAGAGGTCTTCTATCCGAGCCGCTCGACGCCCGGGTACGACTGGAAGGACCTCACGCCACGCGTCGGCGTGGCCTACGACCTGTTCGGGAATGGGAAAACGGCGGTGAAGTTCAACCTGGGCAAGTATGTGGAAGCCATCACCGCGAGCAATAACGATCAGGACATGAACCCGCTGATTCGCACGGCCACGACCACGACCCGCGGGTGGACCGACACGAACAGCAACTTCGTGCCGGATTGCGATCTCAACAGCCCGGCGGCCAACGGCGAGTGCGCGAGAATGGACAACCAGAACCTGGGGCGCCCCGTGTTCACCCGGACGTTCGACCCCGGCTATGTCGGCGGCTGGGGCACGCGCGGGTACAACTGGTCGCTTGACCTGGCGGTCCAGCAGGAAATTATGCCTCGCGTCTCGGTGACCGCCAGCTTTCATCGCAACTGGTGGGGCAACTGGTACGTCGTGGACAACCTGGCGACCAGCCTCGAGGACTACACGCCGTTCAGCATCAACGCGCCGCTTGACCCGCGGCTCCCCGGCGGCGGCGGGTATCCCATCAGCGGCCTGTACAACCTGGTGCCCGACAGGGTCGGGCAGGTGGACGAGCTCGCACAGTCCTCGAAGAACATCGGTGATCAGATCGAGAACTGGCAGGGCTTCGATTTCTCGGCCGTGGCGCGGCTGCAGAACGGGCTGACGCTGCAGGCGGGCACGAGCACCGGGCGCAAGCTCGCGGACGCGTGCGGCATCAGGGCGAAGCTACCGGAGCTGGGTTCCAATGACACGGGTGTGACGACGAACAGCTCCGTGACCGCGAACGTCAATGCCCTCGGGGGCGGCTCATACGCCCTCTCGGTCAGAAACCCCTATTGCCGCATCGCGGAACCCTACCGCACGGACTTCCGGGGACTCGCGTCGTATCTCGTCCCGAAGGTGGACGTGCAGGTTGCCGCCACGTGGGCGAGCACTCCCGGGGATTCCCTGCGGGCGGACTTCATTGCGACCAATGCGTGGATTGCCGCCGGACCGCAGCCGCTCGGCCGGCCGCTCACCGGGGCCGCGACCGTCTCGGTGAACCTGATCCCGCCAGCCACACTGTGGGGCGCGCGGACCAACAACGTCAATATGCGCGTCGCGAAGATCCTCCGCTATGGGGGGACGCGGACCCAGGTGGGCGTCGACATCTACAACCTGCTGAACGCCGACACGGTCACGAACTATAACTATGGGTTCGTACCGGGCGGCGCGTGGCTGATTCCAACGGCCATTACGCCGGCGCGGTACGCCAGGATCAGCGCACAGATCGACTTCTGACAGGGAACGACCGGTGTCAACGCGCCGGTCGTTTCACCCGCCGATCGCTCTAAAACGGGCCGAAAACCCGGCAATTCACTCGTCGCGAACTTTGAAGATTCGGCTTGACTTGCTTTAGGGGCAGGACTAGCCTGCGCGATCCAGAAGGTCTTTTTGGAGCCACAGGTGAGGAGGACAGTAATGCTGAACCGGATCCAGGGGTTCTCGGCGCTCTTCCTGGTCGCGTTGGTGTGCGTGCTCCTGCCGTCGACGGCGTATGCCCAGGCGGCTATTACCGGCGTCGTCAAGGACGCGTCAGGCGGCGTCCTGCCTGGCGTGACCGTGGAAGCCGCCAGCCCCGTGCTGATTGAAAAAGTCCGGTCGGTCGTCACCGACGACACCGGCCAGTACCGCATCGTCGATCTTCGACCGGGCGCTTATTCGGTGACCTTCACGCTGCCCGGGTTCAGCGCCGTGAAACGCGAAGGGATCGAGCTGTCGGGCAGCTTCGTCGCGACGGTGAACGCCGACCTGCGAGTCGGCACTGTCGAGGAAACAATCACTGTGACCGGCGAGACGCCGATCGTTGACGTACAGAGCGCGCGGACGCAGCAGATTATTGACCGGGACATCATCTCCGCGATTCCGTCTTCCCGCAACGTCAACGGCATCCAGAACCTGATTCCGGGCATGTCGGCCGCCGGCGGCGTGGGCGTCATCGGCAATTCGAACACTGACTCCGGTAACATCGGCGGCACGATGCAGGGCGGCGCCGCTTACATTCACGGCGGGCGTCCCTCCGATTCGCGGATCTACGCCGACGGCACCAACATGGGGTGGGCCGGCGGCCCCGGCGGCGGTGGCCAGATGCCGCAGGTGGCCCAGGCGCAGGAGGTGGTCATCACGGTGTCGGGCGGCCTCGCGGATGCCGAGACCGGTGGCGTGGTCATCAACGTGATCCCGCGTGACGGCGGCAACACCTTCAGCGGCCAGTTCAATTTCAGCGGCTCGAATGACTCCCTCCAGGGCAGCAACTACACTCAGAGACTCAAGGATCTGGGCCTGCGCTCGCCGTCCGAGCTGATCTCGGTGTACGACGTCAATCCGATGTTCGGCGGCCGGATCATCGAGGACAAGCTGTGGTTTTATTCGACCTACCGGCAGACCGGCGGGAAGAGCACCGTACCCGGCATGTTCTGGAACAAGAACGCCGGTGACCCGACGAAGTGGATCGTCGAGTTCGACCGATCGAAGCCCGCGTTTACCAACAGGGTGGAGCGCATGGCGACGATGCGCCTGACATGGCAGCCGACCCCGCGCAACAAGTTCAACGGGCAGTGGTCCGAGCAGTACCTCGACACGAACTACGGGCAGGGGGGCGGTTCGGAGAACGCCGGCCTGCTGACGACGCCTGAAGCGACGGCGCGGTCCTACTACATCCCGTCCCGCCAACCGAACGCCTCATGGTCGTCCCCGATTTCAGGACGGTTGCTGGCCGAGGCTGGCTGGGGGATGTACCAGGCCCGGTACCGCTTCACGAAACGCAACGACGGCACCGACGTTCCAGGAATGATTCAGGTCCTCGAGCAAGGCGGCGAGGTGCCGAACCTCCTCTCCCGGGCACCGACGGCCCCGGTGAACCAGGGGTACGCACACTCGCTGATCGGGAACCTGGCGAGCCTGCGGGCGTCGCTGACGTTTGTGACCGGCGCGCACAGCCTGAAGTTCGGCTACCAGGGCGGGTTCGGCAATCCCTCGCAGACCTACAACTACCCGAACCAGATCACGCAGATCCGGATGAGAGACGGCGTGCCGAATCAGCTGACGCAAACGATGGTCGTGGGAGGCCACATCAAGTACGTCCGCAATCTGATTCCGACCAACTTCTACGCGCAGGACCAGTGGACGATCGACCGGCTGACGGTACAGGGCGGCCTCCGCTACGACTCCCTTATATCCAGCTATCCTGACTCGCGTGTGGGCGGCCCTGGCTACCCATTCGCTCCGGAAGAGATCTTCTACCCAAGCCGCTCGACGCCGGGATACGACTGGAAAGACCTCTCGCCGCGCATCGGCGTCGCCTATGACGTGTTCGGCACCGGAAAAACGGCGCTGCGGTTCAACATCGGCAAGTACATGGAGGCCATTACCGCTACCAACAACGACCTCGACATGAACCCGCTGATCCGCACCGTTTTCAGGACGACGCGCGGCTGGACCGACACGGACAGGGATTACGTGCCGGACTGCGAATTGACGAACCCGGCGGCCAACGGGGAATGCGCCCGGATGGACAACCAGAACCTGGGGCGGCAGGTATTCAACCGGACCTTCGATCCAGACTTCGTCGGAGGCTTCGGTACGCGCCCCTACAACTGGGGCCTTGGCCTGTCGGTTCAGCAGGAAATCGTGCCTCGCGTCTCGGTGACCGTGGGCTTCCATCGCAACTGGTGGGGCAACTGGTATGTCGTGGACAACCGGTCCACGAGCCTTCAGGACTACACCCCGTTCAGCATCAGGGCGCCGAGCGATCCGCGGCTGCCCGGCGGCGGCGGTTACACGATCGACGGCCTCTACAATCTCGTGCCCGACAAGGTTGGTCTGGTCGACGAGCTCGCCCAGTCGTACAGGAACTTTGGCGAACAGACAGAGAACTGGCAGGGGTTCGACTACTCCGTCGTGGCCCGGATGCCATGGGGGCTGACCGTGCAGGGCGGCGCAGGCACCGGGCGCAGGCTTGCCGACGGCTGCGCGGTGCGGGCGAAGCTGCCGGAGCTCGGGGCAAGTCCCACGGGACAGCCGAACAGCTCGGTCACGGCGAATGTTCTGGTGACGACGGCCCGCGGCTCCCTATCAGTGACGAACCCCTGGTGTCGGTACGCCGAGCCCTACAGAACCGACTTCCGCGGGCTCGCCACGTATACGGTTCCGAGAGTGGACGTTCAGCTGGCCTTGACGTTCATGAGCGTGCCCGGGGAGTACCTGGAGGCGAACTTCGTTGCCGACAACGCGTGGATCGCCTCCGGCCCGCAGCCTCTCGGCCGTCCCCTCACGGGGGCCGCGGTCGCGACGGTGAACCTGATCGAGCCGTATACGATGTTTGCCGATCGCCGCAACAATGTGGACTTCAGGGTTGCGAAGATTCTCCGTTTCGGCGGCAGGCGCGCTCTGGTTGGGGTCGACCTCTACAACCTGATGAACGTGGATGTGGTGACGGCTTATAACCAGACCTTCGTTCCGGGTGGTCCGTGGCTGACGCCCACCGCCATTCAGCCGGCGCGGTACGCCAGGTTCAGCATGGAGCTTGATTTTTAGTACGAACGAGGCCCGTCCTCGCCAGAGGGCGGGCCATTTCATCTCCCCCTCCAGTCGAATGGGGTATTCTCAGCCCCGTATGCCTCAATCAAAGGGACCCAATGGCTACTGAAGTGGCGGCGGCCGTCGCCGCGCCGGCGCGCGAGGTCGACACGGCGCTCCGGGTGAATATCGGGCGGGTGCTTTGCGTCGCCGTGCCGCTGATCCTGTGGTTCGCGCCCCTCGAGATGGACGTGCGAGTGAAACACACGTTCGCGATCGCCTCCTTCATGATCCTCGCGTGGATCACCGAGGCGGTCGAATACGCGCTGGCCGGGTTCATCGGCTGCTATCTCTTCTGGGCGCTCGGCGTGGTGCCGTTCGCCGTCGCCTTCGGCGGCTTTGCCACTGACACGCCTTGGTTCCTGTTCGGCGCATCCCTGTTCGGTGTGATGGCGACCAAAACCGGCCTGGCGCGCCGAATCGCGTTCGTCGTCATGAAGCGCGTCGGCAACACCTATGCCCGTATCCTGCTCGGCCTCATCATCACCGACTTCCTGCTGACGTTCATCATCCCGTCCGGGATCGCGCGCGTCGTCGTGATGTCGGCGGTGGCGCTCGGGCTGGCCGAGACGTTTGGCGTGGGCATCGGCAGCAATATCGGCCGCGCCATGTTCCTGATCATCACCTACTGCTCTGGCCTGTTCGACAAGATGATCATCGCCGGCGCCGCGTCGATCACCGCGCGCGGCGCGATCGAACGCGTCGGCGGTGTCGAGGTGCTGTGGAGCCAGTGGTTTTTCGCCTATCTCCCCTGCGACATCATCACGATTCTGTTCGCATGGCGGCTGACGCTCTGGCTCTATCCGCCGGAAAAGAAGTCGTTCGCGCAGGAAACGACATACCTCGAAAACGAAATCCGGCAGATGGGCAGCTGGAATGCCGCGAGCACGCGGGCCGCGCTCTTGATCGGGCTCGCGATCGGCCTCTGGCTGACCGACTTCATCCACCACATACCGCCCTCGGTCATCGGCCTCGGCGTCGGCCTGGCCGCGGTCCTGCCCGGCATCGGCACGCTGTCAACTGACGACATGAAGCGACTGAACTATCTCCCCGTCTTCTTTGTCGCCACCGCGATCAGCATGGGAGACGTCCTCGTCAACACGAAGGCGCTCGACCTGCTGACGAACTTCCTGCTGTCGTGGATGGAGCCGATGATCGGCAACATCCTGCAGACGACGTTCGTGCTCTACTGGACGGCCTTCGTCTATCACATCTTCCTGGCCAGCGAGATCTCGATGCTGGGGACCTCCATTCCAGTCCTGATGAACTTCGCCAAGAGCCATGGGATGGATCCGCTGCTGATCGGCATGATCTGGACGTTCGGCGCCGGCGGCAAGATCTTCGCCTACCAGTCCGCGGTACTGATCGTCGGCATGTCGTACGGGTACTTCGGAAGCCGGGATCTGTTCCGCCTTGGCTTGCTGCTGACCCTGGTGCAATGCGTGCTTCTGCTGCTGCTGGTCTCCTTCTACTGGCCGCTGATTGGGATTCGTTAAGCGATAATCTGCCGAGTGTCGAGGCCCATCACCAGGAACACGCGCAGCACGCTGCTGCTGGCCATGGCAGTCGTGCTGTGGATCGTTGGTTCCGTGATGTCTACCGGACCGCTCGCTCTGAAGGCGGCGGGAAGGCAATCTCCGTCCCCTCACCGGGCCGTGCTCGACACCTATTGTGTGACCTGCCACAACGCCAGGCTTCGGACGGCAGCGCTTCAGCTGGACACAGCTGACGTCGATCATCCGGAAGCGAACCCGGCGATCTGGGAAAAGGTGGCGCGCAAGCTTCGCGCGCGCGACATGCCGCCGCCGGGCCCGCCGCGTCCCGATCACGCCACCTACGAGTCGCTGGCGAACCACCTCGAAGCGGCACTCGATGACGCGGCGGCGACGACACCCAACCCGGGCCGGCCAGCCGCCTATCGTCTCAGTCGCTTCCAGTATGCCAACGCCATCCGCGACCTGATCGCGCTGGAGATTGACGCTGCGTCGCTGCTCCCGGCAGACGATTCAGGGTATGGCTTCGACAACATCGGGGATGTCCTGACCGTGTCGCCGCTGCTGCTCGAGAGATACCTGTCCGCAGCCGCGACCGTCAGCCGCCTGGCGGTCGGGGATCCTTCTCTCGCACCGACGTCTACCGAGTTTCACGTTCCGCCCGCAACCGTGCAGACCGAACGCGAAAGCCCCGACCTGCCGATCGGTTCGCGCGGTGGCATTGCCATCCGTCACCACTTTCCGCTGGACGCCGAATACGTCATCAAGGTTCGCCTGCAGCGGGGCAAGGACGCCACGACGATTCTCGGCACGTCGGCGCCGCGGCAACTGGATATTCGCCTCGATGGCCGCAGGCTGCAGCTGTTCACGATCGGCGGGCAGACCCAGGCCGAGCATGGCAGCGCCGAGGAGGAACTCGACGAGCGGCTGGAAGTTCGGGTGGCGGTGACAGCCGGATCGCACCTCGTTGGGTCGGCCTTCGTGAAGGACACCGTCAAGCCGGAAGGCGTGCTGGAAAAGGCCGGCGATCAGGCGTTCTTCGAGGGCGTCGGCAGCGTGTCGATTGCGGGTCCGTATGCCGCCACCGGTTCGGGCGATACTGCAAGCCGCCGCAGGATCTTCCTCTGCCGCCCGCGAAGCGCCGGCGAGGAAGAGGCGTGCGCCGCCCGGATCATTACCACGCTGGCGCGCCGTGCCTATCGCCGCCCGATCGCCAGCGATGAGATTCCCTCGCTGATGATTCCGTACCGCTCGGCCAGAACCACAGGAGGATTCGAAGACGGGGTCCGGCGGGCGCTTCAGCGCATACTCGTGTCGCCCGATTTTCTGTTCCGCGTCGAGGTGGATCCGCCAAAGGCGCGGCCGGGCTCAGCGTACCGAGTCAGCGATGTAGAGCTCGCGTCACGCCTGTCGTTTTTCCTGTGGAGCAGCATCCCTGATGATCAGCTCCTCAGCCTGGCCGAGCGCGGGGTGTTGCACGAGCGCGGCGTCCTGCAGCAACAGGTCGCGCGGATGCTGGCAGACCCGCGCGCCAACACGCTCGTCTCGAACTTCGTCGCCCAATGGCTGTACCTGCGTAACGTCGAGGCCGTGCTGCCGGATCCGACGGCGTTTCCCGATTTCGATGAAAACCTCCGCGCGGCGCTCGCCCGCGAGACCAACCTGTTCTTCGAGAGCATGCTTCGGGAGAACCGCAGTCTCCTTGATCTCCTGCGCGCCGACTATACGTTCCTCAACGAGCGGCTGGCGCGGCATTACGGAATCCCCGGTATTCACGGCAGCGAGTTCCGGCGGGTGACGCTGACCGGCGATGAGCGAAAAGGCCTGCTGGGCAAAGGCAGTCTGCTGACGGTGACGTCGTATCCCAACAGGACGTCGCCTACGCTGCGCGGGAAGTTCGTTCTCGAGAACCTGCTGGGTTCGCCGCCGCCGCCGCCGCCGCCCGACGTACCTTCCCTGAAAGAGGATGCGGATGTCAGCCGCCTGACGATGCGGGAGCGCATGGAGTTACACCGGGTCAATCCCGTCTGTTCCAGTTGCCACTCGAAAATGGATCCGATCGGGTTTGCGCTCGAGAGTTTCGACGGTCTCGGCAGGTGGCGCGCGGGCGTCGATTCATCGGGCGTCCTCCCAGACGGCACCAGAATCGACGGACCTGCGGGGCTGCGGAAGGTTTTGCTCGACAGGAAGGATCAGTTCGTGACGACAGCCACGGAACGGCTGCTGACCTATGCGCTCGGGCGGGGCGTTGAACCGTTTGACATGCCCGCCGTTCGCCGGATCGTCCGCGACGCGGCCCCGGGCGACTACCGCTGGTCAGCGATCATCATGGGTGTCGTGAACAGTGTCCCGTTTCAGATGAGAAGAGCGCGTTCATGATCGTCTTCAGGAAATCAATTCCGCGGCGCACATTCCTGCGCGGGGCCGGAACTGCGCTGGCGCTCCCGCTGCTGGATGCGATGTGTCCGGCCTTTGCGCCGGCGGCGCAAATCGCGTCCGCGACGGCCCGGCGCCTGTCGTTCTTTGCGGTGCCCAACGGGATCATCATGGACAAGTGGACACCCGCGGCGGTCGGCCGCGACTACCCGATCACACCTGTCCTCGAACCGCTGGCCGCCTTCAAAGACCGCATGCTCGTCGTGAGCGGTCTGGCCAACAACGAAGCGCGCAAGCTGGAATTCGAAATCGCCGGTGATCATCCGCGCGCATGCAGCGCCTATCTCACGGCCACGCACCCGAAAATGACGTCGGGTGCCGATATCCACTGCGGCGTGTCGGTCGACCAGGTGGCCGCAAGCGGGCTCGGCAGGCGCACGCAGCTGCCGTCGCTGGAAATCGGGCTGGAGCTGCCGATGGTCGGTGCCTGCGAGTCGGCCTACAGCTGCGTCTACTACAACACCATCGCCTGGAAGAATCCTGCGACGCCGCTGCCGATGGAAAACCGGCCGCGCGCGATTTTCGAGAGGCTGGTCGGCGACAGCACCGATCCCGTCGAGCGCGCCGCGCGCATCAAAGAGAACCAGAGCATTCTCGACCTCGTCGCCCAGGACCTGAAGCGGCTGATGCGAACGGTTGGAGAATCCGATCGGTTGAAGCTCGATCAGTATGCCGATGCGGTTCGCAGCGTCGAGCAGCAGATCCAGGTCGCGGAACAGCAGTCGGCGACGGAGCTGCCCGACATGGACAAACCGATCGGAATACCGGAAAAGTTTTCGGACTACGCGAAACTGATGATCGACCTGCAGGTGCTGGCGTTTCAGGGCGACTTGACGCGGGTCGGGACGTTCATGGTCGGTCACGAGATGGGTGGCCGCGCCTACCCGGAGCTGGGGTTCGGCGACCAGCATCATTCATTGACGCACCACCAGGGCGACACCGCCAAGATTGCGAAGGTCCTTCAGATCAACATGTTTCATACGAGGCTGTACGGGTATTTCCTCGAGAGGCTCGAGTCTCTGCCCGACGGCGACGGCTCGTTGCTCGATCATTCGCTGCTCATCTACGGCAGCCCGTTGAGCGACGGCAATATGCACCTCTACAAGGATCTCCCCGTCCTCCTGGTTGGCGGCGAGGCGACAGGTATCCGGGGCGGCCGTCACGTGGCGTTTCCGGAAAACACGCCGATAGCGAACCTGTACCTGACGTTGCTGGACAAGCTGGGGATTCACCTGGAGAGTTTTGGCGACAGCAACGGCCGGCTGGATCTATGAAGTCCGTGCCCCTGCTTCTCGCGATTCTCATGTCCGTGATCGCGCCCGCCGCATCGAGCGCGGATGTGCGTTTGCTCGATGCCGTCCTGAAGCGGGACCGAAACGCGGTTCGGGAGTTGTTGAAAAGTCAGTCCGACGTCAATACCGCCCAGCCCGACGGCTCAACCGCGCTGATGCTGGCGGCCGAACGTCAGGACGTGGAAATCGCCGATCTTCTGATACGAGCGCGGGCGAACGTCAACGCGGCAAATGAGTACGGCGCCACGGCGCTCTCGGTGGCCTGCGCGACCGGGAATGTCGCCCTGATCGAACGGCTTCTGGACGCGCACGCGGATCCGAACGCACCGCTCCTGTCGGGCGAGACGCCGCTGATGACCGCCGTCGACAAGGGCGACATCAGGACGGCGACGGTGCTGCTGGCGCATGGGGCCGAGGTGAACGCCAAGGAGACAAAGGGTGGCCAAACGGCATTGATGTGGGCCGTAGCCAACCGGTCCCCGGAGCTCGTGAAGCTGCTCCTCGACCATGGCGCCGACGCTCGCGCCCGCTCTGCTGGCGGTTTCACGTCCCTTCTGTTCGCTGCCCAGCAGGGCCTGGTCGATTCGGGCCGCGCGTTGCTGCGGGCAGGCGCCGACGTGAACGAACGCCGCAGCGGGAATCGCATGACGCCGCTCATGGTCGCAGCCGCCAGCGGCAACAACGCGTTCTCGATTCTGCTGCTGGAAAACGGGGCCAATCCTGATCTGACCGATGAGAGCGGGTATACCGCATTGCACTACGCGGCGTCCGACCGGAACGGATTGGATGTCGTGCGGGCGCTGCTCGGCCGCGGGGCGCAACCCAATCCTCGAACGACCCGGGATACGCGCGCGAACACCACGTCAGGGGTGAGCGTCAAAGGGGCGACTCCCCTCTTTCTCGCGGCGTCGCGGGGCCATGTCGAAACCGTACGCGCACTGGCCACTGGCGGCGCGGATCCGCGGATCACCACCGACAACGGGACTGCTCCTTTGCACGTGGCGACATGGGGAGGCGACCCGTATTTCAGAGACTGGACCGACGAGGAGAAACGGAATCTGTTCGAAACCACCAGACTGCTGATCGATCTGGGGAGCAACGTGAATTCGGCGGGCGAACACGGATGGACGGCACTGCACGGGGCCGCCTACAAGGGAGTGGACGCCGTCATTCAGCTTCTCGTCGAACGCGGTGCGCGCATCGAGGTCTTCGACGAGTACGGCCAGACCCCGTTGAGCATCGCCAACGCGGTGATTACCGTCGGCAGCAAGGACGCGTACTATCAGAGCTCGCGCGTCGTCCGCAAGACCACATCCGACCTTCTGCTGAAGCTCGGAGCGCGGCCGTTGCCCGAGTCAGGCGTCCAGATCCTGGACCTCTTCTACAAACAGCCCTAACGAGCTTGGGAAACAGAATCGTGAGCGTCCACCTCCCCGAGATCTTCTGAAAGGCATCGTCACATGAAGGCACTGATCAAGGAGTATCTCGATCGTGGCGTTTCGCGGCGGCAGTTTCTCAATGCACTCGGCGCCGCGGGCCTTACATCTGTTGCGGCCGACGCAATGGCCGATTCACTTGCGCCGTTCGTGGAGCAGGCACCCGGTACCGACGCGGCGCCGCCCTGGATGCGGCAGATGCGCGGCACCGGAGGCGCGCTGCTGGTCGCGCAGCTGAAGGCCGCCGGCGTCAGGCACCTGTTCTGCAACCCTTCAGCCGCCGTCGGTCCGTTCCTCGATGCCCTGGTGGACGAGCCCGACATGCACGTCATCAAAGCCCTGGAAGAGGGCGCGCTGGGCGCCATGGCGGACGGCTACGCGAAGGCCTCCGGCAAGCCGGCGTTTGCCATGATCGATGCCGCCGGCATGCCGGCCTTCATGGGGCAGATGTTCGTCTCGGCGTCGGACCACATGCCGGTGGTGCTCGCTGTTGACGACGATCAGATTCCAGACGCCACCAACGCGATCACGAAGTGGCAATGGCTTGCGGAGGGGGCCGCGACGATTCCGTCGGTGACGCGGCAGGCGCTGAAGTTTGCGACCACCCATCCTGGCGGCCCGGTCTTCCTCGTGCTGGATGCGGCCAGCCTGCGTGGCGAAGCCCAGGCGGCGATCATGGATCAGGAGAAGTTCAGCATCACGACGACGATGCGCCCGGATTCGGCGTCGGTGGAGCGGGCCGCGCGTCTGCTGCTCGATGCGACAAATCCACTGCTGTACTGCGGCGACGAGGTCACTCTGTGCCACGGAGAGAAGGAACTCCTGGAGCTCGCCGAGCTGTTGGGGATCACGGTGACGTGGCCGGGACGCGGAAACGTCTGGTCGAAGCCGTTTGCGACGCGCCATCCCCTGTTTCTGCAGCAGACCCGCCAGACGATGGAGGGATATCCGGGCGAGGCGGACATGACGCTGAACCTGGGCGCCCAGTTCCGCACGGCGGCGCGCATGAGCCCGCGCACCAGGCTGATCGAGGTGCGGCTGGCCCCCGAAGATCTGGCCCGCACGGCGCCCGTCGAAGTCGGCATCGTGGCGGACTTGAAGCTCGCCATCACCGATCTGCTGGCGGCGGTCCGTGGCATGGCGACGCCGGCACGGCTGAGACAAATCAGCGAGCCGCGACTCGCGCGCGCGAAGGAGTATCAGGCGAAGATCGCGCTTGCCCATCAGGCGATCGGTCGCAGCCAGTGGGATCGCAATCCGTTGAGCATGACCCGCGTCGCCGCGGAGCTCGAGAGCGTGTTGGAGAAGAACACCTGCATCGTCGAGAACGCCGGGAGCGGCACTGAGGGGATCTTCCAGTCCTACATGGATATCGGCGGCGCCGGCAAGCGGTACATCAACCAGAGCGCGATCGTGCTCGGGTGGGGCGTGTCAGCCGCGTTCGGCGTGCAGCTGGCTCTGCCGGACACGCCGGTGGTGGCCGTGGTCGGCGACGGCGAATTCATGTTTCGCGGCCCGCAACCTCTCTGGAGCTATGCCCGGTATCGCGCACCGATCACCGTCATCGTCGAGAACAACCATAGCTATGACAACGAACGGAATCGTCTCTGGCAGCGTGGAGGCCGCCAGTATGAGACCGGGCGCGACATGATCTGCTACAACGGCGATCCGGACATCGATTTCACCAAGCTCGCCGCGGGCGTCGGCGTCGAAGGCGAGGTCGTGCAGCAGCCGCCGTCGCTGCGCCCCGCGCTCGAGCGGGCCAAGCGCGCCAATGCGGACGGCAGGCCGTATCTGCTCGACGTCCACATCGAACGCGGCGGCGTGGGATCGCAGTCGACGTGGCATCCCGGCTATTCAATCGCCGCGGAGCGCACCACGAGAGGGTGACATGCTCTCCAAGACCGTTTGGTTGATCGCGTGGCTGGTGTGCGTGTCCGGCGCCGTCTCTGCGCAGGGTCGCGCGCCCGAATTGCCGCCCGGCGAGGGACGGGAGCTGGCGCTGAGCGTCTGCGGCACGGCGTGCCACGACACGACACCGCTCGCGATGAAACGGGACGGCGAGAGTGGCTGGCGAAAGAACGTGGAACGGATGGTGGTGCAGAAAGGCGCGCAGATCTTTCCAGGGGAACTGGAGACCGTAGTCCGCTATCTGTCGACGGCTCTGGGTCCGGGGACGGTTCCCATGCAGACGCCCGGTGCCCTTCCGCCCGGCGCGCTGGGGGGCGGTGCCGCCACGGCCAGGGACGTCAAGCTTCCCGACGGCGCCGGCAGGGAGCTGGTCCAGGCGCGCTGCACGGTGTGCCACGACCTGGGCAGAGTGGTCGCGACCCGCCGCACCCAACCGGATTGGGACCGGCTCACGCGCAACATGATCGAGCGAGGGCCTCGGGCCACCCCGGCGCAGGTTGAGACGATGGTGATGTACCTCGTTACTCATCTCGGCAAGGAACGCAACTGATCTCCTCCCTAGCCGGCATGGGGTGGACCACTCGGTGCGTGGTCGCTGCGGTTGGCGTGTTCCTGTGCGCGATCCCGGCTGCGGCGCAATCGAACACGGTGACCCTCGTCAGGGACATCGACTACATCGCTGGCGTCGACTACCCGGACGGCAAAGATCGTCTCGACCTCTATATCCCCAAAGACGCCAGAAACGCACCCGTGATTTTCTCGATTCACGGTGGAGCGCTGGAAATCGGCGATCGGCGCGAGGAGACATTCGTCGGCCAGCGCTTCGCCGCCGCGGGATATCTCACCGTTGTGACGAGCTATCGTCTGTCGCCGCAGGTGTCACACCCTGCACACATCCAGGATGTCGCGGCCGCCTTTGCATGGGTCAAGCGCAATATCAGGGCGCGCGGAGGCGACCCTGACCGAATCATCGTCATCGGCCACTCCGCGGGCGCGTACCTGGCGATGCTGCTGGCTGCCGATTCGCGGTATCTCGCCGCCCATAATCTGTCCGCCGGCGACATCAAAGGACTCGTCCCGGTCAGCGGATTCTTCTGGGTCGATAAACCAGGTGTTGCGCCCGACCGTCCGCAGTACGTGTGGGGTACGAATCGACAGGTCTGGATCGAGTCCTCCCCATCACGCTACCTCCGCGCAGATTTGCCGCCGGTACTGCTGATCGACACCGACGGGGATGAAGCGTGGAGACAGCAGCAGAACGCCGACATCGCCACAGCGCTCCGTTCGGCCGGCCACAAGGACGTCACCGTGCATAAGGTCAGGGGCCGCACTCACATGAGTGTGTGGACAATGATGCTGGACGGGGAATCGGAAGAGACCTCGTCCCAGATTCTGCGCTTCGCGGAGCGCATTCTGGCCGCCAAGAGGAACTGACGACAGTCTCTTTCCGGGCTGACAAATTACCGCGAATGCCGGTGGACCGACACTCCGACGACGCAGTTGGCGTGGAACGGCAGGATTCACCTTACCCGGCGCAGGCCTGCTTTTTGCTGTGTTGGGACGCGTGCGGAATGCTCCACCCGGAGACATTGTCGTGCGTGGGTCGGATCTGCACCCTGTGCGCCTGGCCGAGATCCTCGCCATCCTCTTGCCGAAGTGGCAGGACACCGATCCCTATCTCGACGACTTCTCCGCGGTCATGCGCAATGCCGGAGACGATATCCTGGTGCGCGTCGCTGACGGCGTGATAGATGGCGTGCTGCGAACCAAGTGCATCCGCACCGGCGGCGACCCGCGCCGGGTGCCTGGCACGTTCGAACAGCTGGTAGGGCCCTACTGGTCGCGTCGTGATCCGAACCCCGACACGAGAATACTGGTGGACTTGACGAAACTGGATGGGGCGTCCGGGGTCGCCAAGACGCTGGTTGAATCGGCGCTCGACAGATTTCAGGAACCGAATCTCTGGACGTTCAGCCCCGAGGATGCCGTGGGTTTGCACACACACTTTGGCGCCCGCGCCGTCCGCGGAATTCCAGCCGGCAGACCGCGTCATGTGCCGTCGCACGTGGTTGTGATGTCCTACCGCGGTCTTGCGCAACGCGATCAGACCGCAGCCTTCTAATCGGCATCTCCTTCAGGCCCGGGACGCGCTATCATACGCGCCCGCGGCCATTGAGAAGCGAGGATGCCCATGTCACGTCTGATCACGGATAGCGGACTCCGCGTCGTCGCGGCGCTTCTGCTCTGTGTCTACCTCGTCGCTGCCCAGTCCCCCGTCGCCGATCCCGCGAGCCAGAAGCTGCCCAATCCGAATCCGGTCGTGACCAAAGGGTGGGCCCCGCTGCCTGATGGGCGGACGTGGGGCTCGTCGGCGGGCCTCGACATCGGCCCCGACGGCCAGATCTGGACCTACGATCGCTGCGGGGCGGTCGCGCTGACAGGCGGGTGCGACACCAACAACGTCAACCCCATCCTGAAGCTCGATCGCGCCACGGGAAAGGTGCTGGTCAGCTTCGGCGCGGGACTGTTCGTCCTGCCGCACGGACTGCACGTGGATCGCGACGGCAACGTGTGGGTCACCGACTCACAGGGGAACAAACAGGGAACCAAGGGCCATCAGGTGATCAAGTTCAGCCCAAGGGGCGAGGTCCTGATGAAGCTTGGACGAGCGGGCGTCGCGGGGAGCGGTCCCGACACCTTCAACGAGCCGTGCGACGTCATCACGGCTCCGAACGGCGACATCTTCGTCTCCGACGGCCACAGCGGCCAGGCCGAGAACCCGCCGGCCGGCGCCACCGGACGCATCATGAAGTTCACGAAGGACGGCAAGTTCATCAAGCAATGGGGACGGATTGGCTCCGCGCCCGGGGAGTTCCGCACACCTCACGCGCTGGCGTTCGATTCGCGCGGACGCCTGTTCGTCGCCGACCGCGGCAACCATCGGATTCAGATCTTCAATCAGGACGGCCAGTTCATCGCTTCCTACGCGCAGTTCAGCCGCGTCAGCGGTCTCTTCATCACTCCGGACGACATGTTGTATGCGATCGATTCGGAAACCAACACGATGAACCACCCCGGGTGGACGACCGGGATTCGTATTGGGAGCGTGAACGCCGACAAGGTGACGGCGTTCATTCCGCCGCACCCGGTCGAAGATCGGCCGTTCGGCGCCGCCGGAGAAGGCATCGCCGTCGACCGCGAAGGCAACGTCTACGCGGCCGAGGGGCCGATATCCCGTCCGGTTGCAGGCGGAGGCTTGACGAAGTATTCCAGGCGTTAGCGATCAGGAGACCGTCGGTACCGCGACGTGGATGTCGCTTCCGCTGTTGCCGGCGGTCACGGTCATCTTTCCTCCGCACGCTTCCGCTGCGCGTCGCGCGGCTGTAATCAGCACAATACTCTCGCCGCTCTGCTGGCCCGCAGCATCCTCCGGCGCGGGCGCGGTCCAGGCGCCGGATGCATTGATGCCGTCCTGTGTCACCAGGAAGCTGAACTCCCCCTGAGGATTCACACGGGCCGACACGGACACCGGGACGTCGGTACCGTCTACCAGAGCGAATGTGACAAGCAGGGCGCTGACCAGGGCGCCAATCAGGAGGTCCTCGTCCGCATGGACACCGCTATGAGAGGGCATCAGCTGCGGCTTCAGGGCGATGTTGCGCAGGCACCGTTCAGGTTCGACCGCCTGTAGGACGCGGGTCACGACATCCTGTATCGCCAGACGTTTGGGACACGCCCCAATATCGTCGCGCATCACGCGGACGGCCTGCAGAAAGCAGGCGGCGCGGCGGCTCTCGGCGCGAATGAGGGTGAGCGTCACGCTGTTCGCGAGCGGCGACCCGGACTGGCCAAGCAGACTTGGGGACAATTCGAGCGTGCGAAGGCAGCGCGTCAGTTCGGCGACCGCCTGATCCCCGCTCGATACTGACGTGGCAGCGGCGACGGTTTCATTCTTCGCAGGAAACCGATCGAGGGAATCCACGTAATGCGAATCGGCGCGCATGCGAAACGTGGGCGGAAGTCCCTCGCGGACGGGATCTGACGATGGTCGATCGAAGGTAGGGGGGAGATTGGACACGCGGGCAACTCCAAAGACAATCGCAACGGTACAGCAGCAGACGCACGCGGTGACCAATATAGCATTGGCGTAAACTCCGCCGTATGCGTCCGCGCCTGCATTACGCCTGGATCATCGCCCTCGTCACGTTCGTCGTCCTGCTCGTCACGGCGGGAATCCGGGCCACGCCCGGAGTCCTGATGATCTCGCTCGAAGGCGAGTTCGGATGGAGCCGCGCCGCGATCTCGGGCGCAGTCGCGATCAACATCGCGCTGTTCGGATTGATCGGTCCGTTTGCGGCGTCGGTGATGGATCGGTGGGGACTGCGGCGCGTCGTCCTGGGCGCCGTCGCGCTGCTGGGTCTGTCGGTCGCCCTCACCACCCGCATGCAGACCCAGTGGCAGCTCACGCTGTTGTGGGGCGTGTTCGTCGGCACCGGCACCGGCGTGACGTCGATGGTGCTCGCGGCCATCATCGCGAACCGCTGGTTCGACGAGCGGCGCGGCCTGGTGCTCGGTGTCCTGTCCGCGGCCAACGCGACCGGGCAGCTCGTCTTCCTGCCGATCCTGGCATCGCTGGTCGCGACGCGCGGCTGGCGCGCTGCCGCCCTGCTGGTGGCAGGCGCCGCCGCCCTCGTCTTCGTCGTGGTGTTCGTGTTCATGCGCGACCGTCCCGAAGACCTCGGGTTGCTGCCGTACGGACGAGCGCCGGGCGGAAGCCTCGAGCGATCGCGGGCGATGGCGCCGATCGAGGCGCTGCGCCGTGCGAGCGGTTCACGGGCGTTCTGGATCCTCGCCGGCACTTTTTTCGTGTGCGGCGCGAGCACGAACGGCCTGATCGGCACGCATCTGATCGCGGCGTGCCATGACTACGGCATTCCGGAGGTCCGCTCGGCACAGTTGCTCGCGATGATGGGGATCTTCGACATCATCGGCACCACAGCTTCGGGCTGGCTGACGGACCGCTACTCCAGCCGTCATCTGCTGTTCGGCTACTACACGTTGCGAGGGATTTCGCTCCTCTTCCTTCCCTTCACACTGCAGGAGGGCGGCGGGAGCCTGGCGTGGTTTGCCGTGTTCTACGGCCTCGACTGGATCGCGACCGTGCCGCCGACCGTGCGCCTCACCAGCGAAGCCTTCGGCCGCGAAAATACCGGTGTGATCTACGGATGGATTGGCGCGAGCCACCAGCTCGGCGCGTCGATGGCGGCCTTCGGGGCGGGTGCGATCCGGACGATGCTCGGAAACTACCAGGCGGCGTTCTGGATCGCCGGCGCGTTGTGCATGCTGGCGGGCATGTCTTTTCTCACAATCGGCCGCCGCACCTTCAGAACAGTTCCGGTCGCCGAGCTAGCGCCCGCCTGACCTCCATCAGCGATCACTGATTACGTGGAGGCCGGAGCGGAGCGAGCAGAAAAGGCTGGTCGCGCAGAACGCGGCTGAGCTCCGCCTGGCGCCGACGCCAGGTCTCGAAGTGTCTCGCGAGTGTGTCCAGCAGCCGGGCCTTGCGCGGGGCGGCTTCCTGCGCGGCTGCCTGGCTGAAAAAACCGGCGCCCAGTTCCGAGTACCAACGGATGCTGTGCCGCCGGCGCATCTGATCCTCGAAGAATCCCGCCAGCACCAGACACTGGGCGCCGGCGGTTTCCATTAGCAGGCTGTCAGCCCGCAGCGTCGAATCCACGACGAAGTGCTCGAAGATTGCGCTGAGGTTTGCCGGGGTCGCGAAATCGACCGTGGCCTGTGTCGATACCTGGGCGTAGTGCGCCAGCACGCTGGCGTTGTAGAGGAGTTCCTGTCGATCGACGCCGGGTCCAGAGACATCCTGCAGACGCTGGAGAAAGAATTCCAGCGCCTGCCGATGATCGGTCGCGAGCAACTGTCGCAGAGGACCCATTCCTCTAGTACATCCCTCCGCCCATGCCGCCGCTCTGCGCCGCGGCCGCCTTGTCGTCCCGCGCCTGCGAGATGACCGCCTCGGTGGTCAGCAGAAGCGACGCGATCGACGCGGCGTTCTGCAGTGCCGAGCGGACCACCTTGGTCGGGTCGATGACGCCGGCCGTGACGAGGTCCTGGTACTGTTCTGTCTGCGCGTTGAAGCCCTCGTCGCCTGTCATGTCCTTCACGCGCTGTACGACGATCGCCCCCTCGTGGCCCGCGTTGGTCGCGATCCAGCGCAGCGGCTCTTCGATCGCCCGGATGATGATGTTGACGCCGACCTGCTCGTCCTGGTCGAGCGTGAGCGACCGGAGCCCTGCCGCGGCCCTGAGCAGCGCCACGCCGCCGCCGGCGACGATCCCCTCCTCGACAGCGGCCTTGGTGGCGTGCATTGCGTCCTCGACGCGGGCTTTCTTCTCTTTCATCTCGGTTTCGGTGGCCGCCCCGACTTTGATGATGGCCACGCCGCCCACCAGCTTGGCGAGCCGCTGCTGCAGCTGCTCACGGTCGTAGTCAGACGTCGTGTCCTCGACCTGCGCGCGCAGCTGTTTGACGCGCCCTTCGATGGCCGGTTTGCTGCCTGCACCTTCGATGATGGTCGTGGTGTCCTTGTCGATGGTGACTTTCTTCGCCTGACCCAGATCCTCGAGCTTCACCGACTCGAGCTTGATCCCAAGGTCTTCGGTGACCGCCTTGCCGCCGGTCAGGACGGCGATGTCTTCGAGGATCGCCTTGCGGCGATCGCCGTAGCCCGGCGCCTTGACCGCGGCGACCTTGAGCGTGCCCCGGAGCTTGTTGACGACCAGTGTCGCCAGGGCATCGCCTTCGAGGTCGTCCGCGAGAATGAGCAGCGGACGGCCCGCCTGCGCCGCCTGTTCGAGCAGCGGCAGCATGTCTTTCATCGCACCAATCTTCTTCTCGTGCACCAGAATGACCGGGTTCTCGAGCACCACTTCCATGCGCTCGGGATCGGTCACGAAATACGGCGAGAGATAGCCGCGGTCGAACTGCATCCCTTCGACCACTTCGAGCGAGGTCTCGATCCCCTTGGCCTCCTCGACGGTGATGAC
>Ga0075421_100002951_pt1 | contig 20359 bp, 22 predicted proteins | sample SoiMetdeltSBSDD5_FD_75292 | JGI IMG/M metagenome (GOLD analysis project Ga0075421, IMG submission 75292) | Bulk soil microbial communities from a Populus tree surrounding site in Tennessee, USA - Soil MetaG P. deltoides SBSDD5 | ecosystem: Environmental > Terrestrial > Soil > Tree plantation... | reverse complement strand
TTTAGCAGGACTGGTTTCTAAAACTTCGTTCGCTGTTAAATTATTAGATGTTATCTCTCCTTCAATAGATTCACTTTTAATGTCTTTTTTGCAAGAGCAAATAAATAAACCTACTGATATTACAAGAGCGATATAGTACGTATTTCGCATTACATATATTTTATTTAGCATTTCATCGTTTTTTTTGCTTCCGCATGTTTGTCACACAGACTCTGCCCATTTATTTTCAGAAGCGAACCGTCATTGTTTCTTGATTGTTTCTTGCCTTGTTTCGGTGGTATGCACTACTCTTTACCCGATATGAAGAGCAGCTTTAAAAGAGGACACGCAAGATAAACTAATGAAAATAAGCCTGATGCCTCGTGAATCCCGATTTAATACAGAACTTATTCGATTTGCAAAGAAAGTGAAGCGATTTTAGAGATTAGACGTTCAAAGGATGGAGAATTAACTCATAATCTTGACCGTTCACGAATAATTTAATTTCACCCAATGGACTGGATATAATGTCTTTGCATGGCCACAATGCAAAACGCAACAGATGGGACTAACAAGTTTGATGTGAAATACCGTACCTTAACCATCCAAATTTCCAAAACTATGAACAGAGACGGTGAGATTATTGTGATTGAAGATGATGTTGAAGATCAGGAACTGTTTGGTGAAATCCTGCAATCCTTAAAAATCAACAATAAGGTGCTGTTCTTTGGTGATGGCGAAAAGGCTCTTGCATACTTACAACGGCCAAACATTGAGCCGTTTTTAATTCTTTCAGATATTAATCTACCACGACTTAACGGTTTTGAACTCAGGGAAAGGGTTTTCACGAACGGTGAACTAATCAAAAAATGTATCCCGTACATTTTCTTCACTACTTCGGCAAGCAAAGAAGCAGTTACCAACGCATATGCATTATCTGCACAAGGTTTTTTTATTAAGCCCACCCGTTTCAGTGAGCTGGAAGTGATTATAACTTTGATTGTTGAATACTGGAAAAAATGCTACTCACCAAGCGATTATAATGTTTCTGTCCCAACACCAACATTTTAAACGAATGTCTCTGCGGTCATGCTTTTAACCTTCATTATTCTCTTCCACCATATGCCGTATTTCCACTACAGTCAGATGCTTAAGCGTTTCTACCTTTAAATGCTTTCCAATTAATCCGTGCTGGCCATTGAAAGCGAGAAAACAAGAATCTTTAGGCATTTTATTACCATAAAGATCACTTTCCATAATATACACATTTGGCAGATGAGGATATTCAAATACCCGTGCAGAACGGGCGGTTTCGGCGTTTATGTGTTTATCTGAAAGTTTCAACCCGATGATGTTAATTGTGTCATCATCTATATTTACTTCATTTTCATTATTCATGGTAATCTAATTTAATTGCCAGCTTTCGTTCTGCAATTATCTTTTCCAATCCTGTGATTTGGTTATAGACATGCTTTATCTTTTGAATATCTGCGTCTTTGAGAAGTTCATCCTCAAATACTATTTTTAAATTTTCTAACCGAAGTTGCAAACTTGGGAGATGTACCAAAGGTGGAATTTTAGACTTGTGAAGAAAGTGAGTTACAGTCTATAGGTTGCACATCAACATGGAGAGTAAGCGGAGAACAAGGTACATCTAAATAATGGATTTCCGTTCTCCTTTGTAGTTCGTTTAAGCGGTAAAAGACTCCCAGGGATGGCATAAATTTTCAAATACTAATGTCTAGCTTAATATATATGGCAACTTCAAAACAAAGTGTGGACAGAGTGCAAGAAGCAACACCTGCATCAATAAATGAAAAGATTGAGTCTGATACATGGACAAGAGCACCCCATTACCGAAACAAGCCCGTAAGTGAAATATCCCGAAGGATACGTGAGCTTGAACGGGAGTGGGACATCGAAAGGTACTTAGGTGTAAACATGAGCACTTTGGTCTTGATTGGATTGGCAACCGCCGCCTGATGATTTTTCACAAATAAGGCAAGCTGTTCAAAAGCCATAAATTGAGCATTCTACAATTCAATTGAAAAAATGGGTCATGCCCCATTCGATCGGACTCAATGTCAAAAAGCCTATTAATCAACTTTTATTAGCACCTTTACAACGGGGGGTTCTTAATATCTGAATTGTTTTATCCGTTTAGTTAAACCAGCAAAGGTGAAACGTTTTCTGCTCCCGTTTATCTTCTTACTTGTTTCCTGCGAAACACAAAACGAGCGCCCTGTCAACCCTGAATTCAAGCGCCCCACAATTGTTGAAGCCATAGAAACCAAATCACCTGCTCAAAAGCTATCTCCACCAGTTGTTGTTCGCGGAACTCCTCCCGTCAAAAAGGTGGTCGGCAAACCTGAAATCATACAGCTAGGTTCGAACATATTTCCCGCTAAATTCACCGCAACTCCAGCAGGATCTCCCAAAGTTGTCATACCGTCCGGGAAAAAATATGAACCTCCACGTCTTGTTGAAGCTATTGATAGCCCGTATGCAGCAAAACGCCCTGAAGTAATAACAGTAGACGCGCCTCACTACGCTGAAACGAGTAAAGGAGTGTTCAGCACCATAAAAGCAAACGATGGTTTACATAGCAACGAAATATCCAGCCTGATGCACGATAGAGATGGAAACTTGTGGATCAGTCAATGGTGGGGAGGAGGAATAAGTAGATACGACGGAAGATTCCTTTGGAACTACGGAATCGGACAGGGCCTTTCGAGTGAAGTTGTTAATTGCATTTTTGAAGACAGCAAAGGAAATATTTGGATCGGAACGTACGATAATGGAGTAAATAAATTTGACGGAAAATACTTCACTCATTATTCCATAAGGGAAGGACTTCAGGATAATTTAATTAATGATATACTGGAAGATAACGCGGGCAACATGTGGTTTGCAACGGTTAACGGCTTAACAAAATTCGATGGTCGCATATTTACCCATTACACTACAGCGCAGGGACTGCCGAGCAACAGAGTGCGAAGCTTAATGCAGGATAGCAAGGGACAATTATGGGTTGGCGCAGATGGCGGTTTGACCAGTTTTGACGGTGCTAAATTTCAAAACTATTCCACAGCTTTGAATTTGAACGATCGCACACAGATTCTAAGTGTTATCGAAGATAAGCAAGGGGCGGTGTGGTTTGGAACTAACACTGGTCTCTTTAAATATGAACATAATCGCATTTTACACTTTACCGCAGACGGCGGTTTAAGTTCCAATGCCGTGACCAGTATTATGCAGGAAAAAAACGGAAATATCTGGATTGGCACAGGTGGTGGCGGCGTTAACAGGTTCGATGGCAATTCATTTATTCATTATGGACCAGAAGAAGGTCTGCCCAATGATAGGGTGACTTCAATCGTACAAGACAAATGGGGAAACATCTGGCTCGGAACAACGGGTGGCGTTTGTAAGTATGAGGGTAAAATGTTCACACATGTGATACCGTTAAAACAGGCAGAAATTGAAACGCTGTTTCCGGACAGGGAAGGAAATGTATGGATGGGTTCAGGTACAGATAGCTGTTTAAACAAATATACCGGCAGCAATATCATGAGATACACCGCAAAAAATGCCTTATTCAACACCGCGTACAACTACATATATCAGGATAAACACGGCAATATGTGGTTTGCCACTTGGGACGGAGTTGATAAATACGACGGTACATATCTCACGCATTATTCCAAAGAAAACGGACTTGTTGACAGCGTGGTATTTTCTGTGCTGGAAGACAAACACGATAATATTTGGTTTGGAACAAGAAAGGGATTGAGCAGGTTCGATGGGAAGTCATTCACGAATTATTCAAGTGCCCAGGGCATGATCGGCGAAATCATATTCACAATCCTCGAAGATCATACCGGCACGCTTTGGCTTGGAACCAACGACAATGGTATTTGCAAATTTGATGGAAAGTCATTTAGGTATTTTACACCGGGACATGGAGTAAGCCACCCAATGGTAATTGGCATGATTGAAGACAGAAAGAACAACATATGGATTTGTACCGGTTACGGCGTTAATAAATTCGACGGCAAATATTTCACGTGGTATACTACTGAACAGGGACTCACCAACAATGTCACTAAAAATGTTATAGAAGACCGCAACGGAGACATCTGGATTGGTTGTCTCACCGGGCTTAATAGATATACAGGCAACTCAATGCCAAATGATACTTCCAGGTATGATGCTCGTTCATTTTTTAAAAACTATACAATCGCCGACGGATTTTCCGGTGCGGGCACTTATGAGAATTGTATGTACATGGACACCCGGGGAATTATCTGGATTGGTGCGAACGACAGGCTTACCCGCTATCATCCGGAAGGCGACATTAAGGATACAATTGCTCCTGTACTGAAGCTCACCAGTATCTCTCTCTTCAACGAAAAAATGCCCTGGCAGGATGTTAAGACAGATAAAATAAAATTCAGTAGTCTGTCGCCGTGGTACAATCAACCTGAAAATCTTCAACTCGCCTATAACAATAATGCCATTACATTTCAATTTATTGGCATTACTACGAACAGGCCGAAAGAGGTGCGATATCGCTACAAGCTCGAGGGAGTTGATAAGACGTGGACATCCACAAATCAGCCTGTTGCCGTGTATAATCAGCTTCCTCATGGAAAATTTAATTTCAAAGTGCAGTGTGTAAACAGTGAAGGTTACCGGAGCAAAGAATTAAATTATGCATTCGTTATATTTCCCCCGTGGTGGGAAACAAAGATCGCCTACTTCACTTACACATTAGCGTTAGCTGGTCTGATATGGGCATTCACGTGGTATCGCGGCCGGCGGTTGAAGGCAGAAAATATTTTGTTGGAGCAGAAGGTAACGATCAGAACAAATGAATTGAAACAATCTCTCGAGGAACGTTACCGGCTAAGCGAGCAGATTAAAAGCCAGCAGGCATTATTAAATGAACGTTTACGTATAAGCAGGGACCTTCACGACGAAATCGGCAGCACTCTGGGTAGTATTTCTATTTATAGCGAAGTAGCCAGGAAACGGAGTGAGAAAAACGAAAATCCCGTTACTGTATTGTCGAAAATAGGAACCGCTTCACGTGAGCTGATAGAAAAGATGAGTGACATAGTGTGGAGTTTGAACCTTAACAAGGAGAACTTCGAACAAATGCAACATCGAATGCGCGGTTTTGCAACAATGATCTTAGCGCCGCGGAACATCCGGTACGAGCTAAATGTGGATCAAGATTGCAAGAAAATTGAATTAACAAACGCCCAAACGAAAAACATATTTCTCATTTATAAAGAGGCGTTATACAACATTGTCAAATACGCTGAATGTTCTGCTGTTCATATTGAATTCCGTTCAGGCGACAACAGTCTTGTCATGACGATTCGCGACAATGGAAATGGATTCAACCAGTTTACTACTGAAAAAATGGGATCGCCCAATCAATCGCTTGGCGGTAATGGCATAAAGAATATGTATGTAAGGTCGGAAGAAATACAGGCCATCCTGAAGGTCGAATCACAAAAAAACGAGGGAACGACCATCTGGTTGACGATTCCACTATAAATTGAAAACTACCGAATTTGGTAGTCCGATTCTGGCATCTATGTGTTGACCTTTATAAAAATGATATACTTTGAGCAATATCAAAGTTGTAATATTTGATGATAACGACACACTTCGTGACTCAATCACCCTGCTGCTCGGGGAAACGAAAGACCTGACGCTTGTCGGAAGTTATTCCCACTGTCTCGATGTAGTTCAAAACTTACAAGACACTCAGCCCGACGTGGTGATCATGGATATTGACATGCCCGGAATGAACGGCATCGAAGGAGTAAAGCTCATAAGAAAAAACTGTCCTTCTGTTCAAATATTGATGTTTACCGTTTTTGATGATGAAGAAAAAGTATTCGCTGCTGTCAAATCCGGCGCTGCAGGTTATATTTTGAAAAATGCGGAACCCAGCCAGCTTGTTCAGGCAATCGTGGAAGTATATAATGGAGGAGCGCCGATGACGCCGGGCATAGCCCGGAAAGTTTTGCAGCAATTTCAAACGTTTCTTCCTGAGGAAAAAACGGATTATCATTTAAGTAACCGCGAGAAGGAAGTGCTCGCTCTCCTGGTATCCGGTTTTTCATACAAAATGATTTCTGCCAAATTGGATATTACCTACGACACTGTGCGCGCGCACATGAAGAAGATTTATGAAAAGCTTCATGTTGCTTCCATGACAGAAGCAGTGGCGAAAGCGATAAATCAGAATCTTTTATAAAACTAACGTTGCTACATACGTGACTACCACTATTGGTAATTGCCATGCATCTCATCCGTGTTTAATTTCCATACAGATTCTTCTGCCATAGTACTCACTTTTAAATAGGAATCTTATGTACAAAAATATCTTAAGGGTAGCGTTAGCGCCTTCCCTCCTTTCATTTATGCTTTTCGCGTGCCAAAAAGATCTCAAAGACGGAAGCATGTCGGCACAACAACATCAGGATGCGAAATTCTCTCAACCCGGCGAGCCAACTCAGCTCGTCACCGGTTTGGAAGTTAGCTTTGGGAGTACAACCGGACCAACCGGTGATCTGTTTGTACCTAACGCGATTTCCGGTGAAATTTATCGCATTGATACAAAGACCGGCGACCGTAGCCTATTTGCAAGCGGATTGCCGCAAATGATACCCGAAGTTGGTATAGGCGGCATCATGGATGTCGCATTCATCGGGAAAACCGCTTATGCACTTATATCACTTGTTGACGATCCAATCGGCTTCCCGACGGGCCAGGTGAATGGTATTTATCGTATCAATGGTCCTGACAGTTACACCATTATTGCCGACATCGGCGCGTACAATTTTGCGCATCAACCTAGCGAATTTCCTATCGACGTTTTTACCGGCGTACAATATTCATTTGAACCTTACCGCGGAGGGTTTATTGTAACCGATGGCCACTTCAACCGGATATTCAACGTTACACTTGATGGTGATGTGACACCGGTAAGGCAATTCGGTAACATTGTACCGACAGGCCTGGCTATAAAAGGCAATCAGATTTTCTTTTCAGAAGCTGGTCCTGTTCCTCACGATCCGGCAGATGGAAAGGTTATGTCATTCAGCAGTAATTCCGCTGGAACGACGAATATTGCCTCTGGCGCTCCGCTGCTTGTTGATGTAGAATTTGGCAGAGGACAGACTATGTTTGCGCTTTCCCAAGGCGATTTCAGTGGCGATCCAGCGGGATACCCGGCACTACCTAATACGGGTTCATTGGTGAGAGTAAACTCAAATGGTACATTAAGTGTGGTTGCAGATGAATTTGACAGGCCGACTTCATTTGAAATTATTGGGAACACTGCATATATCATCACCCTCACGGGCGAAGTATGGGTGGTAGATAATATTGCCAGTCCGCCCTTCGGTTCCAATTAATATGTTTAATTCTACTGCAATTCAAGTAAGGCCGGAAGCACCGGCCTTATTTCATTTAAACACGCCTGCCCCAGGCTAAAGGCATAGGATTATTTTAATTCCTTATGCAATTTGCTTCTTATCATTTTTATTCTCGCTTTGATGGATGGAATATTTTCCTCTTCCAATTCATACAAAAGCAGGTTAAAATCACCCAGCAAAATCTTATCCTGACTTAACAAATCAAAGAGAGCCTGCAAGGAATTAACTCTCACAATCCGGGAATTAGTCTTGTCCTTTGCCCACATCGTTAAAATATTCCAGGAGCTTTTAAATTCACTTCGGTCTAAGCGGAGGCGTGAAAAAAGTTGCGCCAAATGCCAGATGAGTTCTTTGTTTTTTGCTTTACCAGATAGTGAAATAATTTCTTGTGCATGATTCCTAAGGTATCCAGGTTTTGTCAGTGTGATTTTTTCAATAACATCAGCTGCCCGCATAACGACGATACGGTCGTGGTGAAAGAGATAACCAAAAAGTTCGTCAAAATCGGATTGGCTTTTTATTTTTGAAATAACCGAACCGGATCTTCCAATTGAACGAAGGTCACCTCCAGATAATAATTTTTCCAGGTCAAACATTCATGGTTAAATTTTTACTCCTTTTTTCTTCGCGTTACATTTCTCTCTTTTGTTCTCTTGTATTTACGAACTATAATGGATATATTAGGCTCTCTGAGCCAGATCCGCAATCTACCCGAATCTATGGTCATTGTAATCAAAACTAAGAAGCCATTGGAATGGGGGCAATCTCAGATCAACTGTAAATCATGCCTGGAATAGTAACGAAAATCAAAAATTACATTTTCTTCCTTTTTAGAACTGCCAGTTATTACAAACTATCAAATAAAAAAAAGTATGCTATAGTAAATGTCGATTCGCAATTGGCGAACTTCGACACGGCTAGGTATTCATACATTCTATGCAGATATTTCCAACATGCGGGGTTCAATATCATTTTGAAAGCAAATAGATATTATTTCAGAATAATCAGCAAATACAAAAAACATATATTGAAAGAAAAATACCTCCTTGTAAAAAACTGCTCCACAACAACTAATACTGTCGTTTTAGCTGTTCCAAATCAAAATAATAAAACTATTTCGCTTACATACGGGTATAAAGTTTTGGAAAAAAGCCGATACGATTGTATAGCGCCTTATACATTACACCCGAACTTTCATCAATCTTATCCGTCAGAATCAACCTTCGCAGAATACAGGACTTCAAAAAGAAGAATACAGGTTCTTTTTGCCGGAAACACCGAGATCAATAAATATAACAGAAGGGAGTTAGTAGACGAGTTTAATGTGATGACGAGAGTCCAGGTGATTGATTTTATTAAGAATAAATATAAAGATGGAAAAAACCTAAGCCTGGTCTCCGATAAAAACGTTTTCTATGAGATGTTTACAGGTCATACAAATCTTACCCCTCTGGTAATCAGCGAGGCCAAATGTGATAATAAAGACTGGCTGCAAATTGTTAGCAACGCTACTTTTTTTCTTTGTCCTCCAGGTGTTTACATGCCGTGGTGCCATAATCTTATAGAAGCAATGGCAGTTGGAACAATACCTATATTACAGTATGCTGACTTAATGGTTCCCAGGTTAAAACATCTGGAAAATTGCCTGACGTTTTCAAATTTTGAAGAATTGCAACATGCTATTGACCTCGCCTTAAAGTTAGATCAGGGGGAAGTGTCAAGAATGAAAGCCAATGTGATTCAATACTATCAAAATTATTTATCTATTGAAAGCATAGTAGAAACAATCAAAAGTTTTGCCGCATCAGATAAATTGGAAACAACCGTCGCCATTCCCTTTGTACCCCAGGAAAAAAATACGCCTGGTAGTCGACGGACGCTGAAGAAATAACCGCTTCATTTTCGATCGATAACAGGTTTTTACGCTCTTCATTGACAATAAACCGTTGTCTGTTGACGAGCGGTTCTTCCGCACCTGCATAGATGTTATTTTCGTTACATCTTCCTCAACCAATAAAATCATTAAAAAATGAAACAGTCATTCTATGCCATTGGCATGCTCATTCTTATTGTGTCTGGCCAGGCGTCAGCTCAAACATCAGAAACTTCTCTTATCAGGACTTCCGTACTTACTAGTTCATTTGTGTCAGCCAATGCTGCTCCCGTAGCTGTTGCCAAAGTATCTGCTACTGCATTGGAAAGGTTTCGGAAAGATTATAAAGATGCAAAGGATGTTCAGTGGTCTGAAGTACCAAATGGCTACAGGGCGTTCTTCCTGCAGGATGCGGTGCTTACCGTTGTCGATTATACAAAAAAGGGGAAATTATTCAGTGTGATCCGTTATGGCGAACACTTGCTTTCACCTTATATTAAAACGAAGCTTGAGAAAACATTCGATGGACTGCAGATCAGGGCGGTGACAGAAGTGAAGATTGCCGATTTTGCTACCAAAGCTTATGTTGTTCTGCTAGAAGATAAGTCGTCACTTAAGACAGTGCATATTATCGAAGACGATATCAGCGTGCTATATGAGGCAGAGAAATGAGGGTTGAAGGGATCTTTTCGGGCAAAGGCGAAACCGCTGTTATCAGTTGTTGATAACGAATTATCGAGACCTGGTATTTTTCAACGATGCAGGTTTAGATTTTGTTTTTCTTATTTGTTGTTTCTGATCTTCGCTTACCCGGTACTTCACTATCTTCCTGATCAATGTAAGCGGCAACCGCTTATTGTGCGGAAACTGGATTGTGCCTTTGCCCGAAGTGTAATACGGCTTGAAGTCTTCTTCCCATTCTTTTCCTTTAGGTACAGGATAAATGGAAATGTGATCCTTGAAGGCTGCGTAATAAACCACCATCTTGTTCATCCGAAACGCCGGAATGTTGTAACTGATCACTTCTTTCAATTGCGGCGCAACCTCCCGTATTGTCTTTCTCACTACGTCTAACCTTTCCCGCACTTCTTTCGAAAATGAAGCGTGATATTCGTCGATGGTTGAAAATTTTTCTCGCGCCATACAATTTGGATTATTTGGAAGTTAGCTTCGTCCTCACGTGTTCCTTGCAATTATAAAAACAATTCGGCAAAATTGGATTGATTACCCAACAATATCTTGCTGCCCTACTTCTTCAAAGTCTGCTCACTAGCCTGGGACATATTGCTAATCCTTTTTTAGGATTAAAGGTTCGGAAGAAACACAAAAATCTCTTGCAGAACCGGATGCTTTTGTAAATTGCCCTGTTACCAAGTCAAAGTAAACCAAGGCATACCGTTCGACATTTAAAATAACATGAAGGACACATCGCCACAACAATCAATTGAACCGTTACTCACGTATTTCACAAACCTTATTCCCCTAAACACGGAAGAGAGAGAATTAGTGCAAGCGAAGTTTCAACCACGCCTATATAGAAAGCGTCAGTTTGTATTACAAGAGGGAAACGTATGTGGGCACTTTAATTTTGTTGTAAGAGGGTGCCTCCGGTTATACAAGATAGACGATCAGGGAAACATTTATATCCTTCAATTTGCTTCCGAAAATCACTGGATTAATGATCTGGGAAGCTTTCATAGTATGAGGCCATCATTGTTAAATATTGATGCGCTTGAAGATACTGTGGTATTGCAAATTACACATGATGACCTCATCACTTTGTACAAATACGGGTCGTTTAAATTTGACCGTATTTTTAGAGTTTTAATTGAAAATGGCTTTATACACCTTCAAAATCGCCTTCTCCAAAACATTAGTTCTACTGCTGAAGAACGATATGAGTCGTTTATTGAATTATATCCTCATCTCATCACACGACTTTCTCAGGTTCAGATCGCCTCTTTTTTAGGCATTTCACCTGAGTTTCTTAGCAGGCTACGTAACAGGAAGAGCAACGCAGGTAAGTCAAAATCTTAAACTAAGTCAAGACTATTTCTTAAACAAGGTCATTGGATCAGGGTGGTTTATTGATAGACATTTGCACTCACATTCAATAACAAAGAAAAAGTAATAGTTTATGTCAAAAGAAACAAACAAGCCGAAAGTTGCAGTTATCGGACTTGGTAATATTGGTGGTGCGGTAGCAACGAACCTGGTAAAGGGAAATAGACAAGTTATAGTAGCCGATCGCTCGCTACAGAAAGCAAAAGATCTTGCCGCGAAATTGGGAATTTTAGCACGCCCGTTAGAAATACCAGACGCCATAAAAGAGGCCGATATTATTGTGCTTGCCATCTATTTTGGACCAATCCAGGAATTCCTGAAACAATATAGTTATGAACTGAATGATAAGATCGTCGTAGATCCTTCTAACCCCATTGCACCTGATGAGAAAGGTGGCTTTAAAAAGATCATCGGTCAAAACGATTCATCCGGACAGATACTTTCTACACAGGTTCCTAAAGGAACCAAGATTGTGAAAGCATTAGGTTCGTTGGGTGCTGGTTCTTTAGCGAATGCTGCATTTCAACAACCCGATAAGGCTGTATTGTTTTATGCAAATGACGACTTCACCATCAACAATAAAATCGAAGAACTGATTCGTGACAGCGGTTATGAACCGGTTAACATCGGCGGTCTGGACAAGTCGATCCGCATTGAGGTTTTTGGAGATTTGCATGAGTTTGGCGCTCTCGGAAAGGCTGTGACATTGGCCGAAGCCAAAGCAAAGCTCTGACCTTGTTATCTAATATAAATGAGCGCAAAGCTACTGTGATCTCATTGTTGTAGTTGAAAAGTCGTAGCATCAACTGCAGCTTATATAAGTCAATAACTAAATAATAAATGAATTTATGCTTACAAGTAAATATCACACAAAGTCATCATTATTGATATTTTGCCTCCTGGTATGCATCTCGATTTCATTGAACGCACAGGACAGCTCGGCTTTCACCTCACTTCCCTTTAACGGGAAAATTTATGTAAATGCAGACAGTGGCAGTAATAACAACGATGGCACTAAGGAGAGTCCCCTATTAACATTAGATGCAGCAGCAAAAAGAGTTAGTAATGCAAAAGGTAAAGGGTCAGTAACCATTTACCTTTCCAAAGGTGTGTATGGTATGTCAAAAACAGCTGAATTTAACGCCCCCTACTGGCAATTTACAAGGGAAAGACGTCTGACAATACGTGCACAAGTTTTGCCCGACGATTCAAATTGGATTCCGGCCGATATGCCCGTGGTGGTCTCAACTATGCCTTTTTCTGCAGAAACAAATGACAAAGGCGAAGTAACTGGCGGGCAAAATTTTGGCATGCTGGTACAAGTTAGTCACGTTACCATTCAAGGACTCAGAATACTCGGAGAGCCAGTTCATGAAAACCCGTCTCCCGGTATACTAATTCGAAACTATCCTATTGCGTGGGAGGGCAAAGACTTAGAAGATCTTAGAGTATCGCAATGCCTATTTATTGGAGACAAACATGCCATACCAAATCACCTGGGGATTTTAGCCAATGGTAGAAACATCGAAGTAGACCATTGTACTTTTTATGGTGTGAAAGATGCCTTGGTTATGTGGCATAGTCCATCAACGAACTCTTCAATGCACCATAATATTATTATCAACAGCTACGGCGCCATAGTTTGGACGTGGTCAGCAACAGAAGATTTTAAGTTTTACAACAATGTTGTAAGCACTGCGAATATCTTATGGATGCTGGATAAAGACGAAAAGTTATCCTACGATATCGATAACTCGATAATTGTTGGATATAACACTTTGGTAAATAAGGGCGGGGGTGCCCATGGTTTTGGAGAAAAAGCCGATTCATCGAAGTTGAAAATCGGGAAGAATGTAATAATGAAAAGAACAGGAACATTAAAGATTGTATATGATCAGACAAATAAATTCTACCTGCACATTGAGCCAGGAACATTAGGGTCCAACCTTGGGGCAGGTTTGTTTATAAATAGTAAGATTTCTGAATAACGAAATAATCTTTGTTTAATTAGCCTTAAAGCAACATTCTTTCTTACTGCTAACCAAGGATCTTCACAATCCAGCCTATTCGTTACTAATTATTACTCTTTGTAATTCGTAAGTCCTTGCTCTCTTGTTAAACTCTGCACATCATCGCGTATACTTCTGATGGTGCTCTAGTAGGAATCTCACATAACTCTTGTATAACCGCAGCTTATACAAGATTCCTACGAGATTCCTACAAGATTCCTGCAAGATTCTTATCTGGTCTAGACCTTTGACCAGCCTTAAATGAACAGTCGTCATTTAGTTCATACACATCCAATCACCTATTTAACCTTACTGCCGTTGCAGGTCCATTCAATTCTTTGATCTCTAACTCCACGAAAGGCCCACCCCCAATAACCAAAACCCTTTGTAAATTCTCCTGAGAAAGTGTATCCCGTTAAATTACCGCGTTCATCATACTGGTGATTTACGTAATCACTCGTAATTAAGTAATCCCAGTCGATTCCCGGGAAACGAAATGTAGTTATTATTTCAACTAAAGTTCGCTCATGATCAGGCTGAAAAGGACCCCAGTTTAATACTTCTAACACGGTGTATAATGGATGAATAAATATATTAGTGGGTTCATAAAATTGATTATGCCCTTTTGAACTCACCTCATTATAATCATATCTCAATCCCAACACCTGTTCAGTAGGCTCCTCTTTCAGATAAACACTCATTATATTCCCGCTCTCATCTGTTGTTGCGTCGTAATTAAGCGATGAAAAATGATCACCATCTGGCGAAACAAAGTGGTAGTTAACAATTACACTATCCAGGAAACCGCGTTTGTCATATCGTAAATGTAAGCCTGCAAGAAGACCATCATTAAATTGGGCCTTTGTTGCATATCCCGTCTTCTCATCCAATGTTATCGAAAATCCGCGCGTGTCTTTTTGATCTGTTAACTCTACCGGATGTACAGGGGGGTCGTATTTTTCGTCCCACGGCCGATGCTCCTCAGGCTTATCAAAATCCCACCTATAAACGGTAGTGCTTCCCGCGAATTTGGCGACATTAGAAGTATAAGTGATATCGTAATCATAAACGTAAGTATTGCCTTCGATGTCTTTCAATTGCGTTTTAAGGTGCGTTAACACGCCATTCGCATCAAACGTCTTCACCATATAAAAGTCGCTGGTGCTTTGCTTGCCGGCGTTGAATGAAACTGCCCTGCAGGGATTTTTTTTCAAATAGTGCTTGTAAACCTGAATGTCTTTTTTCGTACAGCTAAGTGAAAAAAACATTGCGGCTAACATCAAAATGTATTTCATTAACAAAGAATCAAGCGATAAAGGTACCGGCCCGTATTCGCCAAGAAGGTGATAACGATCATGGAAATCGATACTATTATCATAATTTCCGGATAATCACTTTTTCGGAGCAATGGGTGAAATAACTGAAAATAAAAAAGCGGTAAAGTCGCGCGTGTGGCGAGGAAGATTGAAGCTATGCAGTTATGTAAACAATTAACGGAGGAACAACTACTCGAAACTTCCGGCGTAAGGAATCAGCCTGGAAAATTCTGCCCCATTGAATATCCTGGCAAGGCTCATGTCAGTTGTCTTTGCAAATTCATCAAAATGCATTTTAGTCACGATCCGCCAGAAATTTTTGGTCTTAAGGTGAGCATAATCCCTGTCTTGCACAAACAACCCGTAAACTGGCTCTCTTTTTTTAAAACTTATCTTCACATATGTGGGTTGTTTTTTTGGTAGTCCCCAGATAAACTTCTCAATATCTTGTATGTTCATTGAATTTTTTTTAAAAAAAGGCGACAGGTAACCCGGTGAAGGTAAGTGAAAGAAAGGGGAATACGTAATAAAACAGAGAAAGTCGCAAATTAAATGTATATTTACTCTTTATCACCCCGCATCAGTAATCGTTAATTATCCTGCTCCGCATCTTAGTTAGTTCTTGCTTCTGCAAAAATATTTCATCGTTTCACCACATCGCTTCATCAATTTAAATTAAAATAAAAACGTGTATGAACATTTATGTATCCAACCTGGGATCTGATATCCAGGATGATGACCTGAAAAAATTATTTACGGCATTCGGAGAGGTTTCCTCTTCTAAAATTATCAACGACAGAGAAACAGGCAGGTCACGCGGTTTCGGATTTGTAGAGATGCCCGACGACCATTCAGCTAAAAATGCTATAGAGCAACTCAACGGTGCCTCAGTGAAAGGGAAAACTGTGAGCGTTGTTGAAGCGCGCCCGAAAGATGATTCCGGAAGATCAGAGAACCGCTCCGGGTTCAGCAAGAATAACAAATGGTAAAATTAAAAGCTCCTGCCGGAGCTTTTTCTCTAAACACATTGCTATGGCACGATCCAAACAAACTTATCAGAAGAGAGAAAAAGAAGTAAAAAGAATGAAGCAGCGAAAAGAAAAGGAAGAACGCGCCGAACAAAGAAAAGCAAATAAGAACAAAGGGAAATCTCTGGAAGAGATGATGGTTTATCTTGATGAAAATGGTAATCTTACCGCCAGCAAACCACTCAATTGACCGAGTTCGGTAATTTTTCCCAGTGAAGCAGAATCTTTTCCAACACTTTAATCGAGGAGTGCAATCTTCTAACCTTGTTGATCGATGTGCCAGTTAATAACTCATCGTCCAATTCGGTGCGCAGTATATCAAGTTTAATTTTAACATTAACAATTTCGTACATGGAGATTCTGTTTAACGCTCTCAAGGTCTACTCTACAACTAACGATGCGGCAATAAGCAGTTAACACAAGGTACCCTTTATTTCCCAACACTTCCCGTTTTTAACAGCTCATTCTTAGTTCCGTTCCAAGTTTCTCTAATTCTTTAAATTGGGTCTAAATTCTATTCACTCCGGCGAATAGCTGTTATGAATTATCATACACAAATTATTGGCGACATAGAATCGCATTCTGTTGATGGCATTAAGAATTGTTTTAAGAACGGTGTCGATGCCAATGGCCTCTACAACGGAGAACCCTTGATTTTTGAGTTAACCAGCGAATACACGCGGTCGCCACGGTTCAAAGATTGCGTAAAAGCATTCGTTGAATACGGCCTTCAGTTTGACGACAAACTACTACTCGCAGTTTTGTTAGACGACTCTTCGTCACTTGATAAGCAACTAACCGCTCAGCCTGACGCAATATATAACAGATATACTCTTCGCTGTGCCTTTACGCCGTTGATCGAAGCAACACTGCTTCATATCTGCGCAGAGTTCAACCATGTTTCTTGCGCTAAAGTGCTGTTAATGCATGGTGCTGACGTAAATGCACCCGCTGGCGTAGATGTTTATGGCTTCGGTGGACAAACACCCATATTTCATACCGTAAACCAATTATCACACGACGATATTTTGCATTACCTGCTCTTGCAATCAGCCGACTTAGAAATAACGATAAGAGGTGTTATTTGGGGAAGTGGATATCCGTGGGAAACATTCATACCTTCTGTAAATCCAATCAGCTATGCGATGATGGGTTTGCTACCGCAAATGCACCGTAAGGAGGCAGCGGTTTTTAATACGGTCAGGCAATTACTTAAGATACGCTACGACATAGACTATTCACCGTCGAACATACCGAACAAATACCTGGCGAAGTAGAAAGCGCTATCATTCAGATCAACTTGCAGGTTTCTTCTCAAAAACTATGCGGTAATGTCCCATTATCTCGCGCTCCAGGCAAACCATAAGCGGACTGATCCGGAACACATTCACCAGGTGCCTTAGTTTGTTACTTTTCAACGAATCAAACAAGAATTTGAGGTACAACGCATATTTTTTAATACTGAATCTTCGAAGCATTTTTCTCCATACCCTTATTGTTTCAATATAATCAAGCCTGCCGCTGCTGATATTGATCAGCTTGAAATATGGCTCTGCACATTTAACGATCATATCCGACCCATATGGCAGCCACGATCCGGGGAGATGCTGCCTGCATAATGCAAGGATATAGGCATCGGAATTTTTGTCTGCATTAATATCTATTTCTTCAAGCGGAATCATATTTTTTTCAAATGACATGGTCTGCAAATAAAACCTGCCCCCCGGAGGCAAAATATTTGATACCGTCTTAAAAAAATCTTTGTATACCTGCTCCTGCTTTCCCTCCTTATATTCTTCTATTGAACAAAAATGCTCGAACGCGCCTACAGACACTACCGCATCGAAAATTCCATAATCCCCGGGCTTCACGCTTCTAACATCCTTGATATATACCTCTAAACCGTTTTTTTTGCAGGCGTTGTATTGTCCGTCTGATAAAGTAAGACCAACAGCTTTAACTCCTTTCCTTGAAATATAATTTAAAAAAGGTCCCCAGCCACTTCCCATATCGAGGACCCTCTGACCCTTTTTGATATTGAGCTCGCGCTCCATAAACTCATGCTTCGCCCTTTGTGCTTCGTCGAGAGTCATTGAAAAATCGCCGTTATACATTGCTGCACTGAAGTCGGCTGTTTCACCGATACTCATTCTGAAAATGCGATCGAGCGTAGTATAGGTGAAATCGATATCCTGCTTTCCTGCCATACCTGAAATTACTATTTTCAGAGAATCTGATTACTATTAACAGTGATATTGCCGGCACAATTTTATTGCCTGGCCACAATCTTTACTATCCTGTATATTTCGATATCTCTGGGCGCGGAAGTTAATTTCTGAAGTTCATTAAGGCCCTCATTTGGCAACTTCGAGTCTTGTGAAAAGTAAGGCATAAGTGCATCGTTGAATGTCATGAAAAGATCAACTGAAATAGTAGATACCCTGTCCTTTCCCGCTGATGGTGACAATACGATCTGGTTTCCCCATGCAACTTGTTTTGTGCGTGTTGTTTCCATTTCATCTTTAATGAAGGGCTGCCAGAATTTATTTTCAAGAGCAATAAATCCTTGTGGATCGGTGGCGTGATGATAATTAATCACAACGAATTTTGCTTCATCTCCTTTTTTAATTTTTGAAGACTGCTGCCAGCTTTGCGGACTGGTGTATAAAACCTGTGATACTTCTGTGAAGGAATTCGTTTCCATTTTTGACATTGGAATACCTGGGAATGTCTTTGTTGCATCCCACATTTCACCTTTCATTGCTTCATCGATGTCCTTAAAAGAGTTTACAAAAAGAAAATTTGCATCGCTGGAATTGCCCCCGCTTACTCTTTCAAATAATCCCCAAAATTCCATTTTTCCATTGTCGATTCCCTTCTGGGCAACTTTACTCCAGTAGGTGGTTTCTCTTTTAAGAAATTCATCCACTTTAGCAGAGGGAACTTTCCTATATTGATAAAACATGACCTCCTGGGCAGATAATTGCTGCGGAAGAAAAAATGAGAATAGCAGAAGCACAATTGTAGATCCAAAAACAAGATTTGAACATTTCATGATTAATTTGTGTTAATGTTAAGAGTTGACGACTTAAGTATAAATCGTCTTCATTTGACTGACCAGTCAAGATTCAGATAGCCGAAACGGATGTGTTAACTGGAAATAATTTAGATAGGAGTTCGAAGGAATTGTACAAGTTAGTGATAGTTTTCCGATTTGCGGGTTTTATTAATAGTTGCAGACATATGGAAGGCAAATGCGATTCTCAATTCGCTTTTAACTTTTACATCTGATGAGTTTCTTTCTTTTTGCCTGTTTGGTCTAATGCAGAACGAAGACCTTTGGCTAACTGTTCCGCATTTCCAATGCCCCAATAGTGCAAAAAGAAAATTCTTGGCTTCTCATGTACCATGTGATTGTGAACTGCAACCACTTCAATGCCATTCTCAATAAGTGACTTTATTACGGGTGCAACTTCGTTTTCAAGCATTGTGAAATCACCTGCAACAGCAGCTTTCGTGGGTGTACCCTGAAATGCAGCCCATGTATTAAAACCTAAAAAAGCAGAAACAGGCACACCGTGCTCCGTCAATTTAATATCAGGCCTTCCAATAGTGTATTTGTATACTCCTTTACTCATTTCAGCCTTGTGCCCAATAATTTCATCAAGCCTTTTAGTGTCTAAAGTATTTGGAACCGTTTCATTGGACGAGCTTCCTTTTGATGGATCATTGCCTCTTACCTCTTTTACTTTGTCCAATACTGCTTTGGCTTTCTGAGCCATTTGTTCTGTATTGCCATTTCCGTCAATATGCATATACATAACGTTAGGATGATTACGCACGAAGTGATTATGTATAGCCGTTATCGTTAATCCTTGCCGGATCACTTCCTGCTGAACGGGCTTCAGGTCGGTTTCAGTAATAATTATATCGCCCATCATCATTGCTCCGTCTTTCGTTGGAGTAAAAGCAACCCACGTCCCCAAACCCATAGCCGGAATTATTTTAAAGCTATCAACGAATATGTTTAAATCGTTTTGTGGGATTGTTATCTTATACTCGCCTGCATTTACTTTACCTTTTATACCGATCACCCGCTCAATCGTCAGAGTATCCAATGCATTTTTCGATTGTTTGTTCTGGGCCAAACCAATTTTACAAAAAAACACCAGGGCGATTACGCAAAAACAATTCAAAGCGGTCCCTTTTATTTTCACTATGCTTTCCATCGTCTGTCAATTTGAATGTTACAAATAAAATTTAAATATGAAGTTATTTGAAAAAGGTAATAATGAATCCGAATTTAGTGTTACAATATGCAAACATGAAGTGGATTACACGGGAAAGACCAAAGATTGACCGTATCGCCTGCCCCTGGCTGATTAAAAATTTTGTGGATCCTGAAGCAGAATTCATTTATGTTCCATCCGATAATGTAAAACAGCAGGCAATTGCACTGGGCGCAATTCCGTTCGATATACCTGACGTAGAGTATTCACATCATAACGACAAATGCACCTTCGATTACATTGTTGAAAAACATTCTCTGAACGACCCGGCATTACAAACTTTGGCGCTTATCGTGAGAGGTGCAGATACCGACCGTCATGATATTGCAAGCCAGGCATCG
>Ga0075421_100002948_pt1 | contig 20365 bp, 20 predicted proteins | sample SoiMetdeltSBSDD5_FD_75292 | JGI IMG/M metagenome (GOLD analysis project Ga0075421, IMG submission 75292) | Bulk soil microbial communities from a Populus tree surrounding site in Tennessee, USA - Soil MetaG P. deltoides SBSDD5 | ecosystem: Environmental > Terrestrial > Soil > Tree plantation... | reverse complement strand
CTTCTGAGATTGCAGGCGAGCGCGGTGACCGACGCCAGCGCGGGGACGGGGCCGGCGAGGCTCCGTCCCCAAGATTGCCACCTGGAGGGCCAGCACCGACAGATTCAGCGACAGCGGATCGGGCGAGGTTGGGGCAGTAGTGTGCGCCGGCGGATCGAGGCTGATGATCCGCGTCGGGGAGGGGCATTCGGATGCAGCTCAAGAAGGTGGCCAGGCGCCTGATCCTGGCCGCGGTCGTGACGACCACGGCGGTCGTCGGGCCGCACGCGGCGGACGTCGCGCTCGGGCAGGGGGTGCCGCAGGCGATCTGCGGCGGGCAGACGATCGAGCCGCCGACGATGATCGGCCAGCCGGACGCGAACGGCTGGACCAGCCGGGACGAGAACCTCCAGGCCGGCGACGCCGTCCGGCGGTACCGCTTCAGCGTGCAGGAGCGGGGGACGGCGTACGTCTACATCGGGGACCAGTGGTACGACCTGAACCTGGGGCTGTTCTCGCTGAACACCCAGAAGGACGTCGGCTGCTGGAACGTGCAGACGCGGGCCACGTCCGACACGAACGAGATGCACCGGCTGGGGTTCGTGCGGCCGGACGAGCGGGCGGTCGAGGTCGAGCCGGGCGACTACGTCCTGAGCGCACGCGTGGCCGACAACGCGGTGGTCAACCCGAGCCGGAACTTCACGGTGCGCGTCGCGGTCGGGCCGCGCGTCTGCTCGCTGGTTCCAGCGAACATCCCGGATGCCGAGTACCCAGGCATGACGAACAAGCCGGACAATCCGGACCTGTTCCAGGTGGGGATCTCCTTCGCGCCGGACGCCTCGGAGCTGGGGCCGTTCGCGCTGATGAGCTTCAATGCGTACCTGTCGCCGCCGTTCACCGACCTGTTCGACTTCACCTGGGAGATCGACGGGCAGGTCATCGCCGGCGAGACCGGGGCGACGGTCCTGAAGCCGTACGCCGAGCTGCCGAAGACGCCGCTCGGGCTGCACACGGTGAAGCTGACCGCGAAGGGCGCACGGGAGTACCAGGACCCGACGGAAGCCCGATTCAACGTGCTGCCGTTCAACGGCGGCTCGAAGACCGTCACCTGCCAGTTCCGCGGCCCGGCGTAGGGCCGATCCCCACCGCGTATTCGCAGCGCGAGCCGGCCCCGGTTCACCGGGGCCGGCTCGCTCGCGTTGGTGGTGAAGACGAGCGGGGTCAGTCGTCGTGGACGCGGACTTCGGTCACCAGCTCGCCGGACTCGCGGCCCTGGCTGTCGCGGGCCTTCACGTGGATCTTGAACACGCCTTTGTGGCGCGGCGTCAGCTCGGCCATTCGCCAGCAGTCGTCCTGGCCATCGCAGCTCTGGACGTGCGCGACGTTCACGAACTCCTCGTTGTCGTTGCCGTTGTCGTCGCGCTCGTCCGGCACCCACCACCAGACCTCGGTGATCTCGGTGCCCCAGGCGTGGAGGATCAGGGTGATGGTGTCGTCCTCCTCCGGGTCCGCGTTGCTGACGGTGACGGTCAGCGAGGGCGGCAGGCTGTCGGCGTTGTCGTTGTCGTCAAGGCCGTTCGGCTGGTTGTAGTGGCACTTCTTCTGCTTGCGCGGGTTGCCGCTGTCACACGGGTCGTCGTTGTCGTTGAGCGGGGCGTTCACGGTCTCCTGACTGGACGCCAGGGAGCCGGTGCTGGCGCTCGCCATCGCGATCGAGCGGCCGAGATGTGGCGTGGCCGCGACGAGCGCGAACGCCACGAGGAACGCCAGCAAGCGAGCTGATCGCACGGCTACCTCCTGCGACTGCCCTCTGTCTTGCCTCGCGAGGTTTGCAAGATGCATGCTAACGTCGCGCCGGTCGCCGCGGCCGGCGCGGGCGCCACGGCGACGTTGACGATCCGCCACGCTCCCCAGGCGATCGGCGCCCGGTCGATGCCGAAGGAGTCTCGGTCGTCGGTGGCCTCGCAGGCCCCGGCGCCGGTTCGGCAGGCGCACACCGATGGCCCAGAGGGTTGTGCCGAGTCGGCCGTCGGTCACGGCCAGGGCCGGCCTGGGGGCGTGACGCTCCATTGGCCGGAGTAGGTGATCGAGGCGACCTGCCTCGGCCTGTTCATGGTCTCGATCTGCCGCTTCGGCACCCTGTTCGAACACCCGTCCTCGCCGATGCGCCAGGCGAGCGACGACCCGCTGCTCAGGCGCATCCCGATGGGCCTCGCGATGGGGCTGACGGCGATCGCCCTGATCTACTCGCCGATGGGCAAGCGCTCCGGGGCCCACATCAACCCGGCGACCACCCTGGCCTTCTTCCGGCTGGGGAAGGTGGCCGGGACGGACGCGGCGGGGTACATCGTCGGCCAGTTTGTCGGCGCGATCGCCGGCGCGGTGGTCGCGTGGGCGGCGCTCGGAGTGCTTCTGGCCGATCTGGCCGTGAACTACGTGGCGACCGTGCCGAGCGCGTAGGGAGAGATCACCGCCTGGATCGCCGAGCTGCTGATGTCGTGCGGCTTGATGCTGACGGTGCCACACCGCCGAGGCGCACGAGCACATCAGGCACGTCGTCGGCCTCCTGGACGATGCCGGCTTTCGGTTACGGATGGCGAGCGCCCTCGTGCACCAGGCGGGCATCGAGTACGACCTGGGACTCCGAGAGGCGAAAGGAACGCTGTCCCGGGCGTTCCAGCTGGCTGCCGAGCATGGCTGGAGCCACGTCTCGTGGTGGGATCCGCGCCTGGTCGCGTCGCTGTGCCGGCGCGCCCTGCAGGAGGGCGTCCTGCCGGAGCTCGCCCTGCAGCTGGCGAGACGGCGGCTCGCCGTGGGCAGCGCCGAGGCACCGGCCCGTCTTCCGCTGGAGCGTCCGGCTGCCCATCGCCCCGCCGGCACGGTCCCCATCCTCGACGCACGCGACGGGCATCGCGAGGCATTCTCGGAGCTGCTGCTCGGCTGCACCAATCGACCGATCGAGGGCTACCTTCAGGCGGCGGTCGCCGGGGAGATCATCTCGGTCGAGGGGTTGCGCACTCTTCGGCAGGAGGATCTGCTCACCTGGCGGGAGATCGAGATCTTCGTCGACTACTCCTTACGGGAGGCGATGCCAGCGGGCGCCACCAGCACCCCGCTGCGGGTGAGCTGTGCCAATCGCCTGGGCATCTCGCCGTCGACGGTGCGGTATCACGTCGGGAACATCCGCGGGAAGCCGGGATGACCGGACTCGCCCTCCGGGCGGGCCATTCCGGCCTGGGCCGAAGCGCAGGGATGGCTGCCGTCCAGGGACGCGCGCGGCAACGCGTCCAAGGGCACCCTCGCCTCGTAGCTATTGACGGGGCGCACCGTGCGAGCCCAGGCAGCGCCTCGTCGAGACCGTCGGCGAGGCGAGTACGGTCAGCCTCACGCGCCGGCCGGTGGCGCATCGGCGATACGATTGCGGCGCCGGCACCCACCCGGTACACTCCCGCGGGCCCCAGGAGAGCAGCGAGGGAGGCCATGATGCAGGACCGCGATCTCGTCGGCTACGGCGCCAACCCGCCCAGAGTCCGCTGGCCGAACGACGCCCGGGTGGCGATCTCGCTGGTGGTGAACTACGAGGAGGGCTCCGAGAACCTGCTCCAGGATGGGATCGGCCGGCGCGAGATGCTCGGCGAGGGGCCGTCGCCCGTGCCGCCGGACCGCCGGGACCTCGCCAACGAGTCGTTCTTCGAGTACGGCAGCCGGGCCGGCGTCTGGCGGCTGCTGCGGATCTTCCGGAAGCACGGGGTGCGCGCGACGTTCTTCGCCTGCGCCGTCGCGCTGGAGCGGAACCCGGCGGTCGGGCCGGCGATCACCGCCGAGGGCCACGACGTGCTCGGCCACGGCAACCGCTGGGAGGAGTACTACCTGATGGATCGCGAGGCCGAGAAGCGGGCGATCCACGAGGGGTACGCCGCCATCGAGCGGTTGACGGGGCAGGCGCCGGCCGGCTGGTATTGCCGCTACGGCCCGAGCGAGAACACCCGCGACCTGGTGGTGGAGCACGGCGGCTTCCTCTACGACTCGAATTCGTACGCCGACGACCTGCCGTACTACACCACCGTCCAGACGCCCTCGGGCGAGCGCCCGTGGCTGGTGGTGCCGTACTCGCTGACCGTCAACGACAGCAAGATCTGGCGCGGCGGGCTCTCCCACGGCGAGGACTTCTTCCAGTCCATGAAGGAGACGTTCGACACGCTCTACGAAGAGGGCGCCGAGACCCCGAAGCTGATGAACGTCGGGCTGCACTGCCGGATCGCCGGGCAGCCGGGCCGCGCCAACGGCCTGGATCGCTTCATCGCCTACGCGAAATCCCACCAGAACGTCTGGTTCGCCGGGCGCGCCGAGATCGCGCGGACCTGGCTCGACCAGTTCCCGCCGGCGAGCTGACACCGGGCATGCGAACGTACTCGACCCCGATGATCATCGTGTCGTTCATCATCCTCATCGGCTTCGCCTGGCTGGTCGACCTCCCCTGGTGGATGATCGCGATCGGGGCGGTGCTGGCGGTGGCGGGGTACCTGCTGGAGCGCCGCCGTGACTGATCGGCGAGCGGGCGTCTGCGATATCCTCCCGAGCACGGTGACTGGCGCGGCGAACAGGCTGGATCGGCCGCGTCCTGGGAGGGTCGCGTGAAGGCTGTCGTGTTGAACGCCATCGGCGCGCCGATGGCCGTCGAGGAGATCCCGACGCCGGAGCCGAGGGCCGGCGAGGTCATGATCCGCGTGGAGGCGTGCGGCGTCTGCCACACCGACCTGCACGTCGTCAAGGCCGAGGTCCGCTTCCCGACGCCCTGCGTGCTCGGCCACGAAGTGTCGGGCACGGTCGTGGCGCACGGCCCGGGCCTCTCGGCGACGGATGCCGGCCGGCTCGCGGTCGGTCAGCGGGTGGTCGGCGCGTTCATCATGCCGTGCGGCACCTGCTACTACTGCGTGCGGGGCCAGGATGGCCTCTGCGAGACGTTCTTCACCGTCAATCGCCTCCAGGGCAAGCTGTACGACGACGACACGCGCCTGCGTCGTCCGGACGGCTCGCCGGTCTGGATGTACTCGATGGGCGGCCTCGCCGAGTACGCCGTCATCCCCGTGACCGGCGTCGCGCCGCTGCCCGACGACCTGCCGTTCGACGCCTCGGCGATCCTGGGCTGCGCCGTCTTCACGGCGTACGGGGCCGTCCGGCGCGGCGCCAATCTCCGGGCCGGCGAGTCGGTCGCCGTCGTGGCGACGGGTGGCGTCGGCTCGAACGTGATCCAGTTAGCGAGAGCGTTCGGGGCCTACCCCGTGGTGGCGATCGACGTCCGCGACGACAAGCTCGACGCCGCGTTGGGCCTCGGCGCTACGCACGCGATCAACGGCGCGAAGGAGGACGTCGGCGCGCGCATCCGCGAGCTGACGGACGGCCGGGGCGTCGACGTGGCGTTCGAGGCGCTCGGCCGGCCGGAGACGTTCGTCCAGGCGACCAGCATCGTGCGGGCGGGCGGGCGAGCGGTAATGGTCGGGATCGCCGCGGCCGGAGCTGTGGCGCCCGTGGAGATCACGCCGCTGGTCAGGCGCGGGGTCAGCATCGTCGGCTCGTACGGCGCCAGCACCCGCGCGGACCTGGGCGCGGTGATCGCGCTGGCCCGCAACGGGGCAGTCGACGTCTCGCGTTCGGTCACCCGCCGCTACAGCCTGGACCAGGCCGCCGAGGCGTACGACGCGCTCAACCGGGGCGAGATCGTCGGCCGGGCCATCGTCACGATGAACGGCGGGCGCTAGACACGCGGCCGTAGCGCCCGGCGTGGCACGTCATTCACAGCTATCCTCCTGAAGCGTCGCCCGTGCAGGCGATTCGATTGGCGTCGGGCGTGCGGGTTGCTCGGAGAAGGGTAATAGGGCGTGCAAGACGATCGCCCCGGGACGGCTGAGGCAGGTGAGCCCATCCTACTCAGGTTGGCGCCGAGAGTGGACGGCGTCAGCCTGGCCGAGACCGGTGCTCGTCAGGCGCTGCCCCGGCCGCTGACGAGCTTCGTCGGGCGGGAGCGTGAGCTGGCCGAGCTGGAGCGCCTCTCGGAGACCTGCCGCCTGCTGACCGTGACCGGCCCCGGCGGCAGCGGCAAAACACGACTGGCGCTGGAGCTGGCGCACCGCCTCGCATCGCAGTACGCGGACGGCACAGCCGTCGTCTCGCTCGCGCCGCTGGCCGACCCCAGCCTGGTGCTCCCAACCATCGCCGAGGCCGTCGGGCTTCACCGGCTGCCCGGCGAGCCGCCGCTGGAGACGCTGGTACGCGGCATCGGCTCCCGACGGATGCTGCTGCTGCTCGACAACTTCGAGCATCTCTCGGAAGCCAGCTCGGCGCTCCCGGAGCTGCTCGCCGCGTGTTGTCGCCTGACGGTCATCGTGACCAGTCGCGAGATCCTGAGAGTCCAGGGCGAGCAGCTCGTTCCGGTCCCACCGCTGGCCCTTCCCGACGACGCTGAGGCCGTCGTCGCGGGCGCGGACGCCGTGTCCTCCGTGTCGCGATCCGAGGCCGGACGGCTATTCCTGGATCGGGCGCAGAGCGTGCAGCCGGGCTTCCGGCTCGATCCCGCGAACGCCCCGGCCGTTGCGTCGATCTGCCGCCGACTTGACGGCCTGCCCCTGGCCATCGAGCTGGCTGCGGCCCGCGTTCGGCTCCTCAGCCCCCAGGCCATCGCGAGTCGGCTGGAGCGTCGTCTGCCCTTCCTGACGGGCGGAGCGCGCGACCTTCCGCTGCGCCAGCGGACGCTGCGCGACACCATCGCCTGGAGCCACAACCTCCTCGATGAGGAGGAGCGCCGGCTGTTCCGGCGCCTGGCGGTCTTCGCGGGCGGCTGGACGCTAGACGCCGCCGACGGTGTCGGCCGTTGGGAGTCAGCTTACGGGGAAGCGGCTCCGTCTCCACCTGATACCCGAGACCCGGGCCCCGACACCCTCGACCTGCTAGCATCGCTGGTGGACAAGAGCCTGATCGTCCACCAGGTCGGACCGGGCGGCGAGCCTCGGTTCACGATGTTGGAGACGATCCGCGAGTACGCCCTGGAACGCCTGGCGGAGAGCGGCGAAGAGATCGAGGCTCGCCGCCGCCACCTTGCCTGGTTCGCCGCGTTTGCCGAGCGGTTCCAGCCCGGCACGTGCGGGCGTGACGGGCCGCTCTGGATCGAACGCGTCGCCGTCGACTTCGACAACTGCCGAGCGGCGCTTGGCTGGAGCCTCCAGGACGGTGACGACGACAGCGCCTACGCCGGCTTGCGATTGGCGGGAGGCTTGCAGCAGTTCTGGCTCTTCCGCGAACACCTCGCCGAGGGCGCACACTGGTTCGAGCGGCTCCTCGCGGCTGACGACGCACGTGGCGGCAAGGAGCGCCCACACCGTGATGGAACCGTCCCGGCCCTGCGGACCGGCGCACACGGCATCTATCCCCGCGTCATCGCACTCAACGGGCGGAGCATCCTGCTCGCAGCCATGGGCAGGCGGGAGGAGGCAGTGGCCCTCGCGTATGAGACGCTCGCCTACGCACGCAGCGTCGACGATCTGCCGGGGGAAGCCCATGCGTTCATCGGCCTTGCGCAGTATCTGCCGATGTCAGAAGTTGCACGCAACATCGAGATCGCAGAGGAGGGTGTCGCCATCGCTCGCAGCCTGGGCGATCCGTTCGCCATCTGGCGTGGACTCCGCGCCCTCGGCACGGAGGTCAGAGATCAGGGCGACTACGAGCGGGCGCGCCCGCTCGTCGAAGAGAGCCTCGACGTGGCACGCGCTGGGGGCTTCCTCTGGCAGATCGGCGTGTCGATCCACGAGCTCGGGGTCATCGCCAATCTCCAGGGCGACCCCGAACGCGCGATCTCGCTGATCGAGGAGAGCCTGGCCTGCTATCGGGACATGGGAGCGACTCGCGGCCTGCACGCCTCGCTCGACACGCTGGGGCGCCTCAGCCTTGAACGCGGCCAGGTCGATCGGGCCAGCGCCTGCTTCGCCGAGAGCCTCGCCCTCACGTATCGAGCCGGTGATAGGCCCGGGGTCGTCAGATCCCTGGAAGGGCTGGCCCTGACGTTGATGTCCGGCCCGCCTGCCGTGTCGGCGGCCAGGGCGACCCAGGCTGCGCGGCTCCTGGCGGCGGCCGACTCGTACGCGGCCTCCGGCCAGCCCGGATCCCCAACCCGGCAGCCACGAATCAGGCCGGAGACCGCGATCGCGAAGGTCCGGGCCAGCCTGGGCGACGACATGTTCGCGGCGGCCTGGGCCGAAGGTCGGGCACTCTCGCCCGAGGCAGCGTACGCGCTCGGGCTGGCCGTGGCGCCGCCGGGTCCCCCGCCAGCCGTGACCACTCGGCCCGGCCACCCTGAGGGCGGCGCCCTGACCCCGCGCGAGCGCGAGATCGCGGCCCTGGTGGCGACCGGCCGCACGAATCGTCAGATCGCGGCTGACCTCGTCATCTCCGGGCGCACCGTCGAAACCCACGTCCACAACATCCTGGCCAAGCTGGATCTCTCCACGCGCGCGCAGCTCGCGGTCTGGGCAACAGCGCACGGGCTCGACTCTACCGACCGCCAGTAGGCCACCGGGACGACGCCACGTAGGTGCGCCGTCCGGCCTGCGAGTACGTGGCCTCCTACGTGATTTCACGGATGCGCGCCCGGACGAATCGCCGTACGGTGTGATGGCTCCCACTCGGGGAGATCGGAACGCTGCTCCGGGGCCGGGGCAGACGCCCGCGAAGGAGCCCCCACGATGACGACACGAGCGATCACACGCCGACGCATGATCCAGGGAAGCGCCGCGCTGGCCGGGCTGGCGTTCCTCCGGCTGGAACGCCTGGTCGCAGCGGCCCCCCTTCAGCCCGGCGAGGAGCTGATCCCCTGGCTCGACCAGCGCGCCGAGACGCCCCCGCCGGCCCGCGAGCGGGTCGGGCAACAGCTCGTCTGGGAAGAGCTGGACGCCTGGATTACGCCGAACGACAAGTTCTTCACGATCAAGCACTTCGGCCAGCCGGAGGTCAACCTGGCGACCTGGCGCCTCGACGTGGGCGGCCTGGTAACACAGCCGGTGAGCCTGACCCTGGACCAGCTCAAGGCCCGGCCCAGGCAGGAGGTGACGTTCACCATCGAATGCTCAGGGAACCACGGCTTCCCCTGGAACGGTGGTCTGGTTGGCAACGCGACCTGGGCCGGCACCCCGCTGGCGCCTTTGCTTCAGGAGGCCGGCATCCGCGATCAGGGCAAGGAGATCGTGTTCTACGGGCACGACATCGGCAAGCAGACGGTCCGCGAGATCGAGCTGACCTCGCCGTTCGCCCGCGCCATGTCGATCCCGGACGCCATGAACCCGAACAACCTGCTGTGCTACGAGATGAACGGCGAGCCGCTGCCGGCCTCGCACGGCGCCCCCGTCCGCCTGCTGGCGCCCGGCTGGTACGGCGTGGCGAACGTCAAATGGCTGACCCGCATCGAGGTGATCGACACCCGCTTCGCCGGTCACTTCATGGCCCGCGACTACGTCACGATCCGCGAGGAGCAGCGCGACGGTCAAACGATCTTCACCGAGACGCTGGTGGGCCGGTCGCTGCTGAAGTCGGCGCCAGCCCGCGTGACCCGGAAGGATGGCGCCTACCGGATCATGGGCGCGGCCTGGGGCGCGCCGGTCGCGAGCGTGGAGGTCCGGGTGGACGACGGCCCCTGGATGCCGGCCACCATCGACGAGGGGATCGGGTCCGACTTCGCCTGGAAGCTCTGGTCGCTGCCCTGGCCCGACGCCAGCCCCGGCGAGCACGCGATCACCTCGCGGGCGATCGACATGGCCGGCAACGTCCAGCCGGCGAAGGACGATCCTCGGATCGCGAACAAGAAGACGTACTGGGAAAGCAACGGCCAGATCACCCGGCGGGTCAGCATCGCCTGACCCTGACCGGCTCTCAGCGCTTCGGCTTGCGGGCTTCGAGCCAGAAGTGCGGCATCCTGACCCAGAGCGGACCGTCGGCTGCGATGCGGGCGTGAAGCCGATCCAGGTGCGGCCGGAAGGCGCCGATCGAGAAGTCCGGGATCGCCCAGGGGATCACCTTGAGGTACCAGGCAAAGGCGCCGACGTCCAGAAAGGCCCGGCGCTCGTCGGCCTCGCCGCGCGCCACGACCTCCAGGCCGGCCGCCTCCACCTGCGCGACCGCCAGCGCCAGATCCCAACGACGCGGCGGCGGGGGCGGGGTCGGGAGGTCGAGCAGGCGGTAGAGGTCGTCCGCCCAGGCATTCTCGATCTGCTGGGTCAGGAAGCAGCCGCCGGGGACCAGGATGCGGGCCACCTCTGAGGCCACGAACGCCTCGTGCCGGTTCGTCACCAGGTGGAAGCTGGCATCGCGGAACGGCAGCCGGCCGGCGAACCCGCTCGACGGCCGCCCGGAGTCCTGGCTCGCGTTGTCCGGGGCGCCCTCGTCGTGGATCACGGGGATGCCGAGCAGTGCCAGTCGCCGCGCCGCGACCGGCACGTTCGGCGCCCAGGCCTCCGTCGCGACGGTCAGGGCCGGGCGGACCGGCAGCCGGCTCAGCCGCTCGCCGCCACCGGTCCCCATGTCGAGCAGATCCGGCGACGCTCGCGCACGCTCAGCAGCCAGCGCCTCGAAGTCCCACGGCAGCGGCTCGATCCGCATCCGCCCCGCCAGCCACGAGAAGTCCCAGCCGGAGAACGGCTGCCGCTCGGCCGCCGCGAGCAGCCCCTCGACGTCGTTATCCACGGCCAGCTCACAGCTTGCCGCGCCGGCGTAGCTCCTGGAGGATCGCCACGATGTACGAGGCGTTCTGCGTCCCCGTGGCGTGGACGACCGTCGCCGTCAGTCGCTCGACGGGCCGACCGATCGCCAGCGCCCGCGAGAACTCGGCCCAGGTCACGAGGCGCGGCCGGCCGGTGCTCTCGGGCGTGACCTGGATGGCGTCCCCGGACCCGCGGTGGATCGTGAAGGCGGCACCATCCGCGGCCGTGTGCAGCTCCATCCCGTCGAGGCTCTGGATGCTCGCCCACAGCTCGTCGTCGATCGCCTCGTGGACGAGGTCCGGATGGCTCGCGGTCGGCGGCGCGGCTTCGAGGAGATGGACGAAGCTGAACCCGGCCGCCCGGAAGCCGGCCACCGAGCCGTCCTCGGCCACGCCGAACGTCAGCGGCTCGCCGGCGTAGCGGCCGTTGCGCACCATGAAGACCAGCGGATTGTCGGTCGGCTCCAGGATCGTCGGCAGGCCGCCCGGGAACGGCGAGACGGCAGCATCCTTCAGGCGCAGCGTGCCGTCGCGGTACTCGACACGGGCCGGCAGGTCGCCGACCCGCAGCATCCGGTACAGGCCCAGGAAACGCCGGTACTCGGGGGGCGTCGGGCGCGGGGCCGCGGGCGGACGGGCCGCTTCCGCCTCCTGGACGTGCTCGGCGAGGGTGTCCATCAGCTCGACGGCGACCTGATCGGCCGGCCCGACGCCGTCGATCAGCACGATCATGCCGACCTTCAGGGATGCCTCGAAGAAGATCTGCGAGCGGTAGCCCGGGACGCTGCCGCCGTGGCCGTGGTAGACCCGCTCGCCTCTCCGCAGGATCCGCCAGCCGAAGCCGTAGCCGCCGGCCCAGCTCGGCTCGACGAATGAGGCCTGCTGCATCTCCGTCATCGAGGGGCCGGCCAGGATCTGGCGCCCGCCGCGCTCGGCGACGTCCGTACGGAAGTGGACCGAGATCCAGCGGCTCAGGTCGCGGGCCGTCGTCCAGAGCTGGCCGGCCGCCGCCATGCCGCCGAGCGGCGAGGGTAGGGCCGGCTCGGCGCCGTCCTCGAACGGGTGGGGCATGTGACCGGGCGCGGCGCGGGACCGCAGCTCCTCCGTCAGCTCGTACGCCGACGAGACCATCCCCAGCGGCTCGAAGATCGCCTCGCGCATGAACTCCGCGTACGGCTTGCCGGAGATCCGCTCGATCACCTCGCCCAGCAGCGTGTAGCCCAGGTTGGAGTACTTGAACGCCGACCCCGGCGGGATCGCGATCCGGACCTGGGGCAGGACCGCCAGCCACTCCTCACGGGTCGGGAAGCGCAGCGTGCTCCAGTGATCGGTGGGCGGCTCGCCCATCAGGCCAGACGAGTGGGAGGCGACGCGCCGCAGCGTGACGTCCTCGATCGAGCCGAACGGGTTGACGACGGCCGCGAATTCGGGGACGTGCTTCACCAGCGGGTCGTCCAGGCGCAGCCGGCCCTGGTCCCGAAGCTGGACGACCGCCGTCGCCGTGAACGTCTTGGTGATCGAGGCGACCCGGAACAGGGTGTCGGCGTCCAGCGCCCGCGCGCCGCCCTCGGCGGACGACGGCCCACCGCCCCAGCCAAACGCCTGGCTCCAGGCCAGCGCGTCGTCGGGGTCATCGCCGGCGACGACCCCGACGACCATGCCGGGCAGGTCGTGCCGGGCGACCAGGTCGGCGGCCTGGCGACGCAGCGTGTCGGCAAGTCCGGGAAGCCAGGCAGGCATGGACATCGGGCACTCCCTCGGTGACGGTGCCGCCGGGTGCGCGGCCATCGAGACCGCGTCGTCCAGCCCCCGCGCTACGAGGCTGGGCAGCCCGAGATACTTTAGCTCCCGAGACTCCGCAGGTGCTTGATCGTCTTCCCCAGGTACTCGACGGCCTTCAGGCCCCACGGGCTGGCGAACAGGTTGGCGTGTTCGACGCCGGCCTCGGTATGGAGCCGGTGCAGCTTCTCGGCGACCTCCTCCGGCGTCCCGGCGATCGAGTTCGGGTTGACGCCGCCCGGGTCGTCCTCGGCGCCCGGGAAGGCGACGAACGCCCCGATCGTCTTCATGATCGTCGCCGGGTTCCGCCCGACCTCCTCGCAGGCCTCGTCGAGCAGCCCGAGCTGCTGCTGCGCCGTCTCGGGGACCGAGTGCGCCATCGTGTTGTAGGCGTCGGCGTACTGTGCCACCAACCGCAGCATCCGGGGCTGCCGGGCGCCGATCCAGATGGGCGGGCCGCCGGGCCGGGGACCGTGGGGCACCAGCACGCAATCGTCCACGGTGTAGTACTTCCCGTGGAAGGTGACGCGCTCGCCCTTGAGCAGCGGCAGGATGATCTGGAGCGCCTCCTCGAAGCGGCCGGCCAGGTGATCGTGAGGGTAGCCGAACGCGGTGTACTCGGGGACGTGGTAGCCGGCCCCGAGGCCGAGCAGCAGCCGGCCGCCGCTGACCTCGTCCAGGGTGTCGGCCATCTTGGCGAGCAGGGCCGGCTCGCGGAAGCTGGTGCAGGCCACGAACGGCCCGAGCGTGACCCGCCTGGTGATGCTGGCGATGGCGCTCAGGAGCGTCCAGACCTCCCAGCACCCCTTCGTCTCGCCCGGCGGGATGCTGTCGAAGCTGCCGTAGCTGCGGAACATCAGGTGGTCCGGCGCGAACAGCGTGTCCACGCCGACCTCTTCGGCCGCCAGGGCGATCTCGCGCAGCTCGGACCACGGGACGACCCGGCCGGCGCCCGGCACCGGATGATCGCCGCTACGCATCATCAGGCCGATCTGGAGCCTGCCCCGCTGTCCCTGAACGGCGTCGGTCATCGTGCTCTCCCGCGAAGTTCTCGGTTGGCCGACGACATGCGTGCGCACCGCGGGCCGGCGGCATCGTAGCAGACAAGGGGGAAGGGATAGGGGCGAGGGGAGAAGGGGAAGCTGGCAGGGCGGCCAGTTCTGGTCGTACATCGGGGCGCTGACCGTCGATCCCCAGGCCCCGGACCGGCTCTACTTCGGCCTGCACGGCTCGAAGCAGCAGATCCGAGCCAGCGACGACGCCGGAGCTTTCTGGAGCGACCTCCCGCCGCCGGCCGACCTCCCGAGCGTCACCGCCGAGGCGCTCGGGGCGGATCGACTGAACCTGGACGTGGCGACGTCATGGCACCGATCCGGCCCCGCCGGGGCCGGATCGTAGCGGCCCGCGCACCGGCGGTCAACGGCGCGACTGTGACGCCCGCGCGAGCGTCCCGGCCCCTGAGTGGCACGCATTCTGCTTTTAGTAGAGGCACAAAGGAGGCGTGACGTGTACTCCATCCTCTACATCATCGGCGCCATCGTCGTCATCATCGTCGTTCTTCGCCTGCTTGGCCTGTACTGAGATCGAGTAGATCTCAGCAAATTATTTTGAGGAGAACCTGACATGTACTCGATCCTGTATATCATCGGCGCGATCGTCGTCATCATCGTGGTGCTTCGGCTGCTCGGGCTCTACTGATCGAGCGCGCGGCCATGCGCGGACCATAGGGGGCCGCTCCGGGAACGGGGCGGTCCCCTGGCATTTCGGGCCACGGCGACGTCCTCAGGAGGTCAAGTCGCACGCACCGTGCACGCTGGCTTGCATGCGGCTATCGCGTCATATTCCCCCGTTGAGGATCGCGGACGAGCCGCATCCAGCCCGATCGGTGACAGGCCTCGTGCCTGCCGACACCCCGGCCACTGCGCGTGCCAGCCTCCACGTCCTGGTGGACGCCTTGCCGGACGCCGACCTGGAGGAGGCTCGCCGTCTCCTCAGCACGCTGAAGGGGATCGACCCGGCATCGCGCGGCCCTCCTCGCGCCGGTTGACGACGTGCCGTTCACCGATAAGGATCGACAGTCGGCCGACGCCGCCCAGGATGCCTACCGACGCGGCGAGTGGGTCTCTGGAGACGAGGTCCGCCGAGAGATCGGCGGTGACCCGCGCGGTTCGTTGGGGGCGGTCGGCGTGACCCCCTAGCGAGACTGAACGCTAGACAGCGCCGCGCAGCCGGTCCGTCTCGTCGCGGACCAGGTCTTCGAGGATCGCGAAGAAGTACCCCATCGCCCGCCGCTGGCCGGCCTGCCCGCCCCGGACCCGCCCCCGGCTGATCTGTTCGAGGGTCCGCTCGCGCGCCAGGTCCACGAGCGTCAGGAACCGGCCGCGCGGCAGGCCGGAGTTCCACCACGCGTGCTGCGCCCGCGTCCGCGAGCGCGCCGGATCGTCGTCCCGGAAATCACGGCCGCACTGCTCGATCCGGGCGATCAACTCGTCGCTTTCCGCGCCGGATTGGGTCGAGCGCGCAGCGCCACCCGACGTAGCCGATGAGCTTTGTCGGGCCGGCTTTGCCGGTCGGGGCTCTTGCCCGATCTCTTCTCGTTGGACTCTGTTTCGTGCACCCGTAGCGGGGCCGCGCCGCGCCCCCCGTGCGGTGCTGCGCGGTGCCCCGCTATCGGGGTCATCCGCTGCACCGTTTTCGGTGCTACGCGGTGCCCCGAGGAGGGTGCTGCGCCCTGTGGAAACGGTGGATAACCCGCCGGTCTCGAAGAGCGGATGGGGCAGATCACCCCGCGCCTGCTCCACGGCTTCGGCCAGCACCAGCCGTTCGAGCGCCGCGAACAGCCCCGAGAGGTCGCAGTAGTCCGCGCGCCGCCCGATGCCGGGCACGGTCCGGGGCGTCGCCGTCAGGTATCCCTTCCGGACCAGCGACTGCTTCCAGGCGTAGACCTTGTTCTTGTGGCGCCCCAGCTCGTCGGCGGCCTGGAGCATCGAGACGTACGGCCAGTCGGTGCCCCATTTCTTGTCCAGGATGTAGAGGCAGAGGACAAGCTCCTGGGGGGTCAGGTTCAGCTCGCCGGCGTGGCGCAGCAGGACGGACGGGGCCGGCAGGACGCCGCCTTTGATGATGAGCGGACTCAAGCGCTGCTCCCAACGGTTGTCGCTTGTCTGGTCCGACACGTCCTGCATGTTCCCTGCTTGACGAAGGGCGCACCGACGTAGTACCGTGTCGGGTAGCGGCGACGGGCGGCCTGGCAAGCTCCCATCGACCCGAACGGCCCCGCCGGGGTGACGCTGGTGGCACAGCGAGCCCTACGGCATTCGAAGATATGGACAGACCGTGGTGTGGCAACCACGGTCTGTTTGCGTTTGTGGCGGGTGAACGCTCCCGGGGGATGGTCTCCGGCGCCGCCCCCGCGCGGTCGAGCGCGCGCCCGCACTGGTTCTGACGGTAGGTGCGGATCACGGTTTCGTCACAGCGCGTTACGTCGAATCGATGTTCCCGTTCGGCCGCCGGGCACGGCGTTATGAACCTCGGGGTGGGAAAGGAAGCCCGGCTCGCCGCTCAGGCCCGGCCTGCCGCCGTGCTTCGTGGTCTCGGCGGCGCAGGATCAGCCGTTGAACGTACAGGTCGGGGCTCGGTCCGACTCGGAGCGTCCTGAAGGAGACCTCGTCGAAGTGGGGGCGCACCGTCTCGCCCATGCCGTCGTCGGTGTGGAACGAGAAGAACCGCTTTGGCTCGTAGCTGTCCCCGTCCCAGATCTGCTCGGAGTCTCGGCCTCCCCAGAGCCCGAGGAAGAAGAGGCCGCCCGGCACCAGCAGCCGCTCGATCGACGCCAGGACGTCCGGTAGGTCGCGCTTCGGGACGTGCAGCAGGCAGTTGAGGGCGTAGACGGCGTCGAACGAAGCCGGGGCGAATCCGAGGTCGAGGAAGTCGCGCACGTAGGCGCGTAGCCCCTTCTGGCGACACAGCTCAACCATCGCCGGCGAGAGATCCGTACAGGTCACGTCGAGACCGCGCTCCTGGAAGAACAGGCCGTCCTTGCCGGGGCCGCTGCCGACCTCCAGCAAGGTCCGACGCCGCTCGACCTGGAGCAGATCCAGGAATTCCTGGCGCTCGGTCTGCTTCCAACCGCCCGGCGCGTTGCGCTCGCGCTCGTCGGCGTGGCGATCGTAGGCGACGCGCAGACGGGCCGTCACCGCGTCGTAGGACTGCGTCATCGTGATCGGCCTCTCCCGAGTGTGCGCATAGCGCTCCGCGGCCCAGGCGTGATCGTGCTACTCCCTCGGGATGTCGGCGCACGGCCACGCGGGAGAGCGGCCCCGGCTAGAGCCCGCGCAGCGTGTAGCCGGTGCCCGCTATAGCCTTGATGCCGGCCTCGCCGGTCACGGGCAGGCCCAGCTTCTTGCGCATGCTACAGATCCGTATTTTCAGGTGGGATGGGCTGCCGCCTTCGTGGCCCCAGGCGAACTCGATCAGCCGCTCGTACGGGACGACCCGGCCCTTGTTGGCGGCCAGGATGTGCAAGATCCGGAACTCCAGCGGCGTCAGCCGGATCTGCTGGCCGTCCTTGCGGACCTCGAAGCTGTGGACGTCCAGGTGGAAGCTGCCGGCCCGGACGTGGTCGCCGCGGTTGCGCCGGCTGGCCTCGGCGGTCCGTCGGAGGACGGCCGCCGAGCGCGCCAGCAGCAGCCGGGCGCTGAACGGCTTGGTCACGTAGTCGTCCACGCCCAGCCGGAAGCCGCGCATGACGTCGTCTTCTTCGTCGCGCCCGGTCAGCATGATGATCGGTACCTGGCTGTCCAGCCGGATCCGCCGACAGACCTCGAAGCCGTCGATCCCCGGCAGCAGCACGTCCAGCACGATCAGGTCGGGCCGGCCCGCCGCCACCAGCTCGAGCGCCCCCTCGCCGTCCGTCGCGGTCATGACCTCGTACCCGCTGCGCATGAACGCGCGTGACGCGATCTCGAGCGCGACCGGGTCGTCGTCGACCAGCAGTATCTTCATCCCGCGCCCGCCGCGAGCCTGCGGCGCTCGCACTTGAGTCGTAGCCACGGCACCCTCTCCTCCCACCTAATAACGGTTGCCCGCGAGGAAAAGGGGCCTCTGGAATCAGGAAAGGCTGCGCCGACTCCCAAGGGAGGGGAGCCTTGCCGCGCGAGCATGCTCGGCCCGGGCTCGCGGCCGGCGTGCCGGGCAGTCTGGGGGTCGCCGTGGACCGCCGGCACCGGTCCTACATCCCGGCCGGGGCCGTCGTGCGGGCGCCGGTCGCCGTCGGTCGCGCCTGATCCTCGCCCGATGCTAATCGGGCCGTGGGGTCTCGCTGATGCACCTGAAGCACGCCCGTTGCGGCGACCTCGCCATGCTGCTGCCGGTCGGGCGCGAGCTGCTGCGCTGGTCGGGAGAGGCGCTGGGGCACCTGGGGCGGGGGCGGCGCCCCTCCAGGCTGCGGCGGCGGCCGGGCTGATCGGCGGGCTCGCGGCGAGCTTCCACTGCGACGTGGACCGCCGGCGCCGGCTGTACCGCCCCTGGACACGCTGCTGCTAAGTAGAGGTGTTCCGATTGGCCCCGGCCAACTCTCTCGCCAGATGCGTCGACAACGCCTCGACTACAGGAAGCGGCATGCCACGTGAGGTAGCCTCTTTTGCGATGGCCTCCTCGCTCGCTTTGGCGGTGAGCACCGCCCAACTAGTCACTGACACGACCATGCCGATCGGGTCGTCCCTGTCATAAATCGGCTTGATCTTTCCGGAGGCAGAACGACGGTCGCCCAACCCACGTGCCGAACGTAAGAAGGCCGCGTCCCGCGCGAAGTCTTCCTGGTCGTCAGCCGCGAATGCCGCCCTCATCGACGAGAACACGGGCTCATCGAAGAGTCGATGAGCCGGACCGGCGGCCAGGTTCTCGATCGCTAAATTCCTAAGGTGGTCCCATCGTCGTCCGAACTTGGTCACGTACTCGTGCAGCCCCGGCCGACTACGAAGGAAGCTGAGCACCAGAGAGCGGATGCGCGCCTTCGCCTGCAATTCCTCGATATCGCGGTCAGCGGCTTGAGTCATGGCTCGGATCTTCCGGTCAAGCGCCGGGCCGAGTTCGATGTCAGGCAATTCTGAGTACTGGTGCCGCTTCTGCATGGTTGCTACTCGGTGACCCTGAAACAGGATACCACCATCACCACCCGATCTTGCTCAATCCAGAACCAAAACAGGCCATGTGTAGCGGAGTATGTCTCGAAGCGAGAGCGCTCCTCGTTCCAGGACTCCCGCTCTCCTTCGAAGAATGTGTCTAGCGCGTCGTCAATGCTCGTCAGGTGGCGAGCGTAGATATGGAGCAGGTCGGGCGCATCATCATCGTACTTGAAGATGAAGCGGATTCCCTCCTCCTCGACCTGCTTGTACCGCACTCGACCCTACGACTGAGCATCAAGCATTCGGAGGCACGCTCGTACCTGATCGACGGTCAGCTCAGGGTAGTCCAGGAAGAGCTCGTCGAGATCGGGGTTGGCAGCAAGCTTCGCGAGGACCAGCTCGACGGGCATGCGCGTGCCCTTGATGACCGCCTTCCCCACCATGACTTGTGGATCGACAGAGATGCCTTCCGCGATCTCTTTGACCATCTCCCTGCTTCCTCATCGACCTCCGTCGGGCGCGCTTGCCGTCAGCGCATTATCGCACCGACGCCGAGAAGCTTGCGCCAGGGCGGGTCATTTGATATATGTCTACGTAGATCATGATCTAAGGATACGGAGATGGCGGGCGCGGAGCTGGCGGACGAGCGGATCGAGGCCGCTCTGCGGTTTTTCAAGGTCCTGGCGGACGAGAGCAGGCTCAAGATCCTCGGGATCCTGGCCTCGCGCGAGTGCAGCGTCGAGGAGTTGGCCGCGCTCTTGTCGCTGCGCGCGCCCACGGTGTCGCATCATCTGGGCCGGCTCAAGGATCTCGGGCTGGTGACGATGCGGGCGGATGGGAACACCCATCTCTACACGCTGGAGGTGGAGGCGTTGCGCGCGCTCAGCAAGGACGTGCTCTCGCCGGACGCGGTCGCCGCGTTCGGCGGGGATGCGGTCGGCGGCGTCGGCGACGCCTGGGAGCGGAAGGTGCTGCGCGACTTCTTCGACGGCGAGCGGCTGAAGGAGATCCCAGCCAGCCGCAAGAAGCGCGCGGTCGTCCTCCGCTGGCTGGCGGACCGCTTCGAGCCGGATACGCGCTATCCGGAGTCGGCCGTCAACGCCACGATCGCGCGCCACCACCTGGACTTCGCCACGCTCCGGCGCGAACTGATCGGCGCGCAGCTCATGCGGCGCGAGAACGGCGTCTACTGGCGCGTGGAGACGCCGTTTCCAGCCGACACAAGTGGGCCCTCCGGTGGCCCGTCAGACGCTCGCTCATGAGGGACTCTGGGGAGCGCGCCGGCCGGGCTCGCCAAGGGGCTGCGTGACCCGGGTATGGCTGACGGGGGTCGACGTCTCGCTGCGCGCGTATGCGGCCGGCCTCACGATCCACCCCGACCACCGTCCGGTCGTTAATCCTGTCATCCTGACTTTGGTCCCTCACCCCTGGCCGGCCTGGACCTGCTCACGGAAGTACGGGATCGTCTGCTGAAGGCCCTGCTCCAGCGGGACTCTCGGCTCGAAGTCGAGCAGCTTGCGGGCGCGCGTGATGTCCGGCTGGCGGACCTTCGGATCGTCCACCGGCAGCGGCCGGTGCTCGATCTCGCTCCGGCCCCCGGTGAACTCCAGGACCAGGTCCGCGAGCTGCGCGACGGTGAACTCGACCGGGTTGCCGATGTTGACCGGCTGGTGGATGTCCGGCGCGGCGTCGTCCAGGTCCGACGGGTCGGCGGCCTGCGAGGGGCCGGTGTCGTCGTGCATCA
>Ga0075421_100002947_pt1 | contig 20365 bp, 24 predicted proteins | sample SoiMetdeltSBSDD5_FD_75292 | JGI IMG/M metagenome (GOLD analysis project Ga0075421, IMG submission 75292) | Bulk soil microbial communities from a Populus tree surrounding site in Tennessee, USA - Soil MetaG P. deltoides SBSDD5 | ecosystem: Environmental > Terrestrial > Soil > Tree plantation... | reverse complement strand
TCCTCCCACTTCGCCGTCGGTAGTTCGGCCTCGCGGGCGACGGCGTAGGCGGCCTCCGGACCGTAGGGCACCAATGCGACACCTCTCGAAACGGTGCCCGGCCGCGGGAGCAGCCAGGCAACCAGCTGTCTCCCGGGCTTTTGTCCCGCCGTGGAGCGCCGCGGGGCGGCGCCTGCGCCTCTCGGACCAGACCCGCTCGCAATCGGGCGGCGGAACCCTAGGCGCGCCTCACCGGGGTGGTGAGTCGACGTCGAGTAAAGGACGGCACGGTTACCTTCGGGATACCACGGATGTTGCGGGCACGTGTCCAAGTCCTCACTGCTGTGACGACCACGCGTGTGACGCGGCGTCCAGGTGATTGCGTACCGCGCGGGCGTCGCCGAGCGCGGTGACGAGGAACGCCGGGCCGGCCAGCGGGAACACGGCCCGATCCGGCGCGGCCGGCGGGGCGTGGGCGGCCGACAGGTTCACGGCCAGCAGCGAACCGGCCGCCCGGTGCCCGCCCAGCACCGCCGGACCGTCCCACCCCGGGGCGTGCGGGCCGACGGCGAGGCCGTGGTGGTACAGCGGCCGGCCGGCGCGACGCACGACGGTGGTGAGGCGGGCGTCCCCGGGATCCTCGCCGTGCCGGCCGCAGACCAGCTCGTCGCGCCATAGCAGGCGTGCGGTCGACGCCAGGTCCACTGTGGAACTCACCTCGTGGTCGCACCGCGCGGCCGCCACGAGGGGCTCCGGCAGCCAGCACAGCACCGCGCCGTCGGCGACCGAGGCCGTGACGGTGAACCGGGACGGTCCGCGTCCGGGCAGCGCCACCGTCGCCTCGACGGTGCGCACGCACAGCCGCGCACCCGGCCGCACGTCGATCTCGAGGCGGAGGTCGTCGCCGCCGAGCGGTCCGGCCGCACCGCCGACCAGGTGGATCTCGTCAGGACCGGTGCGGCGCAGCAGCAGCGGAGCCTCGCTGCGCAACACCGCCAGCCGCGTCGCTCCCGCGTCGGCCGGCTCCGCCACCACCCGCGCGGTGGCCCGGATCATCCGGCGACAGCCGCCCGCACCCACGCGGTCACCGGCCCGGCGTGCGGATCCTCCACAAGGGACAGGAACACGGTGGGCAGGTCCCCGCGGCGCGTCGCGGCATCCCGCGCCATGACGTCGAGGTCGGCGCCGACCCTTGGCGCGAGGTCGGTCTTGTTGATGACGAGCAGGTCGGCCACGGTCACGCCGGGCCCACCCTTGCGCGGCACCTTGTCGCCGCCCGCGACGTCGATGACGAAGATCTGCCGGTCGGCGAGTCCGCGGCTGAACGTCGCCGTCAGGTTGTCTCCACCGCTTTCGACCAGGACGAGATCCAGCGGACCGAGCGACTGCTCCAGATCCGCGACCGCGTCGAGGTTGGCGGCGATGTCGTCGCGGATCGCGGTGTGCGGGCAGCACCCGGTCTCCACCGCGCGGATCCGCTCCGCCGGCAACACACCGTTGCTCAGCAGGAAGTCCGCGTCCTCGGTGGTGTAGATGTCGTTCGTCACTACCGCGAGGCGCAGCTCGCCGGCGAGCTGGCGGCACAGTGCGGCCACGAGCGCGGTCTTCCCCGAGCCGACCGGACCACCGATGCCGACTCGCAGCGCACGTTCACGAGGCAAAGAGACGCACCTCCCAACTGGCATGAACCTCCGCGCCGATGTCCAGCAACGGTGCGCCCGCCGCCGGCAGAGCGTCCGGCGGGTCGGTGGCATGAGCGGCCGCCCGGGCCGCGGTCCGGTCACACTCCGCCGCCATGCTCGCCAGCATCGCCTGCACAGCGTACGGATCCAATCCCAACAGCCGCACGGCCGCCGACGCCGGCCCGGCGACCGACCCGTACCCGGCGAGCTGTGCCGCCTGCCGCGGCCCGAGCCCGGCGGCGCGGGCGACCACGCCGAGCGCGACGGCATGGTGCGAGCCACCCGGCGCCGTGATCGCGAACATCGCCCGCGCGGCGCGCAGCAGGGCGCGGCCCTGGGCGCGGGACGCGCGGCGGACAGCCGGGGACGGGGTCCGCGCGTCGAGCTCGGCGTCCAGATCTTCCACAGTGGACGTGCCGTGGCACGCGGCCGCGGCGAAGGCCGCCGCCACGAGTCCGGCGGTGGCCAGCCGTCCCCGGAGGAACGCGCCCAGGCTGTCCACATCGGACACCACGCCGGACGCCACCGCGGCCTCGACCCCGCCCGAGTGCGCGTGCCCGCCCGCCGGCAGCCGACCGTCGGCCAGCATGAGCACCATCGTGGACGCGGTCATCAGAACAGGAAGTACCGCTGGGCCATCGGCAGTTCGGTGGCTGGCTCGGGCTCGACCACCGCACCGTCGACGCGGACCGTGAACGTGTCCGGCTCCACCTCGATGCGCGGCGTCGCGTCGTTGAGCGGCAGGTCGGCCTTCCCCCGCCGCCGCACGTCGGCGACCGGCACGAGCCTGCGCCGCACCGCCAACCGGTCCGCGAGGCCGTCGTCGAGCGCGGCCGGAGCCACGAACGCCAGGCTCGTCGCCGGAGCCGCCGCACCGTACGCGCCGAACATCGGCCGCGGCAGGACGGGCTGCGGCGTGGGGATCGAGGCGTTCGCGTCCCCCATCGCGGCCCAGGCGATCATCCCGCCCTTGAGCACCGCGTGCGGGCGCACCCCGAAGAACTTCGGTTCCCAGAGGACGAGGTCCGCGAGCTTGCCGCGTTCGACCGACCCGACCTCGGCGTCGATGCCGTGCGCGACCGCGGGGCAGATCGTGTACTTGGCGACGTAGCGGCGGGCACGCGCGTTGTCGGCCGGCCCGTCGCCGGGCAGCGCCCCGCGCCGGGCCTTCATCACGTGGGCGGTCTGCCACGTCCGGATGACGACCTCGCCGACGCGTCCCATCGCTTGCGAATCCGAGCCGATGATGGAGATCGCGCCGAGATCGTGCAACAGGTCCTCGGCAGCCATTGTGGACGGTCGGATGCGGCTGGACGCGAACGCCAGGTCCTCCGGCACGCTCGGGTTGAGGTGGTGGCAGACCATCAGCATGTCGAGGTGCTCGGCGAGCGTGTTGGTGGTGTACGGCCGCGTCGGGTTCGTGGAGGACGGCAGCACGTTCGACTGGCTCGCGACGGTGATGATGTCGGGCGCGTGGCCGCCGCCGGCGCCCTCGGTGTGGTACGCGTGGATGGCCCGTCCCGCGATCGCCCGCAACGTCTCCTCGACGAACCCGGCCTCGTTGAGCGTGTCCGTGTGGATGGCCACCTGAACTCCGGAGGCGTCCGCCACCGTCAGGCACGCGTCGATCGCGGCGGGCGTCGTCCCCCAGTCCTCGTGGAGTTTGAAACCACCGGCACCGCCGCGCAGTTGTTCCCACATGGCCTCGCCCGAGACCGTGTTTCCCTTGCCCAGCAACAAAACGTTGACCGGCCACGGGTCGATCGCCTCCAGCATGCGCGCGAGGTGCCAGGAGCCGGGCGTGACCGTGGTCGCCTTGGTGCCCTCGGCCGGCCCCGTGCCGCCACCGATGAGCGTCGTGATCCCGGCGGCCACCGCCTCCTCGATGATCTGCGGGCAGACGAGATGCACGTGGCAGTCCACGGCACCGGCGGTAAGGATGCGCCCGTTGCCGGCGAGGATCTCGGTGGCGGGTCCGATGACGAGGTCGGGGTGGACACCGTCCATTGTGTCTGGATTACCGGCCTTGCCGAGCGCGACGATGCGGCCGTCGCGGATGCCGACATCGGCCTTGACGACGCCCCAGTGGTCCAGCACGACCGCGCCGGTGATGACCGTGTCGGGCGTGCCCTCGCCGCGGGTCGCGCGGGACTGGCCCATCGACTCGCGGATCACCTTGCCGCCACCGAAGACCGCCTCGTCCCCGCCCGCGCTGCGGTCCTCCTCGACTTCGATCAGCAGGTTCGTGTCCGCGAGGCGGATCCGGTCACCGGTCGTCGGCCCGTAGAGCGCGGCATAACGCCGGCGGTCAATCATCGAGGCGCCCTCCGCACTCGCCGCGCAGGCCCGCGACCACCCGCCGGCCGCCGAGCGGGACCAGCTCGACCTCCCGGGAGATGCCGGGCTCGAAGCGGACGGATGTCCCCGCGGGTATGGCGAGCCGGTGGCCCCACGCGGCGCTGCGGTGGAACTCGAGAGCCGGATTGGCCTCGGCGAAGTGGTAGTGGGACCCGACCTGAACCGGACGGTCCCCGGTATTGGTCACGGTCAGCCGCCGTACCGGACGGCCGCCGTCGACGACGACCGGGCCATCCCCGAAAAGGATCTCGCCCGGAATCATGGGATGGGCTCGTGGACGGTGATGAGCTTGGTGCCGTCCGGAAACGTCGCCTCCACCTGCACCTCCGTCAGCATCTCGGGAACGCCGTCGAGTACGTCCGCCCGCGTGAGCACGTGCCTGCCGGCCTCCATGAGGTCGACCACCGTCCGGCCGTCGCGCGCACCCTCCAGCAGGAACGCGGTGATGACCGCGGTGGCCTCGGGATAGTTCAGGCGCAGCCCGCGATCCCGCCGCCGCAGCGCGAGGTCGGCGGCCACGTGCACGAGCAGTCGCTCCTGCTCATGGCGGGAAAGATGCACCGACGGATCGTGGCACGAACGGGTTTCGGGCCTGTTACGCGGCAGGCGTCCCGTCGGCGTCGCGCGGCCGTGCGGGAGGGCGCCTGGCCCACCACCACCACGCCAGGGCGGTCGCCGCGCCGAGCGCGATGGCGACACCGGGCAGGACCTTCCCGAACAGGGCCCAGCCAGCGCCGCCGACGACACCCGCGGCCAGCAGGAACGGAACCGCGCAGCACAGGGCGCATACCAGGCCCGTGAGCCCACCCAGGCCGCCCGGCAGCAGGCGGCGCAGTCTGTCGATCATGTGTGGTCTCCCCGGTCGAGGTCGGCGAACGGCAACGGGCAGCAATCGGTGGTGGCGCAGGCGGTCAGGTCGTCGCATCCCGCGTCGATCGCGGTACGCAGTGCCCCGGCGATGACCCGCAGATCGGCGATCTTGGCCTCGATCTCGGCGAGCTTGGCCCGGGCGCGCGAGTGCAGCCCCCGGTCGGGACTGCGTCCGTGCCGGTGTCGGCCGAGATCGACCAGCTCGGCGACCTTGTCGAGGGTGAACCCGAGCCGCTGCGCGGTCTTGATCACGCGAAGCACGGTCCGCGCCTCGACCGGGTAGAGCCGGTGCCCGCCCGGACTGCGCCGCGGCTCGGCCAGCAGTCCACGGGCGCTCGCAGTAGCGCAGGGTCTGCGGGTTGACGCCTGCCGCGACGGCCAACTCGCCGCTGCGTTTGGGGGGAACGACCGCAACCAGGGCCGGCGTTTGACCGCCGCGCTGCGCGAACACGGTTTACGGGTGTTCGTCGACGAGGACGATATCGACTACTTCGGCGGGATTACTGATCGGATCGAGCATGCGCTGCGCTCGTCCAAGACGTTCGTCGTCTACTACTCGCGCACCTATCCGGAGCGGCCATCGTGCCAGTTGGAACTGACCGCCGCGTTTCTGGCCGGCCAGGCCGAGGGCGATCCCACCCGGCGAATTTTGGTCATCAACCCGGAGTCCAGCGAGGACCATCTGTTCCCCGCCGAGTTGTCGGACGCACGGTATGTGCCCGCGTCCCTCGCCCTGCCCGAGCAAGCTCGGCTGATCCGCGACCGCGTCATCACCTTCTGCACAGTCCAGCCCGAGTTGACCGTCGGCGTCACCGAGTTGATGCCCGTCGGGATCTGAAACCCCACCTTCGTCGTCGCACCCTCACACTTGTGCGGCACCGAGAACGTCAACACCGTGAACGATCCCGCCGAGGTCACCGACGGAGACACCGTCACGTGCGCCGACGCCGGCACCGCCCCCAGCATCACCACTCATTGGTCAGCATGGTCGTGCCTGGGTCTGGGATGATCCGGGCGCACCTCGGTCCGTCAGGTCATCGCCCTTCGTTGCGCGTCCCGTCTTGTTGAGGGCTTGCGGGAGTTGTTGCGAGACCTGACGGCCCGGGACATCCCGACTGGCTACAGGGCTATGCGCCAAGTGAGCGCCTGTCAATGAGCGACCGGCTGTGGTGTCCCGGTACCGCCAGGTGCTTCCCCACTGTGTCGGCGACGGGCCTGCGGCGGACGGCGCCACCGGCTGCTGGCCGCTGGTGTCCGGCGGCCACACGGGTCGGTCGACGACGTTACGGAGAGGAAGCTGTGAACACCAACGCTGCCACCACATCCGTCGCGGTCGAGCAGGTGGAGCAAGGCGGCGGCGAACACCGGGTCCGTCGGGGCCAGGATCGCCCCGACCAGCAGCGCCTCCGGCCAGTCCAGGCCGGCCACATACCGGGCGAGCAGGGCGGTGATGGCCAGGGTAAGGGGCAGCCCCCACCCAAGGGCCCGGCCGGGTAGCCGCCACGCGGTGCGCAGGTCCGCCCAGCCGACCCGCATCCCGTCGGTGAACAGCACCGCGAACAGCGCCAGCTCCGCCAAGGTCGCCACGATCGGGGAGCCGGCGGTCAGGTCCAGCACCCCGGTCGTGTCGGCGCCGAGGACGAACCCGGCGGCCAGGAACAGCACTGCGGTGGACAGGATCGCGCGGTGGGCCAGACTGGACACGTGGGCGGTGGGCTGGGGCAGCACCAGCCCGTTCGGCGGCGTCGCGGTGGCGGTCACCCTGCGCTGGAACGGCAGCAGCTGCGGCGTCGGTCCCGCTGCCGCAGCCAGCACAGGTCATGCTGTTCGGCGTGAAGACCGTGGCGCGGGGCGACGTGTGGGCGGTCGGGCACACGTACCCGGGCGGTCCCCACTGGATCCCCGCCATCCTCCACTGGGACGGCAACGCCTGGACCCGCGCGACGATACCCGCATTCCCGGGCGGCGGTCAGCTCCGCGACATCGTAGCCCTATCACCGTCCAATGTGTACGCCGTAGGCCTCGACGGCGAGGGCCTGAACGCCAAGAGCCTCGTGCTGCACTGGGACGGCACCACCTGGACCCGCGAGACCACGCCAGGCCCGAAGCTCTACGGCGCCGCCACCGTCACACCATCCACCGTCTGGGGCGTCGGCTACGGCTACAACCAGACCGTTGGCGCCAACCAAACCGCCACCGTCAGAACCACCAACGGTTAGGCGGTTCGCAGACCCGGCGATCCCAGCCAGCGGGTCGGAGTCGATACGACCCGTGCCGAGTACCGCCTCGACCGCGGTGTCGTCGACCGTGGCCGGGTCAAGCGTCCGTAGGGCCTGCGCGGCCAGGTCGGCATACGGCCGGTAGGCCGCCGATCGCGGTGAACGCGAACCCGTCGCGCAGCAGCCGGGCGAACAACAGCGGTATCGCGGCCGGGGCGACATCGTGCATCCGGCGACGAGCAGCAGCTTCCGGTGTGGCGGCGGTTCGGGGTGACGGTGCAGAGTACGTACGTGCTCCTGGACGCAATCGGCCGGACCGTATGCCGCGGCCGCCTCGACGGCGAGCTGACCCGGCGGCTGTCGGCCTTGGCTGGATAGCCATGGTAGACGCGCCGTTCGGGCTGGCGGTTGCCGCGGGCATGCTGGCCGCGGTCAACCCGTGCGGCTTCGCGCTGCTGCCGGCGTACCTGTCGTTCCTGATCGCCGGCGATGCACCCGGCGGCCGGGGTGCGGCGGTGGGGCGGGCAGTGGCGGCGTCGGGGGCGATGACCGCCGGGTTCGCGGCCGTGTTCGGCGTGTTCGGGCTGGCGGTCGCGCCCGTCGCCGGGCAGGCGCAGCGGCACCTGCCCTGGGTGACCATCGGGATCGGCGGGGCGCTGGTCGGCGCGGGCGGCTGGCTGCTGGCCGGCCGCACGCTGCCCGGGCTGCGGTTGCCGGCGGCGACCGGGCCGGCGGTCACCCGCACCGTGGCGTCGATGGCCATGTTCGGGGCGGCGTATGCGGTGGCGTCGCTGAGCTGCACCATCGGCCCGTTCCTGGCCATCGTGGTGACCAGCTTCCGGGCCGGCTCGCTTGCCGCCGGGGTGGGTCTGTACCTTGCCTACGCCGCCGGTATGGGTCTGGCCGTGACCGCGGCGGCGCTTGCGGTCGCGTTGGCCCGCGGGGCGCTGGTGACCCGGCTGCGGGCCGCGGCGCCGGTGTTCTCTCGCCTGGGCGGACTGCTGCTGGTGATGGCCGGCGGCTACGTGGCGTACTACGGCTGGTGGGAGACGCGGGTCCTGGCCGGTGGCGCGACCGCCGACCCGCTGGTCGACACCGCCGCCGCGGTGCAGCGGTGGCTTGCCGGCATGCTCGAACGGGCCGGACCCGGCCTCGTCGCCGCGGTCGTGGCGCTGCTGTTGGCCGCCGGCGGCGGTGCCGCGTGGGCGGCCCGACGCCGCGGCTCCAGCAAGTCCACTATGGACACATAGCCTCGGATGCGATCGGATCGAGCCGACCCATGGTAGTGCTGTGCGCGCGTGTCCCGGCACGAGATCCTCGTCGTCGGTGCCGACCTTGGGCCTCGTGCACACCTGAGCGGCCACGCGAGCGCTGGCCTGGCGGCGGCCAGCACGGGCGACTCAGCCGAGCAGGGCGGCGACCCGGTCGGGAATGCCGTGCGGGTCGAGCCGGCCGCGGAAGGTGACCTGCCCGCCGGCGTCGATGAGCACGAAGATGCTCTGTTCGGTTACGCCGAATCGTTTCCACACCACGCCGGCCTCGTCTGCCAGGTGGGTCATGCCCTCGACCTTGGCCAGCCGGACGAACTCGGGCATGGCTTCGGTCTTGTCCAGCCCGGCCACCCCGACGATCGCGACCCGGTCGCCGTAGCGTGCCACGGCCTCGCGCACGCCGGGCGCCTGCCCGAGGCAGGTAGAGCACCACGGCGCCCAGAACCACAGCACCGCGGGCTTGCCCTGCAGGGAGGCACCGTCGAACGGCTTGCCGTCCAGGGTGGTGGCGGTGAACGCCAGCATGGGCCCGGAAGCCACCGCCCCCGGCCGGTCGGCCGAGCTGTCACCAGCCGGGCCGCCGCAGCCGGCCACCGCCAGCACCGCGACGAGCAGCCAGCTCATCCGCCGTACGAGCACTCGGCCTCCCGGTAGTCCGTGCCTCATCGGCCCCACTCTATGCCATCACAACGGTCACTGCCGGCACAGGAGACGGCCTGATCGTGCCGTACGGTCGGGGCATGACCGGATGGCTCGTGGCCGTGGGGATCCTGCTCCTGTGCGGCGCGGCGGCGGTCGCCGGATACCGCGGCCTGGTCTCCGGGGCGCTGACCGTTGACACCGGGCGGGGCCGGCGGGTGCGTCCGCTCGGACCGCTCACCGTGCCCGTGGCCGCGCCCCGACAGCAGGTGTACGACCTGCTCACCCAGCCCTACCTCGGCCGGATCACCAGGGCGCTGCAGCAGAAGGTCCAGGTGCTCGAACGGGGCAGCGACCTGGTCCTGGCCGCGCACCGCACACCCGTCGGGCGGCGGCTGACCGCGGTCACCGTCGAGACGGTCCGGTTCACCCCGCCGGAGCGCATCGACTTCCGACTGCTGCGCGGCCCGGTACCGCACGTAGTGGAGTACTTCGAGCTGGTCGACGAGCCCGGCGGGACGACTCGGGTGGAGTACCGCGGCGAGCTCGGCACCGACGGCTGGGCGCTCGGCGCCTGGTGAGGACGCCGGGTCGCCCGCGCCTGGGAGTCGGCCGTACGGAGCAGCCTCGCCACCGTCAAGGCCGAGGCCGAACGCCGGCCCGCCGGCCAACAGCCGCCCCTGGCCCCGTGACCCTTGTGTCCGGGGCACAGGGTCACGCCTGCTGGAAGTACCGGTCGGCGATTCCGTCGAGCGGATAGACCAGCTCGATGCGCAGCTCGTCGAGGAGGCATGACCGGGCACGGACGCCGTGCTACACGATGCGATCGAGTACGCGACTACGATCATCGACAGCCCGCGTGCACAGGCGGCGTTGGTGAATGCCGCGTTTGCCCGGCGGGCGATAGATGCGTGCTTGCCGTACTTGCACACCAGGACCTGCCCGTTGAGTACCGCTGCGCCGGTACCGTCCACTGTGGTCAGACGCGCGACTCGATAACCGAGCCGGGTGGTAGCGCATGGGTTTCCGTTGTCTATCGAGGGTGAGGCGGTCGGCCACTGCCGCCAGGATCCGGTCGAGCTCGGGTCGGTGGAGGCCGGACCGTAACGTTGGCCGCCACGAGCCGAGGCGCGGCGACTCGAGCTGATCGCTTGGGTGTCCCACGATCTTCGCACTCCCTCGACGGCGTACGGGCGATGGTCGAGGCACTCGAAGACGAAGTGGTGGCCGGCCGACACGTGCGGCGGCATCCCCGAGACCGACCTTGCCGGATCGAGGCACCAACTTCGATACAGGCTGCCGCTTCGTCGTCCACCTTCCGGCCGCCTGAACCACCGTCAACGGACCGTCAGGCGCGCAGTGGGGCGGTGGCGAATGCGGCGATGCCCTCGGTGGGCGCGATCGTGGCGGTGAAGCCGAGTTCGGTTCGGGCGCGACGGGGCGAGGCGACGATGTGCCGGACGTCACCGGGTCGGTAGCGGCCGGTCACCTCCGGGGGTGGGCCCGCGCAGGCGGTTGCGAGCGCCGCGGCCATCTCGCCCACCGTCGTGGTGACGCCCGAGGCGATGTTGTACGCCCGGAAGCCGGTCGTACCGGCGGTCGCGTCGAGGGCGAGCACGTTGGCGACCGCCACGTCGTGGACGTGGACGAAGTCGCGGCGCTGCCGCCCGTCCTCGAAGACCCGGGGTGGCTCGCCGCGCTCGAGGGCGGACCGGAAAATGGCGGCCACGCCGGAGTACGGGGTGTCGCGGGGCATGCCGGGGCCGTAGACGTTGTGGTAGCGCAGGGCGGCGACGGTACCACCGGTTTCCCGAGCCCAGGCGGCGGCCAGGTGTTCCTGGGCGAGCTTCGTGGCCGCGTAGACGCTGCGCGGGTCCGTAGGGTCGTCCTCGGTGACGTGGCTCGGCCGCAGCGGTGCGGCACAGCTGGGACAGCGCGGCTCGAATCGGCCAGCCGCGAGGTCGGCGAGCTGGCGGGGTACCGGCCGCACCGGTCCGTCGACGGGGCAGGTGTACGCGCCCTCGCCGTAGACGACCATGGAGCTGGCCAGCACGAGCCGGCCGGTCCGGGCGCGGGCCATGGCGGCGAGCAGGACGGCGGTACCGAGGTCGTTGCAGCCGACGTACTCCGGCAGGTCGGCGATGTCGGTACCCATACCGACCATCGCGGCCAGGTGGACCACCGCATCGACGCCGCGCAGTGCGGTGTCCACAGTGGCCGGGTCGCGCACGTCTCCTCGGATCGCCGGCAGATCGTCCACGATGGACGGCGGATTCGCCGAGCGGCCATGCGCGGCGGGGTGCATGCTGTCGAGCAGGCACACGTCGTGGCCGGCGTCGGCCACGGCCCGGGCGACGTGGGAACCGATGAAGCCGGCACCGCCGGTGACCAGGATGCGCACACCTGGAACCTATCCATGGTCGGGGTGGACGTTCGCGGTTTGTAATGGTGTGTTTCTGGTCTGTAAGAACCTGGCCGGCGATCGCTGGGTAGCGTTCGGATCATGGTGGATGTCGTGCTGCCGTGCCTGGACGAGGCGGCCGCGTTGCCGTGGGTGCTGTCGCGAATCCCGTCCGGCTACCGGCCGCTGGTGGCGGACAACGGGTCGACCGACGGTTCGGCCGAGGTGGGGCGGCAGCTCGGCGCCCGGGTGGTCCACATCGGACAGCGGGGGTTCGGCGCCGCCGCGCACGGCGGGGTGGAGGCGGCGGACCCGGCCGACGACATCGTCTGCCTGCTGGACGCGGACGGATCGCTGGACCCGGCCCAGCTGCCGCGGGTGGTCGACCCGGTCCGTAGCGGAGCCGCCGACCTGATGCTGGGTCGGCGCCGCCCGACCGGTCGCGGGGCGTGGCCGTGGCACGCCCGGGCCGGCAACGCGGTCCTGGCGTGGCGGCTGCGCCGGGCAGCCCAGGTGGCGGTGAACGACCTCGGGCCGATGCGGGCGTTCCGCCGCTCGGCTCTGCTGGCGTTGGACCTGCGGGACCGGAGGTTCGGGTACCCGCTGGAGATGGTGGTCGCGGCGGCGCGGGCCGGGTGGCGGATCGACGAGGTGGACGTGGACTACGCGCCCCGGGCCGCGGGCACGCGCTCGAAGGTGACCGGCACGGTCCGCGGTACCGCGCGGGCGGTGCGGGACATGGCCCGAGTGCTGGCGTAATGAGCATCGGGCAGCTCCTCGTCATCGCCAAGGCACCGGTACCCGGACGGGTCAAGACCAGGCTCTGTCCACCGTGTACCTTCCCGCAGGCCGCGCGGGTGGCGGCCGCGGCGCTGGCCGACACGATCGACGCGGTGTCGGCGGTACCGGCCGTGGAGCGCACGCTGGTCCTCAGCGGACGGTACCCCGCCCCGGCCGGCTGGCGGGTCGTACCGCAACGCGGCACCGGTCTCGCCGAGCGCCTCGCCAACGGGTTCGCCGACACCGCCCGGGCGGGCCTGCCGAGCCTGCTGGTGGGCATGGACACCCCGCAGGTCTCCCCCGGCCTGCTCACCGCCGCGCTGGCCACCGTGGGCTACGGCGGCGTCGACGCGGTCCTCGGCCCGGCGACCGACGGCGGCTGGTGGGCGCTCGGGCTGCGCGACCCGGCCCACGCGGCCGCGCTCCGCGACGTGCTGATGTCCACCGCGCACACTCGGGCGGACACCCTCGCCGCGCTACGCGGCGGCGGGCTGCGGATCGTCGGGCTGCCCGAGCTGCGCGACGTCGACACCGCCGTCGACGCGTGGGCGGTCGCCCACCTGTGCGCCGCGACAAGCCGCTTCCGGCGCGCGGTACGGGCGCACGTGCCGCAGGCGGCGGTGACGCCGTGACGGCGGCCGTCGAGACCCGACCGTCCCCTCTGGACGTTTACGGGGTGGCGCTCCGCCGGGCCGCGATCGGCCTACCCGCCGGCCTCGAGGCGCGGGACGAAGCCGGCCGAGCCCGGCGGTTCGACGTCGGCCGGTGGTGCGGCGAGCCCGTCGCCGGCGACGGTGGACTGGTGCGCCGGTGCACGGCCGCCACCCTCGACGTCGGGTGCGGCGCGGGCCGGCTCACCGCGGCCGTGGCCGCGAGCGGTGTCCCGGCGCTCGGCGTGGACATCAGCCCGGACGCGGTGCGGATAGCCCGCGACCGCGGGGTACCGGCGCTGCGCCGCGACGTGTTCGGCCCGGTACCCGCACCGGGCCGGTGGCAGCGGCTGATCCTCGCCGACGGAAACATCGGCATCGGCGGTGACCCGGTACGGCTGCTCGGCCGCTGCCGCGAGCTGCTCGCCCCGGTCGGCCGGGTACTCGTCGAGGTCGACCAGCCCGGTTCCGGTAGCTGGCGCGGCCGGCTGCGCCTGCGCGGTTCCAGCCACGCCTTCGCCTGGGCGTACGTGGACGCCGACGACCTCGCCGCACTCGCCACCGCGGCGGCGCTCCGGGTCTGTACACAGTGGACGGAGGCGGGACGGTGGTTCGTCTGCCTGGCCCCGGCCTAGTAGTCCGTGCCCTGCGCCGGCCGCTGCCCGCCCCACCGGCGTGGTTGCAGCGGGGGCCGTTCCGCGCCGGGGTCTTCCGGTCGGCCGCGCGCTCGCCGCGGCTGACCAGCCAGCTCGGCCTGGCGCTGGCGGTGGCGTTCGGCACTTGTTTCGTCACCGGGCTGGTCAGCCACTTCGTTCAGCACCCGGCGTGGTGGACGGTGTGGCCGTCCCGGCCGGTGAGCCTCTACCGGATCACCCAGGGCGTCCACGTCGCCACCGGCCTGGCCACGATCCCGCTGCTGTCGGTCAAGCTGTGGTCGGTCTACCCGCGGCTGTTCCGCTGGCCACCGGCCCGCGACCTGGCCCACGCCATCGAGCGCCTGGCCACCGCGGTCCTCGTCTCCGCCGCCCTGTTCCAGCTCGTCACCGGCCTGCTCAACATCGCCCTGTGGTACGCAGCCATGCCGGTCGCCTTCCTCACCGGACACTACTGGACCGCGTGGCTCGCGATCGGAGCCCTGCTGGTCCACATCGGAGTCAAACTGCCGATCGTTCGGCGCGCACTTGCGCGGGCACCGCACGAATCCCCTGTGGAGGGTGGTATCACCCGCCGTGGCCTGCTCGTCGCGGCCGGCAGCGCCGCCGCGGTGATCACGCTCGCCACCGTCGGACAGACCGTCCGGCCGTTGTCGCGCGTGTCCGTGCTGGCGCCGCGCCGCCCGGACCTCGGCCCGCAGGGCGTACCGGTCAACACCTCCGCCGTCGCGGCCGCCGTCGTCGAGGCAGCCCGCGACCCGGCGTACCGGCTGATCGTCGCCGGCCCGGACCGCACCCTGAGCCTGACCCTGGCCGACCTGGCCGGGCTGCCGCAGCACACCGCCGCGCTGCCGATCACCTGCGTCGAGGGGTGGAGCGCCGACGCGGTCTGGACCGGGGTCCGGCTACGGGACCTCGCCACCCGGGTCGGCGTCGACCCAGACCGGGCCCGAGTGAAGGCGGAGTCGCTGCAGCGCCCGTACTACGCCTCCGACGTCGCGCCACCGCAGGTGCGGGATCCGCTCACCCTGATCGCGCTGCGACTGGGCGGGCAACCGCTACACCTCGACCACGGGTACCCGTGCCGGCTCATCGCCCCCAATCGGCCCGGCGTCCTGCAGACCAAGTGGGTCGCCCGTCTCGTCGTGGCGGAGGAGCCATGACCTGGGTCCGGCGGCTGCTGGTCGCGGCGGGCGTACTCGTGATGGCGTACGCCGCCTACGGGGCCTGGACCGCCGAGGGCCGCGGCATCGGCCGGCACCTGGTGTTCCTCGGCGCGGTCCTGGTCGCCCACGACGGCATCGTCCTGCCCGCTGCCATCGGCGTCGGTGTCCTCATCGGACGGCTCGTCCCCGCCACCGCACGGGCGGTGGTCCGCGGCGCGGCGTACGTCAGCGCCATCCTCACCGTCGTCGCACTGCCATTCATGCTGGGCTACGGCCGCCTCGCCGACGAACCGTCCGCCCTGCCGCTCGACTACGGCCACGGTCTGCTCGTCTGCCTCGCCGCGGTGTGGACGGTCGCGCTGACCACCATCGCGGTCCGTCACCACTACCGCCAGCGGTCCACGCCATGACGAAGGGGCTCGCCGCATTGGCCGGCGCTCTGCTCTGGATCGCCGTCGCCGAACCGGCGTGGGCGCTGCCGGGGGTAGGCGGCCCGGCCCGGCGCGTCTGGTTCATTGGCGCCGCCTGGCTGGCCTTCGCTGCGGGCGCGTTGCTGGTATGCCGGCTGCCGGTGCGGTACGCCGTCGTCCTGATCGTGGCGGGTGGCGCGATCCTCCCGCTCGCGGCCGCCGCGACGCCACCCCGCAGCAGCGACGACCTGTTCCGGTACGAGTGGGACGGCCGCGTCCAAGCCTCCGGCATCGATCCCTACCGGTATGCGCCGGCCGCCACCGAGCTGACCGGGCTGCGGGATCCGTGGCTCTGGCCGGAGCGATCGAACTGGTGCGTCACCGAGCGGGACGCCGCGACCGCCCCGGAACCGCTGGCCCACGGATGCACCCTGATCAACCGGCCGACCGTGCACACCATCTACCCGCCGGGGGCGCAAGCCTACTTCTTCGTCGTGCACTGGCTGTTCCCGCCAGGTACCCGGCCGTGGCAACTGGCAGCCGCCCTGCTGGCCATGGCCACCACCGCTGTGCTGCTGTGGGGTCTACCCGTGCTCGGCGCCGACCAACGCACCGCGGTGTGGTGGGCCTGGTGCCCCGCCGTCGCGTACGAGGCCGGCAGCAACGCCCACGTCGACGTGCTCGCCGCCCTGCTTACCGGACTGGCCCTGGTATACCTGGCGCGAGCCCGCACCCGGACCGGGTCGGTCCTGCTGGGACTGGCCATCGCCACCAAGCTCATGCCCGCTCTCGTGGTGCCGGCCGTGCTGCGCCGCCGACCGATCCTCGTCCTCACCGCCTGCGCCACCACGGTCGTCGCCGTCTACCTACCGCACCTGCTGGCCGTCGGCACCTCAGTCATCGGGTACCTGCCCGGCTACCTGACCGAGGAGGGCTACGCGACCGGTACCCGGTTCGGACTGCTCACCTGGCTGCTCCCCGACGCCTGGGCCACAGCTGTCGCCGTCGCCGCCCTCGCGGCGGCGGCGTATGTTGCCGCGACCCGCGCGGACCCCGACCGGCCCTGGCCCGCCGCTGCCCTCACCACCGGAACCGCGCTGCTGGTGTCGGCACCCACCTATCCGTGGTACGCAGTGCTGCTCGTGTTGCTCGTCGGCCTCGGAGCCCGCCCGGAATGGCTCGCGGTCGCCGCCGCCGGCTACGTCCCCCAACACGCCTGGCACCTGCACCTGTCCGGCTCCACCGCCCAGCGCATCGGCTACGGACTGGCCCTTGCCGCCGTCGTACTCGGCTGGCTCGCCCGCCGCCACATCGGTCGCGAGGAGGTTGTCGAATCCTTACAGCAGTCGCTGTACCGGTCGGCGGGGCATACCGTGGACCGGTGAGCGCAGGCGCCTGGACCTTCGGTCGGCGCAGATCAAGACCAACGGAGTTGACCGATGAGCGTCGTACGCGGGGAGGCTCGTCGACGGTGGTCGATCGTCGCGGCCTGCGTCCTGGCGTTGTGCCTGGCCCCGGTGGCGGTCGCGGCGTGGCCGACGGGAATGCCACCGCCGGTCGATCCGGCAACGCTGCGGGACCGGATCCTGGCCTCGACCGACCAGTCGTACGAGGGCTACGTGGACACCTCGGGCCGGCTCGGCCTGCCGCCGCTGCCGGAGCTGGCGGAGGTCGGCGGGCTACTCGGCGGCGGCACCCGGATCCGGACATGGCATGCGTCTGCGACCGCGTGGCGAGTGGTCGAACTCGCGACGACCGGTGAGCGGGACACGTACCGTACCGCGTCTGGCACCTACCGATGGGACTTCGAGCGTTACCTGGTCACGTACGTGGCGGGCACACAGTCGGTGTGGCTGCCGGGCGCCGCGGACGTGGTACCCCCCGAGTTGGCTCGGCGACTGCTGGCTGGCGGCGGCTGGCTGTCCGCCCTCCCGTCGCGACGGGTGGCCGGTGTGGCGGCGGTCGGGCTGCGGCTCACGCCGACGGACCCGGACACGAGCGTGGGTCGGGTGGACATCTGGGCCGATCCGGCCAGCGGGTTGGCCGTACAGGTGGAGATCTCGGCCCGCGGCGGCGGCGATCCGGTGTTCGCGTCGCGCTTCGTCCAACTGCGGCCGGTGGTACCCGATCCGGCGGTGCTCGTACCGGCTATCCCCAACGGTGCCGGACTCGCCACGACCACCGCGGAGGAGGTGACCGGAACGCTCGCCGCAGCGCTGGTTGGGCAGTTGCCGGCCACCTTGACCGGCCGGGCCCGCGCCTCGACTGGAGGGTTGGCCGGTCTGTCGGGCGTGGGCACCTACGGCACCGGGTTCGGCACCATCGTGGTGCTGACTTTGCCGGGCCGGCTCGGCGGCCGTACCCTCGGCGCGGCCCGCGACGCCGGCGGTACTCCGGTTTCGTTCGCCGGCGCGCAAGGCTACGAGTTGCGCGCGTCGTTGCTGACCTCGCTGGTGGTGCGCACAGAAGGGGACCGGGCCTCCCGCCGCGGCTGGCTGTTGGCCGGCCCCGTCAACCCCGACGTGCTACGGCGGGCCGCGGCCGAGCTGATCGGCAGTAGATGATATCCACAGTGGACGTGACGAAGCGGTACGGTCGGGTGCTGGCTGTCGACGGCGTCGACCTCGAGGTGGCGGCCGGTGACCGGTACGGCCTGCTGGGACCCAACGGGTCGGGCAAGACCACGCTCCTGCGCCTGGCCCTCGGTCTGGTCTTCGCCACGAGCGGCACGATCGAACTGTTGGGCCGGCCGGTGCCGCGAGGCCTGGGCGAGGTGCTGCCGTCCGTCGGGGCGCTGGTCGAAGGACCCGCGGCCTACGGGCACCTGTCTGGTAGAGCGAACCTGTCACTCGTCGACGCGGCCGGCCCGGGCGGACCGCGGCGCACCCGCAGGGCCCGCGTCGAAGCCGCGCTGGACCGGGTGGGCCTGGGCGGCGTCGACGGCCGACCGGTCAAGGCGTACTCGCTGGGCATGCGCCAACGTCTCGGCCTGGCCGCCGCGCTGCTGCGCGCGCCGCGGCTGCTGGTGCTCGACGAGCCAACCAACGGCCTGGACCCGCAGGGCATCCGGGATGTACGGGACCTGCTGCGCGAACTCAACGACGCCGGTACCACGCTCCTTCTCTCCAGCCACCAACTGTCCGAAGTGGACCAGCTGTGCACCAGGGTGGGCGTGATGGACCGGGGCCGGCTCGTCCTGCAGGCCGACCTCGCCACCCTGCGCACGCCGACCGGCCGGATCGTCGTCCACACTCCGGACCCGGACCGGGCAGCCGCGCTGCTCGATGGCCGGATCACGGAACGCGCTGCGGACCGGCTGGTCGTCCAGCACCCCGACCCGGCGCGGCTGACCGCCGAACTCGTCGAGGCCGGTATCCGGATCACCGAGATCCATCCGCAACGGCGCCTGCTCGAGGAGGTCGTCCTCGAGGCGACGAGTGCCGGCTCGGACCGGGTGGACCGGCCGTGATCGGGGTCGAGCTCGGCAAGCTGGCCCGTCGGCCGCGGACCTGGGTGAGCATCGGCCTGCTGTGCGGGCTACCGCTACTCGTCGCGGTGTTCCTCGCGACGACCGAGGTCGGCCCCGGCCCCGGCGAGGAACCGGCGTTCCTGTCCGCCGTGCTCAACAACGGCCCCCTGTACCCGGCGGCCGCGCTGGCTATCGTGCTACCACTGTTCCTGCCCGTCGCGGTCGCCGTCGTCGCCGGAGACGCAGTGGCCGGCGAGGCCAGCAGCGGCATGCTGCGGTACCTGCTGCTACGGCCCACCGGCCGCACGCGGCTGCTGGTCGCCAAACTGATCGCCCTCGTTGCGTACGTGGTGACCGCGGTCGCCCTGCTCGCGGCCACCTCGTACCTGACCGGGATAACGCTGTTCGACACCGCGCCCGGCGGGCTCACCTCGGTCTCCGGAGTCGAGCTGAGCCCCGGCGAACTGGTCCTGCGTATGGTGGCCGCCGCGCTCTACGTCGGCGTCTCCATGCTCGGCGTCGGGGCGATCGCCCTGTTCCTGTCCACCGTCAGCGACTCCGCACTGGGCGCCACGCTCGGCGCCCTGGCAGCTCTCGTCGCCAGCCAGGTCCTCGTCACGCTCGACGCGGCCGCGTCGGTGTCCCCGTACCTGCCGACCCGGTACTGGTTCGCCTGGATCGACCTGTTCCGCGACCCGATCCCGTGGCGCGACCTCCAACGAGGACTGGCGATCCAGGCCGTCTACGTGGCCGTGTTCCTCGCCGCCGCATGGGCCAACTTCGCCACCAAAGACGTCAAGAGCTGAGGCCGCAGCCCGGTGCGGGAGGCGCGAGAGGCTGCGGTCCGAGCGCGTCGAGCACGATCCTCGTCACCACCGGATCCGCCGGCAGTCCACCATGCCCCGGCCGGGCCGACGGACAGACCGACTGGACCATCACGTCGAGCGCACCCTCCAGCCGCGCGGACTCCGGCGGCGTCACCGTCTCGTCGTCGACCGTCCACACCGACAACCACCCCGGCGGCGTCGGCACCGGCGTCACCAACCCGGCCAGCAGCCGACTGCCCGGAACGAGCTGTTGGCACGCCTCCGGGCAGGCACCCGGTACCGACGCGGCCCCAACCCCGGCGATCCGCGCGCCGTGGTGCGGCGAACCCAACGTGACAACCCGCCGAGCCTTCCGCTGCCCGCCGTGCTCCTGCACCCACAGCCGGGCCACCACCCCGCCGGCCGAATAGCCCACGATGTCCACCGACGGACCACCCGAGGTGTCCAGCGCCCGATCGACCGCGACATCCAGCGCCCCGGCCTGTACCCGAAGATCCCCGGTCCCGTCGCCGGGCAGACCAACCACGATCGCCGGCCGACCGACGGCACGAAGCGCGCCGGCCAGCCGCTCCAACGATGCGGTCCCAGCCCCGTACCCGGGCACCAGCAACACGGGTCCCGGCCGATCCGGCGGCGGTACCGCGCCTCGCCCCGCGTCTGCGATCAGATCCGCCAGACGCGGTACCACCAACGCCACCACCAGGCCCACAGCCAGCACCACAGCCGCGACGACGACGACCCGCCGCCGCGGGCTCAACCCGGCCAGTCGGACGTACCCTGCGGCAGCCATCGAGTCCATTGTCCATCCGCGACGCCCTGACCCAGTTCGCCGTGCTGCAACCGACGATGACCTCTGACATCCGCAAGGTCGTCAACACCGCGCCGAGATCGCGACCGTGCCGAGAAGCGAACGGTTCTGCCGCACCCCGCGCCCCACACAACATCACCGGCAGGGCGGGACCGAGCGAAGCGAGGCCCGCCCGCAGGGCGG
>Ga0075421_100002946_pt1 | contig 20369 bp, 15 predicted proteins | sample SoiMetdeltSBSDD5_FD_75292 | JGI IMG/M metagenome (GOLD analysis project Ga0075421, IMG submission 75292) | Bulk soil microbial communities from a Populus tree surrounding site in Tennessee, USA - Soil MetaG P. deltoides SBSDD5 | ecosystem: Environmental > Terrestrial > Soil > Tree plantation... | reverse complement strand
CCCCATGCCCTGGTAGAGTCGAGGATGGGCGCGGTAGCTTTGGGCCTATGGCCAGCACCCCGTTTCCCATCCCCGCTCATCGAACCGGACGTGCCGATCTCCGGCATCCGGCTCTCCGACTGGCTTCGTCTCAAGGCCCACGGCGTGGCCCAAGGTGCACGCGCTTGAGGTGCAGCACGCCGAACTCCCCGTACACGAGATCGTGGGGGAAGTGGCGGGTACCGCGCCCTTGCACCTTGTGCCGCATGACGAGGAAGTTGCGCACGCGATCGTAGACGTGGGCGTCGATGGCTCGATACGCCTGCAACCGCGTGCCGTAGCCGAAGTAGCCCGACCAGCCCCGCAACATGGCATTGAGCTGATCGCGTACCTCGGGCCATGGCCGTTTGTCGCCGGGCACGAGCAGGTCGCCGACCTTGTCCTTGAACCGCTGCACGCTTTTCCTTGATGGGCTCGCGCCCAGGTACCAGTGGCCGTCCTTCCGATAGCGGTGCGGACCGAACGCGTAGCCAAGGAAGTTGAACCGTTCCTGTCGGGCATTCCGGATCGAGGTCTTCGCCTCGTTGAGGGTGAGCCCGAGGCGCGTCATCACGTCCTTCGTCCACGCCATTGCCTCGACCGCGCGACCACGGCTGAGGATGACGAAGTCGTCGGCATAATTGACGATCGCTGCCCGGAAGGCCTCGCCCCGTCCCGTCGCGCGCCAGTGCTTCAGGAACCGGTTCATGTACAGGTTGGCGAGCAGGGGGCTTGCGACCCCACCCTGCGGTGTGCCGCAGGAGCTGCTCTTGCCGCCCGACATGCGCCGGCCCCCGTCGCCATCCCCCTCCTCGACCGGTGCCTTGAGCCACATCTTGATGAGGGCCAGGATGTTCCGGTCGACGATGCGCCGGGCCACGCAAAGCATGAGTTCCCGGTGCGGAATGTTGTCGAAGTACGTGGACAAATCGGCATCTACGACGTCCGAGTAGCCCCGGCAGACGAACCGGTGCACTGCCTTGATTGCGTCGGCCGCACCCCGCTTCGGGCGATAGCCATAGGCACTGTCATCGAGGTCTGCCTCGAGGATCGGCTCGATCACCAGCTTCACGGCGGTTTGCACCACCCGGTCCCGGATTGTTGGGATGCCGAGCGGTCGCTCGCCGCCGCCGGGCTTCGGGATCATCACCCGTCGCACCGGCTGTGCCCGATACGTCTTCGTCCGCAGCTCCTCGCGCAGCCGGAAGAGCCACTCCCCCAGTCCTTCCTTCTCGATCCGCTTGAAGGTCACACCGTCCACCCCAGGCGCACCCCCGTTGGCACGGGCAAGCGCGTAGGCGTGGGCAAGGATGTCCCCGCGCCAGACCTTGTCGTAGAGCTGGTAGAAGCGGAACTCCGGCTCCGCCTTCGCCTTGAGATAGAGCTTTCTCTGCAGCGTCCTGATCTTGTCCGGCGTTGCCAGGCTCATCGCCAATCGCCTCGTCCTCAACTGCTTCGAAAGCGCACCAGAAGTCAGGGCCCTTTGCTCCGCCGGCATTACCCGGCCTCGACGCTCCTACGACCCTGTCCGTCACCCGCCCAGTCCGCCGGCTCACCCGGCGTCGGAGGCGCGACCTCCGACCGGTACGGGCTTCCCCCGATTACCCGCAGCACCTTGACCAACGTGCCGTGCCCACTACCCCGGGCGGATCGAGACGGGTGCATGCGTCGATTGCTTCCCCATCCCACGCGGCCTTCCCCGTTTCTCAGCCGGGTCGGCATCCGCGACATCACTTTCGAGGCCTGCTCAGGCTTCACTCGCGTTACGGCCCACTGGCTCGCTCAACCGCCCAAGGCGGCCTTTGTCGCAAGGCTCCGGCCCGTCCGGTTGCCCGAAACGAGCCGCTTGCCAGCTACCAGATCAATCGACAACTCTCTGGGTGGAACCTACCTCCACTGGTGCTACGCGCCGTCGGGGCGCACTGAGAAAGCCGGGCTAGCTCGTCGAACGAGCAGCGGCCGCCGAGATGACCGAACCCGAGCGGGACGGCCGAAGCCAGCCAATGGCGCCCTTCGGTCCGACACGTACGCCTGCCAGCTGTTCTTGTTTGGCAACCAGCAGGCCGCAGCGGGTGTTGCCGGCCTTCCGGACAGCTCAAAGCACAACATGCGCGGATGCGACGCCGACCAGGGCGCCGGATGGCAAGCGTGGGCATTGCGTCCGGCCAAGAGAGCAGTCTCAGCGCTGTAGAACCGGCTCTACGCCCACCACCGCTCGGGCACCGCGAACCGTCCCGCCGCATCCTCGATGATCTGGCCGGCACGGAACAGCGTTGTCTCGTCGAACGGTTTGCCGATCAGCTGCAGGCCAAGTGGCGTGCCTTCTGACGACAGCCCCGCGGGCACCGAGATGCCGGGCACGCCCGCCATGTTGGCCGTTACCGTGAAAATGTCGTTCAGATACATCTGCACCGGATCGCCCGATACCTCGCCGACCCCAAAGGCTGGCCCCGGCGTGGTGGGGGTCAGGATCACGTCCACCTTGCGATAGGCTTCCTCAAAGTCGCGCGCGATCAGCGTACGCACCTTCTGCGCCTTCAGGTAGTAGGCGTCGTAATAGCCGGCAGACAACACGTAGGTTCCGATCAGCACACGCCGGCGCACCTCGGCACCGAAGCCTGTGGCGCGTGTGTCCTCGTACATGTCGATCAGCTCGTCCGCCTCTTTGCGCGCGCCGTAGCGCACGCCGTCGTAGCGCGCCAAGTTGGACGAGCACTCGGCCGGCGCAACGATGTAATAGGCGGGCAGCGCGTATTTCGTATGCGGCAGCGAGATATCGTGCATGGTGGCGCCGGCCGCCGTCAGCCAGGCGATGCCCTGCTGCCAGAGCCCCTCGATCTCCTTCGGCATGCCGTCGATGCGGTATTCCTTGGCCACACCGACTTTCAAGCCCTTGATGCTTTGTCCTACGGCCGCCTCGTAGTCCGGCACCGGCATGTCGACCGAGGTCGAATCCTTGGCATCGACGCTCGCCATGTGGCGCAGCAGGATGGCGCAATCGCGCACCGTCTTGGCGATCGGCCCGGCCTGATCGAGCGAGGAGGCAAAGGCGACGATACCCCAGCGCGAGCAGCGTCCATAGGTCGGCTTGATGCCGACCGTACCGGTAATCGCGGCCGGCTGCCGGATCGAGCCGCCGGTGTCGGTTGCAGTCGCGCCAAGGCATAGGTCAGCCGCCACCGCCGACGCCGATCCGCCGGACGAGCCGCCCGGCACCAGTGCCACGTTGGAGCCCTTGCGCCGCCAGGGATTGACTGCCGGCCCGAAGCGGCTGGTCTCGTTCGACGAGCCCATCGCAAACTCGTCGTTGTTGAGCTTGCCCAGCATGACGGCGCCCGCATCCCACAGGTTCTGCGTCACGGTCGACTCATAGGTCGGCGTAAACTCACCCAGGATGTGGGAGCACGCCGTCGTACGTACGCCCTTCGTGCAATAGAGATCCTTGATGCCGAGCGGCAGTCCCTCCAAGGGCCTGGCCTTGTTGGCTGCGCGGCGCGCATCGCTGTCCTTGGCCTGGGCGAGCGCATGCTCACTCGTCACCAGCACATAGGCGTTGAGCGACCGGTTGCCGGCTGCGATGACATCGAGGAACGCTTGCGTCAGCTCGACCGCTGAGAAGTCCTTCTGCGCCAGGCCGGCGCGCGCCTGCGCCAGGGTCAATTTGGTCAGTTCGCTCACGACGCCAACGTCCTCTCTGGGGCGAGCGTCTTGGCGTAGAACACCGAGTAGCCCGAGTCCGGATAATCGAGCACGGCACCGCAGCGCGCAAAGCCGCTGCGCTCATACAGGCGCCACGCTGCGGGATGACGGTCGCCTGTCTCCAGCACGAGGCGGCAGATGCCCTCGCGGCGCGCCAGCGCCTCGATCGCCTCGAGAATTTGCCCGCCGATTCCGCAGCCCTGGTGGGCGGGCCGTGTATACATGCGCTTGACCTCGCCAATCCCACTGTGGTGGCGGCGCAGCGCGCCGCAGGCGATCGCTGCACCACTCGCGCGAGCGACGAATACCGTCGTATCGGGGCGCGCCATTTCATCGGCGGTCATGTGGTAGCAGAACTCGGCCGGCGTAAGCGCCAAGAGCGCCTGGTTCAGCTCGCCGATGAGCTGGCGCACCTCGTCATGCAGTGGACTTTCGATGGCAACGGTAATGGCCATGTCAGCACCCAGCTCACTCCACCACTTTCGGCACCACAAAGAAGTCGCCCTCGCGCTGCGGCGCGTTGGCCAGCACCTGCTCGGCGATCTCCCCGTCGGTCACCTTGTCCTCGCGCTTCCTGAGCGTCATCGGCATCACACGCGTCATGGGCTCGACGTTGCTAACGTCGACCTCGTCGAGTTGCTTGACCCAGCCGAGGATGCCGGAAAGCTCCGTCTCCAGCGCCTTGGCCTCCGCATCCGTGACCTTGATCCGCGCCAGCCGCGCAATGCGCCGCACGGTCGCCTCGTCGACTTGCATCCTTCGTCCTGTCCGGCTGGAATGCCAATATGTGCGCTGCACTCATAGCCGCGCGGGTGGCATGGTGCAACCGCGCCGGTAGAACGTGATGAGAGGGAAAATTCGGCATGAGCGAGTTGAAGCCGGCAGCCCAGAGGGTGCAGGCAGCCATCGAGGCAAAGGGTCTGGTCGGCAAGGTGCGCCACATGCCGCAGAGCACGCGCACCGCCGAGGAGGCGGCCGCCGCCTGCGGCTGCGCGGTCGCCCAGATCGTCAAGTCGCTGGTGTTTCGTGGCGCCCAATCAGGCAAGCCCTACCTGCTGCTGGTATCGGGCGCCAATCGGGTCGACGAAAAGGCGGTCGCGCGTCACCTCGGCGAGGCACTCAAGCGGCCGGACGCGGACTACGTGCGCGGCGTGACCGGCTTTGCCATCGGCGGCATCCCGCCGCTCGGCCATGACACGCCGCTTGCTACCTTCATGGACGAGACCTTGCTCGCCTACGACACCGTGTGGGCTGCAGCCGGCACGGCCGACGCCGTGTTTCCCTCCGCGCCCGCCAAGCTGGCCGAGGTGACGGGGGCCAGCATCATCTGCGTGCGCTAGGCAAGGCTACTCGGCCGTACCCCACTTGTAGCCCCGCTTGGTCATGAACGGGCCCAGGATGTCCGAGTAGTCGTCGGTCCAGGGCCTCAGACCATTGGCGTCCAGCTCCATAACGGTCTCCAGCTTGCGGAACGGCTCCAGCGCCTCCTCGCTCTTGGCAAATAGCGCCACCGTGGAGGTCGACTGCGCGTAGCTGCCGTCGGCCGTATCGTCGGAGATTATCAGGCCGTGCGCACCGGGCACCGCCTTGATGGTTGCACCCAACACCGAGTCGAGGTCCAGATAGCGGTTGGAGATGTGCAGCAAGGCGATGCCGTTCTCCTTCACCTTGTCGAGATAGAGGCGGATCGCCTCCGCCGTCATCAGGTGCACCGGCACGGCGTCGGAGGAAAAGGCATCGACGATGATCAGATCGAAGCTCTCATTCTTCTCCTTGGCCATGGTCAGCCGCGCATCGCCGAGCACGATGTCGGGCTTGGGCTGGCAGCTCTGCAGAAACGTGAAGTTTTTCGGATTGCTGGCGATGCCGATAACGACGGGATCGATTTCGAAGAAGCGCCAGGACTCGCCGGGCTTTGAGTGACAGGCAAGCGACCCGGCACCCAACCCGGTCACGCCGTAGCGTCCCTTGCCTTCTCCGACCCGCTCGCGAACGAGGGCGATGGTGTGCGCCATCGGGCTGCCCTCATAGTAGTAGGTGGCGGGCTTGGTATCGTGCACGAGCTCATCGAGATCGTTGCGGACGCGCTGCGCACCATGCAAGGTCGTGCCGTGGATCAGCGTGTGGTACTGGCCGTCGCCGGAGGACTGCACGCGGTAGACGCCGAAATAGCTGCGCTGCGCCTCGCCGCGCTTGACGCCCGAGGGCAACCAGATCAGCGCGCAGAATACCAACAGCGCCGCCAGCAGCTGGCGCGGCGGGCTGAACAGATCGAGCACAAGGACGGCCACCAGAATGCCGACCACCACCGGCGTTGTGCCCCAGTCGGCCAGCCGGATGCCAAGTTTGGGCATCGCCCAGGGTACCCAGTAGATCACGAGCAGGCCGGCCGCGAACAGCAGCCAAGCCATCAGCAGCCGCTCCTTATCCTGCCCCGTGAGTTCTGGCGTCTTCCACTCGGCAGGGATCGGCAGCACGGAGCCAAGCAAACTGGCCAGGCTGCCGCCAGCGCGACGCATCGCGGCCACACTAAACACACCCGGCCTGCAGGCCATCGACAGCGCCAGCAGCAGCGGATATTCGAACACCTCGCTGAACACCCGCGGCGCGATCAGCGCCGCCGACAATCCGCCGAGCGCGCCTCCAAGCGCCATCCACAGGTAGAACTCGGTCAGGTACCGCGCCGCCGGCCGCGCCTCGTAGAGCGTGCGATGCGCCACCATGGCCGACATGAAAAACACGGTGACGCCCGTCAGCGCCGTCAGCATCCAGCCCTCGTGCTTGGTCTGCGACAGCACCCACAGCGCCCCTCCCACGCTGACCAGGTGAAGTGCCAGCAGCAATTCGCGCGGGATCAGCGAACGGTCGCGGAACACCAGCACGAAGGTCAGCAGATACAGTGCCAGCGGCAGCACCCATAGCAGCGGCGCCGACGCAACGTCGGTCGTCACGTGCGTTGTGAATGCGGTGAGCAGAGCCGATGGCACCAGTGCCAGCCCCACCCAGCCCAGCCGGTCAGCCCAGGTCGGATGGGGGGCTGCGTTCTCGATCGCGGCCTTTGCGGCTGCTGCCGGTACGCTCAGGCGCGCAGATCTTTGCAGCATCAGCATGAACACCCCGCCGATGGCCGCGATCAGCAGCGCAAACCCGATTGCCCAGAAGCCGCTCAGCGCCTTGAGGCCAAACGCCGGCTCCAGCACGAACGGGTAGGCCAGCAGGGCGATCAGGCTGCCGAGGTTGCTCGCCGCATACAGAAAGTACGGGTCGTTGGCATGTGGATGCCCGGTGCGTGCAAACCATGCCTGCAGCAGGGGGGCGTTGGCAGAGACGGCGAGGAACGGCAGGCCGATGGCCACGGTGAACAAGCCGATCTGCCACAGATAGGGCTGGCCTGGCGGAGGCTCGCTCCAGCCGCTCGGTAGCCCGATCGGCAGACACACCAGCGCGACCACGCACACGCATAGGTGGATAAATCCGGTCGTACGCGCCGGCACCTTGGCGATCAGGACATGCGCATAGCAGTAGCCGACCAGCAGCGCGGCCTGAAAGAAGAACACCGCCACCGCCCACACGGAGGGCGAGCCACCGAGCACCGGCAGCACCATTTTGGCAAACAGCGGCTGGATCGAGAACAGCAGCAGCGCAGAGAGGAACGTGGTCGCCGTATAGGACCACAGCACCACGCCGTTGTCCCCCAGCATCGATGCGCCGAGACTACCCGGCACCGGCCCGGACCTCATAGGTTCGCGCGGCTCGGACCAACCTGGGCCGCCGTTGGACTCGGGCATGTACGCGTTACTCCTGCCTCTGCGGCGCGCCGCCCGCCGCCCTTAGCATATGGGTCTCAAACCGTGACCGTCTGGCCCACCTTGGGCACGATGACGTTGTGATCCTTCATCTCGGCAACGAATCTGTCGGCATCCGGATCCAGCATTCCCGGGAATGTTCCATAGTGGCAGGGCAGAATCATCTCGAAGTTGAAGAACGTCTTGCAGGTATAGGCGGCCGAGCGGGCACCCATCGTGAAGCGATCCCCGATCGGCACGATGCCGATCTGCGGGCGATGGAACTCGGCAATCAGCGCCATGCCGCCGAACATGTCGGTGTCGCCCATATGATAGAGCGTCTTGCCGTCTTTGGGGCGCACGATCAAGCCGTTCGGATTGCCGAGGTAGACACCATCCAGCGAGGAGGAGTGCAGCGCCGCAACGAGCGTGACGTCGAAATCGTTGGCGGCCACGGTGCCGCCGGTGTTCATGGGCTCCAGCTTCTCCGCCCCCTTGCCATTGACGAACATGGCGAGCTCGAAGGTGGCAAACAGCGTAGCGCCGCGCTTGCTGCAGATCTCGCCGGCATCGCCGACGTGGTCGGAATGGCCGTGCGTCAGCGCCACGTGGGTGACGCCCTTGGTCGCCTCGTCCCAGGCGATGCCCGATGCCTCGAAAGTCGGGTTGCCCTTCAGGAACGGGTCGATCAGCAGCACGCTGGCGCCAATCTCGAGGCGAAAGCAGGAGTGGCCGAACCAGACAATCTTCATGCGCGAACAGCTCCTCGACACTATGGCGCGGGCAGCGGCCGGAGTATAAGCGGGCGCAAGGCTACAACAACACACAAAGATCGGCGCGGAACCCGGATTGCATGGCGGCGGACGGCGACAGCCAGCCTGCGCTACTGGAGGCCGAGGCGTTTGCCAGGGCCCTGCCCAACGGCGCCCGGCTGATCGGCATCGACCTCGGCACCAAGACGCTTGGTCTCGCCCTGTCTGATGTCACCCGCAGCATCGCCTCGGGGCTCACCACGCTGCCGCGCACGCGCTTTACAGCCGATGCCGAGCGCCTGCTGGCTCTGGCCGCCGAGCATAGCATCGGCGGCTTCGTCCTTGGGCTGCCGTTCAACCTCGACGGCTCGCAGGGGCCCCGCGCCCAGGCCACTCGCGCCTTCGCACGCAACCTCGGCAAGCTTACACCACGCCCCATCTTGCTCTGGGATGAGCGCCTGACGACGGCGGCCGCCGAGCGCTCCCTGCTAGAGGCCGATGCATCCCGCAAGCGGCGCGCGCAGGTGATTGACAAGGTCGCCGCCACGTTGATCCTGCAGAGTGCGCTCGACCGGCTGAAGCTGTTCGACGTCTGACGGCGGTGTGCGCGCGGACAGTACGTGGGCTGAGGCCAGCAGTTCTGTCACTTTGAGTTGGGCGCAGGGTTCGCATTTCTGATGGACTTCCATCATGAACGAGCTCAGCCGAGGGGATGGTCGCGATGAGCCTGGAGAGCCTGGCGGCACCGTTGGACGTTATCGCCGTCACTTATTTCTTTCTGGCGATCGGCATCTATCGGTTGATCGTCAGTCGCGCTGGGCTCGAGCGTCGCAGTCTGACCGGCGCAGTCCAGCAGCAACGGTTGCGCTGGATGCTGAACATGGCGGGCCGCGACAACCGTACGATCGACACCATCCTGCTCGGCAACCTTGGCCAGGGCAACGCCTTCTTCGCCTCGACCAGTGCGATCGCGGTCGGCGGACTGACCGCGACATTGGGTAGCGGCGCCGAGCGCCTGCAATACCTGCTCGATGCCCTGCCCCTAGCAATGCATGCAACGCCCGTGGTATGGGCGGCAAAACAGCTGCTCATCATGGGCATATTCGTCTACGCGTTCTTCAAGTTCGCCTGGGCATTTCGACTTTCGCACTATGCCTCCATCATGATCGGTGCAACTCCGGAACCCGGCGCAACCGATGGCGCGGTGCGCGAGGATCACGCCGAACGCACGGCAAGATTGGTGGGGCTTGCTGCCGAACATGCCAACAGCGGCATACGCTCTTTTTACCACGCGATGGCGGCGCTCGCCTGGTTCTTCCACCCGCTGCTGTTCATGCTGGCCACGACATGGGTGATCCTGATTTTGGCTCGCCGCGACTTTTTCTCGCGCTCGCTGCGCCTGATCGCCGGCCGCCGCGCCTAGAGTTCGCCCACATCGTGCATTTTTTTTCCAGCGCTCGACGCCTTGGTCGGCTGTCTGACAAATCCGTGATTTGAGCGCGCGCGCAACTTGTCCGAAACCGGACGACTAGACACCGCGCGCCGCGACGGATTTGCCGCTCTCGGCCCGTTTGCCCAAACACCCCATCATGTCGCGGAGAATTTTCTCATGAAGCAGGATCGCCAACTCGACAACTCGGCATTGCATCTGCTGCATCGGGCCGGTCAGTGTGCAGAGGTACTGTTTGCCAACGAGACGGTGCGCACCGAGCTGACGCCGCGCCAGTACGCCATCTTGAGCAGCGTGCACCAGAATCCCGACATCTCTCAGACTGGCCTTGTCGAGCAGACGGGCGTGGACCGCTCCACGCTGGCCGACATCGTCCGGCGGCTGGTGAAAAAAGGCCTGCTGCAACGCAAGCGCACCCGCACCGATGCCCGCATGTATGCCGTGAGATTAACAGCCAAGGGAAAGTCTGCCCTCGGCTCGGTGCGACCGATTGCCGCCAAAGTCGACCAGCGCATCTTGTCGGTGCTGCGCGCCGATCAGCGTGGCGACTTCATTGAGTCACTCGGCGAAATCGTCAAGGCCATGAGCCGCCGGGTCGCCCAGAGCTAAGCCCTCGGTGTCATTCAGGGTAGGCCCGCTCGACGATCGAGCGGGTATCCGCCCAGTCGAGCCCCTGTCCGTAGGTCAGGCGTCCCGCACCCGACATGCGTGTGGCGATGAACGCGTCGGCCACATACGCGGGTGCGTGTGCACGCAGGATCGTGCCCGCTGCCAGCAAAGCCAGCGCTTCAGCCAGGTCCCGGCCGCGCTTGTCGAGCAACCTCGGCTCGTGCAGCAGCTTTTGCACACGCCCTAGGTGCGCTTGCAGGTGCGCATCGTCGCCGACTGCGGCGCTCAAGTCATCCATCACCACCCCGGCTGTCTCCGGCTCGCGCTGCAGGACGCGCAGCAGGTCGAGCGCCATCACGTTGCCTGACCCTTCCCAGATGGCATTGAGCGGCATCTCGCGATAGAGCCGGGCCATCGGCCCCTCCTCGACGTAGCCGTTGCCACCCAGGCACTCCATGGCCTCGTAGCCGAATGCCGGCGCCATCTTACAAACCCAGTATTTCGTGACCGGCGTCATCATGCGGCGCCAGGCCGCCGCGTTCTCGTCGGCGGCGCGATCGAAGCTCCGCGCCAGCCTGAAGCACAGCGCCGTCGCGGCCTCCACGTCGAGTGCGAGATCGGCCAGAACCTGCGTCATCAGCGGCTGATCGACCAGCCGCTTGCCGAATACCGCGCGATGCCGACAGTGGTGAATGGCATTGGCGAGGGCCCAGCGCATCAGTCCGGCCGAGGCCACCGCGCAGTCGAGCCTGGTGCCCGTCACCATCTCGATGATGGCGGGAACGCCGCGCCCCTCCTCGCCGATCAGCCAAGCATGTGCCAGGCGAAACTCGACCTCGGAGGAGGCGTTGGAGCGATTGCCGAGCTTGTCTTTCAGGCGCTGGAAATGGAGAGCGTTGACCGTGCCGTCGGGCAGGAAGCGCGGCAGCAAGAAACAGGACAGTCCGCCCGGCGCCTGCGCCAGCACCAGGAAGGCATCGCACATCGGCGCCGACATGAACCACTTGTGACCGGTGATGAGATATTGGGCTCCCGGACCGCCGTTGCCCACAGGTGCGGCTCGGCTGGTATTGGCGCGCACGTCCGTACCGCCCTGCTTCTCCGTCATGCCCATGCCGATGGTGACGCCTGTCTTCTGGTCGGCCGGCTTGAAGTTCTTGTCGTACTCGCGCGACAGAATCTTAGGGATCCACCACTTGGCAATGTCCGGCTCGAGCAGGAGGGTCGGCACTGCGGCATTGGTCATGGTGGTTGGACATTGATGGCCAGCCTCCATCTGGGTCGCCATGTAGCTTGCAGCCGAGCGCGCCACGTTCGCCCCGGGGGCAGGCTTGGCGTCCGGATTGGCCAGATGGTCCCAGGCCGAGCAGTGCAACCCCTGCTTGACGCTGATCTCCATGCAGGCGTGATAGGCAGGGTGGAATTCGACGATGTCGAGCCGCCGGCCCTTCGCGTCGAAGGTTCTGAGAAGCGGCGGATTGTCGTTGGCAAGGCGGCCCTGTTGGAGAGCCTCGGCGCTGCCGCAGACCTGGCCGAAGGCCGCCAGCCGTTTGGCTGCGTGGCCCGCCCCTTCGCGCAGCACCGCCTCCATCAGCGGCCGGTCGGAGCTGAACAGGTTCACATCTTCCAGCACCGGGCTCTGGTTAAGGACGTCGTGTGTGACAAACGTGTCGTCCATGGTGCCTCGAATCCCAGCTAACACGGTCAACCTAGCAACACCGCCGCACTCGTAAACATCATTACCCGCCTTTGTCGACATGCCGCCTTGCCGCCACTCATGAGTCGGCGTATAGGCACGACTTTAATGACAAGCTCCATCGTCCAAACTAGCTTCGCGCGCCGGCACTTGCTGACGTGCGACGGGCTTTCGGCTGGCGAGATTGTGGCGCTGCTCGACCTCGCCGACAAGGCCGCCGAAAGCAATCGCCAGGTTATCAAGAAGCGTGACGTGCTGCGCGGGCGCACGCTGATCAACCTGTTCTTCGAGGCTTCGACGCGCACGCAGAGCTCGTTCGAGCTGGCCGGCAAGCGTCTCGGCGCCGACGTCATGAACATGAATGTGTCCAACTCGTCCGTCTCCAAGGGCGAGACGCTGATCGACACGGCCATGACGCTCAACGCCATGCGCCCCGACATTCTGGTGGTGCGCCACGACAAGGCCGGTGCCGTCGAGCTGCTGGCGCAGAAGGTCGACTGCTCCGTGATCAATGCGGGCGATGGTTCGCATCAGCACCCGACGCAGGCGCTACTCGACGCGCTTACCATCCGCCGCGCCAAGGGTCGTGTTGCAGGGCTTACGGTCGCCATCTGCGGTGACATCCTGCATTCGCGCGTGGCCCGCTCCAACATCAATGTGCTGAACACTCTGGGTGCTCGCGTGCGCGTCGTTGCGCCATCGACGCTGCTGCCGCCGCAAACCGAACGGCTGGGCGCCGAGGTCTTCACCGACATGAACGCAGGGCTCGACGACGCCGACATCGTCATGATGCTGCGCCTGCAGCGCGAGCGCATGCAGGGCTCCTACGTGCCCTCTACTCGCGAATACTACCACTTCTTCGGCCTTGACCACGACAAGCTGGCGCGCGCCAAGCCCGATGCGCTGATCATGCATCCGGGCCCGATGAACCGCGGCGTCGAGATCGCCTCGACCATCGCCGACCACTCGCGCAGCGTCATTCGCGACCAGGTGGAGATGGGCGTGGCTGTGCGCATGGCGGTGCTGGAGGCGATGGCCCGCCTGCTGCCCAACCATTGAGAGCTGACATGCGCAAGAACGGCTCATCGGCGGAACAAGCGGCAACGGCCTTCCTCAACGCGCGCCTGATCGATCCGGCGTCGGGCAAGGACGAGCCCGGCGGCCTGCTCGTGCGCGACGGCAAGATCGCCGACCTCGGCGGCCATTTGCGGCGCAACGCTCCCGAGCGCGCCAAGGTGATCGACTGCAAGGGTCACGTGCTGTGCCCCGGCCTGATCGACATGCAGGTGTTCACCGGCGAGCCCGGCCAGGAGCATCGCGAGACGCTCAAGACGGCGAGCCAGGCCGCTGCCGCCGGTGGGGTCACCACCATCGTGGTGATGCCCGACACCGAGCCCGTCATCGATCAGGTGGCCCTGGTCGACTTCATCCAGCGCCGTGCCCGCGACAACGCCGCTGTCAACGTGCACGTGATGGCTGCCATGACCCGCGGCCTCAAGGGCCAGGAGATGACCGAGATCGGCCTCTTGAAGAGGGCCGGGGCGCTCGCCTTCACCAACGGCAAGACCAGCATCTCCAACGCCCGCGTGATGCGCAATGTGCTGCTTTACTCCAAGGATTTCGGGGCGCTGATTGTGCACCACACCGAGGACCCCCACCTCACGGAGGGCGCCGTGATGAACTCGGGCGAGGTGGCCACCAGGCTCGGCCTGCCCGGCGTCAACAAGGCGGCCGAGACCATCGTGCTTGAACGCGACGTGCGCCTCGTGGAGATCACCGGCGGGCGCTACCACGCCTCGACGCTGTCCTGTGCGGAGAGCCTGGCCGTGATCCGCTCGGCCAAGGCCCGAAAGCTGCCCGTCACTTGCGGTGTATCCATCAATCACCTCACCCTCAACGAGAACGACATCGGGCCCTACCGCACGTTCTTCCGGGTTTGTCCGCCGCTGCGGTCCGAGGACGACCGCGCGGCCATGGTGCGCGGCCTGGCCGCCGGGGAAATCGATGTCATCGTCTCCAGCCACGACCCTCAGGACGCCGACACCAAGCGCCGCCCGTTCGCGGAAGCCGCCGACGGCGCCATCGGGCTTGAGACATTGCTGGCGGCGGCGCTGCGCCTGCACCATAACGGCGAGATCGGCCTGATGCCGCTGATCCGCGCCATGACAATCAATCCAGCGAGGCTGCTGGGCTTGCCCACCGGCCGCTTGGAGAAAGGTACGCCCGCCGACCTGATCCTGGTGGACCTCGGCCAGCCGTGGGTGGTGGACCGCGATTTGCTCCGCGCTCGCTCCAAGAACTCGCCGTTTGACGAAAGCAAGATGCAGGGCCGTGTGCTGCACACGATGGTTGCCGGCAACACCGTCTACCAATACGCTGCCGGCGATCGCTCCTGACGGCGCGCTTCCAGTCGGGAATTGCCGATGGGCCTTTGGTTCTCAGCCTACGCACCGCTCGCCTTGCTGTTCGGCTATCTCTTGGGCTCGATACCTTTCGGCCTGCTGCTCACCCAGGCGGCCGGCGTCGGCGATGTGCGCCAGATTGGCTCCGGCAACATTGGCGCCACCAACGTGCTGCGCACGGGGCGCAAGGGGCTGGCGGCCGCCACGCTGGCCCTCGACCTGCTGAAGGGCACCATCGCCGTCTTGCTGATCTACGAGATCGCCAAGCGCTTCGTTGCCTTCGATGCCTATCAGCTCTCCTACGTGGCGGGGCTTGGCGCCATGCTGGGACACATCTTTCCCGTGTGGCTGCGGTTTGCCGGCGGCAAGGGTGTGGCCACCTTCATCGGCGTGCTGCTCGGTCTGTACTTTCCGGCCGCCGCAGTGTTCTGCCTGGTGTGGGCAGCCGTGGCGGCAACCACACGCTACTCGTCGCTGGCGGCACTTTCGGCCACCGCCTGTGTCGTGCTGTTCTACTTCGTGTTCGGGCAGGCAGGACTGCTGTACATCGTCATCATGGCCGCCCTGATTTTCTACAAGCATGAAGGCAACATTCGCCGCCTGCTCGCCGGCGAGGAGAGCAGGATCGGTGCCAAGTCGTGAACCCGCAAGGCCCATCCTCATCCGGCTGACGCGGCACCACTGCCGCCGGCCCCCCTCGGTGCGGTGCAGCGGCTCGCTTGCCTAGGCCTGATCCGCAGGGGCAAGGTCGGGGCCGATCGGGGCCCATCACCTTTTGTGCAACTCGTTAACCAGTCCGGTCCGGCTCGGCCGCGACGAGTTGGCGCCGACCACAGGCTGGCCCAGCCGCGGCTCCGTGTTGCTTTGCTCAAGCTCGGAGCCCGCCGGCCAGCGAGCGGCACGAGTTTCAGACCCGGCGTGACGTCCTGCGCGCCGCCTGGCGCTGCAGGATCGCTTCATCCCGGGCAAGCTCGAGCAGAGCCGCCACCGTCTGGCATCCTATACCGGCCGACAATGCTTCGAGTTGCTGGGCCATGTCGGCGATGTAATCGAGCGTGTCCGGCACCGTGGATGGCGACCGTGATCCTCCCGAAGGGGGCCCCGATCCATGCAGCGGGCGCGACTTGCGCGCCTGCCGCCGCTGCAATCCGTTACCGCTTTCTGCATTTTCCCGAGCCCGCATCGCGCTGTTCCCCAGCTCTGTGCCAATTAATTAGAGTAATTACCAGAAACAGCATAACGACCCGGCAAGGCACCCGCAATATGCGGCATTGTTTGTTATATGCAATTCTAGGTTGTCCTATTTGACACAGCCCCCCTCATCAACCATGTTCTGCGCCGCAAACCTGGGTAGCAACAGCTGGGAAGCGCGGCCGCTCCCCATATTGGGGATTGGAAGCAACAGAGCCGCCGCAGAGAACCGTCACGAATGAACGTTGTCATTGTTGAATCGGTCGCCAAGGCCAAGGCGATCAACAAGTACCTGGGCTCCGCCTACAAGGTCATAGCCTCCTATGGGCATGTCAGCGACCTGCCGTCCAAGGACGGCTCGGTGGAGCCTGACAAAGACTTCGAGATGCACTGGGACGTGGATGGCCGCTCCGCCAAGGTGATCAAGGAGATCGCCGACGCCGTCAAAAAGGCCGACAAGCTGATCCTGGCCACCGACCCCGACCGCGAGGGGGAGGCCATCTCCTGGCACATCCTGCGCATCCTGGGGGAGAAGAAGGTGCTCAAGAAGGGGGTTCCCGTCGAGCGGGTGACCTTCAACGCCGTCACCAAGCAGTCGGTGCTGGACGCCTTCAGGGCGCCCCGCCAGATCGACGCGCCCCTGGTGGAAGCCTATCTGGCGCGCCGGGCCCTCGACTACCTCGTCGGTTTCACGCTGTCGCCCGTGCTGTGGCGCAAGCTGCCGGGCGCCCGCTCGGCCGGCCGGGTGCAGTCCGTGGCCCTGCGCCTGGTCTGCGACCGGGAAGCCGAGATCGAGGCCTTCAAGACCGACGAATACTGGACCATCGAGGCCACGCTCGCGACACAGAAGGGCGAGGAGTTCGGGGCCCGGCTGAACGCCATCGCCGGCCGGAAGCTCGACAAGCTCGACATCAAAGACGAGGCCAGCGCCACGGCCATCAAGGCCGCCATCGAGAAGGGTGACTTCAAGATCGTGCGCGTCGAGAAGAAGGCGGTGAAGCGCAACCCCTTTGCGCCGTTCGCCACCTCGACCCTGCAAATGGACGCTTCGCGCAAGCTCGGCTTCTCCGCCAAGCAGACCATGCAGCTCGCCCAGCGCCTCTATGAGGGCGTCGACATCGGTGGCGAGACCGTCGGCCTCATTACCTATATGCGAACCGACGGTGTCACCATCATCCCGGAGGCCATCAACGCCATCCGCGGTCTGATCGCGCGCGAATACGCGCAGAAGTTCGTGGCGCCTTTCATCCGCGAGTACAAGACCAAGGCCAAGAATGCCCAGGAGGCCCACGAGGCGATCCGGCCGACCGACGTCGCCCGCCGCCCGCAGGATGTGGCCAAGCATCTCGACCGCGACCAGGCCCGCCTCTACGAGCTGATCTGGAAGCGCACCGTGGCGAGCCAGATGGCCTCCGCCGAACTGGAGCAGACCACCGCCGACGTCGAGGTGAAGGGCCGCGACGGCAAGCTCTACACGCTGCGCGCGTCCGGCTCCGTGGTGATGTTCGAAGGCTTCCTCAAGGTCTATGAGGAAGGCCGCGACGACCGCGTGCGCGTCGTCGAAAAGGGCAAGGAAGACCATTCCGAGGACGATGACGGCCGCCGCCTGCCTGCGTTGGCCGAGGGTGATCGCGTCACCGACCGCAAGATCGACGCCGAGCAGCATTTCACGCAGCCGCCGCCGCGCTTCACGGAAGCAACGCTGGTCAAGCGCATGGAGGAGCTTGGCATCGGGCGCCCCTCCACCTACGCCTCCACGCTCGCCGTCCTGCAGGAGCGCGACTACGTCCGCATCGACAAGAAGCGGCTGATCCCCGAGGACAAAGGCCGTCTCGTCACGGCCTTTCTGGAGGCCTTCTTCAAGCGCTACGTCGAGTATGATTTCACTGCCGACCTCGAGGAGAAGCTCGATCTCATCTCCGACGGCCGGCTCGAGTGGAAGGACGTGCTGCGCGATTTCTGGCGCGACTTCACAGGCGCCGTCACGGAGATCAAGGACCTGCGCGTCGGCGAGGTGCTGGAGGCGCTCAACGAGCTGCTCGGCCCGCACATCTTCCCGCCCAAGCCGGAAGGCGGCGACCCGCGCCAGTGCCCCAACTGCGGCGAGGGTCGTCTCAGCCTGAAGGTCGGCAAGTTCGGCGCCTTTATCGGCTGCTCCAACTATCCCGAGTGCCGCTTCACCCGCCAGTTCTCCGACAGCCAGGGTGGCGCGCCCGAGGCCTCCACACCGGACGGCAAGGTGCTCGGCACCGACCCGGAGACCGGCCTGGCAGTCACCTTGCGCACCGGCCGGTTCGGTCCCTACGTGCAGCTCGGCGACGCCGAGGGTGACGACAAACCCAAGCGCGCCTCGATTCCCAAGGGCGTCGACGCCAACAACGTCGATCTCGACTACGCGTTGAAGCTTCTGCGGCTGCCGCGCGAGATTGGCCTGCATCCGGAGACCGGTACGCCCATTACCGCCGGCCTCGGACGATACGGACCCTTCATCCTACACGACGGCACCTACGCCAACCTGCCGACCGTGGACGAGGTATTCACTGTCGGCATCAATCGGGCGGTGGCGCTGATCGCCGAGAAGAAGGCGGGCGGCGGCAAGAGCCGCTTCCAGCGCGCCGCACCAACAGTGCTGAAGGAGCTGGGCGAGCATCCGGAGCTTGGCGGCAAGGTACAGGTGCTGTCCGGGCGCTATGGCCCCTACGTCAAGCATGGCGACGTCAACGCCACTCTGCCGCGCGCCAAGGAGCCGGCGGCGCTGACCATGGACGAGGCCGTGCAGCTGATCGCCGAACGTGCCGCCAAAGGGCCGTCCAAGTCCAAGCGGCGCGGCGCCAAGCCGAAGGCCGCCAAGGACGCTGCCCCGCAAAAGCCCGCGAAAACCACTGCGAAAGACAGCAAGTCCAGGCCAAAGACGGCTTCGGACGCCAAGCCGAAAGCCAAGGCCACCGCCAGCAAGGCCGCTGCCAAAGCGGCGAAGCCGAAGGCCAAGGCGAAAGAGGCAGCCGAATAAGGATGCCCGTCGCGGTGCCCCGCAAGCCGAAACCAAAGACCCGCAGCGCCGGCGAGCTGCCCACCAAGGACGACATCCTCTCGTTTCTGCAAACCGCCGGCAGCAGGGCCGGCAAGCGCGAGATCGCGCGCCATTTCGGGGTGAAGGGGAACAACCGCGTCGCCCTCAAGGGCCTGCTCACCGAGATGACTGACGAGGGCCTGCTCACCGGCAACCGCAAGAGTTTCAAGGAGCGGGGCAAGCTGCCGCCCGTCGGCGTACTCGAGATTGTCGCCCGCGACCAGGACGGCGAGCTGATCGCCGAGCCCGCCGTGTGGGACACGAGCGAGGGCGAGCGACCCAAGGTGCTTGTGATCGATGCCAGGAAGCGCGGCCGCTCCGCCGAGCCGGCCATGGGTATCGGCGATCGCATCCTGGCGCGCATCACCCGCCTCTCCGATAAGGACGTGTTTGGCTATCGCTACGAGGCCGAGCCGATCAAGCGGCTGCCGCGCGAGAAGCGGCGCATGCTCGGCATTTTCCGCGTTCGCAAATCCGGTGGCGGCGTCATCGATCCCGTCGACCGCAAGGAGCTCAAGGAGTGGCCGATCGCGCCTGGCGATGAAGGCGATGCTCGAGACGGCGACCTTGTCCGCTTTGATCTCAACCGCTCAGGCCGCTTCGGGGTGCCGCAGGCGCGCGTCGTCGAAAGCCTCGGCAATCCGCAGGACCAGCGCAAGGTCAGCCTGATTGCCGTGCACGCGCATGGCATCCCCGACGACTTCCCCGAGGGCGTGCTCGCCGAGGCGGCCGAAGCCACGGCGCCATCACCGCAGGGCCGTGTAGACCTGCGCGACCTCAACCTCCTCACCATCGACCCCGTCGACGCCCGCGACCACGACGATGCCGTGCACGCCGCGCCCGACTCCGATCCAAACAATGCGGACGGCTGGATCGTGCATGTCGCCATCGCCGACGTCGCTCATTACGTGCGCCCCGGCAGCAGCATGGATCGTGAGGCGCGCATCCGCGGCAACTCGGTCTACTTCCCCGACCGCGTCGTGCCGATGCTACCCGAGCGCATCTCCAACGAGCTGTGCTCGCTGCGCGAGGGTGAGGTGCGGGCCTGCCTCGTCGCTCGCATGGTGTTCGACAAGCATGGCAGCAAGCGCAGCCACACCTTCGTGCGCGCCCTGATACAATCGGCCGCCAAGCTGTCCTATCAGGAGGCGCAGGCCGCCATCGACGGCAAGCCGAGCGAGAAATGCCGGCCCTTGATGGACAGCGCGCTGCGGCCTCTGTGGGCGGCCTACAAGGCGCTCGCCGCCGCCCGTGACCGGCGCGATCCGCTCGACCTCGACCTGCCGGAGCGCAAGATCCTGCTCGACGCCAGCGGCCGGGTCGAGCGCGTGATCGTCCCGCAGCGTCTGGACGCGCATCGCCTGATCGAAGAGTTCATGATCCAGGCCAACGTCGCCGCCGCCGAGACCCTGGAAGCAAAACGCGCGCCGGTGATCTATCGCGTGCACGAGGCGCCTTCCAAGGAGAAGCTGGAGGCGCTGCGCGAGTTCTTGGACAGCCTCGACCTCAAGCTACCCGGCGCCGGCAGCCTCAAGCCTGGCGACTTCAACAAAGTCCTGCAGCGCGCCAAGTCGATGCCCGTCACCGACCTCATCAACGAAATCGTGCTGCGCTCGCAGGCGCAGGCAGTCTATGCCGCCGAGAACGCCGGCCACTTCGGCCTGCACCTTGCCCGTTACGCGCACTTCACCTCGCCG
>Ga0075421_100002945_pt1 | contig 20375 bp, 20 predicted proteins | sample SoiMetdeltSBSDD5_FD_75292 | JGI IMG/M metagenome (GOLD analysis project Ga0075421, IMG submission 75292) | Bulk soil microbial communities from a Populus tree surrounding site in Tennessee, USA - Soil MetaG P. deltoides SBSDD5 | ecosystem: Environmental > Terrestrial > Soil > Tree plantation... | reverse complement strand
CGACAAGACCAAGAACAACGCCAAGGAGCGGCTGGGGACGCTGAAGTACCTGCTGCGTGACGCCGACACCCAGGCCGCGATCAAGGGCACCCGGTGGGCCGGCTATCAGGCCATCACCGAGTACCTCGACCACGTGCAGCCCGCCAAGAGCCCCCTCGTACGGGCCAACCGGGTCGTGTCGGGCAAGGTCCCCCAGATCAAGATCCGGGCGTTCGATTTGCTGAAAGTCGGAGGCAGCCAGTGACCGACAGCCAGCAACGGCCCCCGCAATGGTTCTACTTCGGACCGTGGGCGTTCTCGATCGACGAGGCCGAAACGCTGATCGGCGAGCAGCCGCGCAAACCGGGCAGTCTCGACGTCGCCGCGTGGGCCAACACCTACGGGCTGACCCACATCGACGACCCCGACCCGCGCACGGTCACCCTCATCGGCCCGACCCGCGACGGGCTCGACCGCGAGTACGCCATGGGCACCGACCTGAGCAAGCCGGGGATCGTCGCCACGCTGGAGGTCGACGGCGAGCCCACCGCGCTGTTCATCGACGGCGTGCACCGGCTCTACCGCGCCTGGCGAGAAGGCGTTCCATCGCTGCCCGCCTACGTGCTCACTGTCGCCGAAACCCACCAGATCAAGCACAACCGCATCATCGGCGGCGGGATCACCCCGCGTCGGCGCCCCACACCGCGCCGCGATCGCTGAGCCCGGCCGAAGGGCATATCGCAACCCCCTGCCGATGGCCGCCCTCGTGGCGGCCATCGGCATTTCCCATGCCCACCAACAGAAAGGCTGCCATGACCCACCTGCCTCCGTGGAAGCAACTGTGCGACTGCCGCTGCCCCGTGCACCACGGCTTCCAGCGCACCACCTACAACGACGAGCGCTGCGCGTGCACGATCACCTGCGCCACCCAGCCGATAACACTGATCGCCAAGCAGTGGGACTGCGCCCTGTTCCTCGACCACGGCGGCGACCTGTGGTTCGTCGACCCACTCGCCCCTGGCCTATGGGACTGGAGCAGCGCCGGGCACTTCCGCGAGGACCACGAACTCTACGAGGCCAGCCGCATCATCGAACGCAAGCTGCGCCAGACCGCCACGATCCTGGCCGACCCGCCGCAACTGCGCCACGACTCCGCATAAACGCACCTCCCTACCAACACACCCCAGGGCCAGGTCGGGCCGCCCGCAACGGCGGCCCACCGGCCCTTTTTGTGTTTCACCCCAAGGAGAACGCACGTGACCCGCCTTCCATCGAGCCCATTCGAGCACACCTGCGACTGCCGCTGCCCCGCGCACTACGGGCGGCACCGCCTCGCCTATAACGATCCCGGTTGCCACTGCCGGATCACCTGCGCGAGCCAACCCGCCACGCTGCTAACACCACACGCGGCCTTGTTCCTCAACTACCACGGTGACATGTGGTCCGTGCCCAGGCTCGCCAGCGACCGCTTCGATTGGCGGCACGCCACACCGGTCCTCGCTGACAGCGATCCGGCCGTAGACACCTTCGCGCAGTTACTGCACCACGAGGCATACCAACTGCGCCAACACGTTTCCTGATCCACCCCGCCCTTTGGGGCCGCCCGTGCCGAGCGCGCACGCGGCCCTTTTTGTTGCCCAGAAAGGCCATCAAGCCATGACCAAACTCGTCACCGCTCTCATCGTCGCTGTCCTGCTCGGCTGCATCGGTGTGCCGATGCTGCTCATCTCCGCTGTCTTGGGCGGCTCCGGCGGCTGCACTCCCGTGGTCCCGAACGGCTCCGGCCAGCCCGGCATCGGCCGGTGGGACCGCGAGCAGGTGTCCATCGCTGCCACCATCGTCCAGGTCGGCGTCACCAAAGGCGTTCCGCGTTGGGGGTGGGTTGTCGCCCTGGCCACCGCGATGCAGGAAAGCCAGCTGCGCAACCTGCCCTACCTCGGCCAGAACAACGACCACGACTCCATCGGTGTGTTCCAGCAACGCCCAAGCCAGGGTTGGGGCACGCCCGACCAACTCGCCGACCCTGCCTACCAGGCGGGCCGCTTCTACGACAAGCTGCTCACCATCCCCGGCTGGGAGCAGATGCCACTCACCGAAGCCGCGCAACAGGTTCAAGTCAGCGCCTACGGTTCGGAATACGCGAAGTGGACCGGTGACGCGGTCCAGCTCGCCGACGCGCTCGCCTCAGCCAACGCCAGCGCAAGCCCTGGGGCGGTCGGTGGCTGCGGCGCTACTGGCCCGTGGACCCAGCCCGTCCTCGCCGCCGTCGTGTCCGCGTTCCGCTCTGAGTCGCGCCCCGGCCACGATGGCGTGGACCTCGGAGCTGCACGAGGTACCCCGATCCGTGCCGCCTCAGCGGGTGTCGTCGTGCGGGTGCGTTGCGACATCGAACCCGAAAGCTATGGCTGCGACCGGGATGGGTCGCCGAGCACACCGGGATGTGGCTACTACGTAGACATCGAGCACCCCGGCAAGATCTATTCGAGGTACTGTCACATGCTCACCCATCCATATGTCGCCGTTGGCGACCAGGTGGTCGCCGGACAGGTCATCGGCCTGGTCGGTTCCAGCGGGCACTCCAGCGGACCGCACCTGCACTTCGAGGTGCATCTGGGCGACCAAACCGCAAGCACCGCAACAGATCCGGTGTCTTTCATGGCCGCACAAGGGGCACCGCTCGGTCGGCCAGTTGTAGTGTAGTTTCTCAATAGATCTGTCGGTTTCTCAAGATTATGTCGGTGTAAATTGTCCGGTGACAGGCATCTCGGCCCGGTAGTGCGCCCTTGACCTGCGCGGGCCATTTTGGTTGGCGAGAGAGTGATCGGCGGCGTGCCATCGAAGTTGGCCCACCGGGTGCCGGGGCAGGGTTTTGCCAATCATTGTGGCCCGGCGGGGCGAGGGTTGAGCTCGGCTGCGGCGAGGGTGATGGCGTCGGGATAGATCGCTGCGTGGATGTAGGCGTCGTGGTCGGTAGGCGTGCCGTAGCGGTGGTTAGTGGTTTGCAATACGAGGAGCCGGTGTCTCCAGTGCAGCGGGATGGCTGCTGGTGACGCTGGCCAAGGAGGGATCGATTTGGCCGCGGCTTGGTAGGTGAGTAGCAGTTGCTGCGGCGTACTGCGGCGCAGGAGCCGGTTGGCCCGGCGCTGAGCGGTGATGATTTCGGGGCAGGCGGCGAGATCGAGGTGGGGTTGGCCGGCGTCGCTGAGCCAGATGCCGTGGCGGGCGCAGACCTTGTGGTGGGCGGGCAGGTGAACGGGGACAGGCTGGAGGATGCCGCGGCGGGCGGTGCATCGGTGGCAGGCGGTGGTAGCGCGGACCGGGCCGTGCGTGTCGGTGGCGCCGAAGGCTGGAAGCGCGCGGGCGAGGCCGGCGTGACTGGTGCCGGTGAGACGGGCGAGCGCGTGGAGGGCCTCGGCGGTCGCTGGTGCGAGCATATGGTGCTGGGCGCGCTCGTCGGGGTTGTTGGTCTTCGTGGTGAACCAGGTGGGCAGGACGGTGAGTACCTCGCCGATGGTCAGGTGGTTGGCGGCGACGAGGCGGGTCAGGTAGGAGATGAGCGCCTCTCCGGTGACCGGAGTGACTCGTCGTGGCAGCACCGGGGTCTGTGTGGGGGCGACCGGGCGGGACACCTCATCCAGGCTCTGCGACGCCGCCTGCTGGACGGGAGATTGTGCGTGGCTGGATGGTGCAAGCCGGCGTTGAGTCATCTCCCGGTAGAAGGTCGAGCGGCTTGCCTCGAAGCCGAGTTCGGTGACTTCGTTGAACAGGGTGCTGGGCCGTAGGTGTGGGTCCTCGGCGAGGCGCTGCCGGCAGTAGCCGGCGAGGGGGGCGGTGAGCAGGCTTGGCCGTGGGGCTCGGGTTCCGGGTGTCCTGCGCCCGTTGAGGTAGTCGCGGATGGTTTGCTCGCTGTGGCCGAGTTGGTCGGCGATGGCGCGCACCGACCATCCGGCGTCGCCCAAGGTGAGGATCTTCTCGGCTCGGTCTCTGGGCAGCATCGGCAGTGCTCACGCGGCGGGCGGGCGTGGGGACTGGGCGGTGATGTCGGCCTCGACGACGTCGAGGGACTTCTTGGTGATCGTCTCGGTGCCGTCCAGGACGGCGTTGATGGCGGCGCTGCGGATCAGCCAGAGCAGGCTTCCGATCATCCCGTGGGTGCGCTGGTGCAGGTAGCGGTCGAGTTTGGTGAGGGTGCCCGGCCGGTGCCGGTGAAGCCGGAGGCTGTCTTCCAGTGCCGCGATCAGCGCGGTCCATTGTGGATCCTGACCGAACGGGCCGGTGCGGACCATGCCGAACCGGCCAGCGATCTGCTCCCCGCGGGCACCGGACAACAGCCCGGTGCGTTCCAGGCTGATCCCGGCATAGCAGAAAGTGGCCGGGATGCGTTCGGAGAAGTACTTCAGAGTGTCGGATGCTTCGGCACCCGCGCGGGTGGCGGTGTTGAGATTGTGTAGTTCGTCGACTGCAACCAGGGTGACGTGGGCGTCCAGGCTGACGCCGCAGACCGCGTCGGCGATGTCGGTGATGTTGCCCCGACGGGATAGCGGCAGGTCGAAGAACCGGGCGAACTCCATCGCGATCATCTTCGGGGTGGCCGCCGGCGGGACGGTGATGTAGACGACCGGGATGTCGCCGGCCGAGCGTGGATGGCGGCGCCGGTGGATCACCTCGATGGTCTTGCCGAGCTGGGTGAGCGCGGTGGTCTTGCCCGTCCTGGCAGGACCGGACACCATTAGGCCGCACCGGCCGTAGTGAGCGTGCTTGTTGAGCTGAACCAGACGACGGCCGGAGGTGATGACCTGCCGGATCGCGGGGGTCTGGACCACCAGCAGCCGGGAGTGGTGGTCGATGCGATCGTCGTCGTAGCAGGCCCGTTTGTCATCGGCCAGGGCCGACCAGACCGCCTCGGGCAACAGATCCGGCACTGCGGGCAGCTCGGCGACGAACCCGCGCCAGCCCGCCAGAGTGGTCAGCTGCAGATGCTCGTGCTCGCCAGCCGAATCGCCGCCTGGACCCGGGCGGGCCACGCGGGTCACCATCGCTTGTCCGCCTCGGCGAACGGGTCGAAAATCGGCATCGGGATCACCTTCGCCAGTGGCGCGTCCTCTTCCGCGTGCCCGGCGGCCGCATCCGGTTGCGCGGGGCCGCCGGATTCAGGCTGGTCCTGCTTCCCGCCCAGCGCTGAGACTGCTCTGGTGCGGGCGGCGACCCGGCGGTCACGCTTGCTCATCTTCGACTTCTTCTGGGCTTGTGGGCCGGCATTCGCGCGGCGCAGCAGCGCAGCCACGGCGTCGGCGATCTGCTCTTCGGTGGCATCGCGGCCAAGGCTGCGGCGGGCATGGTCCCAGGCGAGCTCGCCGAACGGAATCGGGGCGCGGTCCAGGTGCTTCCAGAACACGGTGATCCATCCGTCCGACCCGCGGACATGGACGCGGGAGACGTCGTAGGGATCGTGGCGGACCTCCCACAGGTTCTTCTTCTCCCGGACCCCGGACGGCTGCAGCCGCAACGGGTTCAGCTCTGCGTTGTCATAGCTGCGCCGGCTCAGCTTGATGCCGTAGGCGTTGACTGCCCGCCAGGAAGCGGGCAGCAGCTCGATGTAGTCGTCCGGACCGAGCGCGACAGGCACGTAGCCGGCCGCCTCGATGAGGGCGGCGTACTTCTCGTTCGGGGTGAACGCCCGCCCGGGGTGTTCGGGGTCGCGCAGCCCGTCGTGTGGCCGGTTCATCCAGACCGAGACCAGCCACTCATCGAGCAACTCCTGCAGCTCGCTCATGGACCACAGCGGCTGGTCCTCGACATGCCGGCCGCGACGGTCCACGCTGCGCCCGGCATAGCCGGACGCGAACTGGCAGAACAGCGAGGCCACTGACCCGAAATACCGCTCGATATGGCCTTTCTCGGATCCGCTGCCCAGGTGGGTGGGCTGGATCGAGATGCCCAGGTGCCGGCAGGCGGACCGGAACGCGGCCGACACAAACACGCTGCCGTGGTCGATCACGATCGTGTCCGGGACGATCACCGACCTCGCGGCTGCATGCTCGAGCCGTGCGTCAACCGAGAGCAGGCGCTCGTAGGGAAGAACCGAGTGCGCCATCTTGAGTGCCTCCGGCCAACCCGGCCGGACCGGTTCGGGGGTCATTGCGCGGGCCAGCAGCACGCTGGCGTCCACCGACCGTGTCGTGGGCCGCAGCACCGCAGCGGGCACCACCCTGGTGGCGACGTCGATCATGCCGGTCAGCTCGACCCGGCCAACAACCCCGTCGTCCAGCAGCACCAGCACGTCCAGCGGGGTGGAGTCGATCTGCACCACCTCGCCCGGCGCCGCCGCGGGCAGCGACCCGAACATGCCTTCCGGGCGCCCGGCCAGCGCCCGGCGGGTCGACGCCGAGCCCGTCACCTGCCGGCCATGCGACAGCGTGCCGAACAGCCGGTAGAACGTCCGGTCCGACGGCACGGCGCCGTCGTAGCCGGCCTCGGCGAGGATCTCCCGCGCCCGCCAGATCACAAAGCCCGCCGTCCGGGAAGAAGCCCTGACCGTCTCGCTGATCGCCTGCCGCATCGCCGCCACCACCCGCTCGTCAGCCCGCCCGGCGGGCCGCGTCCGCCGGGCAAGACGGCGGTCGACCAGGCCGGGCAGGCCGTGCGCCTCCCACCGCTGGCGACGGTGCTTGACCGTGCTGGCCGGCACGGGCCGGCCCGCCGCCGACAGCTCGGCCGCCTTCGCCTTCTCCCGTTCGGTCAGGCTGGTCCGCTCAGGGTCGTACTGCGGCCTCGGGCGCGTCCCGGCGGGCGCGTCCGGCCGCAACCCGTAGACAACCTCCGCGATGTGCGCCTCCCACCAGGAGGCCTCCTCCACCGCAGCGGCAGGCAGACCCTCCAGCCCGATCTCCGGCCGCGGCCCTCGCGACGAAACCGCAGCCGCGATCTCGAACCGCGGATCGGCGGCCAGCTCGGCCGCCGTGACCGTGCGCACCGCACCCGCATCATCAGCCAGCCGGACCCGCGTCCCGGACACGCTGATGACCACGTTCGGCGTGCCGCCGACCAGGATCCGGTCACCGACACCGACACGGCGCCGCCGCACGCCGCTCACCGAGACCCGCCCGCATGCACAACGGTCGTCATGCCCAGCGGCCCGGCCGCCAGGTCAGCCACCAACCGCCGCTGCCACATCAGATGGAACAGCACCGGCAGCACCCGCAGCCGGTCCCCGGCCAGCTCAGCGCCCTCGAACAGGCCCCGCCCACCGACGAACGCCTCCAGCAGCACCGCCGCAATCCCCGGCACCAAACACCGCCGGTGCCGATAACGCGACAGCCACCGCACGTTCACGGCCAGCACCGGGTCAAGTTCCCCCGACCGGCGATACCCCCAACCCGCCGCCTGGCACGCGGACGCGGTCAGGGCGAACGTCTCCGCGTCCCGAGCAGGAATCCGCTCATCAGGACGGACATCAACAACCACCCCGGACCCGTCAGCCAAGCGCGCGAAGAAATCCGGCGCATGCCGCCGCGCCCGACCCTCCCTATCCCGCCAGCACAGCCAGAACGGCTGCGACGACACCGCCCGCACCACAGGATCGAAGTCCATCAACATCAGGTGATCACGTTCCAGCCACGACTCGAAACCCACATGAGCACCCGCCGTGGCGAAGTACCACCAACCCGCGAAGCTTCGCAGCCCCTTCTCGAACCGCACCGACCGCACCGGCAGCGCCTCCTCGAACCGCACGCCACCACATGACGACAGCGGCCCGCGCTCCCAAACACCGCCAGCGACCTGGAACTCCAGCGAAATCCGTTCATCCGCAGCGTCCGCCGCCGCACCAGCAGCACCCGTCACTGTCCGCCCAGCCGTCGCAGGGATCAGAAACGGGCCAACTCTAATGGCAAAACCAGCAGACGGGCCGCATTAACTGGCAAAGGGCCGTCTTGCGTGTCGCAGGACATAAATGTCGGTTCCGACATTTCATTGAGAAACCGTCGGCGCTGTCCCATCTCAGTCGATGTGGCCTCCGTCTCACTGTAACTGGCTCGATTCGGAGCTGCGTCTCACTGAACCTGGCATCAACGCCACGATCGCGCCTGGTTGTCTCATCGAAGTTGGATTGTTAGGCGTGTCGTCTCACTGAACGTGGCCTGCGAGCTGGTAGCGTGCCGCGCTAAGAATCGAGGTTTGGCGATCCCGATCGCGGGGAGGCGATGGAGGTTTCGGCAGCGCTGACGGTTTCGGCGGCGAGTGGCTCGATGTTCGACGTGGCATTCGTCGACGAGGCGGGGTGTCGCCGCAAAGAGCGGTTGTCAGCTTGTTGGGACAAGGCGTTTGAGAAGCTACCAGCGGTTCGGCCGTTCCCGTCGATGAAGGATGGGGTGAACTGGCCAGGTTACTGGTGGTCGGTCACGACTGGTCGCCACATAGGTTATGAGTCCTGGTGGAACGGGACGTGGCGATGATGCTCGACTTCGACAGCGCCGTGATTGCGTTCTCGTCCCAACCGTTCTGGTTGTACTGCAACGGTGGGAAAGGGCAGCGTCGGCACGCGCCGGACTTCTTCGCGCGGCTCGCCCATGGTGGCGGCGTCGTGCTGGATGTCCGCCCTGACGATCGCATCGACGCCAGCGCGGCGGAAGCCTTTGCGGTGACAGCAAAGGCTTGTGCGGAGGTGGGGTGGGAGTTCCGTCGCACCGGTGGCCCACCGATGGTGCTGGCCGCGAATGTGAGATGGCTTGCTGGCTACCGCCATTCCCGGTGCGGATGCGAGGCTATCGCTGCGGAGTTGTTACAGGTGTTCAACAAGCCGATGCCGTTGCTTACCGGCTCCCGCGAGATCGGTGATCCGATCGCGGTTCTGCCCGTGCTCTACCACCTTCTGTGGTGCCATGTCCACTTCCACCGCCGACCACGACCGGTTCCGCATCGAGTTCCAACGCCGTCTACCAACCGACCATCGTCGTCTGGCCAATGCAGACCTTCAACTTCTTGCCACCGTCCGTGGAGGGCAAGTCGCCTACTGGAACCAACCCGCACCCGAAGTCGCCAACCCCGGCCAGCACCACGCCTGTCGGCCCGTCGATAGAGAGTAGCCCGTGTTCATCAAATGGACTCCCCGATCGCTAAGGCGGCTACGGACCTGACCGCAAACCGAGTTCCTTCTTTTCTCAAACCTGCCGCACCTCACAAACGGCCGATACGCGCTTCCTGCATCGGCCAAGCCCAAAACAATGACGCTGAACAACATGTGCAACATCGGCCATCGCAGAGGGAGGTCTCAAGGGTGGATCACCACCAACACTCTTCCGGTCCGAAAGAGCCAACCGAATGTCTTGCACAGGCCGAGCAAGGCGATCTCAACGCAATGCGCTGCTGGGCAGACTGGCTATCCCAGCACAGCCGACCCGAGGAAGCGGGGATTTGGAACAGCGCCGTCTCGACGAATGACGCTTGGCAGGGGTCGGCCTATAGCCGACTAGGTGAACATTTGCTTGCCCAGCGGCGTCCCCGAGGCACGGTGTGCCTCTGGCTTCGCAGGGCTGCAGATGCTGGCTTTACCGCGTTCGGTCCCGTCTTGGAAGATCACCTTTACGAGTTGGTGGCCGCAGGCATGCCAGAGCAGGCACTTCCATGGTTAACGGAGAGCGGGCTCTACAAGAAGGAGGCCGAGGCTGTGCTGTGGATTGCCTGGACGTGCGATCGCTTCAGGCTTGCGGAAACCAAGGCCTGGTACGACAAATACCACAGCCTCATCACGCGCGAGGATCAGCGCATTATCGGCTATCCGGCGATGTTCGGCGCAGAGCAGGAACGCCTTCGCGACGCCGCCCGAGCTGGCGACACCTTCTCTATGACCACACTTGCCCTAGACCTCGACCGTCGCGGCCGATCGCACGAGGCGACGCAGTGGTATCGCGCCGCTGCAGAGGCAGGCCACGAAGACGCCTTCCTACCACTGGGCAATCTCCTGGTGCGGCTGGGGCATCTCGACGAAGCCGTCCACTGGTACATGCGCGAGGAGCAGCGGCCCAAACCGCCAGCCGCCCCTGGCTGGGAAGTGATCACCACGGCCCTGATCACGGCGGCAATGGTTCCGTTTCTGCAGGCCCTGGCCACGAAGGCGGCCGAGGACTCTTACAATGCTGTGCGTGTCCTGCTGAGCCGGATCGCGCGACGACATGGGGCCAAGGCTCGAAGACAAGCAGACCAGGCAGGCACAGGGACTGGGGTGCTACTCATAGTCGGAGATCCCAAAAGGAATCTGACACTCCGGATCCGCACGGACGCCACCGACGAGGCCCTTCGAGCGCTAGCCAAACTTGATCTCTCCAGCACGACACCAGATTCACAGACTGAGCGCAGTAGCCCGCTACGGCTCGAATGGAACCCCGACACTCACTCATGGCGCATCGAAGGCTGAACACGCTATGCCATCTCGCTGAGTCTGGGTCTCAAGCCCATCTCTCGACGCCTCAAAGGCCAAATCGACCTGACACGCCAGGTCTATTGAGACAACTTGCCTCGTTTTGCCGTTGCGATCCAGACTCAGAGTGTCATTCAGAAGTCGATCGACAATCGCGCCTATCACGCTGAGTGATCTCACCGTGCATAGAAGATCGTGATCGAAATGAGGCATGTCGATCGACTACGGCAGGCTGTCACCGGGTAGATCACCTCGGTCGGGTGATGACCACGAACTACAATAATTGTGGGTACAGCTACCGTTATATTCCACCCGACGGTACATTACACGGCATGCACGAACCTACCTTCATGGTGCTGACCGCGCTCGCAGCCGGGCCGGCACACGGTTATGGGATCATTCGCGAGGTCAGCACGCTCTCCGACGGAGCGGTGAACTTGCGGGCCAGCACCCTGTACGCGGCGCTGGATCGGCTGACCGGCGACGGCATGGTCGAAATCGACCGCGAGGAGGCGGTGGCGGGCCGCCTGCGGCGCTACTACCGGTTGACCAACAAAGGATCCGCCGCCCTCGCCATGGCCGCGGCGCAACGCCAGCGCAGTGCCGCCGCAGCGCTGGAGCGCCTGCGTCAGATCGGAGTGCGCTATGCGTGACCGGCTGGAGCGGCGCTATCGGTTGCTGCTATTGGCCTATCCCAAGCGCTATCGGCGATTCCGCGGCCGTGAGATGCTGACCACGCTGATGGATACGACTCCAGCCGGTCGTACGCGCCCCACCACCGGGGATGCCGTAAGCATCCTGTTTGGAGGATTGCGCTGCCGGTTATCGCGAGGCGGCTCACTGCTGGTCGCGATTGTCGCGACCGTGATGTGCGCGATGCTCGGTGGGGTCTGCGGTGCGCTGCTGGGCTGGCAGGGCGCCCCCGCGCTACCCGACGACGCTGCCGCTGCCGCGATCGCCCGGATTGCCGCACCGCACCTGCCGTCGACACCGGAGGACCGGCGCGACTTCGTTTTCGGGTACGACATTCCCGTGCCGCCCGGCGAAGAAGTGCTGGTAGCCCTGCTTGGCGGCGACGACTACACCGCCGGATATGTGCAGTTCACGACCGCCGTACCGATCGACCTGAGGGCGTCGCGTGACAGGCTCGCCACCGCCGGCTGGCAGACCGATCTCGCCGATGCTGACCTGACCGCGTACCAAGGCACGGTTTTCCTTCACGCGACACCGACCTCGGTCTGGGTCAAACGTGCCACGCCGCCTCGTGTGCCGATTCTGACCACGGCCGGATTGCTGCTGGGCGCGCTCGCCGGCTGGATGCTCAGCGCCTGGTCCGGCCGTCGCCTCGCCCGCCAGCACACCGGCTACAAGATCACGGCGGCAATAGTTTTCGGTCTTGGGACGGGCGCCATAGGGCTGCCAACCCTTTGGAACCTCGCCGGTATCGGCTACTCGCTGATCTGGATCACCGAGCCTTCGCCAGTCTGGATCGGCTTCGTTTTCATCTTCTCCCGCGGCCTGGCCATAGTCGGGGCAGTGCTGCTGACCCTCGCGCTACTGATCGTCGCCTTAGGCCGGCCCAGCGATGCCTCGCCTGGATCCCTGCGATTTCCCTCGAGCGCAACGGTATAACCGGGAGCACCAAACTTTGATTGATGGCGTCGCGGTCCCGGTGAGCGATCAGGGATTGTGACCGATTCTTGATATGTCGTGATAGGACACGGCGGCTGTCGCCCGATAACCACTTCGGTTATGTGGATTCAAATGGTTGAGGCGCAGCCGCCGCGCTGCGAGCATATGACAGGGCTGGGTGGGCAACAATTGGCCGAGCTGGTCGCCCGAGTGCGAGAGATAGTCGGCCCGGATTGGGAGAAGCCGGCCGTCGGCCGGCCACACGTGTTGCCGCTGTACGCGGCGGTAGTAGCGGTGCTGTTCGGGCTGCGACACAACGTGCCCGACGAGGTGGTCGCCGAGCTGTTCGGCTGTTCGCAGGCCACTATCACCCGCTACCAGCAGCAGCTGACCACAATCCTGCGCTGGGTGCTACGCCCAGAGACCGACCAGCAGTACGCCCGCGCGCAGCGCGAAGGAGTCCTCGTCGACGGGTTCACCGCCCCGGTCGGCGACCGTGACGGCTACGCCGACCTGTATTCCGGCAAGAAACACCTGCCCGGCCAGAACGTGCAGGTGGTCTCCGACCTGGACGGGCGGATAGCCGACGTCGGCGAGCCCGTGCCCGGCGCCCGCCACGACGCCGCAGCGTTCCATCTGTCCGGCATCGCCGCGCGGTGGCACAGTCACTTTCAGCCCGGCGGGATGGGCATGACCGGCGACAAAGGCTACCTGGGCACCGGGATCATCACCCCGGACCGCAAACCGCCCGGCGGCGAACTGTCCGACCCACAGAAGACCTACAACACCTCAGTCAACCGCATCCGCGCCGCCGTGGAACGGGCCATCGCCCACCTGAAAAACTGGAAGATCCTCAAGACCGGCTACCACAGGATCATGCGCTACTTCCCCGACATACTACGCACCGTCACCATGCTCGAGATCTACCGCGTCTGGGCACCAAGTTTTGAATGACCCTCTCAGTGAGACAACGGGATCCGCTCGTCTCATCCAACGTGACACACCGCAGCTCACCAGCTGTCAATTCCGGCCGAAAGCTGAGCTGATATTCCGCGCCAATTTTGACCCCCTTTTGATGATGTTCAGTTGTTGTTCTTGGCCGTGGCGACTCGGCCTAGATCGCGGTCCTTGAGCCGGTAGCTGTCGCCTTTGAGGGAGACAACCTCGGCGTGGTGGACCAGCCGGTCGATCATTGCCGCGGCGACCACGTCGTCGCCGAAGACTTCTCCCCAGCGTCCGAACGGTTTGTTGCTGGTCACGATCAGCGAGGCGCGTTCGTATCTGTTGGAGACCAGCTGGAAGAACAGGTTGGCCGCTTCGGCTTCGAACGGGATGTAGCCAACTTCGTCGACCACGAGCAGTGGGATGCGGCCGAGCTTGACCAGTTCGTCGTGTAGCCGTCCGGCGTGGTGGGCGTCTGCGAGCCGGGCGACCCATTGCGAGGCGGTGGCAAACGCGACCCGGTGCCCGGCTTGGCAGGCTCGGATGGCCAAACCTGTTGCCAGATGGGTCTTTCCGGTTCCGGGTGGGCCGAGGAAGACCACGTTTTCTTTGGCGATAACGAAATCCAGTGTTCCCAGATGGGCGATGACTTTCCGGTCGACCGAGCGTTGGTGGTCGAAGTCGAACTCCTCCAACGACTTACGAGCCGGGAACCGGGCGGCGCGGATGCGTCCCTCACCGCCGTGGGCCTCGCGGGCGGCGACTTCGCGTTGCAGGCAGGCGGCCAGGAACTCCTCGTGGCTCCAGGACTCGGCCTGCGCCCGTTCGGTCAGCCTCGGAATCGCTGCGGCCAGCGACGGCGCTTTCAACGCCCGGGTGAGGAAGGCAAGCTCGGCGGTTATGTTGCGGCCATTGGCTTTCGCTGCCATCACGCCACCTCCGCCAGATCATGTAGGTCCTGGGTGCCGAACATGCGGTCGTAGTCGGCCAGATCCCGGTACTGCACCGGGGCCTGGGTGAGCGGGGCGACCGGGGTCAGCGAGCGGTGGCGTTGCCGCAGCACGGCTGCGGCGGGCTTGTGGTCCGGGTCGGTGATGCTTTGATGTTTTGCCCAGCAACGCAGATGGCGGCCCACCTCGACGCCGGCGCAGGTGACGCTCACCTGTTCGAGGTCAGCGACGAGGTCGACACGGCGTCCGATCACCGACGGGTGCACAGAATAGTCGTTGGCGGCCAAGCGAATGTAGTGATCGCGCGGCAGGCGGGTGGACAACCGCCAGCCGGTCACCGGTGCCACCGGCGGCAGGTCCAGCATCGCGGCCCGGTCAGCGTCCCACCGGTCGACCGGCCGGCAGCCCAGCACCCGGTGCTGGCGCTGGTTGGCCCGACCCAGCCAGGTATGCAGCTGGACGTTGAAGTCGGTCGGCGAGACAAACGAGCGACCCGGCAGAAAGGAGGTCTCCAGATACCCGTTAGCCCGCTCTACCAACCCTTTGGCCTCCGGATCACGAGGCCGGCACTGGATCACCCGGATTCCCAAGCAGCCGCGGAAGGCGTTCATTGCCTCCGTCAGCTGCGGCCTGCCACCGCGCCACTGCCCGACGGCAGACTCGTTGTCCCACACCAACACTCGCGGCACCCGACCCCAACCGGACAACAGCAACCAATGCCCAGCAAGCAGATCCGGCGCCTGACGCGATGGGATCATCACCGCAGCGATGATCCGCGAGTAACCCGAGACCATCACCAGCACCGGCGGCCGCCCGACCTGCCCGAAGCCCAGCGGCACATCCACAGCCGGGAACCACAGATCACATTGCGCCAGCTCGCCGGGCTGGTACTGAGTCCGCGACACCGGATCCACCGGCCGGTAGACCAGTCGCAGCTGGGCGATCCGATCGAACAAGACCGTCTTGCCGCGTGTCCACCCGATACGCTCCATGATTACCGTCGACGGCAAGTCCGGGAACTCCTTGAGCAGCAACCGAATCCGCGGCTCAACAGCATCCACAACGGAACCCGACGGCTTGCGCTCGTACCGCGGCGGCGCGGTCGACGCCAAAGCCTTACGCACAGTATTCCTGGAGATCCCCAGCCGACGAGCGATCGCCTTGATCCCTAACCCCTCAGCTCGGTGCAACCGGCGAATCTCCGCCCAGTCCTCCACGCTCAACACCTCCTCATTGATCCTGAGAAGGGGGTCAAAATTCAACCGGAACAGCTAAGGGTCAGTTTTCACCCGGAACCGACACCAGCTTGATCGTCTGTCAAAGTGGTTGAGACGAGACAGGCGCGGCGGCGGCGGCGCGGCGGTGGTACATCGTGACTGTCGGTTCCCGATCGATCTGCGCTATGACCCGTTTGATCTGCTCCGAACTCTGGCCAAGTCCCATTCGTTCTGCTCCACCACAGGTGGAACGGCGGCGTCACCGGTTCAGGCAGTCGAAATTGGAGCGGTTCATTTGGGACAAACATCAGCCTCAAAGTCCCAATCAGCTTGCGTCGCCGCTGGTCACGTAACCGGGCCGGAGCAGGTCATCTGGAAACTGACAGTGACTGTCCTGTGCCAAAGGATCTTCCGATTTGTCATTCGATCTTGCTCGACATGCGAGTTTGCCATCACATCTTGCTCGCCCATTGATCGTTGGCGCTGGAGTCCGATGCTATCGACCAGGCCACGATGCTCCTCGGTTCCCGAGGCCAACCACCAAAGTGAGCAAGATCTATTGGCAAGAACCGGCTGCGGGAACTCGGCTTCGGCACCACAGGCCAGGCATCCTTCGCCACTTATCTTTCCTCACCGCTGTTAAATAGCATGACCATGAGGAAGATCTTTTGGCACAGGACAGTGACCGTTCCACGAGGATTCTACTGTGCCCACTGCGCTGCATAAGCCGTCTGGGCTCCGTCTGAGTGACGTATCGGCCGACCGGTGTCGAGATTGTCGAGACCTCGCTGGAGGAGTTAACGGTTGCTGGGCCGGTGTCTCTCGTCGAGAGTGCTTAGAGTGATGATGCTGCCCGGCCGTGCGGTCCGCTGGCAACGCAGTCGTCCACGGCCTTCCATCGGAGGGTACAGAGCCGGTTGCGCTGTAGGCAGCCGAACTCGGGGGCCGGGCGGTCATCCGCGACGAGTTTTCTCGCTTGCGGCCGGGCGTGGCCCATTGGTTCCATGGTGTCGTGGAGCCTTTGACGGCGGTCGTCCTACTGGCCGGGCGATACGGGGTACAGCAACTGGTCGGGGCGTTGACCGGCCGAGCGGATCTTGGTGGTCTCGCCGCCGAGATGTTCGGTGCACTGTCGGCCAGCGAGGACCGGTTGAGCAACCGGCTCTCCGTGATCGAGCAGCGGTTGGGCGGGATCGAGGAACGGCTTGATCAGATTCTGGACCAGCGGTTCACATCGGCGATCGGCGCGGGCCTTAGATGCCTGGTCGACGCTGGTGGCAACAGCGACGCCAGCAGACGCCAGGACGATCTGCTGCAGGCGCGCGATCAATTTCGCCGGGCAAGCGGCGCGGCAACGTCGTCGCTGCAGCGCGCCACGGCCGAGAGATACCTGATGTTGTGCGGCCTCGCGCTTGATCGGCCCGACGTGGCGAGGACTGCCTGGGCACAGCTCAACGGCGCTGCCACGGCTGCGGCACTTGAGCTTCGTGACGCCCCCCTCAATGCGCCCCAGGTCTCCATTCAGCCCGTCGACCAGATGAGCGAGCGTCAGCTCAGAAAACAACCGCCGGACTTCCACGACAGACTCGCTCGGCGAAAGGCAATCCTCGACGGAGTCCCGCAAGCTGCCACGATCGTGGAGAACCTCCTCGCGGAGTCCGGTGTCGTGGGCCGTGCGCTCGGTGAAGTCCCGTCACGCCCTATCCGTCGGAACCCCAAGTTCACCAACGGCTCGACCCAACGTGAACTCAGCGACCTGCGGTGGGTAGTCGATCACAACGGAACGGACCGAGTACGCATCGGCGCAATCATCGTCACCTGGGAGGTACTCGACATCCGCCCGGTTAGACGAGCTGTTGGTGGCACCGCGTTCTACCCAGAGCGGCTATGGGACGGGGGCAGGATCCCCACGGCCCACGAGAAACCGTCACACGTCGTCGATGTCCGAGTGCGCGCGAACGTCGAAATCAGTCCTCCGCTGTCACGCGCGATCACAGTGAGCGTCGGAACATCGGTGCTTGCTCGCGACACTCCGTCGAGTCGCCCGAACGCCTGGTCGTTCCCAGCGGGACAAGGCACCGGGGCAATATCCGCAACTGTGACGCTTCCAGCGGACAAGGATGGCACGCTCACCGAGAACGTCGAGATACGTGCCGGCGCTTTCGTTGTCATCCGGCCCACCGGCGGGACAACGCCGGTCCGTGCCCTCGATACGTCCACAGCGGCCGGCACCACGAAGTCCCCTGCAGAGTTCCGCCGCCGCCTGGATGAGCTCCGCGCGCTCACGGAACGACTCCAGCGTGGCGGCGACGGCCGATGACCCGTCTTCGCGGGCCGAGGAGGTCAGGAGATCGTGCGGCTCGTATCGCCGCGGCCTCGCCCGCTACCAACAACCGACATTAGGAATCCGACACAACGGTGAGAACAATCCGCCGACAAAACGCTGAGAAGTCCCGCCGTGACCCAAGGTCGACGAGTTCGGCTCCGACAATTCTGATGCGAACCTACATGTAGATTAGGTTCTCATTAGATCTGTCGATTTCCCAAGATCGCGTCGGTGCCAATGTCGGTTCCGACATTTTGCTGAGAAACGTTCGGCGCGGTGGTAACGAAGTCGTGGTCGTCCTATTACTGCTCAGCCAGGACTGGTTAGGCTAGAGCGGGTCCGTCGCAGGTCTCGCTGCCTTGTCGATGCAGTGGTCAGGCCATTAGCGACGTTGGGGCTCGGGTTTCTCCACCGTGAACCATCGCGACCCACCAGATCCGTCATAGCCATAGTGGCGGTCTTTGTACTGCTTAAGCGCCGCTTGCCACTGGCTGAGGATAAGCACAGCGTCGCTGTTCTGCGGGAGGGTCTCCTCGTCCAGCATGTCGACGAAGGCATAGCTGGGATCCTTCTCGATCACTTTGCTGAGTTCAGCGAGGAGGCGGTTAAGCATCTTAATCTTGAGGGCATTGACTACGCCATCCTGCTTCTTCTTGGACAGCTCGGTCATTTCACGGTGGGCGGCCTCCAACATTGGAACGAGTCGGTCATACGTCGCTGCCTGCTGGTCGGTTGGCGACGGTGACGAACTGTCGTTTGGCCTTGCGGCGCGGGGCATATTGCTCTCCTACTTCGGAAGCCTGCGGGTGAACTCGACATATTTCTTGCGCAAAGCCTCGATGGGGCGCCGTCCCGATTCCAGCAGCGCGACCATGAGGTCGAGGTCAGAGTCATCTAGACACAGAACCGCGCGGCGCTTGGAGGAGTGCAAATCCACGATGTTGCGCTGGATTGGCGCCTTCGGCGGTTTACGCCCAAGAAGCACGCCGAAGCGGCCCATGTCCTCGTCATCAAGATAGCGGTGGAGTTGATTGACGTGCTCCGTGTCGAGCGCCGCGACGTTCTTGAGCTCGAAGACGAGCTGACGGGCGCCGTAAAGGTCGCGAAGATCCGTCAAGAACGTTGTCTTGCCATCGTTATGAAAGATGACGTCCCGGATGTGGGCACCACTGATCGTTCGTTCCTGCTGACCAGCGAGGTCGAGCTCGGGGTAAAGAGCAGACGACAGGACCTCGAAGGCAAGTTCCTCGAACTTCTTGTCCGCGCCACCATCGCGGCCGGTCGGCAGCGCCTTGATCTCTGCGACCTTCTTCTTGACGGTCGTGAGTCTGAGCGGCGTGAAGAGCGGATCTGGGGCGCAAGCGTCGGCGTCGGCTTCCCGCTCGGCGACGTAGTTGCGGACGGCGTCGAAATGTGCCCGGTTGTAGGCGAGCACCTCTTGCTTGACAACGGCTCTCGCCGTACGGCCTGGCGGCAGCACGAGCGGCGCGTACGCGGTGCGGTAGTAGTCGCCGTAGTTGATCCAAGGCAATCTGCGGAGCAAGTTCAGCGGTGCAAGCAGCACGGGCGAACCATCGGAAGGGTTGTACGGAAGGCGCGCATCGAACTGTCGCCAGCTGATCGTTGCCGGGTCCCAGCCCAGGAGGCTGCGGCGGGTCGTCGGGATGCCCCACTGCTCGCAGCGGCGCTCGGTGAACTCGGCGAGCCAGCGTTTGATCACCGAGGCGGTGAGGTCGCTAATGCGGTCCTCGGCGATGCCAGGCACGAGCAGCGCAAGGATCTCCAGGTGGTCCAAGCCAGCCGATTGCAGCTGCGGAACCTGCTGGAACGTACGGACGATGCTGTCGATGGTGCCGGAACCGAGCGCTGAGCCACGCTTAGTTCCAGCCGCGTAGCCCAGCCCGAGCTCTACCGGCTCGCTGACTTCCGAAAGGAGCAAGCTCGCTCGCGTTGACCGCCCTTCGACGATGTGCTTGCGAACCTCGTTGACGAAGCCGAGTAGATCAGCGTGAAGCTGTCGGTACTCCTGATCATCAGATTTCCAGAGCAGAAAGGGGTCGAGGTAAAGCGGCAGGTCCTCGCGCAGGTGAGGGACTACGAAGTCAACTTCATCTTGCCGGATCACCAGCCCGAAGACATCGCTGAGGCGCGGGTTGACGATGCCGGCAGCAGGATCGACTCTGTCGTCGTCCACAGCCACGTAAGCCAGCCTCTCGTCGCAATCCTGAGAGAGCACTTTACGCACGCGCGGGATGACGATCCGGACCGGCGCTCCACGGAGAACCAAGATCGCAGAAGACGACGCGATCTTGAGACTCGTTGCTCCTCTACTAGGCCTGTTGTTCCGTAGCGAGCCGGCTCTGCTGCTTCTGTAAAGTCGACGCACCGGTGCCCTTAGCCACTCCGGAACCAGCGACGACGGCGCTCCGACTCTCCCGGCCTTTGGCTGGGGGTCGTTGGGGTGTCAGCTGGCTGCGTTGCAGCAGGCGTCACCAGTCTTGCTCCGAACAGCAATCGACGGATGGTGATTGCATCCTCCTCGCGCCACGCATCGAAGAGATCCAGGGTAGTGACGATCGGCTCTGTCTGAGCGGCAAGGAACTCAGGGCGGCTGTATGGCTTCCTGCTTCGCTCACCGGGGACGCTGCGATGTTCGTGGTTCAGGACGAGCGCCCCGCCTTCGACAGGCGCGCTGCCCGGCAGGCTTGGCCACTCGCGAAGGTGACGCACAAGATCCTGATAGGCACGTTCCGGAGCGCTGCCACTGGCGGACTTCACCTCGACGAGCCGGGAACGGCCGTCGTATGTGCAGAGCAGGTCGGCGTTCTTGGTATCGCCGAGCATGTCGTCAAGATCAACGACCGTGATGCCAGCCGACTCCAGTACCGCCTGGACGGCGCCAACGAGCTGCTTGC
>Ga0075421_100002944_pt1 | contig 20375 bp, 14 predicted proteins | sample SoiMetdeltSBSDD5_FD_75292 | JGI IMG/M metagenome (GOLD analysis project Ga0075421, IMG submission 75292) | Bulk soil microbial communities from a Populus tree surrounding site in Tennessee, USA - Soil MetaG P. deltoides SBSDD5 | ecosystem: Environmental > Terrestrial > Soil > Tree plantation... | reverse complement strand
ATGGAGTCTCTCAATTGGGGCACAATGATGCTTTCCATGACTGCGGCCGGCGCGGCTTCCGAATACTTCCCGCTACGTACGATCGCCAGCGTAGCGGGCGTGCTCAGCGGCTCCACCTCGATATTCTGGGCACTGGCCAACTGGCGCGGGAAGATCCCGGAGCCCGCCGAAGCGGCGCACCACTCGGAAGAGGACAAGGAGGAACGCTACCATGGCGAAGCAACTACTGGATGAGCCCTTCGCGATCGCCGGCAAGCGCGCCCTGGTAACCGGCTCGGCACACCGAATCGGCCGTTGCATTGCGCTTCGCCTCGCCCGGGAAGGCGCGCAGCTTGCTATCCATTACTCGACTTCTAGCGCGGAAGCGGAGGCCACTGCCGCCGAATGCACGAAACTCTCCGGGCTGCCCTCCCTCCTCTTGCAGTCCAGGCTCGACCGTGTCGCCGATATCGCGGAAATGTTCTCCTCCATCGAATCCAGCTGGAACGGTCTCGATGTTTTGGTTAATAACGCAGCCCGCTTCACGCGGCGCAATGTATTTGAAGTCACCGAGTCCGATTGGGACGAAGTACATGCGGTGAATTTGAAGGCTGCATTCTTCTGTGCCCAACACGCCGCACGGCTCATGCGCAAGATCGCCGTTCCCGGCCGCATCGTTAACATGAGTTCGCTCGGCGGTCTCCAGGCCTGGGCGGAACACGTCCACTACAACGCCTCCAAAGCGGGCGTGATTCATATGACGCGCGCGCTTGCCAAGGCGCTCGCTCCAGACATCACCGTGAACTCCGTCGCCCCCGGCTTCATTCCTTTCGATGAACGCGACTATTCGCAAACCAACGAAGGCCCCGTCGCGCTGACGCCAGTCAAGCGCCCTGGCCGTCCCGAAGAGATCGCCGACGCCGTGCTTTTCTTTATTCGTTCGGCGAATTACGTAACGGGACAAACTCTCGCCGTCGATGGGGGCTTGAGTATTCGTTAGAAGTCGATCGAAGCGAAGATTTCGCTCGGTTGCTTTCCGAAGGCCCTGCAGATTGCCAGCATGCTCTCGATGCTCGGCAAATGCGCTCCGCGTTCAATCGAGCTGATCTGCGATACGCTCAATTTCGTGATCGACGCAAGATCCTTCAACGACCAGTCGCGCTCGGTCCGCAGCAGCTTGATGCGGTGCCCCAATCGTTCGCGCAGCCGGTCGAGTTGGGTTCGCCCCAGGCCGAAGGTCTCCATGGCGTTGCTCAGGACCGCGCGAAGCTCCGCGAGCGAAAATGGCTTTGACAGGTAGTCGAACACCTTGCGTTTGAAGGTTGCCCGCATGTCTTCGAGCGATGGAAACCCCGTGATCACAATCACACACAGGTTGGGCCAACGCGCCAGCAGTTGGTCGATTACCTCAGCCCCCTGAAACTCGCCCATCTTCATATCGAGCAAAACAATATCGGGGATCCGCGTTTCCGCCGCTTCGAACAGCTCCTTCGGCAGTGCGAACGTCCGCACGTTGTACAGACCTTCATCGCGCAGCAGATCTTCGACGTAGGTGCGGAAATCGGGATCGTCATCCAATACCGATACGTCCACTAACGTTGCGTCAAGGACGTCTTCGGCAGCTCTAACTTCCGGTTTCCCTGGATTCATGTCAGTGATGACTGTATAAGATTAACAGGACCCATCGACTTCTCCGGCGCCACGGGAAGTTTGACCTCAATCCGGGCGCCTCCCTCGGCGCGATTCTCAGCACGGATGGTCCCATGATGCTGCTGAACGATTCCCTCCGCAACCGTCAAACCCAATCCGGTGCCGCGGGCGTCCAGACGAGTTGTGACAAACGCGTTGAAAATATTGGGGAGCACATCCTCGGGAATGCCAGAGCCATTGTCCTCCACCGCAATCACCTGCACCTCGCGGCCGTCCTCGTGGCGCAGGTTCGCATGCACGCGCACGCATCCCGCCGCCCCGACCGCATGGAGCGCATTGCGCAGCAGGTTCACGAAGACCTGGATGAGACGGTCCTGATTGCCATACACCATGGCCGATCGCCCTACATCGTTTTGAAAGCGAATTTCGCCCGCTCTTTCGTCGATACCCACCAAACCCCAGGACTCTTCAATCAGGTTCCGCAGAAGAATAGGCGAGAAGTCGTCTTTCCGCACTCTTGCGAAATCAAGGAGGCTCTCACTGATCTTTCGCAGCCGCCGTGCGACACGCAGCATGCGCGCCAGCCGGTCGATCGTGGTTGGATCGCGCGTTGTCTCCATCAGCTTTTCGATGGAACCATGCAGCACGGCCAGCGGCGTATTCATCTCGTGGGCAACGCTCGCGCTGAGCATGCCCAGGCTCGCCAGGCGGTCCTGCTCCACCATGCTGCGCCGGGCGGCTTCCAGCATGTGGTTCTTTCGAGTCAGATCCTCGTTTGCCGTTTCTACCTGCAACATGGCCAACTGAAGTTCGGCCTCGTGCCTTCGCAACTCGTCTTCATGGCGGCGCAACTCCGCAACGCTGGCGTTGCGCGAACGCATGATCTGCCCGATCTCGTCGCCGAAGATTTCCGATTCATCGACCATCTCATTCTCGCGAACGCCTTCCTGCACCGCCTCGTCCGCTCGCATGATCGCGTGAATCGGACCATACACATAGCGCGGCATCACCAGGAGCTCCAGCAGGAGCACGGCCAGCACGTAGACGATCCCCAGCACCGCGAACAAGGTCCAGCGCGCGCGGCTCAACACCTCTTCGTAGAACGCGTATGGCAGACGGATGCGGCGGTACTCGCCCGTTTCAGGCCAGTACCGGAAAGCGTAGGACCGGTCGGCTGGGTCGATTCGCACCACGCCGTGATTCGTCCGCAGATACCCGCGCAGTGCCGGAGGCACGTTTAACTGGTCGGGATCGCCTTGCCGGTAGTCGTAGATGGCGAGCTCCGGGTGCGAGCTCCCTTGCGAGAAAAGCCGCGTGATGAGGTTGATCTCCCGCGCCCGCGCCTGAAGGATGCGCTGTTCGAGCAAGGGCATGAGCGAGAAGTACACGGCGCAGGTCAGCACGATGAAGAATATGTTATGCAACACCATCAGCTTCGGCCGCACCTTCAGGTCGCCGAAGAGCCTGCCCAGCTTGCGTGCGCGCGCTCTCACTCTTTATCGAGGATAATGCACCTAGTAACGATGAGATGGGTGAGTGTTGTGCTGTGTGTTGGCGCGTGTGCCGTTTCCTGCGGAAGGCTCGCGCCACCGCTGCCAACGGTGAACCTCGATGCCTTTGGTCCCGCTCCACGCCAGGCCATCGCCGAGGCTCTTGCGCAGGCACAGGCCCATACCGACAATGCCGCCGCCGTGGGGCGCCTTGGGATGCTGCTCCACGCGCACGATCAATTCGCGGTAGCGGCGAGCGCCTACGCCCGCGCCGAAGCGCTCGATCCGCGCCGGGTGGCATGGCCGTATTACCGGGCCGACGTCGCCGGGAAACTGGGGAAGCACGAGGAGGCGCTGGCGGCCGTCAATCGCGCGCTTGCCATCGACCCGAGCGACCGGCCATCCCTGGTTCGCCAGGCGGACCTTCTCTGGCAGACTGGCCGCCTGGAGGCAAGTGAGGCGGCCTACCGGAAACTCCTTGGCGATCAGCCGCGCGACGCGATCCTGCTTCACGGGCTTGGCCGTGTCCTCTCCGCGCGCGGCAAGGCGGCCGATGCACTCAGCACGTTGGAATCGGCCTGCGCGGCCGCACCCGAGTTTGGCGCCGCACACTTTACGCTGGCCAACGAACTGCGCAAAGCCGGAAGGCTCGATCAGGCGGCCCATCACATGCGAATGGCTCAATTCCACGAGCGGAGCGCACCGCAGGTGAATGATCCGCTGATGGCTGAAATTGGCGAGTTGAGCCAGAGCGCCGCGCGTTACCTGCGTGCGGGTGCACGGCTCGACCGGGAAGGGAAGATCGAGGAAGCGATCGAAGCGCATCGGCGCGCCCTCGCCATCGACCCCGACTCCGCGCAGGCGCATTCGAACCTGATTAGCCTCTATGCCCGCGCCGGAAAGCCGAGTCTCGCCGAGGGGGCTTATCGAGCCGCACTTGCAACCGGAAGCGGCCTTGCCGATGCCCACTACAACTACGGGATCTTATGTTTCCAGTCGGGACGCCGCTCCGAAGCCGTTGCCGCTTTTGAAAAGGCCCTCACCTCCAATCCGCAGCATTCCGGCGCGCATACCAACTTGGGCTTTCTGTTTATGGAACGCGGCGATGGAACGGCCGCCATGCGCCACTTCGAGCAGGCTCTCGCGGTCGATCGGACCAACCGGCTGGCTCATTTTCATCTCGGCCGCATCCTCGCTAATCAGCGCCAATACGCCAAGGCCATCGCACACTTCGAACAGACTCTCACCCCTGAAGATGAAGCTACTCCTGGCTATCTTTACGCCCTCGGCATTGCGCAGGGCCGCGCAGGAGACCCTGCCGCGGCAGCGGTCTCGCTCAAACGCGCACGCGCCCTGGCTGGGCGCTTGGGGCAGGCTCCGCTCTCCGCGATGATCGAACGCGACCTGCGACAACTTGGCGCGCAGGGTGCGCGATGAGGCGCGCGGCCGCGCTTGTGGCCGTCCTCCTGAGTGGTTGCGCCGAACGTGCCAGCAAGACGCCAGCGAACGGCTGGTTCACGGAAATCGCCTTGCAAGCCGGCATCGAGTTTCGCCACGATCCCGGTCTAAAGGGTGAGTTCCACATGCCTGAAATCATGGGCGCCGGATGCGCCCTCGCCGATACTGACATCGATGGCGATCTTGACGTCGTCCTTGTCCAAAGCAGCGGCGGTCCGCACGAGTTGTTCCGCAATGATCTCATCCCATCGGGCAGGCTCCACTTCACCAAACTGGATGGCGCGCTTGGCGGCGCAAAGGGCTACGGCATGGGCGTCGCGACCGGCGACTTCGATGGCGATGGGCTCACGGACCTCTTTATCAGCCAGTTTGGCAACGATTTGCTGCTGCGTAATGCCGGCGCCAATCGATTCAGCGACGCAACCACGCGCGCCGGCGTCGGCGATGCCCGATGGTCCACCAGTTCCGTCTTCCTCGACTACGATCGAGATGGCCGCCTCGACCTGTTTGTCCTCCACTACGTCGACTTCACCTATCGCAATCACATCCGCTGCTCCACTCCCGCCGGCTTGCCGGACTATTGCACGCCGCGGGCCTACCATCCCGTCGCCGCTGCTCTCTACCGCAATGAAGGAGACGGCCGTTTCCGCGATGTTTCGGCTTCCGCCGGTATCACGTCCGCGAGGGGTCCTGGCCTGGGTGTCGCTGTAATTGACGCAAACGACGACTCGTGGCCCGACCTCTTCGTCGCCAACGACTCCATGGCGAATCTGCTGTGGATCAACAACAAAAACGGCACATTTCGTGAGGAGGGCCTGCTCTCGGGCGCCGCTCTCAGCGAAGACGGTATCGCCAAGGCCGGCATGGGCGTTGCGGCAGCCGACTACGACGCCGATGGCGATGAGGATCTTTTGGTCCTCAATCTCAAACACGAAGGCGCGAGCGTTTTTCGCCGCGACCGGCCGGGGCAGTTCACCGACGCCTCGCTCTCCGCGGGTGTCCGTTCCGCAACATACCCATTCACGGGTTTTGGCGTCGGCTGGTTCGACTTCGACCACGACGGTCGGATCGACTTGTTCGTGGCCAATGGTAGTGTTACTCGTGACGGGCCCAACCTCGACAGTTTTCGGCAGCGGAATCAAATTCTGCAGGGCAGGGAAGGGAACGCGTTCGCCGATGTCACTGCCGGTGCCGGCGCGGCGATGCAACTGGAAGAGGTCAGCCGCGGCGCGGCGTTCGGCGACATCGACAACGATGGCGACATCGACATTCTCGTGTCGAACAACAATGGTCCGGCGCGCTTGCTGCGAAACGACCAGGGACCCGCCGGCCACTGGCTTCTGCTCGACATCCAACCTTCCGATGGCGCCGTTGTCCGGCTAGATAGACAAGGTGCGCCGCCGCTTGTTCGCAGGTCCCGTCGTGATGGGAGCTACCTCTCCTCAAGCGATCCACGGGTTCATTTTGGCCTTGGCGCCGCCACGCGCTACGAGGGCATCATCGTCACATGGCCTGATGGCCACCAGCAACGGCTCCCGGGCGGCGAGACGAATCGGGTGCTACAAATCAAAAAGGGCAGGCCGTAGCCTGCCCCTTCGATGGTTTGATCGATCGCCGTTAGAACTGAATACGCAGCCCAAGCCGGAACGACCGTTCGTCGCCCTGCTCGCGGCCGGTGTTGGTAATGCCTGTCACCTCAAACACGCCCTGACGGAATGTCCCGTCGGGATTGAGCGTGAGGTTGGCGATGTTGTTCGACGGATTGGCGAAATGCGGCGTGTTCGTCGCGTTGAACGCTTCACCCTTGAACTGCAGTCTCACCCGCTCGGTGATATTAAAGGTGCGGAAGAGGCCGAGGTCCAGGTTCACCAATCCAGGGCCAATCAACGTGTTCAAGCCGGATGTGCCGAAGCGTGGCTCGGTCACACGGGCAAACGCCGTGTAATCGTAGAAGGCTTGGCCGCGGCCGGTTCCACCGAGCTTTTTCACTTCCGATTTCACCTGGTCGGCCTGCTGGGAGCTGCCCGGCAGATTCAAAGAGGCGCCGTCGGAGGCCACCGTGAACGGCGATCCGCTCGTCAACCGCGTCATCGCGTTGACCTGCCATCCGCCCAGAATCGCCGCCGCCGCGCCCGACGTTGCCAACCGCTTCCCGCGGCCCATCGGCAACTCGTATATCACGTTGTTGGTAAAGTTGAACCGCCGGCTGAATCCCATCTCGGCGCTGTTCAAGAACATCGCATCCAGCTTCTGAATCGAAGGTCCTCCGTCGGAGTTGTCGTTGCAGCACACACCTACGGCCTTCGACCATGTGAACGCGTTGTTGATCTGCAGGCCATTGGCAAAGCGCCGCTCCAACGTCGCCTGCATCGAGTTGTACTTCGTGTGGCCCACTGGAGTGATCAGCTGCGTTGTTACCGTGCGTCCGAAGGGCGCGAAGAACGGCCGGCCGTTGTTGCCGCCGCCCGCGCTATTCGGTCCAATGACCTGCCCGGCGTTCAAGTCGAGGTTGCCAAGCTGGTTGATTTGCCTCGAGCCGACGTAGCCGATCTGGCCGATGAAGCCCTTGCCCAACTCGCGCTGGATCGTGAAGTTCCAGCTCATGATGTAGCTGCGTTTGTACTCGTCTCCGCTCGAAACCACCGCGTAGTTGTTTGGAATGTTGATCACGCCGTTGCCGAGGTCGGGGTTAGGGATGACCGGAATGCCCTGCTCGATCCGGCTGGCCGGCTGGAATGAATTCGGCGCCTGGCCGTTCAATACGACCAGCACCGGATAGTTCGTGCGCAGCGACCGCGCGATGTTCCAGGGATCCCAGTTGATGCCCATGCCCGTGCGAATGACGGTCTTGTCGTTGGCGCGCCAGGCGACGCCCAGGCTCGGCGAGAAGCTCTTCTTGGAAACCTTGGTGCCGCAATCGGATGGTACGCTGCCCACACCGCAGACCAGCATCTTGTTGTTGATGAAGTCGTACCGCTCCATGCCGCGGTCGGCGCGCGTCGGCATCGGGAAGTACTCCCAGCGCAGACCGAGCGAAACCGTCACACTGCGAGACACAGTCCACTTGTCCGACAGGTAGGTGTTGAACATCGTCGAACGCGTCTTGTATTCGTCGTCCACCTGCAAGAGCCGCCCATAGTTGGTCGGTAGTCCGAAGAGGAACGTACCGAACGAGTTGTACTCGTTGGAGGCATCGCCGCCGTTGCGCAGCGTCGGTCCGCCGCCGAAGTCGAATCCGCCTTGCGCGCCGTGATTCGCGCCGCTGAACTCTGGCTGATTGTGGTTCAGGTGGAGCCGGAACAGATCCGCGCCGAACCGCAGCGTATGTTTCCCGGTGATCTTCGTGGCGTTCGCGACGTACTGGAATTGCGGATCGTGCCGGTAGTACGGCATGAACGCATCCGGCACGCCCAGCGTCGCAAAGTTGGAAATCGTGAAGCGCGGCCATCCGCCCTCGAAAGTGCGCGTTCCGTTCGTGCCCGGAATGCCGAGGATGTCGCGTCCTATGTTCTTCTCCAACTGCGGCTGCTGGACGTTGGTATCCATCAGCGTGTAGCCGAAGTGAGCGTCCACAATGAACGTCGGGCTGATCAGGAAATTGTGCGCCACGGTGAATGTGGCTGTCTTGCCGAAGCCGCTGCCCACGTTGCCGCCTGCGCCGGAGATCGGCGCGCCGATCAACTCGCCAAGAGAGCCCTGGTTGTCCATCGTGTAGTCGAGAATCGAAAATCGAACCCAGCTCTTCCACTTTTCGGTGATGTCGAAGTTGACTTTCGTATCCAGCGTCTTGCGGTCGTACAGGTAGCCGCCCGTGGCCAGATAGTTGTTGGCGAGTACATCGCCAGCCTGGTTCGGTGTGGGGATGAGCGGGAGGATCTTGGAGATGATTGGGCTGATGCGGTTGGTCGGAACGATGTTCCCCGCCAGCGGTGTCCGGTTGCGCCCCTCGGCATCGCCGGTCAGCGGGTCGTAGACGATGCGCGTCGTGGCCGAAAGATTCCCACCCTTCATCGCCGCGGTCGGCAGCGTGGCGAACCGCTGCGCGTATTCGCGGTCCGTAGTGCCTTCGTAGCTGGCGAAGAAGAAGATCCGGTCCTTCTTAATCGGCCCCCCGATCGTTCCCCCGTATTGGTTGTAAACCAGCTTCGGATTGCGCGCGCCTGGCGGATTGAAGAACGGCTTCGCCTTCATGCCGTTGTTGGAGTTGTACCAGAACCCCGAACCATGAAGCTCGTTTGTGCCGCTCTTGATCTGCACGTTCACCGACGCGCCGCCGGCCAAGCCCTGCTCGGCCGAGAACGAGCCGGTTACAACGTTCACTGTTTCGATCGACTCTAGCGCCGGCACATACGCCGAAATGTGCGGAAGCCAGATGTTCGTGTTTGAAGCTCCGTCGATGCGCACGTTCACGCTCGACCGCGTCGCTCCGTTCGCTCCGAACGTCATCGCGCGCGACGGATTCGACGGCACGGAGTGCGCCGACGTCGGCGGCGTGATGCCTGGGATGTTCACCAGCATGTATTGATAATTCCGCGCGCCCGGCACGGGAATGTCCACCAACGTCTTGGTTGTAATTTCGCCTCGGACTTCCGTTCGGTCGGTCTGCAACGAAGCAGCCTGGGCCGAAATGCTGATGGATTCCGACACAGCGCCCACCTGCAAACTCACGTCCGAGCGCACCGTCGAGTTGATTGCAATGTTCAGATCCTTCTCGATGTGCGTCTGAAAACCTTCCTGCGTAACGCGAAGCGTGTACAAGCCGCTCTGGAGAGTCGGAATGCTGAAAGCGCCTTCCGCGTCAGCCAGCACCTCTCGTACCTGGTTTGTCTGCTGGTTGGTAAGAACGACCTTCGCGCCCGCGACCGCGGCGCCGCTAGGGTCTTTCACGTTTCCGACCAATGATCCGTACAGAATTTGGCCGTATGTGGCCATGCTGCCCATTACAAGGCAACACACGGCCACAAATAGATATAGCTGTAGTGTTCTAGTTTTCATGTACCCCACTCTCACCCATGTATCGGGGACAAGGAGTCCCCGTTTCAACAACCGCAAAACACTATATGCGAGCCAATCCGCGAGTGCAAGCGCTCCCTATGTCACGCCCCCTATGTCACGTTTGTTAAATCGATCCTGATGACAAACCACTCGTCACCCCCGAGGATAGTTGGGCGAATAGAGCGACGAATCCGGCCTCATTGCCAATTGGCCACCCCTCAGAAACGGCTCCCCCCGAACCTGTAAGTGTTGCAACAGCCGTCCCCGCCATGTCCGCAACTGCTCCGCGCTCCCCGCTTCCCCAGCCAAGTTCCTTAATTCCATCGGATCGGCTGTTAGGTCGAACAACATCTCTTCGCCGTCGCGCGCATGGTAAATGTACTTTTCCCGCCCATCGGTCAACGCGCTCCAGTGGTTCTCCCTCGCGTAGCAGACGTCATGCTCCAGGTCGATCCACTTGCGCCAGCCGGCACCGTCCTTCGCCACGCAGCCGATGAGGGACTGCCCATCGATAGGCACCGGAAGACTTGCTCCCCCGGCGGCCAGGATAGTCGCCGTGATGTCGCGAAGCTCCACCGGCTCGGTACGCACCTGCCCGCGCTTGCCTCCCACCATCCCTCTTGGCCAGCGCATCAACATCGGCACGCGGGCAGACGGCTCGTACGCGTACGACTTCCGCCACAGGTTGTGATCTCCGGTCATGTCGCCGTGGTCGCTCGTGTACAGGATGAGCGTCTCCTCCAGCAAGCCGCGCTTTTCCAATGCATCGAGAATCCGGCCAATCTGCTCATCCACAAAACTCACTGAGCCGTGATAGGCCTGCCGCGCTGTACGTGTCTCGTCAGCGCTCACCCGTCCATGCCAAATGTCATCGCGGGCGGAGTTGCGCTCCGCGTAACGCTCGGCCCAGGGCGCGACCCGCGCCTCTGGGACGCCCTCACGGAACCGGTCCATCCAACGCTGCGGCGGATCGTACGGACTATGCGGGCGAGTGAAGGATACTTTCAGAAAGAACGGTTGGGCTCGCTGGTAGCTTTCGAGGAAGTGTACGGCTACATCTGCCGTCCAGCGCGTCGGATGCAGCCGCTCCGGCAGAACGTATGCCTTGCCCTTATAGTCATTCCAGCCCACCCCCGTCGCGTCCGGATTCAGGTTGGGCGCCTCGGTGTGGAACCACGCCCGGTAATCACTGCGGAAATCTATGCTCTCGGCGCGGCCCGACTCATCGAGCAGCGCAAGATCATAGCCGTGATAATTTCGCTGCGGCGTATAGTGCAGCTTGCCCACCGCCGCTGTGAAGTACCCGGCCTCCTTCATCAATCTCGGCAGTTCGACGGGATATTTTTGCGCCACCCGCCCATAGCCGAGCATGCCGTGATTCCATGGCGACATTCCCGTGAGCAAACACGCTCGCGCCGGAGTGCATGTAGGCGTCGAGGAGTAAGCGCAGCGGAACCGGGCGCCTCCGGCGCCGATGCGATCCAAATTCGGAGTGATGGCGGCGGAACTGCCGTCGGTGCGCAAACAATCGCCGCGGTGCTGATCCGCCATCAAAAAGAGGATGTTCGGCTTCGACCGCGGCTGCTGTGCTGCCGCTGAACCGAGTCCCGTCGCACCCATCGCCTGGATCAGTTGCCGCCGTGAGAGAGACATCGCTCCATTTTGTACCAGGCTAGAGCTACGGTGGCGAGGGAAACCACGGCCGCTCCGGAAACTTGTCGATCGGATGCACAACTAGGATGTTGCATTGTGGGCTGTCCGGATCGGGGCACTCGCGGCAGCAGAGGTTGGCGTGCGGTTCCTCGCGGTCGGAGACTTCGGGACGGTATTCCTCCCTGTAGACGATCGATGCCGGAAGAGAAAAATCCCGCCGGAGCGCAGCCTCGTTGATGTGGCATTCCGCCCGGATGATCGGACCGTAACGCGGCGGATCGAACAAGTGAACATCGATTCGGGCCTTGCGAATCGCGCGTTCGACCGGTTGCAGGTGAATGCACGACGCGGTCACGTTCAGATCGGCATCATAGGCGACCTGAACGGTGGTTCTTTCCCAGCGATTCACCATCAGCCCGTATTTGGGATTCCTGGGCTTGGCGGGAATTTTGCGCAGGAAGAACCAGGTGATTGCCGCCGCGATGGCGGCGATGAGGAGTCCTTCCACGACGCCCAGCATACGCAATTATAGCCGCGAGATTCCTGGGATCACTCACACCGGAATGCGACCGTTGGATCGACCGTAGCCGCGCGGCGCGCGGGGACATAGGTGGCAACGAAAGCTACCGCTGCGAATAGTAGCGCAGTCAAAATGAAGGTCGATTTGTCCGTCGGAGTCACTCCGTAGAGTAATCCTGAGATCACCTTCGTCAGGACGAGCGATCCGGCGATTCCGATCGCGACTCCGGTCGCGGTAAGCAGCATGCCGTGGCGCAGTACCAACGCGAGAATCTGTGCGACGGTGGCGCCGAGGGCAACCCGGATACCCATCTCCTGTGTGCGGCGCGCGACGGCGTACGAAATGAGTCCGTATATCCCCGCAGTGGCCATCATCAGGGCGATCGCGGCGAAGCTGCTGAGAAGCAGCAGGTAGAGGCGGCGGTTGGCAACGGAGTGAGAGAGCGCGGCTTCCATTGTCTGAATGTTGGATATTGGCTGATCTTTATCTACTGCCCAAATCCTGGCCTTTAACGCTGGAATCAGCCCCGCTGGGTCCACCGCGGTGCGCACAACCAGCGACAGATACGGCTCCCGCCTGGCCGGGAGGAATCGGTAGGACAAGAATACTTGCGGTTTGGGCTCAACATCCCGGCCCTGGTAACGTACGTCGCCCGCGATGCCGACAATCGAGATCCACTGCTGCGGATCCCTGTTGTAGTAGAACCTGATCCGCTTGCCGGTTGCGTCGCCACCTGGCCAAAACTTTCGCGCCATCGTTTCGTTCACGATCGCGACGGGAGCACCTTCCGGAGTGTCTTGCTGGTCGAAACCGCGCCCACGCTTGATCGGGATGCCCATCGCGGCGAAGAAATCGCTGCTGACTACATTGAAAGCCGCGGGGTGACCTTGGAGGGGACCGGGATCCGCGTGGCCTTCCACTCGGAAGGTCTCAACCGACCCTCCTCCGTGGAACGGCTGATCGCTGTACACGGCAACGTGCGAGGCTCCCGGCAAGCCGCTCACCGATTCCAGCATTACCCGCACGAACGCCTCACGGCGTTGTGCGTCGGCATAGCGCTTGGATAGCAGCAGATCCGCCATCAACACATTGCGTGGGTTCAGGCCCGGGTCGATCTGCTGCAACAGTACGAAACTCTTCAGCAGTAGTCCGGCGCCGACCAGGAGCACTACCGTGAGCGCCGTCTCGGAGACCACCAGCAAGCTCCGCAGCCGGTTTTCGGTTCGGCCGCCCGCCTGGCTCCGGCCTCCTTCTTTGAGAGAGCCGCTTAGTTGCGAATTCCACACCATGAAAGCCGGCGGAAGCCCGCAGAGCAGCCCAGAGGCCAAGGCGATCAGGACGGCAAACGCGAGCAGAGTCCAGTCGAACTGGACTTCCGGCAGTGCATAGTTCTGAGCGAGAGAGACGACCAGAAGCTTGCTCCCGAAGACGGCGAGCATCGACCCTATCAGCGCGGCGAGAAGCGCGAGCAGGGCACTCTCCGTCAGCAACTGGCGCACCAGGCGGCCGGCTCCCGCGCCAAGCGCACTCCGCAAGGCAAGTTCACGGCGGCGGGCGATACCCTTGGCGAGCACCAGGTTGCCTACGTTTGCACATCCGATCAGCAGGACGAAGACAGCCGCGCCCATCAGCACCAGAAGCGGCGTGCGCACGCCGCCCGCCGTGGCTTGCTGGAGCGGAATGACTTTCACTCCACGGCCCCGATTCGTGTCGGGAAACGCCTCTTGCAGCCGCACCGCGATAGCGTCGAGCTCTCCCTGAGCTTTGGCCATCTGTGCCCTTGGCTTTAACCGGGCGATGGCACGGAGGTAGCCACGTCCCCGGCTGGGACTTTCGGGTATAGGCACAAGCACGTCTGGATCGATGAATGACGGGAATTGAAAACCACGAGGAAGGACGCCAATCACCAAGTGACTCACCTCATTGAGGAGGATGGCCTTGCCCAGGACGCCCTGGTCGCCGCCGTATCGGCTTGACCACAGCCGGTGGCTTATAAGCGCGACCGGCCTCTTTTCCTGCTGGTCCAGTTTGTCGAACACTCTACCAATTGCCGGGCTCGTACCAAGCACTTTGAACAGCTCATGGGAGGCGCGCAGGCCGACAACCGGCTCGGGGGCGCCGCCACCACTGACGCCAAACGGGTCGGGCCGGTATGCCGCGACCTCCGTGAATGCCTGGCTCTCTGTTTTCCAGTCCTGAAAGTCGGGGAACGAGGTTGTGTCCTGAGGCCTCGTCGGACTTGTGGCAACGAGCACGACCAACCGATCGGCGGCAGGGAAAGGCAACGGGCGGAGCAGCACCGGGTTTACGACGCTCAGGATTGCCATGCTCGCTCCGATCCCCAACGCCAGCGTCCCTATCGCCACGGCGGAAAAGCCAGGACTTTTGCCGACGCCCCGGAACGCGTAGCCGAGGTCCTGTAGAAGGGTCTCCATGAAGTTCACGCGGCGCATGTCGCGGCACTCCTCTTTCCTCTGCTCGATTCCTTCCATGGCGCGAACGGCAATGGAGCGGGCCTCTTCCGGCGTGAGTCCCTTGGCGATCTCCTGTTCTGCCCGCAGCTCGAGGTGATAGCGCAACTCCTCCTCGAGTTCGCGTTCCATCTGGTTGCGTTGGAACAATGCCCGCAACCGGAGGCGTACCTTGTAGAACCACCGCCAGTCCCGCATAGCCCTATAACCTCACTCGCACGAGCCCTCGGTTACCGAGGTTAGTGTACGACAAGCTGCCCTCGGTAAGCAAGGGGAGAAAAACGGTGCCGTCTTGAGGATCGGCATCGATATGCCGCTGTGTTACTCTCAGGTTTCCTATGGCAGAAGTACCTTTGCGAGTGGTCCCGTTGGGGGGCCTGGGCGAGTTCGGAATGAACTGCATGGCCCTGTGTTACGGTGACGACATCATTGTCCTGGATGCCGGCATGATGTTTCCCGACGACGAGTTGCTCGGCGTCGACAGCGTGATTCCCGATTGGAGCTGGCTCGAAGAGCGGCGCTCGAACGTTCGCGCGCTGTTTCTGACACACGGGCACGAAGACCACATCGGAGCCGTGCCGTTTTTCATCAGCGAGTTCCCGATTCCCGTTTACGGCACCGCCTTTACCTGCGCGCTTGTGGAACGCAAGCTCGACGAGCACGATCTGATGAAGGAGGCCAAGCTGAACGTGGTCGAGATGGGCCAGGTGATCGAAACAGGCCCGTTCAAAGTGGAGTACATTCGCGTCACGCATTCGATTGTGCAAGCCGCGGCGCTCGCCATCACGACGCCCCTCGGTGTCGTCGTCCACACGGGCGATTTCAAGGTCGACCCGACGCCCACCGACAATCAGCTCTTCGACCTTCACACCTTCGCTGAATACGGCAAGCGCGGCATCCTCCTCTTGATGAGTGACTCAACGAACGCCGACCGGCCCGGCTACACGCCGAGCGAACGCGCCGTCCGTCCCCGCCTGGAAGAGATCATTTCGCGCGCCGAGCATCGCGTCGTTGTCAGTTCGTTCTCCACCTCCATCCACCGCATGCAGCAGATTATCGACCTCTCTCACGAGTACGGGAGAAAGGTTGGACTGCTCGGCCGCAGCATGCTCGAGGTTACCGAGATCGCCCACAATCTTGGGTTACTCACCATCCCCGACAACTTGCTGCTGCGCCCGCAGGACATCATGTCGGTGGCGCGAAATAAGGTGACCGTCATGCTCTCCGGTACGCAGGGCGAGCCCATGTCGGCAATGTCGCGCGTGGCCGTCGACAACCATCGCCAGCTTTCCATTTCCCCTGGCGACACGGTCGTTCTCAGCGCCCGTATGATTCCCGGCAACGAGAAGGGCATCTACCGCATGATCAATCACTATTCGCGGCGTGGCGCGGAGCTGGTCTATGGCAGCATGACCCCACCCGTTCATGTATCGGGCCACGCAAGCGCCGAAGAGTGCAAGCTGCTCCTCAATCTCCTGCGGCCCAAATATTTTCTCCCGATCCACGGAGAGTATCGCCAGATGTCGATTCACGCTTCGCACGCGCAGCACATGCGCACCAACGGAGTGCAGGAAGCGTTCATTCTGGAGACCGGCGAAACGCTCGAATTCGATAAGCGCGGCGCACGCAAGGGGTCGAAAGTTCCCGTCGGCCGCGTCTGTATCGATTCAGGGTCGATCGACGAATTCGTCGACGATATCGTGATTCGCGACCGCCGCCATCTGTCCGAAGACGGCTTCGTCTTGCCCATCATCGCCATCAATAAACACAGCGGCAAATCGGAAGGCCTTCCGGAAATCGTGTCGCGCGGCTTCATGTCCAAGATGGAGAACGGTGCCGACCTCATGCAGCAGGCCCGCCAGGTCGTCGCCAAGACGCTGGAAACGTCGTCGCCCGAAGAGCGCGGCGATTGGGGCGTGATGCAGGAGAAAGTCCGGGCCGATCTGAAGCGCTTCATCTCCAAGCAAACATCCCGCCGCCCGCTGATCATGCCGGTGATCCTCGAGGTGTAGGTGCAAGACGCCTCCGGATATGTAGGGCACCCCGACAAAGAATTTGCTCCTGCCACGCCTGAAGAGCTTTCGTCCATCCTCGCCGAAGCCAACGCATCCTCCATTCCGGTAACCATTGCCGGTTCCGCCACCGGAGTCACCGGCGGCTGCTGCCCGCAGGGTGGCTGGCTCGTCTCGATGCGCCACTTCGGTCAACTGGTGATCGAGCGTGGGCGCGCCGTGGCTGGAGCCGCCATCACGCTTCGCGACCTCAACGCCGCGGCCGCCCGCACGGGGCAGTTTTTCGCTCCCGACCCCACCGAATGGACGGCCAGCGTCGGAGGCTCCATTGCCACCAACGCCAGCGGTTCGCGCAGCTTTCGATATGGCTCCACGCGCCGCCATGTCCTCTCGCTCGACGTCGCATTCGCCGACGGCACGCGTCGCCACTTCCGCCGCGGCGACGCAATCGACTTCGACGTTCCCGCCATCCCGCTGCCCAACACTACGAAAAACACCGCCGGATATCCGCTCTCGCCCGGCATGGATTGGATTGACCTCATCGCCGGCTCCGAAGGCACGCTTGCCGTCGTCCTCGAAGCTGAGCTGCAACTGCTCCCCATCCCGCCCACCATTGCCGCCGCTGTCCTCTTCTTTGAGTCCGACGATGACGCCTTCGCTAGTGTCGAAATATGTCGAACCGAGCCGTCCCTTCGGATGCTCGAATACCTCGACGCCAACTCGTTGAACCTTTTGGGCGAGTCCGCCGCCGCCGCCCTGATCGTCGAATCGACGTCCCAAGACTGGCTGCACTCGCTCGACCTGCCTGGACTTCGCGACGACTCCTGGGTCGCCGCCACCCCACAGGACCGCGAACGCTTCCGCGCCTTCCGCCACTCGCTACCAGAGAGAGTCAACGACCTTGTGCGACGCAACGGCTTCCAAAAGCTCGGTTCCGACTTTGCCGTCCCCCTGGATCGCAACCGTGAGATGCTCGACCACTATCACGCCGAACTCTCACGCCACTTCCCCGGCCAGTACGTCCTGTTCGGCCACATCGGCGACGCCCATTTGCACGCCAACATCCTGCCTGCCAAGGCCGAAGAGGACGCCCGCGGGCGAGAATTGATGCTGAAGCTTGCTATGCACGTGGTTTCACTGGGAGGAACTGTAAGCGCCGAGCACGGTCTAGGCAAACGAAAGGCAAATCTGCTTGCGATTCAGTACTTGCCCGAGGTAATCGCGGCAATGGTTGCGGTGAAACGGCGGCTCGATCCCGGCAACATTCTGGGCCGAGGGAACCTCTTTCAGGGAGAAATTTGATTCCGGGCGATCCGTTCCTGGATTTGACGCGTATCAGTACTTGTGCGGAATCCGTACCATCGTGATATGATTCCGTCTGGATCCTATACAACAGCCGCTGCAACAACAGCGGCGCCCTAGGGGAGGTATTGATGAAGAAAGTTGCTCTCTTGGCTGCGTTCGCTCTTTCGGCATTTGCTGCGGAGTGGACTGGTGCCATTTCGGAAGCGGGCTGCGGCGCAAAGCACACCGACGGTTCCGCCAAGTCCGTCGCCTGTGTGACGGGCTGCGTGAAGAAGGGCGCTGCCCCCGTGTTCGTCACTGCCGACGGCAAGGTGGTCAAAATCGCCAATGCCGACAAAGTGACGGAGCACCTTGGCCACAAGGTGAAGGTCACTGGTAAGCTTGAAGGCGAAACCCTGACGATCGACACCGTGTCGATGCTTCAGTAAGCGCAACCAAAGTTTCAAACCTGAACACCCGGCGGGCCAGTTTCCCCAGCCGGGTGTTCTGTTTTTGGCGTCCCTACTGCTACTGCAGTTTCCCGCGCGCCTCAACCTTCCAAACTTCTTCGACTACTCCGTTGCGCACGCCATAAACCTGCTCGTGGAGGTTCATCACGACGCAAACATGGTTCATGAGCATGCGAACCTGTTCGCCTACTTCGAAGGTCCGTTCGCACTTCCGTACGTCCACAAAGCCGTGTTCCTCCATTAGCTTCGTGAAGACCGCTTGCGGCGCGTCGAGCATCACGCCGAAACCGGCATCGGCTCCGGTTGCCAGCCGGTCCGAGGAAAAGGTTTTCGAGCCGCCGTCGATGATCATTTGTCCTGGGACGGCCGTCGAGACAACCGTGCACAGCACCGTTGCCGCGCAGTCTTCCCAAGCACAGGCTCCGCACTCAACCGTGTTCCGGTCGTTGTAAACGTAGGTGCCCGGACGAATCTCGTTCATTCCAGCTACGTAGTGCGAGTGAAACAGTGCCGGTGTCGAACCGCCGCTCACGACGTTCGGCCGCAAGCCCGCGGCGGTCAGTTGTTCAACGAGCGTCTCTACCTCATTGGACAAGGTCTTCAGCGTGGCCAGTCCAGTCTCATCCATTAGCTTGACGTGGCCCGGATACATTGCGAAGCCTTCGTAGTGCAGGTGGGGAAGCTTCGTGATCTTGCGTGTGAACTCCACCGCATCGCTTGGCTGAACGCCCACGCGGCGCAACCCCATATCCACTTCCACCAGGACTCCGATTTCACGGCGATGCTCGCGCGCCGCATCGGACAACTGGCGTGCCGCGGTCACGCTGTCCAACGCCACCGTCACTTGTGTGCGTTCGGCGACCGCCATCAGCCGCTCAAGTTTCCTCCGCCCAATAATGGGATATGCGACGAGAAGGTCGTCGGGTGAAGCGTGCATCATCACCTCTGCCTCGCCCACCTTGGCAACCGTGATGCCCACTGCGCCCATATCCAACTGCTTTCGGGCGATCATCGGGCTCTTGTGGGTTTTCGTGTGCGGACGCAGCCGTAGGGAACGGTCCTTCGCATACCCGGCCACGCGCGCGAGGTTGCGCTCCATCACGTCGAGATCCACCAGCACCGCCGGCGTCTCGATTTCAGAGATTTTCATTCCACCTATTTTGGCTCAATAAACCGGATGTCGAGCTTACCCGCCGGACCGCGGTAGTGCAGCTCCAGCTGCTTCACCTTGTGCTTGCCTTCCATCAGGAAGTACAACTGCCCAGCCAGCGGCTCCTTGGTCTCTTTGCTGTCCACCAGCACCTTCTCTTCCAGCGCCGTCAGCACCGGGCTCTTTCCCTCGCCCGGCTTACCCTTCTCAATGCTCACCGCCGCTTCTTCCACCGAGCCCGTGTTGCCGATGCCGCCACCTTGCCCCGGCAGTCTTCCAATGCTTCCGCCGCCAATGCCGCCCCACACCGGCCCGCGATCCTCCGACGCCACGCCTCCGCCCGCGACGGAGCGGCTGGAAATGCGCATCGTGCCCGAACCGGCGATTTGCGACGGCGAATAAGGGGATGACTTTTGACCGTCTTTGTCCGAGCGCAGGAAGAAATGGTCGCGATCGATGCGAATTGGATCCTCGCCCAACGGCGCAAGCTTCACGGTTACCACCATGAAGCCTTCGTCCAATTCGAAGCCGAGCAATTGCTTTACCGATTCGCGGTCGGGATACAAAGCGGCTTCCACTCTGAGTTTTTCGTTTGCGCCCGAACCCGGCACAGGCGCACCTCCCTTTGGCGCAGCCAGCGCGACGCTCGCCATCAAACAGAGCAGGGAAGTGTACCGCATGCCTGGATTATAGCCTCTTGTTCCGAGCGTGGTTGGGCGCCCTGCCGCGCACTGCCCCTTGTACCGGAGCCGGTCCTTTCATTCGCGCCTAGCGCTGATTGAATTGACCCGCTTAAGCGTCCGATTGGAGAGGTTGACCGAGATTCGAACCATGTCCGCGCAAGCATGTCAGGATCGCCTCTCTTTCGCCCAATCCGCGATGCAGTCGCAACGACTGCCCAGATGCAAACTCGAGCGTTAGACTGTCTGAGGAGTCGTCAACTCTTACAATGCTGCTGTACTCATGCAGTGCAACGCGGGACGTTAAGCCCCGAACGATGATCCCATCCCTCGTGAACGCTACGGATGTCAAAACCAGAGAGGCGACATAGTAGACAAGGAACACAAAGAAACCAAATGAAATATAGAAACCGACCCTTTGGATCGAATCGGAAGCAAAGAAGACACTAAGAGCTTGTTGAAAAACCCGTCCGCCCGGTGACGCTGGAACATATCCGAGCGTCTATGTTGTATGCGCGGAAACGAGAACAAGCAGCAACCGGTGTTCAGCTACGTGTCGTTGG
>Ga0075421_100002943_pt1 | contig 20376 bp, 15 predicted proteins | sample SoiMetdeltSBSDD5_FD_75292 | JGI IMG/M metagenome (GOLD analysis project Ga0075421, IMG submission 75292) | Bulk soil microbial communities from a Populus tree surrounding site in Tennessee, USA - Soil MetaG P. deltoides SBSDD5 | ecosystem: Environmental > Terrestrial > Soil > Tree plantation... | reverse complement strand
GCAAACCGACAGTCGGGGGGAGTTCAGCCTCGAGGACGTCCCCCCCGGCGCGTACGAGATTCTGGTCGCCCACCCGGGGTTCGGCGTCCGGCGACAGGCCGTCACTGCCGGGGGGGCGGCGCCGACCGAACTGGCCATGACCCTCGAAGTGCGCCAGCTCGCCGAGCAGATCACCGTCACGGCCGAGACCGGGGCGGCGAGGGAGAAGGCGGAGGTCACGCAGCAGGTCAATGTCATCTCGGATGACGCCGTCGTGCAGCGCGCCACCGCCGTCCTGGCCCAGGTGGCCGACGAGGAGGTCGGCATCTCGCTGCAGCGCACCAGCCCGACCATCGGGGCCGTGCTCGTCCGCGGCCTGACTGAAGTCGGCGTCTACGTCGACGGCGTGCGCTACACCAACTCGACGCAGCGCGGCGGGATCAATACCTTCTTCAACCTCAACGAGCCGAGCGGCCTGCGCACCGTCGAGGTGCTCCGCGGCCCGAACGCGGCGCAGTACGGCTCGGACTCGCTCGGCGGCACGGTGCAGCTGGTCAACCGCCAGCCGCAGTTCGGCCTCGACCCGCGGCGGGTCCACGGCGAGGTCAACACTTCCTTCACGAGCGCCGACCTCTCCTTCGGCAGTAACGCCTTGGTCACCTGGGGCACCGAGCGGTTCGGCGTGCTGACCAACTTCGCCGGGCGCCGCGTCAACACCCTACGCCCGGGCGCCGGCGTTGACGGCCACTCGGCGATCACGCGCTTTCTCGGGCTGCCGTCGGACGTCATCGGCTCGTCGCGGCTGCCCGACACGGCCTTCACGCAATACGCCGGCATGGTCAAGCTGACCTTCGTGCCCGCCGCCGATCAGCAGTTGGGCTTCCATTACCAGCGCGCCCAGCAGGACGGCGGCAAGCGGTACGACCAGCTGCTCGGCGGCGACGGCAACCTGGCCGCGGACTTGCGGAACCTCATGCTCGATTTCGCCTACGGGCGGTACTTCAAACAGGGGGTCGGGTTCTTCGATAACCTCTCCGCGACCGTGTCCTACAACAGCCAGCGCGAGGAGCGCGTCAATCAGGGCGGGAACGGCAACCCGCTGGCCGCGATGACGCACGACAAGGAACGCACCTCTTCTTACGGCTTCGGCTTTCACCTCGATAAGCAATCGGCCCGCCGCAACGATTTTCTCTTCGGCGGCGACTTCTACCGCGATCACGTCGACGCGCCGTCGTTCTCGGTGGATCCGGCCACCGGCGCCGTCACGACCGTCCGCCCCCGCGTGCCCAACGGCGCGCGCTACATCCTGGCCGGGCTCTACGTGCAGGATGCCGTCGAAGTCATTCCGGACCGGCTGCGGGCGAGCGGCGCGCTGCGCTACAACGTCGCCTCATACCGCGTCCGCGCCGCGGACAGCCCGGTGGTCAACGGGCAGCCGCTGGTCCCGGACGATTCGCTCCGCGTGGCCGACCTCTCCGGGCGCGTCGGGGCGGTTGGGACGCTGGCCCCGGGGCTCAACGTGGCGTTCAACTTCAGCCGCGGCTTCCGCGCACCGAACATCACCAGCCTCGGCTCGACCGGGCTCGTCGGCGTGGGCTACCAGGTCTCGACCAGTGACGTGCTCGGGTTAGACGCGACCATTGGCACGACGGCGGACGAGAGCGCGGTCTCGACCGGCGTGGCGGTCGAGCCGCTGCGCTCGGAGACGAGCAACAACTACGACCTCAGCCTGCGTTACCGCAACCGCCGGGTGGAGACCGAACTCACCGGCTTCGTCATTGATTACGACAACACGATCGTCAGGCAGACGCTGATCCTGCCCCCGGGCGCGGTCGGCACCGCGCTCGGCAGCCAGGTCGTCGAGCGCCAGAACGCCAACGGCGCGGTCTTCGTCCCGCTCTCATCAGCGCCCGTGCTGGTCCAGGCCAATTTCGGGGGGACGCGCTTGTCCGGTGTCGAGTACGCGCTCACCGTGAGGCTGACGGAGGCCTGGACTTTCGCGGGTCATTACACTTACGTGCGCGCCGAAGACAGGGCGACCGGCGACCCGCCGAACCTCGGCGGCGGCGGCATCCCGCCGCAGTTAGGCTTCTTGCGCGTGCGCTATCAGCCACCGGGCCGGCGCTACTGGGTCGAGGCCTATTCGACGCTCGCCGGACGGCAGACCCGCCTCTCTTCCCTCGACCTCTCGGACCGGCGCACGGGAGCGGTCCGGTCACGCACCAACATCCAGAACTTCTTCCGGCGCGGCGCCTGTGTCCACGGGTTGACGACGCCGGGGGCGGACGGCCGGTGTGGCTCGGCCGGCGGCATTTTGATCCCCACCGGCGAAACGCTGGCGCGGGTGCAGAACCGGGTGCTCGGCGCCGCGGAGTCGGCACCGCTCTTCCCCGCGATCCCGGGGTATGGCTTAGTGAATGTGCGCGGCGGGCTGAGGTTTAACGAAGCTCACGAAGTGACCATCGACTTCGAGAACATCGGAGACAAGGGTTACCGCGCGCCCGGTTGGGGCATCGAGGGCCCCGGGCGGAGCGTCACGGCGCGCTACCAATTTCGATTCTGATCCGTGAGCATCCGTGCTGATTTGGCCGATCCGTGTCATCCGTGGGCTATCTGTTGTGGATCGTCTCAGCAGCTTTGGGCGCGAGCGGCAAGGTGGTGGCGGCTGCTGCCGGGGCGAGCGGGGCCTCGCGCAGGAAGCGCGGCGAGATGGCGCGGTAGACGCGCCCGGCGACGTCAGCCGCCCGCTTGCCCGCCTCGGTCGAACCGTTGGTGATCACAGTGACGACGAGCTTCGGGTTGTCGAGGCTCGAGAATGAGGTGAAGAGCCCGAGTTTGTCGGAGGCCCCGGTGCAGGTCCCCGTCTTGCCTGCGACCTGCCCGGCCGGGTCGTAGGCCAGTTTGCCCGTCCCGAAGTTAACCGCCCCGATCATCCCGGAGAGCACCCGGAGCCGGTCCTCAGGCGTGATCTCGATCTTGCGCTTGAGGATCGGCTGGAAGTTGACCGCCTCCTCGGGCGTCCGGGGCCCGTGCGGCACGTAGAGGTTGCCGCCGTTGGCGATCGCCGCGGTGAAGGCGGCGAGTTGGACGGCCGTGACGCCGAAGCCGTCGCCGTGGCTCGACATGTGGCCCGTCTCCTGCTCGCCCTCCTCGGGCAGGAAGCCGGGGCTCTCGCCCGGGTAGTTGGCCCCGGTCATCTCGCCGAAGCCGAAATTGGACGCATACTTCATGACGCGCTCGTAGCCGAGCCGCCGCCCGAGCACCTGGAAGAAGGGGTTATTGGAGCGGGCCAGCGCGTCGGTCAAATTCATGCCGTAGCCGTTGCTCGAGAGCGAGACGTCCTGGTTCGGGTCGAAGACGCTTTCATGGAGCGCAGCCAGCCCGACGATGAGCTTGACGGTCGAGCAGGGCTTGACCGGCGAGCCGAGCGCCATCCGCTGGTTGACGATGGTGTGGAGGCGGCCGTTGCTCGGGTCCATGACGACCACCGTCCCGGAGCGGCCGGCGAGCGCGTCGATCGCGATGCGCCGAATCTCCGGGTCCTCGCCCGTGCTGTTGTCGCTGATGATGTTGGTCGCCGCGATGTTGCGCAGCGCCGCGTCGCGCGCCTGGATGGCGCGCAATCGGGCGAGGTAGATCGCCCGCGCGCGGGCCTGGCGCTGACGCGTCGCCTCTCTTCTGGAGAGCTTTTGCCCCTTGCCCCCTGCGCGCGCCGACTTAGAGCCGCTGTTGGAGCGCTTGGACGACTTGGCCGTGCGGCCCCGGGACTTGGACGCGGAAGCGGCTTTGGCGGATTTGGATTTCGTTTGCTTGCCAGCCGCCTTGCGCTTGGCCTTGGCCAAGGCATTCTCGGGGAAGGCGCCCAGGATTGTCAGGAGCATGGCGCCGAAGAGCGCAGTCGCGAACGCGCGAGAGACCTGTCTCATTCTGTTCATCCCTTTCCTGGCTCGCGCTAGACGGCCGCGGGTGGGCAGTCGGGCGGCAACGATGCCGGGGCCAGAAGCGGCCCTTCGCCATCACGCCATCGGCGGGTGACGGCCATCGTCGGTCATTGATTCAGTTAAGCGCGAAGATAACTTGCTGCTTCATTCGAAGAGCAAGCGCCGAGCAAGCTGCCCCTCCGAGCTTGAGACTCCGCAGCCGGGGGCTGGCACACGGCCGCAGTGTAGCAAATCTTCTCCGGCGCGACAACAGTGTTTTTTTGGCGAAGATCGGCCACGGAGACACAGAGGCACAGAGCATTCCTGAATTCTTCTCCGTGCCTCTGTCTCTCCGTGGCTATTTCCTGGACGCGGGCATCTGCCAACCGCGATAAATTTGCGGCCGAAGCCGATCAGTCTCAAGCTCTTCCCGCGCGGCCGATTGTGGTATGCTTAGGGGCCATCGTCGGCGTTAGGGTTGGAGTGAGACACAGCACGGTTCGAAGTCATCGGCCGGGAACGGGGGACGGGTACGTGTTTGGGCCGGAGGAGCTCTGGGCCTGGAGCTGGCCGGAGCTCAAGGATCTGATCGACATCCTGATCGTCGCCTTCCTGATCTACGAGATGCTCAGGCTGGTGCGGGGGACCCGTGCGGTCCAGATGGCGGTCGGTTTGCTGCTCGTCGCGCTGCTCTACCAGCTCGCCAGCTGGACCGGGCTCGGGACCGTTCAGTGGGTGCTGCGCAACGCGGCGGTCTACTTCGGCTTCGCGCTCATCGTCCTCTTCCAGCGCGAGATTCGCACCGCGCTGACGCACTTCGGCAAGACCTTCCACCTGCCCTTCCGCCGCGCGCGCCGCGCGGCCAACGAATACGGCCAGGACTGGTACGACGAGGTGGTCCTCGCGGCGACCACGCTCTCGTCGGAGAAGATCGGGGCGCTCGTCATCTTCGAGCGCGACGTCGGCCTCAAGACCTACATCGAGAGCGGCATCCAGCTCGACGCGCGCCTGACCTACGACCTCCTGGTGACGATCTTCAACCCGCACACGCCGTTGCACGACGGGGCGGCGATCGTGAGCAATAACCGGGTGGCGGCGGCCTCCTGCTTCCTGCCGCTGACGCAGAACCCGCTGCTCTCGCGCGAGCTGGGGACGCGCCACCGCGCCGCGATCGGGATCACCGAGGACAGCGACTGCTGCGCCGTCATCGTCTCGGAGGAGACCGGCTCTATCTCCTTCGCCGTCGGCGGGCGGATCACGCGCCACCTCGACGGGCCGCGCCTGCGCGGCCTGATCCACCAGGCCATGGAGCCGTGGCGCACCGAGGCGGAGACGGCTGAGCAGGAAGCCGAGGAGCGCCGCCGCCAGCGCGACCTCGAGGAGATCGCCGCCGGGCGCCGCCTCGACGCCGCGCCCGCGCCGCCGGCCGAGAGCATGCGGGAGGGCTCGTCGCTTTGAACCTGCGCCGGTTCCACCCCCGCCGCTGGCCGTCGCCCGCGCAGATTGTGGCAGGCCTGCGCGAGCGCCGCTTCGAAGACTTTGGCCTTAAGCTGCTCGCCCTCCTGCTCGCCATGCTCCTCTTCGCCGTCTCGCGCCAGCCGGTGAGTGACATCCGCCTCGTCGGCGTCCCGCTCGAGTTCCGCGACCTGAAGCCGGGCCTGGAGATCAGCGGCGATGTCGAGCAGACCGTCAGCGTGCGCCTGCGCGGCCCGCGCGACGCCGTGCGCAGCCTGACGCCGAATCAGCTCTCGGTCGTCGCCGACCTGAGCACCAAGGAGCCCGGCGAGCGCGTCATCCAGCTCAAGCCGGACGACGTCTCCCGGCCGGACAACATCGAGGTCACACGGATCGACCCGTCGAGCATCGGCATCCGGATCGAGCCGACGATGCGCAAACACGTCGCCGTCGAGCCGCGGCTGCTCGGCTCGACGGCCTCGGGGTTCGAAGTCTACGGTGTCTCCCTCGCGCCGCAGACGGTCGAGCTCGAAGGGGCGCGGGCCGAGGTCGAGGAGGTCGACCGCGTCCCGACCGAGACCGTCCGGTTGGACGGGCGCGCGCAGAGTTTCGAGACCCTGGCTGACGTCGAGCCGCCGAGCCACTCCGTGCGCGTGCTCACGCCCGGCCCGGTGAGGATCGCCGTGACCGTCGGCGAGCGCCGGGTCGCGCAGCGCGTCACCCGGGTTCCGGTCGCCTGGGTCGACCGGCCCGAAGGCGCGAGCCTGCTGACGCGGGAGGTCACGGTCGAACTCTACGGCCCGCGGTCGGCGCTCGAGGCCCTCGCGGCCGACGGCCTGCGGGCCGAGCTGCGCACCGCCGACCTGCCCGGCCCGGCTAGGAGCGCCCCGGCGCAGGTGCGCCTGCCCGACGGCGCGGACGCGCGAATCGAAGTCCGGGGCGTCTCCCCGGCGGAAGTGAAATTCAAGAGATAGGGGGCGGTCAGTCTGAATTACTAGCCTAAGCGTGTGTCTGAGCCATTGCAGCTCGCAGCCCCGCAGGGGCGAGATTAAACAGCCAGGGGCAGCGCCCCTGGTCAGAGGCGCCGCAGCCGGGCTGAGAGCTGACCGCTGACCGCTTAAAAATATGGGTGAATTTTTTGGGACTGATGGGATTCGTGGGGTGGCGGGGCAGTTCCCGCTCGACCGGCCGACCGTAGAGCGGATCGGCTACTCGCTGGCGACCAAATTGGGCGCGCGGCTCGGGCGGCCTCCGCTCGTCGTCATCGGCCGTGACACGCGCGAATCCGGCCCCTGGATCGAGGCGGCGCTCTCGCGCGGCCTGAAGGCGGCCGGGGCCGGGGCGCGCTCGGCCGGGGTGATCACGACCCCGGGCGTGGCCTACCTGACGCGCGTCAGCGGGGCCGACGCCGGGCTCGTCATCTCAGCCTCGCACAACGCGTTTCAGGATAACGGGATCAAAATCTTCGCGCCATCGGGCCGGAAGCTCGACGACGCGACCGAGCAGGCCATCGAGCGCGACCTCAAGGCCGACCCGATCGGATTGCCTGACTTCGCCGCCGCGCCGCTCGAGGCCGAGGAGGAGCTCCAGGAACGCTACCTTGCCTTCCTCCGCGACGAGATCGGGGCGGGCCTGGACCTGTCGCGGCTGAGGGTCGTGCTCGACTGCGCCAACGGCGCCTCTTCCGAGATCGCGCCGCTGCTCTTCGCCGGGCTCGGCGCGCTGACGACCGCGATCAACGTCGAGCCGAACGGCCGGAACATCAATCTCGACAGCGGCTCGCTCCACCCGGAAGAGCTGCAGCGGATCGTCGTCGAGTCGGAGGCCGACCTCGGCGTGGCCTTCGACGGTGACGCGGACCGCGTCCTGCTGGTCGACGCGCGCGGGCGCTTAGTGGATGGCGATGAGGTGCTCTTCATCATGGCCGACTACCTCGCCGCGCGCGATCGCCTCGCCGGTCGCCGTGTGGTGGCGACAGTCATGAGCAACCTCGGCCTGGAGCTGGCGCTGGCCGAGAGGGGCATCACGCTGGCGCGCATGCCGGTCGGCGACAAGTATGTGCTCGAGGGGCTGCTCTCCGGCGGCGGGAGCCTCGGGGGTGAGCAGTCGGGGCACATTATCTTCCCGGAGATCAGCCTCGCGGGCGACGGCATGATCACCGCGCTCGAGGTGTTGCGCGCCATGACGGAGTCGGGGCGCGGCCTGGAAGAGCTGGGGAGCGGCTTCGCGCGCTGCCCGCAGGTCTTGATCAACGTCGCCGTGGCGCGCAAGCCGCCGCTCGAGAGCGTCCCTGCCATCCGCGAGGCGATGGCCGCGGCCGACGCCGAGATGGCCGGCCGCGGGCGCCTCCTGGTCCGTTACTCCGGGACCGAGAACCTCGCGCGCGTCATGATCGAAGGCCGCGACGAGGGCATGATCCACCGCCAGGCCGAGGACCTGGCGCGGATCATCGCCGAGCACTTGGGCCGAGCACCTGGGTTGAAGCCCGGTCACTAGGAGCAGAAGGCGGCAAAGCGCCGCTGCAACTCCTCGGGCGAGACGTCCTCCCGGTGCGTCCCGAAGCTCCACCGGTGTCCGAACGGGTCATCCACGACGCCGGCCCGGTCGCCGTAGAACTCATCGGTCACCGGCCTCACCAAAGTCGCGCCGGCCGCGACCGCCCGGTCGACAAAGGCGTCCACGTCCTCGACGTAGACGTAGAGGCTCACCGGCGAGCCGCCGTATGACTGCGGGCTGCGGAAGTTCATGTCCGGGAATTCGTCGGCGAGCATGATCGGCGCGCCGGCGATTTTGATCTCGGCGTGCCGGACTGTCCCGCCGGCGTCCGCCAGGCGCAGCGACTCCGTCGCCCCGAAGGCCTGCTTGTAAAACTCGATGGCGCGGGCCGCGTCCTTGACGCACAGATAGGGTGTCGCGCTGTGGTAGCCGTCCGGAATTGGTTTTACCGCGGTGGTCATAATCCCCTCCTTTATAATGGATGATTCAGCCCTGCTGATTTAGTTTGATGATCGAGAAGGCCGCCCCCTGCGGGTCGGCCATCACTGAGAACTTGCCGACGCCCGGCGCCTCGGTCGGCGGGACGCGGATCTCGGCCCCGAGGAAGCGCGCCTTGTCGGTGGTCGCGTCGCAGTCCTCGACGGCGAAGTAGGGCATCCAGTGCGAGGGCGCTCCGCACCACTCCTCGGTCATCTGGATCATCCCCGCTGCCATCCGGTCGCCGTGCCCAACATCTACTTTGAAGTAGGTGTAGGTGAAGTCCCCCATCGGCTGCGCGTCGGCCTGCCAGCCGAAGAGCCCCTCGTAGAAGCCCCCGGCGGCGGCCGCGTCGCGGGTCGCGAGCTCCGACCAGCAGACCGTGTTCGGCTCACCGGCGCGCCCCCACCCCTGATGGCCGCGCGCCTCCCACAGCGCGCAGGTCGCCCCCGCCGGGTCCTCGATGACTGCCATCCTCCCGTTGTCGTTGACGTCGAACGGGGGCGCCAGCACCTTGCCGCCTAGGGCGCCGACCCGCTCCGCGCTCTCGTCGGCACTCGCCACCCCCACGTAGAGCAGCCAATGCGGCGGGACGCCCTGCGCGCGCTCCCGCTCGCCCATCTGGTAGAGGGCCCCCACCTCCTTGCCCGCGACCTGCAGCATGGTGTAGACCCCACCCTCCGGGCCCAGCGGCACGTCGAGGATGCCCCAGCCGAAAAGCTCGGTGTAGAACTTCTTCGCCGCCTCGCCGTCAGTCGTCCCCAACTCCGCCCAGCAGAAAATGCCCGGCTCAGACTTGGTCACTTCAGCCATCTCTTCGCCTCCTTGCCTTCGAGTCTTAGTTCGGATTCAGGCCCCGGCGCTCGCCTCGGCCGCCGACCACGGCTCGTCAGCGCTCGGCCCGTAGATGGCCGGGACGCGCGAGCCCGCCGCCCGCAGGTAAGAGGACAGCTGCCCGCGGTGGTGCACGCTGTGGTTGTTGAGCCAGAGCAGGTAGGAGACCGCGGGCAGGTTGGCGATGCCGAGGAAATCGATCGGCGCGGCGAGTTCCTCGGCGCTCATTCCCTTGACCAGCTCCAGCGCGCGCCGGAAGTGCTCGTCGTAGTAGGCGAGGAGCCCGGCCGTGCCGCGCGTCGGGTCGACCGGCTCTGGCTCCGGGCCGCCGAAGGAATGGCGCGCGATATCTTCGAAGAACTTGACCTCGGTCCAGACGATGTGCCAGGCCAGCTCGCGCGCCGTCCGCGACTTGGGGTCGGGCCGGTAGCCGTCGCGGTCGTCGGGGACCGCCGCCAGCACGCGCCTCGTGGCCGTGTACTCGCCCTCGATTGCGGGCAGCAGGAAATCCCGCAAAACGAGCGCCTGCTCCGGTGTCATCATTTCAACTTGCTTCATTTCAGCCTCCTTCTTGTTTTGCGAACGAATGAAAACGGTGGCGCCCCGGCGAAAGGGCGCCGGCGTCAGGTCAGTCTCCTCAGTCTCCATTGACGTGACGGCCCAGGGCGGCGAAGGCCTCGCCCCAGACGCGGTCGAACCACTGGCGCGCCTGCTCCCACTCGGCCGAGTCGCGCCAGCCGGAATGAATGAGGTGAACCTCGGTGCAGGGACGCAACCGCTGCTCGCCGGCGACGAAAAAGACCTCGACCTGCGTCAGCGGCCGGGCCGTGTTCATGAAATGTTGGAACTGGTCCGGCCCTTTCCACTCGAAGGCGAGGAACCGGCCCGGGTCGACCGTCGTCACGCGGCAACCGAGGGTGCTGTTGCGCCCGCGGTCGAGCGGGTCCCAGAAAAGCTCGTATTTGCCGCCCCTGACCGGCTCGACCTCGGCCTGCCGGGCGAGCCAGGAGGCGAGCAGCTCGCTGACCGTGAACATGTCGAAAGCGCGCCGGGTGTCACAGCGCAGCCGGACGGCGTGATGAATGATCTTGCTCATCCGATCCCTCCGGTGAAGATGCTCCGGGGCGGGTGCGGGGCCGGCGGGGGCCTAGAGCGGTACGGGCCAAAGGGGCGCAGGATTGATCGTTCTCAGGCGTTCGGTTTCGCGGCGGCCGAAAGGATGCCGCCGCCTCGTTGCTTCGGCCAGCTTGGTCTTCATAGCGCCTCCCCCAAGGGTCACCACGGGATCGTCCCCGCGTCCGCTTATCCCAAGTGTGCCGACAACATAGGCCGGTGTTGCATGTAGTGGCGTATGTTTCAGCGGTGAAACAGCACGGAGGGAATGTACACCAGGAGGGGGATGAAGACAAGAGGGAAATGGGATCTTTTTTCGTGCCGTGGTAGGGGAGGGGTGGGGCGGAAGTTGCTTGCGCTCGACCGAGCCAGACATTATATTACGCCTCGTCGCCGCGCATTGGCCGGTCGCGACTCCGTCATTGATTGAGACGGTCCATTTATGTATTGCCCCGACTGCAACCTGCATTACCCAGATCACCTGAACTTCTGTAAGCGTTGCGGGAAGGCGTTGCTGCGCACGGCGGCGCAGTTCGTCGCGGAGGGGGTCTGCTGCACCCGGTGCGGCACGCGGGCGGTTGAGGGCGAGAATTTCTGTCAGCAATGCGGCGCCCGCCTCGGCGTCAAGAGCGAGGACACGACGATCGGCGCCTGTCATGTCTGCGGCATCCTCTGGCGCAGCGCCTGGCTCTACTGTAAGCACTGCGGGGCCGAGCGCGACCGTGCGCTGCAGCTCTCCTCTGCGCCGCCGCCGCAATCGGCGATGCCGACACTGCCGACCGAAGTCTACCTCCCGGAGACCAAGGTCGTGCCGCCGCCGGTCGCAGAGACGGTGCTCATGCCGGTGCGCTGCCCGTCCTGCTCGGCCGACGCCCTCCCGCTCTCGCGCTTTTGCGACATCTGCGGGGCGAGCCTGGATGCGGTCACGACCAACGACCTGGCGTCGTCCGCCCCGGACGGGACGTTGGCCACGGAGGGCTCCGCCGAGGCGCCTGCCTTGCCGACGCTGGTCAACACACCGGCGCCGGACGAGCCTCCGGCGCCCGAGCTGACCGTGGCATTGCCGGTTGAGGAGCATCCGGATTTGCGGGCGGATTTGCGGGCGGATTTGCGGGGCACGCTCGAGGCGCGCCCGGTCGAACCGGGTCACCGGCGGTCGGCCCCGGAGGCGAAGCGGGCGATGCCTAAGACCAGACCTCTGGCGCCGGCCGGGCCGACGGTGGAGATCAAGGCGCCCAAGCACATCGTGGCCGAAATCGACGACGTGCCGCCCATGCCGTATGCCGCGACGACGAAGATCCGCGGGCACACCCCACCGGGCGGGACGCCCATCGTGCCCCGAGCGCTGCCCCGGCGCAACGAGTTCAAGGTCCGGCGGACGCCCATCGTCATCGGTGGGCTGCTCGTGCTCGGGCTCGCCGCCGGGTTCCTTCTCTGGCAATGGCAGCGCCGCGACGACGGCGTCAGGCCGATCCCGACGCCGCAGCCGACGGCCCGGGCTGTCGCCACGGCGGCGCCGGCCTCCCCGGGGCCCACGACGAATCAGCCCCCGGCAGTGCCCGAGGGCATGGTCCGAGTTCCCGGCGGCAGCTTCGAGATGGGGCGCAATGACGCCGACGAGTTCGAGCGCCCGGCGCACCCGGTGACCCTCGCCCCCTTCTTCATCGATCGCACCGAGGTGACCAACGCGCAGTACCAGCGCTTTGTCCGAGAGACCGGGCGGCGCCCGCCCGCGCACTGGACGGCGGGACAGTACCCCGACGGCGAGGCCCAGTTCCCGGTCGTCAACGTCTCCTGGGATGACGCCAGCGCCTATGCGGGCTGGGCGGGCAAGCGCCTGCCGACCGAGGAGGAGTGGGAGTTTGCCGCGCGCGGGACGGACGGCCGCCTTTACCCTTGGGGGCGCGACTGGCAGCCCGGGCGGGCCAACGCCAAGGAGGGTGGGGGTGGGCGCATAGTCGAAGTCGGGCGCTACCCCGACGGCGCGAGCCCGTACGGCGCGCTCGACCTGAGCGGCAACGTCTGGGAGTGGACTCGGGGCTCGGCAGTCAATTACGCGGACCCGGGGGCGATCCTTGCCCCGGGGATGGTCATCCGCGGCGGGGCCTATGACGTCGCGCCTGATCGCGCGACCGCAACCTATCGCGGCATCGTCCAGCCCGAGAAGGGGTATGAGAAGACCGGCTTCCGCTGCGTGCGCGACGCGCGTTAAGGGGGAAGAGGTGGCGCATCGATCAGAGAGAACGCGAGAGACGCGGACGGGGGCAAAGCGGGCGAACCTACTTTTCCTGGCGTGTCTCGCGTTCTGGATCGCCTGTGGCGTGGCGGCGCCGGCGCAAGACCCGACCGGTCGCGACATCCCGAAGGAGAAGAAGCCGCCGGCCAAGGCGGCGCCGAAGCGGCCTGCGCCGCGCCCGCGGGCGCCGGCGACCGCGAGGTTAGACGTCGTCGCGCCGCAGGGCGCGGTCATCGAGCTCAGCGGGCAGCCGCGGGGCATGATCGGCGGCACCGGGCAGTACACGTTCCTGGCCGTCGCCCCGGGCGACTACCAGTTGAGCGTCGAGGCCGACGGCTACGAGCCCTGGAGCGGGACGGTCACGGTCGCGGCCCCGAGCACTAGTTTTGAAGTCCCCCTACGCCGGCGCTCGGCGACGACCGGGCGCCTCTCGATCCTGATCAATGAGCCCGGGACCGATGTCTTCATCGACGGGCAGTCGCTCGGGATCAAGAGCCTGGCCGGTCATGCCATCTCGCATGACGGGCTCCGCCCGGGGGCGCACCGGGTGCGCGCCGTCAAGCCCGGCTTCCGCGAATGGGAGGAGACGGTCGAGGTCGCCGCCGGCGAGACGGTCAAGGTCAAGGTCGAGCTTAAGCCCAAGTGACTCGAGATTTGAAGTTTTGAGATTTGAGATGGTGATTTGGCTGTGGCCCGCGCTCGTCGGGCTCATGATTTTCGGAGGCGGAGGGGCGCCGGCGGCGCGGGCGAGTCTCGCCGCCCCGGTTGCGCAGAACGACCTGCTCCGCGGCGCGCTGCCCCGGTCCTCCGGGGGCAGGCCGCAGCGCGGGTGGCAGCTCTACGCTCCGCTCATCGGCGAACTCATCGGGACCGAGCGCGGGACCGACCACCCGGAATTCACCGAGGCGCTCTCGCGCTGGCAGGAGGCGCAAGGGCTCTCCCCGCGCGGTCTGCTTGACGAAGAGACCTGGTCGCTGATGGTCGAGATCTGGCAGTCGCGCCGCCGCTACGATCACGCCTACCCGCCGCCGGGGGAGCTGGTCACGGTGCCGTCCGCAGACTTTTACCACCCCGAAAGGCCGGAGGAGTTGCGTCGGGTCGAGCGCGAGACCTATCTCGCCTACAAGAGCCTGGTCGCGGCCGCGGCGGCCGACCTCGGGCTCGGGCCCGAGGGCAGTTACCTCAAGATCATCTCTGCCTTCCGCACGCGCGAGTACCAGGCCGGCCTGCGGCGGGCCTCGCCGCGCTCGGGCCGCGGGGTGCTGGCCGTCAACAGCCCACACTTCTCCGGCCGCGCGCTCGACCTCTACGTCGGCGGCGAGCCAGTCGAGGCCAAAGAAGCCAACCGGGCGCTCCAGGTACAGACGCCGGCTTACCGGTGGCTCGTGAGGAACGCCGGTCGGTTCGGCTTCCGCCCTTACTTCTACGAGCCGTGGCACTGGGAGTACTGCCCGGATTAACCCGCGAAGCACGGCCCGTCTGCGCGTGCCTCGCACCCTCCTGACCGGAAAGGTAAAACATGAGTGAGCCAGCAGAGCGCGTCGCCATCGTCACGGGCGCGGCGCAGGGGATCGGCCGCGCGACGGCCGAGGCCTTTGTCGCCGAGGGGGCCGCGGTGGTCGTCGCCGACTTGAATCAGGATCTGGCCGCGGAGGCGGCCGCGGAGTTGGGCCGGGCCGGCGGGCGGGCGCTCGCCGTCGGGGTCGACGTGGCGCGGCGCGCGAGCATCGCCGCGATGGTCGAGGCGGCGCTCGGCCGCTTCGGGCGGGTCGACGTGCTGGTCAATAATGCGGGCATCGCCGGGCGCGCGGCGCCGCTTGCGGAGCAGACCGACGAGGACTGGGAGCTCATGATGGCCGTCGACCTCAAGAGCGTCTTCCTCTGCTCGCAGGCCGTGCTCCCGCACATGCTCGCGCGCGGGACGGGCTCGATCGTCAACGTCGCCTCGATCGCGGGCAAGGAAGGGAACCCGAACATGGTGCCCTACTCGGCGGCCAAGGCCGGCGTCATCGGCCTCACCAAGGCGCTCGCCAAAGAGGTCGCGCCCGGCGGCGTGCGCGTCAACGCGGTCGCGCCGGCGGTGGTCGAGACCGGCATCCTGAGCACGCTGACGCCGGAGCAGGTGGTCTACATGAAGAGCAGGATTCCGCTCGGGCGCTTCGGCCGCCCCGATGAGGTCGCCGCCGTGATCACCTTCCTCGCCTCCGACCGCGCGAGCTTCGTCACCGGGCAGTGCTACGACGTGAGCGGCGGGCGGGCGACGTACTGAAGGCGGGTCGCCGGAGGATCTTTACATCCAACCGCCGGTTGAGATATATAGGGCGCACTCACCTCCCGACCACCTTCCGTCCGTCAAAGGAGGCACCATGCGCAGTCGCAGGACATGGCTCTGGGCAGGCCTGATCGTGCTCGCGGTCGCGGGCCGGGCCACCCCTCAAAGCACCTTCGCCACGATCACCGGCAACGTCACCGACCCGTCGGGCGCGGCCGTCCCGGGCGCGGCCGTCGAGGCGCGGAACGTGAGGACCGGCTACGTCTACACGGCGACCTCAAACGACGAGGGGGTGTACACGCTCGCCAACCTGCTCGATGGGACTTACCAGCTCAAGGCGCGCGCCCAGGGCTTCGGCGAGTTTGCCGTCGACAACATCATCCTCACCGTGCGCGAGAACCGACGCGTCGACGTCCTCCTCCAGGTCGGGGCGATGACCAACACCGTCGACGTCACAGCGGGCGGCGCGACGCTCATCGAGACCGAGACGGCGCGCATCGCCGACGTCAAGGACCGGCAGCAGTTGCGCGAGCTGCCGCTGACCTTGCGCCGCGCCTGGGACTATTTCACGCTCTCGCCGCAGATCAACCGGACGACGACGGGCTTCAACCTGAGCCTCGCCGGGTCGCACTCGAACCAGTCGGAGGCCAACATCGACGGAATCACGGTGACGCCGCCGGGCGGGGGCTTCGCCTTCGGCCCGATCATGGACCGCACCGAGAACCTCCAGGAGGTGCGCGTCGAGATCTCAGGCAACAGCGCCGAGTACGGGACGCCGGGCGGGGTGACCTTGGTCACGCGCGCCGGGAACAACGAGTTCCACGGCACCTTCTCCGACTACTATTCGTCGCCGGGGCTGCGCACCCGCGACCCGTTCCAGACGGCCAAGAGCGCTGGCATCTCCCACCGCCTGACAGCGGCCGCGGGCGGGCCGATCTACCTGCCGAAGCTCTACGACGGCCGCAACAAGACTTTCTTCTTCACGACGCTCGAGTGGGGCGAGGGCAGCCCGAGCACCGCCTTCGTCACCCAGACCGTGCCGCTCCAGGCCTGGCGCCAGGGCGACTTCTCGAACCTCCGCAACGCGCAGGGCAACCTCATCGTGGTCCGGGACCCGCTCACCGGGCAGCCCTTCGCCGACAACAAAATCCCGGCCGCGCGCCTCAACCCGGTCTCGCTCAAGATTCAGGAGCAATTCTACTCGCTGCCGAACTTCGGCGACCCGAACGTGCTCGCGGCGCAGAACTACCGCGAGAATCGGCTGATCAATTTCAGCAAGCAGCCGCAGCTCACCGTCCGGCTCGACCACCGCTTCAGCGAGAAGACGTTCGTCTACGGCCGCTTCATCGGCGTCTGGTGGAACATCCCGGGCTACGAGCCGGTCCCGCTGATCACCGAGCCCTTCCGCCGGACGCGCGACCTGCGCTCCTGGCTCGTCTCCTGGACGCAGACGCTGCGGCCGACGCTCGTCAACGAGCTGCGCTGGGGGCTCTCTTCCGACCACCTCCCGGTAGAGTCACAGGTCCGCGGCAAGAGCGTCGTCCAGGGGCTGGGCCTGCAGGGGCTGGCCCCGGACCTGCCGGACGTCGGCGGGCTGCCCCGGTTCGTCATCGACGGGACGGGCATCTCGACCATCAACGCCCAGAACACCTGTGACCCGTGCTTCAAGGACCGGGTCATGCAGCTCACCGACAACGCCACCTGGACGCGGGGAGCGCACACGATCAAGATGGGCGGCGACATCCGCTGGGGCCACACTGATGACCTGCGGCAGGCGCAGGGGCTCTTCGGGGACGTGACCTTCACCAACACTTACACCGGCTACGCCTACGCCGACTTCCTGCTCGGCATCCCGCGCTCGATGGCCCGCAGCTTCCCGACCATCCCGCTCGAGCGGCTGATCAGGAACTACTCGGCCTACGTGAGCGACGAGTGGAAGGTCTCGCCGCGGCTGACGCTGACGCTTGGGCTGCGTTACCAGCTCTACGCCGTCCCGCGCGACACGGAAGGGAAGGCGGCGCTCTTCGACCCGGCGACTTCGAGCATCGTCGTCCCTGACGGGTCGCTCGGGCTCGTCAGCCCGCTGCTCCCAACGAGCTACGTCAAGGTGCTCGAGGCCAGCCAGGCCGGCTACCCGAAGGACCTGCTCGAGTCCGACAAGAACAACTTCGCGCCGCGCCTGAGCGTCGCCTGGCGGCCCTTCGGGACCAACACGGTGGTCCGCGCCGGGGCGGGCATCTACTACGACAACGCGCCGCCCGACCCGGTGCTCGGGGCGACAGTCCCCTTCCTCATCGCCGAGCCGACCTTCACCAACGCGGCGGCCAACCCGCTGACGCTCCCCATCGTCTTCCCGCTGAGCGGGGCCGGCGTGACGACGATCGCGCTGCCGCGCGGGAGCCGGACCGACTTGCGCGTCCCGCGCACGGGCCAGTACACGCTGACCATCGAGCATCAGCGCTGGGACATGGGCTTCCGGGCGACCTACGCCGGGACCAACACGCGGCAGGGCATCTACCGCCGCGACATCAACCAGCCGCTCGCGGACGACCGGCCCTACAGCGCCAAGCCGCGCCCCTTCCAGAGCTACCCGAGCATCCTTTACGGCGACAACGGATCGGGCCACCAGTATCACGGCTTCTCGGTCGAGGTCGAGCGGCGGATGAAGCGGGGCATCAGCTACCAGGCCTACTACACCTTCGCGCGCGACATCGGTGACCTGGAGAACAACGAGTCGCCGGAGGACGCCTACGACCGGCGGCGCGAGCGCGCGGCCTGGGGGGCGCTCCCGACGCACCGCTTCAGCGCCAACACAGTCCTCGAGCTGCCGGTCGGGCGCGACCGGCGGTTCGGGAGCGCCATGCACCCGGTGGCCGAGGCGGCGCTCGGCGGCTGGAACCTGAGCGGGATTTACAACTACGAGCGGGGCAACTTCATCACGCCGACGTGGACCGGGCCCGACCCGACCGGGACGCGTTTCGCCGGAGCCGGGCAGCGGGCCAACGTCACGCTGCGGCCGGACCAGCTGCGCGACCCGAACCTCGACGACCCGACAGTCGCCCGCTGGTTCGACGTCGGGGCGTTTGCCGGGCCACCGATCGGGCGCTTCGGCACGTCGGCCAAAGGTGTCATCATTTCGACGCCGATCAACGTCTTCCACGCGAGCCTGGCGAAGCAGTTTCTCATCAAGGAGCGTGTCCGGCTGAGGTTCGAGGTGCTCGGGACCAACGTCCTCAACCACCCGAACTACGCCGCGCCGAACACCAACATCACGGCCGGCGTCCAGGCCGGGCGGGTGACCGCGACGATCGACCGCAACGCCAAGTTCGACTCGGCCAACACGCGCGAGTTCCAGCTCCAGTTCCGCGCCGAGTGGTGATGGCCCGCGGGTCGCATCCGCGTCACCCGTGGGCTATAATGGCTGTCCCGGAGGTAAACAATAAATGATGAAGATCCTGACCGCGCTCGCGCTCCTGCTGGGGCTCGCCGCGCCGTCCGCCGATCCGATCCTCGGCGTCCAGCTCTACAGCTTCCGCAACGAGATGAAGCAGGACGTCGAGGGGACGCTGGCCAAGGTCAAGCAGATGGGCTTCACCGAGGTCGAGGTCGCCGGCTATCCGTGGAAGTCGGCGGCGGACTTCCGGGCCATGCTCGACCGCCACGGGCTGCGGGCGGTGAGCTTCTTCGCCGACTACAACAAGCTGCGCGACGATTTGCCGGGCGTCGTCGCTGACGCCAAGGCGCTCGGCGCGCGCTACGTCATCGTCGGCTGGATCCCGCACCAGAAGGAGTTCACGCTCGCTGACAGCGACCGCGCCGTGGCGCACTTCAACGACTGGGGGGCGAAGCTCGCGCGCGAGGGCTTGCGCTTCGCCTACCACGTCCACGGCTACGAGTTCAAGCCGCACGGCGGGGGGACGCTCTTCGACAAGTTCATGGCCGAGACCAAGCCCGAGCACGTCGCCATCGAGATGGATGTCTTCTGGGTGGCGCACCCGGGGCAGGACCCGGTCAAGGTGTTGCAGAAGTACGGCCGGCGGATCGAGCTCATGCACATGAAAGACATGCAAAAGGGTCTCAAGGGGGACCTCACCGGGCACGCCGACGTTGAGACGAACGTGACCATTGGCTCCGGGTCGATTGACTACCCGGCCGTCGTGCGCGAGGCCCGGAAGGCGGGCGTCAAATACTTTTTCATCGAGGACGAGTCGAGCCGGTCGCTGGCGCAGGTCCCGGCCAGCAAGCGCTACCTCATGACGCTCAAGTAGAGAGGGGAAAATGAGTCCACTGAGCAGAAGAGATTTCACTAAGGCGGCCGCGCTGGCGGCCGGCACGGCGCTCGGCCGCGGGCGGATTCTCGGCGCCAACGAGCGCGTCAACTTTGGCCTCATCGGCAGCGGGGACCGGGGGCAGCAGGTCTGGAAGACCTTTCTCAAGCAGCCCGACTTTAACCCGGTCGCCGTCTGCGACGTCTACGAACCGATGCGCGCCGCCGGGGTGGCGGCGGCCGGGGGGCGGCCGAAGGCCTTCGAGGACTTCCGCCGCGTGCTCGACCTCAAGGAGGTCGACGCGGTGATCATCGGGACGCCCGACCACTGGCACGCGCTGCCGACGATCACGGCCTGCGAGGCGGGCAAGGACGTCTACTGCGAGAAGCCGCTCTCGCTCACCGTGCGTGAAGGGCGGCTCATGGTGGAGGCGGCGCGCAAGCACCAGCGCGTCGTCCAGACGGGCAGCCAGCAGCGCTCCGCCGCCCACTACCAGCAGGCCGTCAAGCTCGTCCGCGAGGGCAAGATCGGCGCGGTCCACAAGATCACCGCGGGCTACACGCGCAACGCCATGCCGGGGTTTGTGCCGACCGAGGGCCTGGGCAAGGAGGTGCCGGCGGGGCTCAACTGGGACCTCTGGCTCGGCCCGGCGCCGGCGGTGCCCTACGACCCGTTCCGCTTCCTCTACCACTTCCGCTGGTTCTGGGACTACTCGGGCGGGCAGATGACCAACTGGGGGGCGCACAACCTGGACATCGCGCGCTGGGCGCTCGGGGCGCAGGGGCCGACGGCGGTCGCCGCCTTCGGCGGGCGCTACGAGATCAAGGACGGCGGCGAGACGCCCGACGTGCAGGAAGTGCTCTACAACTTCCCGGGGTGCGTCGTCAGCTGGTCGGGGCGCGAGGTCAACCGCACCCGCGACGAGTACCTGGTCTTCCACGGGACGAAAGGCACGCTGAACATCATGCGCGACGGCTTCAAGGTCGCGCCCGAGGTGTGGAAGGCGCGGCGCCGGAACGAGACTCCCGCCATGGAACCGATGGAGATGAAGGCCGACCCCAAGACCATGGAAGACGCTCACGCGCGCAACTTCCTCGAGTGCCTCAAGAGCCGCCAGCGGCCGAGCGCCGACGTTGAGGAGGGTCACCTCTCGGCCACCTTCTGCCACCTCGGCAACATCGCGACGCGGCTCGGGCGCTCGCTCAAGTGGGACGCGGCGAAGGAGGAGTTCGTCGGCGACGATGAGGCAAACCGGATGCTCTCGCGGCCGTACCGCAAGCCGTGGACGCTGAGCTGATGACTTCGTCGTGAGGGATTTGGGGGGCG
>Ga0075421_100002941_pt1 | contig 20381 bp, 21 predicted proteins | sample SoiMetdeltSBSDD5_FD_75292 | JGI IMG/M metagenome (GOLD analysis project Ga0075421, IMG submission 75292) | Bulk soil microbial communities from a Populus tree surrounding site in Tennessee, USA - Soil MetaG P. deltoides SBSDD5 | ecosystem: Environmental > Terrestrial > Soil > Tree plantation... | reverse complement strand
ATGCCAGGAATTTGAGCCGGGCGCGGGGGGATTTCGATTTTTTTTCGGACGGTGCTCGCTAGAGCGCGACAAGTTTCCGTACGCGGACGGCCCCCGGGATGAGGGGGGACGTGGGGGAACCGGGGGGGAATTCGGCTAGCAGATCCCCTTGACCAGGTCGGCGCGCAGCGTCATCTCGCGCGTCAGGGCGTTGCGCAAGAGAACGTCTTTTTGTTCCGAGCTCCGCTCGGCGCGCGCCAATTCCTCGCGCAGCGTCCGCACCTCGGCCTGGAGATGGGAAATGTAGCTCAGCGTCCGGCGCAGACGCTCGTCCGGCGCCAACTCGAACAGGGTCAGATTGTCAGTGAAGGGCTCAAGTTGTTGATCGGTCGTCTCGGCTTGAGTCACGGCCGGATTGGCCAGTTGCACTCCTGCGCTCATAACTGCCTCTCTCCTTCCTACCTTGTGTCTAAGTCAGAAAACCCATCCAGGTCAGAAAATCGATCTCGTTTCCCGCAACGTGAGGGACGACGAATTGCGGCTTGCAATTGTCATACCGCCGCCAGCAGGTCGTCCGGTAAAGGTCGCGGATGATCGAAGAATGATGACAAGACGACACGGCGAATCAGGAGTCGGCGACTCGGCAGCCGATCAAACAAATTGTCAAAAGATCAGGCGCGCTTTGGGCGCGCGATACGCGACAGCCGTCAAAGGAACGGCGTGAGGATGCGGCTCAGACCACTCACGATTCAGGAGGGTGGCTCGCTTCGAGCGCTCATTCGACGAGTGTCATCATAGCATAACTCGCCGCGCACCTCCGCAAGAAATTTTCCGGCGCCCCGGCAAAATTGTCACCCTCCGCGACACTCGTCGTGGAAAGATTGCCACCCCCCGCCCGTCGGCGGGGAGTGTGCTAAGATACCACTCCCTGGCGAAAAATCCCTGACGAGGAAGCAGTTCCATGACGGCACAGATGATGGCACAGACACTGGACGGCGCGCTCGTCGCGCAGCAGCTCAAGGGTCGCGTCGCGGCGCGCGTCGCGGAACTCGCGGCGGCAGGCATCCGGCCCGGCCTCGCAGCCGTGATCGTCGGGGACAACCCGGCTTCGAAGGTCTACGTCGGCAGCAAGGTGCGGACCTGTGGGGAGCTCGGCCTCCACTCGGAGAGATACGAGCTGCCCGAAACGACGACGACGGAGGAGCTGCTCCGGCTCGTCGAGCGGCTCAACCGGAGCGACGAGATCGACGGCATCCTGGTGCAGCTGCCGCTGCCCGGGCAGATCGACGCGCAGCGCGTCCTCGAGGCGGTCGACCCGGCGAAGGACGTCGACGGGTTCCACCCGGTGAACGTCGGCCGCCTCGTCCAGGGCCGGGCGGAGCTCGTCGCCTGCACGCCGTCGGGCGTGATCGAGCTGCTCGACCACTACGCGGTGCCGCTCGCGGGCGCGCGGGTGGTGGTCGTCGGGCGCAGCGACATCGTCGGCAAGCCGCTCGCGCTGCTCCTGCTCCACCGCCACGCGACGGTCACCGTCTGCCACTCGCGGACGCGCGACCTCCCGGCGGTGACGCGCGAGGCCGAGATCCTCATCGCGGCGATCGGGCGCGCGGCCATGATCACCGGCGAGTACGTCGGCGAGGGCGCGGTCGTCGTCGACATCGGCATGAACAAGGCGACGTCGCCCGGCGAGGTAGCGCGCATCTTCGGCGACGCCGAGCAGGAGCTGCGGCTCGGGGACCTCGAGCGGCGCGGCTACACGCTGGTCGGCGACGTCGAGCCGCGGAGCGTTGCGCGCCGCGCCGCCGCGCTCACGCCCGTCCCCGGCGGCGTCGGCCCGCTGACGATCGCCTGCCTCATGCGGAACACCGTGCGCGCGGCGGAGATGAGGAGAGGGGGAGAAGGGGAGAGGGGGATCGACATTTCCTCAGTCACCCGATCCTCCCCCTCTCGGTCTTAAACAGGATGCTCAGAGTCGGCCTCACTGGGGGCATAGCCACCGGCAAGTCATACGTCGTCTCGGTCCTGCGCGAGCTGGGCTGCGAGGCGATCGACGCCGACGAGGTCGCCCACGCCATGATCGCGCCGGGTGGGCCCGCCTACGACGAGGTCGTCGGCGAGTTCGGGCCTGAAATCCTCGGAGCGGGCGGAGTGGTCGACCGCGGGCGGCTGGGGGCGATCGTCTTCGCCGACCCGGAGCGGCGCGCGCGGCTGGAGGCGATCGTCCACCCGCAGGTGATCGCGGCGCAGGAGCGGTGGCTCGCGGAGGTCGCAGCGCGTCGGCCCGACGCGGTGGGCGTGGTCGAGGCGGCGCTGCTCATTGAGGCGGGCGCGCACCGGCGCGTCGACAAGGTGGTCGTCGTCTACTGCGCGCCCGCCTCTCAGCTCGAGCGCCTCATGGCGCGTGGCGGCCTGGCGCGCGAGGCAGCGCTCTGGCGCATCGAATCGCAGCTGCCAGCGGAGGAGAAGTTGAAGTACGCCGACTACGCGATCGACACCACGGGCAGCTTCGCCGAGACGCGGCGTCAGGTCGAGACGATCCACGCCGAGCTCGACCGGCTCGCGCGGGGGCGGGTTTGACAGTCTTCTCGGCGCGCGCCTATACTCGCGCGAAGCGCACAGAAGCAATCAGCGATCAGCGATCAGCTTTCAGCCAGAAGGGGGGCCCTTGGTTCGGCTGACCGCTGAGAGCTGAAAGCTGACCGCTAACTTATGAAAATCTACGACATCACCGTCGCGATCTCCGACGACCTCCCGGTCTACCCGGGCGACCCGCCAGTCGAAGTCCGGCGCCTGCTCTCGCTCGAGGCGGGCGACATGGCGCGGGTCTCGCACCTGAGCTGCGGGACGCACACCGGGACGCATGTCGACCCACCGTCGCACTTCGTCCTCGACGGGACGCCGCTCGATGAGTTACCGCTCGAGGTGCTCATCGGGCCGGCGCGCGTCGTCGATGTCGGCGACGCGCCGGTGATCGATCGTGAGGCGCTCTCGCGCGCCGACCTGGAGGGGGTCACCCGCGTGCTCTTCAAGACCCGCAACTCGCGCCTCTGGCGCGAGGCGCGAGAGTTCGCGGCGGACTTCGTCTATCTGGAGACCGCCGCGGCCGAGGCGCTGGTCGCGCGCGGCGTGCGGCTGGTGGGGATCGACTACCTCTCGGTCGAGCGGTTCAATTTCGAGCAGCCGACGACCCATCTGGCGCTGCTCAGCCGCGAAGTGATCGTCGTCGAAGGGCTTGACCTGAGCGCGGTCGCGCCCGGCGACTACGAGCTGATCTGCCTCCCGCTCAGGATTCGCGGCGGCGACGGCGGCCCGGCCCGCGTCGTCCTGCGCGAGATGAATTAGTCAATCTCGAGCTATCATCTGATCAAAGGAGTGATCATGGCGACACCTGCTGCGCACCTCGATTCATTTATCAAGAATTGGCATCGGATTCACGGTCAGTCAACGCGGCTCATGAGCGTGGCGCCGAGCGACCAATTCGACTGGCGGCCGTGCGAGACAGCGATGCCGCTCGGCGAGCTCATGAATCATTTATGGATCGCCGAGGGCCTCCTCGTGGAGGCAGCTTTCACCGGCCGCTTCCCGAAGGAGCACCCGGAGCCGAAGAAGACCACGGCGGAGGTCATCGCTGCTTTCGACGCCGCGCATGCGGAGAACGCCGCCCGAGTCGCCGCGCTCACCCCGGAGCAGCTGGCCGAAGAGATCATGCCCTTTGGCGAGAATCATGGCTCGATGACGCGCAAGGCAGTGCTCCACGCGATGCACGAGCATGAGATTCACCACCGCGGCCAGCTCTACGTCTACCTGCGCCAGCTCGGCGCCGCGGTGCCCCCGCTTTTCGGGTGATCATGAAAGGCTTGATTGAGGGCCGCCCCGAGGACGCGGCAAGTTACCGCGAGCGCGTCTACGAACTCGTCCTCAGCATTCCGGCGGGGCGGGTCATGAGTTACGGGTTGGTGGCGCGCGTCCTGGGCGCGGGCTACGACGCGCGCGCGGTCGGCAACATCATGCACGCGACGCCGGAGGACGGGCGGGGGATCCCGTGGCACCGGGTGATCAACGCGCAGGGCGGGTGCTCGACGGCCGGGCTGACCCTGCCGCCCGACCTGCAGCAGCGGCTGCTCGAGGCCGAGGGCGTCGTCTTCGGCGAGAAGGGGCGGTGCGACATGAAGCATTACCAGTGGGCGCCGCCCGAGTACGAGGCCGAGGCGCGCGAGGGGGAGGGGCAGGGGAGCCTCTTCGGCTGAGGGACGGACGATGGACAACAGTATGGGCCGGCAGCCGCCCTATGCGGTGGCGGCGCCGCGCTACTCGGTGGCGCACCACATGGTGACGACCGCCTTCGAGCTCGAAGGCTTCCGCGTCGTCCGCCACCTCGGCGTCGTGCGCGGGATCACGGTGCGCTCGCGGTCGCTCTTCGGGACGCTCGGGGCGACCTTCCAGACGATCGTCGGGGGGAACATCTCGATCTTCACGCGGCTCTGCGAGCAGACGCGCGCCGAGGCCTTCGAGATCATGATCCAGCACGCCTCGGAGATCGGGGCCAACGCGATCATCGGCGCGCGCTACGACGCGACCGAGGTCATGAGCGGCGTCTCCGAGGTCCTCGCCTACGGCACGGCGGTCGTCGTCGAGCCGACGGAGGGCGGCAGCTACCGGAGCCAGTAAATCATGAGGGCCCTCTTCCCGGCGGTGGCGACGGCGCTGCTCCTCGGCCCGGTGTCGGGCGGGCAGGCGAAAGTGCAGGTCTACGAGATTCTCCCGGCGCGGAGCGAGCTTGCGGTCGTCGCCACGCAGGAGGGGATGATGAGCCGGTTGCGGCCGAGCCACCGCCTGGCGCTCAAGTCCTTCGTCGGGCGCGTCCGGGTTCCTGCCGCCGACGAGACGCAGGTCGAAGTCGAGCTCGAAGCCGAGGCCGCCTCGCTCGCGAACGTCGACAAGGAGATCACCGAGCTCGAGCGGACGGAGTTCGAGGCGATCCTGCGTCAGACGGTGCTTGAGGTCGGGCGTTTCCCGAAGATCAAGTTCCGCTCGGCCGGGGTGGCCGACGTCCGGACCTCGCCCGAGGGCCGCCGCTTCACGCTGCTCGGCGACCTGATGCTGCACGGCGAGACGCGGCGGGTGGCGGTGCCGATGACGGTCGTCATCAAGGCGGGCGAGCTGCGTGCGACCGGCGAGTCGAAGCTCAAGCAGACCGATTTCGCGATGAAGCCGTACGCCGGCGGCTTCGGGGCGATCAAGATCGGGGACGAGGTGAAGGTCAGCTTCACGGTCGTCGCCAAGCTGACATGACGCGCGCCGCCCTGTTAGCCCTGAGTTTGTTGTTGCCGGCCCCGGCGCAGACGCGGGCGTACGAGGTGGTCGCGGCGGAGAGCAAGTTTACGGTCTTCGTCGGCCGGGCCGGGCTCTTCGGCGGCCTCGGCCACGATCACACAATCACGGTCAGGAATTTCAGCGGGCGCGTGACGGTGCCGCCGGGCGGGGCGCAGCAGGCCGCGCTCGAGATGGAGATCGAGGCCGGATCGCTCCTGGTTGCCGACCCCGGGGTCGACGAGAAGGAGCGCGCCGAGATTCAGAAGGCCATGGAGACAGAAGTCCTCGAGGTCGCGCGCTTCCCGAAGATCAGGTTCAAATCGGTCTCGGTCGCCGACGTCAAGCCGGCGGGGTTTGTCCTCAACGGCGACCTGACGCTCCACGGGGTGGCCCGACGCGTGGCCGTGCCCGTGGCGGCGCGGGTCACGCCCGAGGAGGTCCGGGCGGGCGGTGAGGTGACGATCCGGCAGACCGACTTCGGGATCAAGCCGTATTCGGCAGGGCTCGGGACGGTCAAGGTCAAGAACGAGCTGAAGCTCACGTTCGCGATCGTCGCCCGGGCGAGGTGAGCCTCATCGCCGAGCCCCGAAGGGGCGTCATTCAAGAGCCAGGGGCAACGCCCCTGGATGTGATCGCCATTTGAGAGTCAGCCCCGAAGGGGCGAAATATGGTCATGTTTATTTCGCCCCTTCAGGGCTCGGACGCGGGGGCGGGACGCCCAGGGGCGTTGCCCTTGGCTATTAGATTTCGCCCCTGCGGGGCTTGAAGACGATGGCGCGAAGTATCAGCGAAACCGTGCCCGAGGTGATCGAGGTTCACAGCCCGGCGACGCTCGAGAAGGTCGGCGAGGTACCGGTCTGCCCGGCCGCCGGGGTGCGCGCTGCGGTCGCGAGGGCGCGGGCGGCGTTCGCGGTCTGGGGCGCGCTCGGTTTCAAGGAGCGCGGGCGTGTGCTCGTCGACGTGCGCGAGCGGCTGCTCGCGCGGCGCGAGGAGGTGATCCGGACGCTTTGCGCCGAGACGGGCAAGCCGCGCTTCGAGGCGGTCGCCATGGAGCTGGCCTACGTCTGTGACGCGCTCACCTTCTACGCCCGGCGGGCGGGTCGCTTCCTCGCGCCCGAGCGCGTCACGCCGCACCTGCTCAAGAACAAGAAAGTCATCGTCCGCTACCAACCGCGCGGCGTCGTCGGGATCATCGCGCCGTGGAACTTCCCGCTCTTCATGACGCTCGGCGAGGCGGTCCCGGCGCTCGCCGCTGGCAACGCCGTGGTCATCAAGCCGTCGGAGTGGGCGCCGCTCACGGCCGAGCTCGGCCGGCGGATCGCGGCCGAGGCCTTCGCCGCCGCCGGGCTGCCCCCGGAGATCCTCCAGGTCGTCGCCGGCTACGGCGAGACCGGCGGCGCGCTCGTCGACGAGGTCGACATGGTCGCCTTCACCGGCAGCGCGCGCACGGGGCGCCTGGTCGCCGAGCGGGCGGCGCGGCGCCTAGTGCCGGTGAGTCTGGAGCTAGGCGGCAAGGACCCAATGATCGTGCTCCGGGACGCGGATCTGGAGCGCGCGGCGGCGGCGGCGGTCTGGGGCGCCTTCATGAACGCGGGGCAGGTCTGCATCTCGGTCGAGCGGGTCTACGTCGAGGAGGCGGTGGCCGACGAGTTCACGCGGCGTGTGGTCGAGAAGACCCGGGCGCTGAGGCAGGGGATCGAAGCAGGTGGGGCGGGGCCGGCGGGGGAGGACCGTGTTGACGTCGGCGCCATGACCTTCCCGAAACAGGTCGAGGTCGTCGAGGAGCAGGTGCGCGACGCGGTCGAGCGCGGGGCGCGCGTGCTCGTGGGCGGGCGGCGGGCGGCGCACCTCCGGGGGCGCTTCTTCGAGCCGACGGTGCTCGCCGGGGTCGACCATTCGATGCAGGTCATGCGCGAGGAGACCTTCGGGCCGGTGCTCCCGATCATGCGCGTCAAGGACGAGGGGGAGGCGCTGCGGCTGGCCAACGACTCGCGCTACGGGCTCAACGCGAGCGTCTGGACGCGGGACGCGAGGCGGGGCGCGCGGCTCGCCGGCCAGGTCGAAGCGGGCAGCGTCTGCGTCAACGACGTGATCATGGGGGTCGCGGTGACCGACGCGCCGTTCGGCGGGGTCAAGGAGAGCGGGACCGGGCGCCGCCACGGGGCGCCGGGCATCCGGCGCTTCGCGAGCGAGCAGACGATCGTCATCGACCGCTTCGGGCTGAGGCGCGAGGCGGTCTGGTATCCCTACACCGCGAGCGGCGAGCGTCTCCTGCTGCGGCTACTCGGGGCGCTCTTCTCGACGCGCGCGGCCGCGCGCGTGCGCTCGCTGCTCGGCCGCTGAAGCTTGCCGAAACCTCTCCGCTATGGTTAAGTAAATCGCGCCCTGCGGGGGCATCGTCACCCAGATCGAACAGTAGAAAGGTATTGCATGACCCAGACTCCGGCCCACCCGGCCCCAGCCGACGGGGGCAAACTGATCGTCCTCACGGCCCCACTGACCGAGACAATCGACCACGCCGGTTACTTCATCCAGATGGGCATGGCCTCGATGCCCATCTGGCTCGAGGGGGTGCTCAACCGCAAGTACCCGAAGTGGCGCCAGGTCGAATACAACGCGGACGGCTCGGCGCGCTATATGCCGGCCGGGTTGCGGCTGGTCGAGGCCTCGCTCCTGCGCGAGTACGCGGCCGAAGACATGGTCGCCTGCTACCCGGACGACCTCGACAAGTTCATCGGCCCGCGGACGCGCGTCGTCGCCGTCTCGACCCACAACCCGCTCGGCGTGACGTTTGCGGCCGGCGTCTACACTTCGATCTTCGGCTCCTCGAAGATGCCGATCAACTCGCACTACGCGCGGGAGATGTTCGCCCGGATCAAGGCGAGCCCGCACCGCGAGCGCTTCAAGGTCATCGTCGGCGGCTCGGGCGGGTGGCAGATCACGCAGACCGACACCTTCGACGAGCTCGGCGTCGATTGCGTCGTCGAGGGGCGGAGCGAGTCGGCGGACACGATGGATCTCTTCCGCCGCGCGGTCCGCGGCGAGGAACTGCCGCGCCAGCTCGAGGTCGCGCACCCCCGGGAGCGGGAGGCGATCCTCTTCCCCGAGAAGCGGACGACCTTCGGCGTCGTCGAGATGACGACCGGGTGCGGGCGGCGCTGCCAGTTCTGCCTCCCCGACCTCAACCCGCAGATCGACATGCCGAAGGAGAAGATCATGGGCGCGGTCCGCGCCAACGTGCGCGAGGGGAACAAGCAGATTTCGCTCGCCACCGAAGACATGTTCATCTGGGGGCAGGTTCACACCGAGACCCCGTTCTACTTCCCCAACCGCGAGGCGCTCCTGGATTTGTACTCGGAGATCGTCAACACGCCGGGCGTCGAGCAGCACGTGCTCAGCCACTGCACGATCGCGCCGGCGGTGGTCGACCCGCTGCTCATCAAGCGGCTCTCCGAGGTGCTCCTGTCGAAGAGCCCAATCCATCTGCCCTACCTGAGCACGCACCCGGAGAAGAAGGCGCTCGCGCCGCTCATCGGCCTGGAGACGGGCTCGGTCCGCATGGCGCGCCAGATTATGCCGAGCAAGGGCGTGCCCTTCGCGGTCGAGGACTGGCCGAGCGTGGTCCTCGAGGGGCTGCGCGTGCTCAACGAGAACAACTGGTTCCCGGTCATGACGCTGATCATCGGCAACCCGGGCGAGACCGACGAGGACGTCGAGGCAACGCTCGACCTGGTCTACGAGATGGAGCGGCGCGGGCTCTTCGCCTTCCTCGTCCCCTCGATCTTCACGCCGCTGCACGACACGCGCATGGAGAAGAAGCAGGGGGTTACCGAGACGCGGCAGCTGACGCCCCGGCAGTGGCAGCTCATGATGAAATGCTGGAAGCTCAACCTGCGCCCGGGGCAGTACAGCTGGTGGGGGCCGACCGCGTGGCGCCTCGGCGCGCTTGGCATGTGGCTCTGGAAGCTGCGGCGGATCAACGGGGCGAATTTCACCTGGCCACTCCTCATGTTCGCGAGCGCGCTCCCGGAGACGGTCATGGGGCGGATGGGCAAGATCTACGTCGGGCGGCCGCTGCGGACCAAGACGCGGCGGGAATTGCTCTCGACGGTCAAGCCGCAGCAGCGGCAGCATCTGCGCGCCGACAACGGCGACCTGCCCGAGGGCTACGAGTTGGCGGCGCTGACGGCGGAAGTCATCTCCGGCCGGACCTGAGTATGTGGGGGAAGGCGCTCGGGGGCCTTTGGCGGCGGGCGCCGCGGCGGGTGCGGCGCTGGGGCATGCTGCTGGCCCACGCGCGCTTCACGGTGACGGCGGGCGCGGTGGTCACGGACGACGCCGGGCGCGTCCTGCTACTCCGGCACCGGTTCCGCCCCGGGAGCGGCTGGGGCGTCCCCGGCGGCTTCATCGGGGCCGGCGAGCAGCCCGAAGAGGCCCTCCGGCGCGAGCTGCGCGAGGAGGTCGGACTGGAGCTGGAGCGCGCGGAGGTCGCCTTCGTCCGGACGCTCCGGCAGATCCGCCAGGTCGAGGTCATTTTCCGCTGTCGCCCGCGCGGGAAGGCCCGACCGCGGGGGCTGGAGGTCAGAGAGGCCGCCTGGTTCGCTCCCGGCGAGCTGCCGCCCGGGCTGAGCCGCGACCAGCGAGAGTTAATCGCCCGCGCGCTATTAGATTGAGACACCGGAAGAGAGAACACGGATGACCGCGGATCGATCCGCGGTCATCCGTCGCATCCGTCCGATCCGTGTTCGATTTTATTTGCGCCATGGCACGACGCTGCTGGATTCACTTGAGCCTGCCGCTCCTTGCTCTGTTCGCCGGCCCGGCGGCGGCGCAGACCGGCCCGCGGGGCGAGTGGCGGGCGCTCGCGCCGATGCCTTCCGCGCGCCAGGAAGTCTCGACCGCGGTGCTCGACGGGAAGATCTACGTCATCGCCGGGTACAACGCCGCGGGCCAGGACACGAGCACGGTCGAGGTCTACGACCCGGCGGGCAACAGTTGGTCGGCGGCGGCCCCGCTGCCGATCGAGACCAATCACAACGCGGCCGCCGTCGCCGCGGGGCGGCTCTACGCCTTCGGCGGCACTTCGGACCGCGTCTTCGTCTACAACCCGGGACTGAACAACTGGTCCGAGGTCGCCCGGATGCAGTTCCGACACGGCGACACGCCGGCGGTGGCGGTGATCGACGGGAAGATTTACGTCGCGGGCGGGACCGGCCCGGGCATGACCCAGCGCGAGGCCGAGGTCTACGATCCGGCGATGAATCAGTGGTCGGCGCTCCCGCTCATGAGCGTGCCGCGTAACCACTGCGCGGGCGCGGCGATCAACGGCAAGTTCTACGTCGTCGCCGGGCGCAGCGGCGTCAGCAGCTCAGCGATCACGCTCGAAGTCTACGACCCGCTGACCAACCTCTGGCGGACGCTCACCCCGATGCCGACGGGGCGCTCCGGAGTGGGCGCGGCGGTCGTCAACGGCGAGCTTTACGTCTTCGGCGGCGAGATCCCCTCGATCCGCGGCGAGGTCGAGGTCTATAACCCGCTGAGCAACACGTGGCGGCAGTTGCCGCCGATGCCGACGCCGCGCCACGGGATCTTCGCGGCCGTCATCGGGAACACGGTTTACTTGCCCGGCGGGGCGACGCAGCAGGGCTTTGGCGCGACGAACATCCACGAAGCCTTCGTCGTCAACACGGCGGTGACGCTTTCGGCGGCGAGCTATGCCCCGGCGCTCGCCGCCGGGGCCATCGCCGCGGCCTTCGGCGCGGGGCTCTCGACGGCGAGCTTGAGCGCGGAGGCCCAGCCGCTCCCGACTGAGCTCGGCGGGACGACCGTCAGGGTCCGGGACGCGCTCGGCGTCGAGCGCCCAGCCCCGCTCTTCTTCGTCTCGGCGGAGCAGGTCAATTACCAGATCCCGTCGCCGACGCCGCCCGGCCCGGTGATCGTCACGATCACGAGCGGGGACGGAAGGGTGACGATCGAGACTTTCCCGGTCGTCGAGGTCGCGCCCGCCGTCTTCACGCTCGACCAGAGCGGGACCGGCGCGGCGGCCGCGCTCGACGCCTTCACCTTCGCTGCCGGGCCCTTCGCCTCGCGGCGGCCCGACGGGACGCCGAACGCCATCGCCGTCTTCGGCACCGGGCTCGGCGCGGATGCGACCGACGTCGATGGCGACCTCAGCGCGAGCGTCACCGCGACCCTCGACGGCGTGGTGGCGCCGGTCCTCTACGCGGGCCGCGCCCCAGGCTTCGCCGGGCTCAACCAGTGGAACATCCTGCTCCCGACGCGCGTGGGGCCGGGCGCGCGCACGCTCCTCATCGCGCGCGACGGCGTGGCCGCCAACCCGGTGACGGTCGAGATCAGGTGAGCCGATCCACGAAGGACACAAAGATGAGTTAAGGTTTGATCCCCGTCATGATCTTCGTATCCTTCGTGGATAATTACGTCCGCCGGCCCGGCCGCAGCCCCTCGATGAAGTCGCGGTCCCGCGTCCCCTCGTGGCAGACGATGCAGGACTGCTGGCCGCGCTCTTCGAGGTCGGAGACGAGCGCGTAGGTCAGGCCGCGGTCGGCCCAGGTGATGACCTTGAGGCCGTCGATCGAGGCGTAATGGAAAGTCAGGCCCCGCGAGGTGATCCGCTCGCCGCCCGCGGGCTGCGCCACGGCCTGTGACGTGACCACGAGCGTGATCGGGCGGCCCCGCATCTGGTAGCCGATGTAGGCCGCGTAGTCGTTCCTGAAGGCCACCAGCCGCCCGCCTTCGATCCGGTAGAGCTTCTCCTGCCCCGAAGACTCCTGGTAGTTCGGAAGCTTGAGGCTGAACGGGACCTTGCCCGCGAACCAGGCCGAAACCTGCTCGGGCGAATCGCCGGAGATCTCGAAGGGCAGTTGGCCGCGCTCGTGGCGGAGGTGCGTCCCGACCGCCATCCGGGCGAACTCCGAGGGCGGGTCGAATTCGCGGCCCCGGCGGCCGGGGAAGTAGACGGCGAGGGCGAGGAGCAGCAGCGCGGTGGCCACCGCCAGGGCGAGCGCGCGCCGGCCGCCGCGCGGCCGGAGAGACCGCCGGACACGCTCGCGGAGTGCGGGGGGGGCCAGGTGGGGCGCCGGCGCGGCGGCGAGCAGCCGCTCGACGCGCTCGCGGAGAGCCGGCGGGGCCGGGTAGAGGGGGCGGGCCTCACGGACGCCGGAGAGCCAGCGGCGTTCCTGCGCGCACCGCTGGTGGCAGGCCGCGCAGCCGGCGAGGTGCTCCTCGAAGGCCGCCAACTCGCCGCCGTACAGCTCACCGTCCAGATAGAAAGCCATCTGCTCGCGGATGGCCTGGCATGAGTCCATAGTGCTAACCGCCCGGCTCGGGCGTCGCTTCCCGCCACTGGCTCAGCAGCACACGTAGTTGCCCGCGCGCGCGCGCGAGGCGCGACATGACAGTGCCCGCCGGGCACTCGAGGATCGAGGCGATCTGCTGGTAGCTGAAGCCTTCGATCTCGCGCAGGAGCACGATCTCGCGGTAGGGGCCGGGGAGGCGCCCGATGGCGGCGCGCACCTCCTCGCGCTCGACCTTCCGGAGGAGCAACAGATACGGGTCCGGGCCGAGAGGGTCGGGCCACCGCTCCGGCTCCTCCCCGGCACCCTCTTCGGCCTCCAGCTCGACGAAGCGGGGGCCGTTGCGGGCGTGCCGGAGCTGGTTGCGCCAGACGTTGCGCATGATCGTAAAGAGCCAGCTCTTGAGGTTGCTGTCGGGCACCAGTTGCCCGAAGGCGCGCATGGCGCGGAGGTAGGTCTCCTGGACCAGGTCCTCGGCCTCGGTCTGGCTGCGCGTCAGCGCCATGGCGAAGCCGTAGAGGGCGTCGAGGTGCTCGAGCGCCGCCTGCCTGAAGTCCGCGTTGTCTGGGGACGGCTCTGTCATGGCACGCATGAACAATAACACGCCGCGCGCGGTGGTATTCCGGCCCGCGGAAAAAATCCCCCCGCGGGGAATAAATCGGCGCCTCGCGTGTTTTTCCCGTCGAGACCAAACTGCAGAACGGCCAGGAGAAGACGCTGCTCGACGCGCAGCGCAAGGGCGTCGCCATGGAGCCGGGTAAGCGCTAGAACACGGATCGGGACGGATGCGACGGATGACCACGGATCGATCCGTGAACATCCGTTCCGTCCGTGGCATCCGTGTTCTCTTATTCTCCCCGGAGACCTTCCCGCATTCCCTCCGTCAGTAATAGAATAGCGCCTCCACCAGGATGAGACTCAGATGTTCGTTCATTCGGTCTATTTTTGGCTGAAGCCCGGGTTGGAGCGGGGGCAGGAGGAGACTTTCTGGCGCGGGGTGCGGTCGCTCGCCGCGATCGAGAGTGTCAGGCAGAGCCACATCGGCCGGCCGGCGGTGACCGACCGTCCCGTCATCGACCGCTCTTACTCCTGCGCGCTCGTCGTCGCCTTCGACGACGAGGCCGGCCACGAGGCTTACCAAACTGACCCGATCCACGACCAATTTCGGGACGAGTGCTCGCCGTTCTGGTCGAAGGTGCTGATCTACGACGCGATCACCGAAGAATAGGAGAACAACATGTCGAAATTCATGCTCTCGAAATTTTCCCTCGGCGCCCTCTACCTGCTCGCCGCGGCGCTCGTCGGCGCGGCGCTCACCGGCCAGGTGCCGGAGCCGAAGGTCGAGCCGAAGATGGTCGATCCGGGGCCGGCCGGCGGCCCGCCGGCGGACGCGATCGTGCTCTTCGACGGCAAGGATTTATCGCAGTGGAAGAGCAAGGCGGGCGGCGGGGCGGCCAAGTGGGTGGTCAAGGACGGGGCCATGGTCGTCCAGAAGGGCGCTGGCGCGATCGTCTCCGCGCAGGAGTTCGGCGACATGCAGCTCCACGTCGAGTGGGCGACGCCGGCCGAGGTCAAGGGCGAGGGGCAGGGCCGCGGCAACAGCGGCATCTTCCTCCAGGACCGGTACGAGGTCCAGGTGCTCGACTCCTACAACAACAAGACCTACTTCCACGGCCAGGCCGGGTCCGTCTACAAGCAGCACCCGCCGCTGGTCAACGCCTCGCGCAAGCCGGGCGAGTGGCAGACCTACGACATCATCTACCACGCGCCGGTCTTCGACGAGTCGGGGGGCGTGCTCAAGAAGGCGAACGTGACCGTGATTCACAACGGTGTCCTCGTCCAGGATCACGTCGAGATCATGGGGGGCACGACGCACGAGCCGGTGCAGCCCAAGTACGACAAGCACGGCAAGGGGCCGATCCAGCTCCAGGACCACGGGGATCCGGTGCGCTTCCGCAACATCTGGGTGCGCCCGCTATAAATCAGGCGAGAACACGGATGGCACGGACGTCACGGATGACCACGGGTCGGATCCGTGTCAATCCGCCCGATCCGCGTCATCCGCGGGCCATCTGCCGGTGATCGACCATGAGGCACCGGTTCTGCACCACTTGGATCCCGGCCCGGGCGAGTTGCTCGGCGGCGGCGTCGTTGCGGATGCCGAGCTGAAACCAGACGGCCTGCGGCCGCTTGGCGAGGATGTCGTCGAGGTGGCCGGGGATATGTTCGGCGCGGCGGAAGACGTCGACGAGGTCGATCTCGCCCGGGACTTCGGTCAGTGATCGGTAGACCGGCCGGCCGAGGATGTGCGTCACCTCCGGCTCGTAGACCGGCACCGGGATGACCTCCAGGCCCGCCGCCGCCAGGTAGTCGGCGACGTAGAAGGCCGGCCGGTCCGCGTACTTTTCCGACCGGATGCCGAGGACCGCGACGCGCCTCGTGCGCCCGAGCAGAGCGCGAATCCCGTCCGCGCTGGCGATCATGTTCTGCTGCCAATCCATGCCGCTACGATAGCACAATTATCTTGACAGGTCCGCGGATCGGGAGTAGATTCTGGCCCGTTGGCAGGCTTTCCTCAGCCGCTAGACTTCTTCCACAGAAGGCTTGCCCGAACAATCTCTCGCCCCTTGAGGGCAACTCTTAGGTCGCCGGCGCCCTGGCTCGCCGCGCCCTCGACCCCTAACCCACCGAAACCTTTCGCCATGCTGTTCACACCTTGAAAGGAGCAATGAGAATGGAAAGTCAGTACTATTACGCGGACGGTAAGAAAGTGCCGCTTAACCCCTCGCGCCACTACGTCGCCGTGCAGCCGAGCGACGCGGGCGCGGCCGAGCGGCTCGCCGCCTCCGTGTCTCCCGCTGGCGCCCCGCCCCAGGTCTTCGACTTGCCGGAGTACAATTTAGTCGTCGTCAAAGTTCAGGACGGCGCCGCCGCGTCGGCGCGGCCGGCCGAGGAGGCGGTGCGCTCTCTGGTAAGCGCGGCGCCCGACCTCAATCCCGGGCCGGCCGTCTATGAGGCCGCGGGGACGACGCCCGAGGAGGCGCTTATCCCGATCGGCGAGGTCCTCGTCAGATTCAAACAGGGCGTCGCGGAGGCGGACCGGCAGCGGCTGCTCGGCAACCACGGGCTGGAGCTGCGACGGGCCGACTACCCGGAGCCGGGCACCGACCTCGTGGCGACGACCGACGGGCGGGACGCAGTCGACGCCGCCAACCGCCTGCACGAGAGCGAGGAGGTCGAATTTGCCCAGCCCAATTTCGTCCACCTCGCCCCGCGCCTGGTGCTGCCGACGGTCGCCGCCGGCGTCGGCACGGTGACGGCCCCAGCTCCAGCATTGGGGGCGGCCGAGGCCGAGCCGTCGCCGGCCGCCGTGTTCAACGACCCGGCCTTCGGCTCGCAGTGGAACCTGGTCAAGATCAAGGCGCCCGAGGCGTGGGATATCTCCCGGGGGAGCGCCGCCGTCTCGGTCGCGATCATCGACGAGGGCTGCGACATGGCGCACGAGGACATTAACTACAAGCTCCCCGGCTATGACGCCTACGACGGCGACAACAACCCGCAGCCCAACGGCAACGACGCGCATGGGACGGCCTGCGGCGGGGTCGCGGCCATGCGGGCCAACAACGCGCGCGGCGGCGTCGGCGTGGCGCCCGAGTGCCGGGTCATGCCGATCCGCATCGCCAAGGGCATCGGCGGCGGGTTCTGGGACACGACGGACGCGAAGGTCGCCGACGGCATCCGCAAGGCCGTCGATGCCCCGCGCAGCGCCGACGTGCTCTCGAACTCTTACGGCCTCGGGCCGAGCACGGTGGTGACCAACGCCTTCAAGCACGCCCAGACCAACGGGCGCGGCGGCAGGGGGTGTCCGATCGCCGCCGCGGCCGGCAACAGCAACACGCCGCCGGTCATCTACCCGGCCAACCTGTCGCCCACCATCCCCGGTTTCCTCTGTGTCAGCGCGACCAACGAGTGGGACCAGCGCAAGAGCAAGACGAGCCTCGACGGCGAGACGTGGTGGGGCTCGAGCTTCGGGCCGGAGGTTGATATCGCCGCCCCCGGCGTGCACATTTTCTCGCCGGACATTACGGGCGCCGCCGGGTACGGGGCCGGGAATTACGTCCCGAACTTCAACGGCACCTCGTCGGCGACGCCCCACGTCGCCGGGCTTATGGGGCTGATCCTCTCGGTCGATCCGGACCTGCGCTCGTGGGAGGTGGAGGACATCATCAAGCTCACGGCCGACGACCTCGGGCCGGGCGGCCGCGACCCGGAGTTCGGCTTCGGGCGGATCAACTGCCGCCGCGCCCTCGAGGCCGCCTCGCGCCTCTGGTACCAGATCAGCGTCGTGCCGGAGTTCATCGGGGCGGGCAAAGAGTGCTTCATGCGCCTCGACGTCCGGATGTATAACCCGGGGATCAACTCCGTGCGGCTCGACGCACTCACGGTGACGTCGCACAACCCGACCTGGACGGCGGAGATCGACCGTTTCGAGTACCGGCCAAACCCGGGCGGCGTCATGGCCCCGCGCTCCGGCCAGGACGTGCGCCTCAACCGGATTCTGCTCAAGGCTAACGGCAACCAGGCGAGCTGGAGCTACCGCTGGGCGCTCTCCTGGTCATACACCTTTTGGCGGCCGGGCGCGCCGGTCTTCCCGCTCGCGGGCGAAAGCCCGCTCGTCGAGTCCGAGGGGCGGAAGGTCAATTCCGACCTCGTCCGCGGCGGCGCGGACAAGTCTCAGGCGGAGAGCGTCCCCTCGACCAACGGCTCACTGGCGGGGTCGCTTTACGGGGCCTCGGGCGAGACAGCGGCGGGCGACACGATCACGGTCGACCGGCAGAGCAAGACGATCACCATCGTGATTCGCTAAACCGGCGCGAACGCCGCAGCGATTGGCTGGCTTACGATGGGGCCGGGTGGTATGCCCGGCCCCGATTTTTTGCCATACCCTGAATTGCTCGAAGGTTTGACATCGGTGAAAACCAGGGGCGAGAATGGAGGCAGTTGACGATCAAACTCTCCGGCCCCGGCGCGCATCTGAAGAAGCGGCAATTACTGCCGAGGAAATGAAAGTGGGAAAAGAAATGTTTAATCCGCTGAAAGTTAAATTGGCACTCGTCGGCGTTCTGGTCGGGACGGGGCTGGCACTGGCCCAGGCGCCGCAGGTGACGCTGCGCGGCGTCGACGGGAGCTCCTTCTCGCTGGCAGGGAATCGCGGCAAAGTGATTGTCCTCTCGTTCGGCTCGACGGCGGTGCCGCTCGTCGCCAAGGAGCTGCCGGCCTTCCAGAAGCTGGCCGACCGTTACGCGGGGCGGGACGTGGCCTTCTACTGGGTGAGCATCAACGCCGCCGCGCCGGGCGCGCGGAATTACATCAGCGACGCCGACCTTCAGGCCTTCGCCCAGAAGAACGGGCTCCGGCTGCCCCTCCTCCGCGACCCGGAGCGGGCCGCGTCGCGCGCCTTCGGCGTCGACGCGCTCCCGACGGTGGTCATCATCGACCGCGCCGGGCAGGTCTCCGACAAGCAGGTCGGCTTCGACCCGGAGCGCGGCGAGGGCTACGGCGACGTCATCCGCATGGTCGACCAGCTACTCAAGTAGATGCGGCCGGAGCCATTAACGTCAAAGAGTGAGTCCCGTAGGGACGACTGACAATAGCCCAGCAATTTATTGCTGGGCTATTGTCAGTCGTCCCTACGGGACGAAGCAGGTGCTGTTTGCCGCCGAGTCCTACCCCCGCGAGGCCACCGGCCGGGCCGCGCCGTCGCCCTTGATCTTCATGGCCTCCGGATCCCACTCATAGATACGGCGGTTGAAGTAGCTCAGGTTCGAGAGCAGCGCCGGGGCCGCCGCGCGGTAGCCGAAGGCGGCGTCCTCGATCACCGGCTGGCGCGAGCGCATGGCCGCGAAGAAGTTGACGAAGTGGTCGTAGGTGTCGTCATAGCTCCGCGGCGCGACGTAGTTCTCCTCGCCGTTGTTGCGCAGCCGCTCGGCGCCTTGCGGACGGGGGTACTTCTTCCGGTACTCTTCGAGGAATTTCTTCTGGACCTCTTCGGGGAAGGTCTCGATCGTGTAGCCCGGCTCGCGCTCCGGCGGCCTCTTGGAGAGGCTGACCCCCGACCCGCCGATGACCACCACCCCCTCGTTGCCGATGAAGCGGAACATCTGGCTCTCGCCCGAACCGTCGGCGAAGTTGACCCTCAGCGACAGGGTGAAGGCCGGGTGGCTCGCGGTCTCCGGGTAGTCATAAAGCCCAATCAGGACGTCCGGCACGTCGCGCCCGTCCTTCCAGAAGCGTAGCCCGCCGGTGGCCATGACGCGCGTCGGGCCCTTGGCCCCGATGACGTGGTGAATCCCGGAGAAGAGGTGGACGAAGAGGTCGCCGCCGACCCCCGTCCCATAGTCGCGATAGTTGCGCCAGCGGAAGAGGCGGACCGGCTCGAAGGGGACCTTCGGCGCGCGCCCGAGGAAGCGGTCCCAGTCGATCGTCTGCGGCGAGGCGTCGGGCGGGATCGAGTACTGCCACGCGCCCATCGCCGAGTTGCGGTTGTACCAGGCCTCGATCATGTTCAACTGCCCGATCGCGCCCGCGGCGAAGAGCTCCTTCGCCTTGTGATAAATGATCGAGCTCACCCGCTGGCTGCCGACTTGGAAGATGCGCCGGGTCCGGCCCGCCGCCTCGATTACGCCCGGACCTTCGGAGATGTCCTGGACCATCGGCTTCTCGCAGTAGACGTCCTTGCCCGCCTTCATGGCGTCGATCGAGATCTGCGAGTGCCAGTGGTCGGGCGTGGCGACGATCACCGCGTCGACGTCGGGCCGGGCGAGGACCTCGCGGTAGTCGCGCGTGGTGAAAAGCTCCTGCCCCCAGACTTCCTTGGCGCGCGTCAGGCGACCGTCGTAGACATCGGCCGCGGCGACGATCTGGGTCCCGGGCACGCGCAGCGCGGTGAGCGTGATGTCGGTCCCGCGCCCGCCCGCGCCGACGAGCGCGACGCGAATCTTGTCGTTGGCCGAAAACTTCCGCTCCTGCGGCTCCAGGGCGAAGGAGCGGCGCGTCACGCCCGCGGCCGCCGCGCCGGCGGCGGCCAGCCGGATGAAGCCGCGCCGCGAAGTGGTCTGCTTGTCATTCATGGCATTCCCCGCTTAATAGTGTTAGTTCGGACTGCCGACATCCTACTCGCCGGCAAAAATCTTGTCTACCCGCCGGCTGACCTCGCGCAGGTAGGCGGCGTCGCCAGCGGGCAGCTCGACCGTCAGGTAGCCGCTGTAATTGATCTCGCCGATCGCCCGGCGGACCTCCGGCCAGTCGATGCTCCCCTCGCGCAGCGGGACCCACTGCCGGGTCTCGAACTTGAAATCCTTGAGGTGGAACCTGACGATCCGCTTGCCGAGCGTCCGGATCCACTCCTGTGGGAAGCCATACATGACGATGTTCCCGACGTCGAAGTAGGCGCGGACCCAGGGGCTGTTGAACTCGTCCACGTACCTGGCGAAGTCGGGCGCGCTCAGCAGAAACTTGTTCCAGACCTCCTCGACGGCGATGACCACGCGCAGCTCCTCGGCGAGAGGGAGGAGCTTCCTGATCTGCGGCTGCGAGCGCTCCCAGGCCTGCCGGTAGGTCGTCTCTGGGTTGACCACCGCCGGGACGAGGAGCACCGTGTCGGCCCCCCAGAGCTTGGCGTTGCGCAGCGAGGTCTCCATGCCCTTGAGGCTGGTGGCGACGACCTGCGGGTCGGCGCTCGAGAGCGGGTAGCGCCAGTGGTCCATGTTCATGACC
>Ga0075421_100002940_pt1 | contig 20383 bp, 23 predicted proteins | sample SoiMetdeltSBSDD5_FD_75292 | JGI IMG/M metagenome (GOLD analysis project Ga0075421, IMG submission 75292) | Bulk soil microbial communities from a Populus tree surrounding site in Tennessee, USA - Soil MetaG P. deltoides SBSDD5 | ecosystem: Environmental > Terrestrial > Soil > Tree plantation... | reverse complement strand
CGCACCAACTTCACCTCGATGCTCGTGCACGATCTGCGCAGCCCCATCACCGTCGTGAGCGCCTACGCGGATCTGCTCGGCCAGGGCGGCGCGGGACCGGTATCCGAGCGGCAGCGGCAGCTCGTCGGCAAGATCCAGGAGTCGTGCGGCCGCATGGTACGGCTCATCGGCGAGATCCTGGATCTGTCCAAGCTCGAGGCCGGCAAGCTGCACCTCGAGATGCAGCGCTTCGACGTGGGCGGATTGGCGGCCGAGGTCGTCGAGCGCTTCGGTCCCAGCGCCGCCAACAAGGGGATCGACCTCTCCATCTGTCAGGCGGGTCCGCCGTACGAGGTGCTCGGCGATGCCGGCCGCCTCGATCAGGTGCTCATGAACTTGCTGGGCAACGCGTTGAAGTTCACGCGCCGCGGGGGACGCATCACCGTGGAGGTCGCCCTGCGCGGATCCGAGATCGAGCTGTCGGTCGCGGACACGGGGCCGGGGATCGCGCCGAGCGAGCTGCCCCTGCTCTTCGAGCGCTTCAGTCAGGCGAGCGCGGCGCGCGCCACCGCGACGCCAGGCTCAGGGCTCGGGCTCCTGATCTGTCGCCACCTGGTCGAGGCGCACAGCGGACGCATCTGGGCCGAGAGCGAGCTGGGCCAGGGCTCGCGCTTCATCGTGCGGCTCCCGGTTGCAATCGGGGGCGTGCGCGACGCACCCCCCAAGCCCCCCAGCAGCGAAAGCGTCAGCTAAAACTAACGCGGCACGTTCGCGTGGGCGAGCGCGCGGCGGATCGTGTCGCGCTCCGTCGATGACACCGGAGTGAGGGGCGGCCTCACGTGCGCGGCCGGGATCCGGCCGAGCATCACGAGCGCTTCCTTCATGCGGTTGTGCATGTCCACGAACGGCGGCGCGTAGAACGCGCGCACGAGCGGATCCAGCCGATCGTTGATGGCACGCGCGCCTTCGATGTCGCCCTTCGCGCACGCCTCGAAGAGCTCCACCTGCAGGTCCGCGGTGACGCTGCCCATGCCCGAGATCGCGCCGTCCGCGCCCAGCAGGAAGGACGCCATCAGCGACATCGTGAACGCGGAGAGGATCGCCACCGGCCGTCCGGTGGCTCGCACGGCCCGGAGGCTCGCCTCGAAGCCGACGATGTCGTTCGACCACTCCTTCACGGCTACCACGTTCGGGATCTCGACGAGCCGCGCGAGGGTCTCGGGCCGGTAGCCGATGCCGGACGCCAGCGGGTACTGGAACACCACGATGGGCACGTCCGCGCCCGCGGCGATCTCCGAGAAGTGGCGCACGGCCATGTCCGGTTTCACCTGCGCGCCCCACATGAAGAGGGTGGGCGGGAACACCAGCACGCCCTTGGCCCCGCCCGCCTTCGCGTCGCGCGCGAGGTCGACCGCTTCGCGCGTGGAGTCGGAGTAGACGCCGGCCACGAGGGGACAACGGTCTCCAACCTCGTCGAGTGCGATCGCGAGCGCGCGCTTCCGCTCCTCACGCGTGAGCGATGACACCTCGGCCGCGTGGCCGTTCGCCACGATGCCCGTCACCCCCCGCGTGTCCGCGAGCCAGCGCAGATGACGGCGGTACGCGGGCTCGTCGATCTCGAGATCGGCGGTGAACGGCAGCAGGTTCGCGGGCATGACGCCGGAGAAGCGGAGCGCCTGGCTCATGGAGTGGTCCTCACGTGGTTAGGCTACCAGCCGCCGACGACGTCGGCGACCTCCTTGGTGCTCGTGATGCGGCCGTACGCGCGCCCGATGATGTCGAGCGTGGCGCGCTGGATCTCGGGCCAGAGCGTCGTCACCGCATCCTCGACGACGGTGATCCGGTACTCCCGGTTGAACGCGCCCACCACGGTGGCGAGCACGCAGATGTCCGTCATCGTCCCGGTGACGACGAGCGTGTCCACGCCCCGCGCGCGGAGCGCGCCGTCGAGCGGCGTGCCTGCGAACGCGTCGTACCAGCGCTTGCGAACGACGAGCTCGTCCGGCCGCGGCGCGAGCGCGTGCACGGTGGCCACGCTCGGATCGTCCTCGTGACACGACGATGACGGGCGACCGAATCCGCGCGGCGCCCCCGGCCCCGCCCGCCGATGTTCGGGATGGAGCGCGCCGATCAGCAGCGGGGCGGCGTCGGAGTAGACGAACTCCGTGAAGACGACGGGTCGCCCCTTCGCGCGAAAGAGGTCGACCAGCGCGCGGATGCGCGGGACGGACTCGCGGGCCGGCGGCACTTCCATGGCCTCGCCCGGATCCACGAAGCCGCGCTGCATGTCCACGACGAGGAGCGCCGTGCTCGCCGGCCGGAGCGCGAGGAGCGCGTCGAACTCCGCCCGCCGATCGCTCATGCCTGCGGCTCCATCCCGCGAGTTTACCCCGGGCCCGCGTCGAAGGCGCTTCGCAGGTGCCGGATGGTCGCCGTGCCGAGCCCGTCGTCGCTCACCTCGACGACGTCGAAACGGCAGCGCACGTCGCGCAGGCCACGCCATTTCAGGTAGCGCTGGGCCAGCCGCACGAGGCGACGTCGCTTGGCCCACGACACGGCGGCCGACGGCGCATCGTCCCAGCCCGGACGCCGCGCCTTCACCTCGACGAAGACCCAGGTGTCGTGCTCGCGGCAGACGAGATCGATCTCGCCGCCGGTGAGTCGGACGTTGCGCTCGACGACGCGGAGCCCTGCCGCTTCGAGCAGCCGTGCGGCGTGCCGCTCGGCCCGAGCCCCGAGCGCGTGTCGCGGATCCATGCGGTCTGAGTACCGCACCCGCGCGCAGCAGAAAATGCCTCGAATCAGAGACAGTCTGGCGGGGAGGCCTCGTGGTCGCGGAGCGCCACGGCTATGCCGGGGCGCGAAGCGTGGGGGGCTTGGGGGGCGCCCGGAGCCCCCCATGTGGTCGAGTACAGCTCCCCCTGGCGCCACACGCCGGCGAAGCTCCGCCGGTGCACCGGACAGGGGCCGTAGCGGTCGAGGGCAGCGAGGTGGTCCGGCGTGCCGTAGCCCTTGTGGGTGGCGAAGCCGTACTCCGGAAACTGCTTGTCGAGCTCGCGCATGATGCGGTCGCGGGTCACCTTCGCCACGATCGATGCGGCCGCCACGCTCGCGCAGCGCGCGTCGCCGTCCACGAGGTTCTTCTGCGGGCAGGGGACGTTGGGGAGCGCGACGAAGTCCGTGATCACGAAGTCGGGCGGAATCGGCAGCCGCGCGAGCGCGTCGAGCATCGCGAATCGCGTCGCCTGCAGGATGTTCACGCGATCGATCGTCACGTGATCCACGATGGCGACACCCACCGCGAACGCCCGCTCGTGGATGACGAGGAACAGCTCTTCGCGCCGCTCGGGTGTGAGGAGCTTGGAGTCGCGCATCCCGCGGATGCGGTGCTCGGGCGTCACGACGACCGCCGCCGCGACCACGGGACCGGCGAGCGGTCCGCGCCCCGCTTCATCGACGCCGGCGACGCGCGCGAGACCGGAGCGCCACGCCTGCCCTTCGTACCGGTACGGCGCCGACGCCGGCATGCCGGCGATTATAGCGATGGAGTTCGACGGCGAGCGGTAAAACGAGGGGGGTGAGCCTCTCACGCCCCCACTTTCAACCTACTACTCCGTCTCTGCGCTCCCCGAAACCGGCACGACCGCGGCGCGCTTCTCCTTGATGCGGGCCTTCTTGCCGGCCAGGCCACGAAGGTAGTAGAGCTTCGAGCGCCGCACCTTGCCGTGCCGGACGATGTCGACCTTCTCGATGCGCGGTGAGTGCAGCGGGAACGTCCGCTCGACTCCGACGCCGTACGAGATGCGCCGCACCGTGAAGGACGCGCGCCCGCCCTCGCCGCGCTTGCGGATGACGACGCCCTCGAAGAGCTGCGTGCGCTCCTTCTCGCCCTCGACGACGCGCACGTACACGCGGACGGTGTCGCCGGGCGTGAAGCCCTGGCGGTCCTTCTTGAGCTGTGCCGCTTCAACCAACCGGATCGCGTCCATGACCTTCGTCCTCCAGATCGTCGGGGGTCTGCCCCCGTTCGAATCGTTCCACCAGCGTCCACTCGGCCGGCGTGAGCCCGGCCTCCGCGAGGAGGTCCGGCCGCTGCCGCCACGTCACCCAGAGCGCCTGGCGCCGGCGCCATCGCGCGATCCGCGCGTGATCGCCGGACAGCAGCACCGCCGGCACACGCGCGCCCATGAACTCCTCGGGCCGCGTGTACTGCGGCGGCTCGAGGAGCCCGCTCGCGAACGACTCGCGCGCGGCTGCCTCCTCGCCTCCCAGCGCCCCCGGCAGGAGCCGGGTTACCGCATCGGCGACCACCAGGGCCGGCAGCTCGCCGCCCGTCACCACGTAGTCGCCGATCGACAGCCGCTCCGCGTTCGTCAGCGCCGCCACGCGGTCGTCCACGCCCTCGTACCGTCCGGCGAGGAGGATCAGGTGACGCTCCGCAGCGAGCGCGGCGGCCACCCGTTGCGTGAACATCGGCCCCCGCGGATCCATGAGGATCACGCGTGCGGCCTCCGTGCGAAGCGCCTGCACTGCGGCGACCAGAGGCTCCGGCTTCAGCACCATGCCGCTTCCACCGCCGAACTGGTAGTCGTCGGTGATCCGGTGCCGACCGCCCGCGTAGTCTCGGAGATTGACCACGCGAATGTCAACGATCCCGCGCGCCCGCGCGCGCCCGATCATCGACTCCCCGATCACCGGCTCCACCATCCCCGGAAACAAAGTGACAATATCTATGCGCACGCCGGTCGCCGATAACGGCCCATCTGCTTCGTCAGCTCGTCGGGCCGGCGTCCGCTACAGATCCAGAAGCCCCTCAGGAGGGCGGATAACCACCCGGCGCTCCTTCAAGTCCACGTCCACCACGATCTCCGGGACGGCCGGGATCAGATGCTCGGATCCCCCGGCGGCCTTGATCACCCACAGGTCCTGCGCTGGGCCGTGCTCGATGCCCGTCACCTGACCGACTTCGCGGCCCTCCTCCGTAACGACGCGGCAGCCCTCGAGCTGCCACGGATAGAACCGACCCTCGGGCGGCGGCAAGACCTCCGCCTTCGGCACCGCGAGGAAACGCCCCGCGAGGGCGGCGGCCGCATCCGCATCGGTGCAGCCCTCGAACCGGAGCACCACCGCGTCTCCGTGGTGGCGCGCCGAGACGATGCGGCGCGTCTCGCGTACCTGACGTGCCGCATCCCACACGAGGCATTCGGCGAGACGATGGAACCGCTCGCGATCGTCGGTGAGGGGCGTCACCCGCACCTCTCCGCGCAACCCGTACGGCCTCGTGATCTCGCCGATGCAGATCAGATCTATTCGACGATCTCGAGAACCGCGCGCCTGCGCATCTTCGTCGCGTTTGCGTTCAGGATGGTGCGGATCGCGCGCGCCGTCCGCCCCTGCTTGCCGATGATCTTGCCGAGATCGCCCTGCGCGACCCGTAGCTCGATCACCGTTGCCCGCTCCCCCTCGACCTCGACCACATTGACCGCTTCCATATCGTCTACGAGGGCCTTGGCGACGTACTCCACCAGGTCCCGCATCGTGCTGCTCCCGACTGCCACTTCCACTTCCCCATCCCCTGCGTTACGGAGTTGCTACTTCGCTTGTGCTTCTTCCTTCACGTTCTGCATGAGGCGCTTCACCGTGTTCGACGGCTGCGCGCCCTTCGCGATCCACTCTTGCGCCTTCGTCCGATCGATCTTCACGGTCGGAGGCTGCGTGAGCGGGTTGTAGTGTCCGATGACCTCGATGAAACGGCCGTCGCGCGGCGAGCGCGAGTCCGCCACGACCACCCGATAGGCGGGACGCCGTGAAGAGCCCATTCGTCGGAGCCGGATCGATACCGACACGTCTGTCACCCCCTCAGCGACGGAAAGCCCGGCAGGCCCTTCATCCGGCCCAACTTGCCCTCCATGCCCTTGAACTGTTTCATCATCTTCCGGAGCTGCGCGTGCTGCTTGAGCAGCCGGTTCACGTCCGACACGCTCGTGCCGCTGCCGCGCGCGATGCGCTGGCGGCGGGCGCCGTTCACGATCTCGGGATGCGTGCGCTCCCCCGGCGTCATGGAGCTGATGATCGCGTCGAAGCGATCCAGGTCCTTCTGCTCGCCGGCGAGATCACCCATGCCGCCCTTCATCATCTTGCCGAGGCCCGGGATCATGCCGAGCACCTGGTCGAGCGGGCCCATCTGGCGGACCTGCTTCAGCTGCTGGCGGAAGTCGTCGAGGGTGAAGTTGTCCTCGCGCAGCTTCTTGATCATCGCCTCGGCCGTCTTCTGGTCGACGGCCTCCTGGGCCTTCTCGACGAGCGAGAGCACGTCGCCCATGCCGAGGATGCGCGAGGCGAGACGGTCGGGATGGAAGGGCTCGAGCGCGTCGGTCTTCTCGCCGACGCCGACGAAGGCGATGGGGCGGCCGGTCACTTCGCGGACCGACAGCGCGGCGCCACCGCGCGCGTCGCCGTCCATCTTCGTGAAGATCAGCGCGTCGATGCCGACGGCTTCCTTGAACTTCTCCGCGACCGTGACGGCATCCTGGCCGGTCATCGCGTCGACGACGAGCAGGATGTGGTGCGGCTTGAGCTCGCCGCGGATCGTCCTGACCTCTTCGAGCATCGCCTCGTCGATGTGCAGGCGGCCGGCGGTGTCGAGGATGAGCGGCGTGAGCCCGCGCGCGGCCGCTTCCTCGCGCGCCTGCCGGCAGATCGCCAGCGGCGTCATCGAGGCATCGCCGACGACCGGAACGTTCAGCTGCGCGCCGAGCGTCTTGAGCTGGTCGATGGCCGCCGGCCGGTAAATGTCGGCCGCGGCAAGCAGGGGATGCTGGCCCTGCTTGGCGTACATGCGGGCCAGCTTCGCAGCGGTCGTGGTCTTGCCCGAGCCCTGGAGGCCGATCAGCATGATCACGGTCGGCGGATGCGGCGCGCTCGCGAGACGATGACCGCTGCCGCCGAGGAGCGAGACCAGCTCGTCGTGCACGATCTTGACGACCTGGTGTCCGGGAGTGAGCGACGTCAGCACGTCGTGGCCGACGGCCTTCGTCTTCACGCGCTCGATGAACGTGCGCACGACCTTGAAGTTGACGTCGGCTTCGAGGAGCGCGACGCGAACCTCCCGGAGGGCGGTTTGAATGTTGTCCTCGGTCAGCCGGCCGTGGCCGCCCAGCTTGTCGAAGACACTCTGCAGTCGGGTGCTCAGGGCGTCGAACATCGGAAGTTCCTAGTATAGGGGTGCGTCAAAAAATGTCAAACCGGCGGGTATTTAGGGGAGGGCCAGCCGCTTCATCTCCTTGACCACGGCGGGGGGGTCGGCGGCGCCGAAGATGGCCGAGCCCGCGACCAGGACGGTGACCCCGGCGTCCGCCAGCGGGCGCACGTGGTCGCGCTTCACGCCGCCATCGACCGACAGTTCGACCGGGCGGGTGCCCAGCATCGCCTTGATGCGGCGGATCTTCTCGTACGCGCTCGGAATGAACTTTTGACCACCGAATCCGGGATTGACCGACATCACGAGCACCAGGTCGAGGTCGTCCAGGACGTATTCGAGGACCTCGGGCGGGGTCGAGGGGTTCAACGCGACCCCCGCTTTGGCGCCGGCCTCCCGGATCTGGGCGAGGACCCGCTGGAGGTGGTCGGTGGCTTCCGCGTGGACGGTCACCATGTCGGCGCCCGCGGCGATGAAGTCGCCGACGTACCGCTCGGGCTCCACGATCATCAGGTGGCAATCCAGCGGCAGGCGGGTGCGCTTGCGGATCGCTTCCACCACCACCGGCCCGATCGTGAGGTTGGGCACGAACCGGCCGTCCATCACGTCGACGTGGAGCTGATCCGGCCCGCCCACCTCCACGCGCGCGATGTCGTCCGCGAGCGCGGCGAAGTCGGCGGACAGGATCGACGGCGCGATCTTCACCTCTTCGTTATACCTCACGCCACCCGGCGGAATCGTACGGCCGTGAAGCCGTCGGTCCCGTGGCGGTGCGGCCGGCAGCGCAGCACGCCGTCCGCGTCGAGCGGCAGCGGAAACTCCGCCGGCGGGTCCAGCACGAAGTCCGGGCGCGCCGCGCGGAACGCGCCGGCCACCGCCTCGTTCTCCTCGGGCTCCGTCGAGCACGTGGCGTAGACGAGGCGCCCTCCCGGCTTCACCATGCCGGACGCGGCGGCGAGGATCGCCCGCTGGCGCGCGGCGTTGCCCACCACGTCCGCCGCCTCGCGGCGCCACTTCACCTCGGGATTGCGGCGCAGCACGCCGAGGTTCGAGCACGGCGCATCCACGAGGACGCCATCGCAGGTCGCGGTCATCGCGCCGGACAGCGCTTCGGCCGTGCCTTCGCGCGTCTCCACGATCGTGATCCCCAGCCGCCGGGCCGCTTCCGTCACGCGTGCGAGCCGCGCCGGCTGCGGATCGAAAGCGACGATGCGGCCGCGGTTCTCCATCAGCTGCGCGAGGTGCGTCGTCTTCGTGCCCGGCGCCGCGCAGGCGTCGACGACCACGTGTCCCGGCTGCACGTCGAGGAGCCGCCCGATGAGCATCGAGGCTTCGTCCTGTACCGCGAACGTCCCCTCCGCGAACGCGGGCCAGCCGGCCGGCGCGCCGCCGTGCTCGAGGATGAGGCCTTCCGGCGCGTAGGCGGTGGGGGCGCCGGCGAGCTGCTCCTCCCGCGTCAGTCGCTGGGCGAGCGCCTCACGCGTGAGACGCAGGGTGTTCGCGCGCACGGTCATCGGCGGCCGATCGTTCATCGCGCGCATGAGCGCGGTCGCCTCGTCGGCGCCGTAGCGCTCGATCCAGCGCGCCGCCAGCCACGTGGGAAACGACAGCCGCACGGCGAGCGCGTCGATCGCATCGTCCGGGGGCCGCGGCTCGCGCTCGCGCGCACCGCGGCGGCTGAACGAGCGAAGCACGGCGTTGACGAACTCGGGTGTGCCCGGCTTGCCGCGCCCCTTCGCCAGCGAGACCGCATCGCTCACGGCGGCGAACGACGGGATGCGCTCGAGGAACACGAGCTGATAGGCCGTCATGCGCAGGAGCACGAGCACCCGCGTATCCAGCGATGGGAGCGTGCGGCGGGAATGCGGTGCGAGGATCCAGTCGAGGTAGCGCTGCCAGCGAAGGGTGCCGTACACCAGCTCGGTCGCGAGCCCGGCGTCGCGTGTGGTGAGCGCGCGCGCGGTGATCTCGGCGTCCAGCGCGAGGTCCGCGAATGCGTCGTCGTCGGCGACTCGCTGGAGCGCGCGCGCGGCGCTGACGCGCGCGGGTGAGGGCGCGCTCACGGCGTGGGACGAGGGGCGAGACCGAACGACGCGCCGGGGGCGAGCCGGGCGCCGCGCAAGTAGTCGGCCCACGACTGCGCGCGGCGGTTCTCGGGCTGCACGGTCATGGGAAGGAGCGCGCCCTCGCCGGTGGCGACGACCAGGTCCTCACCGTGCTGCACGAGGGTTCCGGGCGGTCCCGGCGGCGCGTCGACCGCGCGTGCGCGCCAGACCGTCAAGGCGCCGCGCGGCGTGGGCGTCGTCGCGCCGGGCCAGGGGTTGGTGCCGCGGACCACGTTGACGAGCTCGCGCGCGGGCCGGCGCCAGTCCAGGAGGCCATCGGTTTTCTTCAAGCGCGGGGCGAGCGTCGCGTCCTCGTGGCGCTGCGGCATCGCGGTCAGCGTGTCGAGACGATCGAGCGTGTCGATCAGGACGTCGGCGCCGAGGCGCGAGAGACGGTCCGAAAGCTCGCCCGCCGTTTCTTCAGGACCGATCGGCGTCGGCGCGGTCAGCAGCATGTCGCCCGTGTCCATGCCGGCGTCCATCTGGAAGGTCGTGATGCCGGTCTCGGTCTCGCCGCGCATGATCGCCCAGGCAATCGGCGCGGCGCCGCGATAGCGCGGCAGGATCGACGCGTGCACGTTGATCGAGCCTCGGCGCGGCGCGGCGAGCACGGCCTTCGGAAGGATCTGTCCGAACGCCACGACGACGGCGAGGTCCGCGTCGAGGATGGCGAGCCTCTCGGGCCATTCGGGATCACGGAGGCGCGGCGGCTGGATGACCGGAATGCCAGCCGCGCGCGCTCGCTCCTTGACCGGCGGCTCGGTCAGGTGCTGTCCGCGATGCGCGGGGCGATCGGGCTGCGTGATGACCGCGACGACGCGGTGGCGGCGGAGGAGTGCGTCGAGCGTCGGAAGCGCGAAGGCGGGCGTGCCGTAGAAGAGGATGCGCATGGACCGCGCGCGCCGGCGCTCCGCCTGCTAGAGGGCGAGCGCCTTGTTCGACTCGACGGGGAAGCCTTCCTTCTTGATGCGGCGCTTGATGCGGTCGCGCGTCATCGCATCGAGGCGGTCGATGAAGAGCACGCCGTCGAGATGATCCATCTCGTGCTGGAACACGCGCGCCGTCAGGCCGCGCGCCTTGATGGAGATCGGCTGGCCTTCGAGATCCTGTCCCTCCAGCCGCACCCACTCCGCGCGCGTGACCTGCGCGAAGATTCCGGGGAGCGAGAGGCAGCCTTCCTCGGCCGTCACCTCGCCGCCCTGCTCCGCGATGACCGGGTTGACGATCGCGCGCGCCGTCATGGTCTTCTCGTGCCCGACGACCATCAAGCGGAGCGAGATGCCCACCTGCGGGGCCGCGAGTCCGATGCCGACCTCGTCGTACATCGTCTCGATCATGTCGTCGACCATGCGGCGGACCTCCGGCGTGATCTCTCCGACGGGTGTCGCGCGGCGTCGGAGCACCGGATCGCCATACTTTCGCACCTTTAGAACGGCCATTCGACGGGGTCCACCTCCACCTCCATGATACCGCGACTGCGCGGGCGTGGCCGTCGGAACTCGCCGAGCGCGGCGTCGAGCAGCTCCGGAAGATCGTCACCGCCCTTGACGACGATCCGGCGCGCGCGCCCGCGCCGGTCGGTCGCCGCGGGATAGACGGTCAGGCGCGGCGCGCCGCGCAGCGCGGCCGCGGCGGCCTCGACCATGGGCTCCATCTCGCTCGCGCTCTTGCCGGTGATCGCCACGATCGCGACGCGCCGGAACGGGGGATACCCGAGCTCGGCGCGGAACTTCAGCTCTTCCTTGTAAAAGGTGCCGAGGTCCTGTGCCGTGAGGGCGGCGATCGCGTAGTGCTCGGGGTTCTGCGTCTGTACGATCACCGCGCCATCGGAGCGAACGCGCTCGGCCGCGGCCCAGAGGTGGGCGAACGCGCGCTCGCCCGCGCGGAAGTCCGGGAGCCGGAACAGCTGGTCGGGCGTGACGAAGCCGGCGACGCCGAGCGAGGCGGGGCCGAACAGCTTGAGCGCGCCGCGCGTGCCGACGACGACCTCCGCGTGCGCGGCGGCGTGGCGCTGCGCGTCCGCGCGGGCGCCGCGCGCGTCCGGATCGTAGCGGGCCACGCTCGCTTTCGGAAACCGGCGGCGCACCGCGTGCTCCACGCGCTCGGGACTCCAGCCGAACGGCGAGAGACGGCGCCCGCGGCAGCCGGGGCAGAGATCGGGGAGCGACTGCGTCGCCCCGCACAGACGACACGACAGCGTCGCGGCCGCGCGCGCGTACGCCAGCGCGAGCCCGCACTGCTCGCACCGGACGATGCCGCCGCACTCGTCGCACGCGAGCGCGGCGGTGAGGCGGCTCACGCCGAGGAACACGCGGCGGCCGGCGGCGAGCGCCTCCCGCATCGCGCGCGCGAGCGGCGGCGTGAGCGGCTCGCGTCGCAGGATGCCGCGCGTATCGGCCACGCTGATGGCGGGCCACGGCGCGGGAGGCGCCGCCGCGAGATCGATGCGACGGGCATCGCAGCGCCACCACGTCTCCACGCTCGGAGTGGCCGAGGTGAGCACGAGCGCCAGCGGCTCGCGGCGCGCCCGCTCCAGCACGACGTCGCGCGTGTGCATGCGCGGGGGGCCCGGTGGCTTGTGCGCGGCTTCGTGCTCGTCCACGAGAGCGAGCAGGCCGCCGGCGGCGAGCGGCGCGAGGAGCGCCGAGCGCGTTCCCACCGCGACGCGCGCTCGCCCTTCCGCGAGCGCGCGCCACGCGCCTGCACGCTCGTCGTCTTCGGCGCCGGAGTCGAGCCGGGCGACGGCGCCGAGCTTCCCCAGCCGCGCGGCCCACCGCGTCGCGGCATCCAGATCGGGAACCAGCACGACGCTCGTTCCACTGGTGGCGCCGATGCGCTCGAGCAGACGACGTTCGCGTCCGTGGCCGGTGAAGAGCACCGGGCGCTCGCCGCTGCGTGCAGGCGCTGTCGAGGCGGGCGCCCCGACGCCATCCGCCGGCGGTGGCACCAGCGCCGCGCATGTCGAGCCGAGCGTCGACAGGCTCTGCGCCGCGATCCATCGCGCGAGCTCGAGCTGCGCGTCGGAGAGCACCGGCGTGGCGTCGACGACCGCCGTCAGCGCCTTCAGTTCCGCGTCCGCGCCCTCCCGTACCGCCACCACCAGCCCGACCCGCGGCCCGCCGTGCAGCGGCGCGCGCACGCGCTGTCCGGGCGTGACCGTATAGCTGTCGGGCACGCGGTAGGAGAACGGGTGGGAGACAGGAACGTCGAAGACGACATCTGCAATACGGGCCATTGAACTCGCGGGCTCCCGGGCTTACGCCCGCCCGCTCGGGTGGTGAAATCGCCGGCTTGCCACGGCGCCCATCAGCGGGTTTTGCGCGCGTCGTACTCCCGCTTCGCGAGCTTGAGGTCGTCCCACGCCATGCGCCGATACTCGGCGCCGGGGTTCCTCAGGAGGAACGCGGGATGAAAGGTCGGCACGAGCACGGCGCTGCCGAATGGGTGGAGGCGCCCGCGCAGCTTGCCGATGGGCTCCTTCGTGCGCAAGAGCGCCTGCGTGGCCACCGAGCCGAGTGCGAGGATCACCTTCGGCTGGATCACGCCCAGCTTCGCGTCGAGGAACGGGCGGCACGCCGCGAGCTCGTCGGCTTCGGGATTCCGGTTGCCGGGAGGCCGGCACAAGACCGTGTTGGTGATGTAGACCTCCTCACGCGCCAGATCCACCGACGCCAGCATCTTGGTGAGGAGCTGCCCCGCACGTCCCACGAACGGGAGGCCTTGCGCGTCCTCGTCGGCGCCGGGGCCCTCGCCGATGACCACGAGCTCGGCGCGCGGGTTGCCGGAGCCGAAGACGATCGTCGATCGCCCTTCGCACAGCTTGCAGCGGCGACAGCCCTGCAGCTCACGCTGCTGGCGCGCGAGCGTGTCCTCGGGGGACTGCAAGTATTCGCCGCTCAGCGTGATCTCGGTGACGCCCAGGTCGCGATGGTGGCGGAGCGTGGAGGCGAGCGCGGTGAGCGCAGCATGGATTTGACGGTCCATGACCGTCAAATGTTGGCGCGTGACCGGCTGGGATCCGCGGCGCGAAGCGCGAGCGCGTGGCTCAGGATCGCGTCCGCGACCTCGGCCTTCGGCATCCGCGGCAGCGCGCGGTTGCCGCCCCAGCGATCGAGCAGCGCGACCTCGTTGTCTTCGGCCTCGAAGCCGATGCCCTGCTGGCTCACGTCGTTCACGACGAGCAGGTCGACGCCCTTCGCCTCGAGCTTCACCTGCGCGTTGCGAGCGACGTCGTGCGTCTCCGCCGCGAAGCCGACCACGAACGCCCCCCGCGCGGCGGCAGCCACTTCGCGCAGGATGTCGGGGTTTGGCGTCAGCTCGAGCGTGAGGTCGCTCTTGCCCTTGATCTTCGTGGCGGACGGCGCCTTCATCCGGTAGTCGGCGACGGCCGCCGCCTTCACGATGATCGTCGCGCGGGCCGCGTGATGCATGACGGCTTCGCGCATATCCTCGGCCGTTTCGACAGGAACGAACGTGATCCCCGAGGGCGGCGCGATGGCCGTGGGGCCTGACACCAGCACGACGTCGGCGCCGCGCCGGAACGCCGCGGCGGCCAGGCGATAGCCCATCTTCCCGGAGGAACGATTGGAGATGTAGCGCACGGGATCGATCGGCTCGCGGGTCGGTCCCGCCGTCACCAGCACGCGCTCACCCGCCAGATCTCGGATGGGGGTGAGCAGACGCAGCAGCGCCTCGACGATCGCCGCGGGCTCGGGCAGGCGACCCTTGCCGGACAGGCCCGAGGCGAGCGCGCCGGACTCCGGCTCGAGCACGGTGACGCCGCGCCGGCGAAGGGTTGCCACGTTGTCGACGACGGCGGCGTGATCCCACATGCCGCCGTCCATCGCGGGCGCCATGAGCACGGGACAGCGCGCCGCCAAGAGCACGGTCGTGAGCGCGTCGTCCGCGATGCCGTGCGCGGCCTTCGCGAGCAGGTTCGCCGTCGCGGGCGCGACGACCACCGCATGGGCGCGCTCGGCGATCGCCACGTGCTCCACCGCGGCATCGCTCTGCGGATCGAAGAGATCGTCGAGGACGGGGCGGCCCGACAGCGTCCGGAACGTGAGAGGCCCGACGAAATGCTTCGCGTGTCCCGACAGGCAGGTGGTCACCCGCGCGCCGGCGGCCGTCAGCTCGCGGAGGAGGAGCACCGCCTTGAAGGCGGCGATGGAGCCCGTGACACCGAGGAGGATCTCCCGCCCGTCGAGGCCGCCCATGTGACGTCAGGCCTTGGCGGTCTCGTCGATTTCCTTCACGCGGTACTCGACCTTCGCGCCGGCGATCTCCTCCATGGAGGTGCTCGTCGGCTTCTTGTGCCGCGTCTCGACCCGCGCGGCGGCGCCGCGGTTCAGCTGGCGCGCGCGCTTGGCGGCGAGCACCACGAGAAGGTAGCGGTTCGAGACCTTGTTCAATGCGTCTTCGAGCGAGGGAAACGCCATCAGTTTGGAACCTCCAGGTCGTTCAGATGCAAGGAGAGGCGACTCGTCCGGTTGCGTTCGGCGACGACGATCGCCTCCAGCTGGTCGAGCGCTTCCTTCACGTCGCGGTTCACGATCAGATAGTCGTACTGACGCCACAGCGCAATCTCCTCCCGCGCGCGCCAGAGACGCCGCGTGATGTCACTGTCGTTGTCCGAACGGCGCTCGCGCAATCGCGTCTCGAGCACCGCCATCGAAGGGGCCACGATGAAGATCAGCACCGCCTCCGGCGCGTGCTCCTTGAGACGCGTCGCGCCCTGCGTGTCGATGTCGAGCAGGACGTCGATGCCGCCGGCGAGCGCGCGCTCGAGCGTGCTGGCGCGCGTGCCATAGAGATGACCGTGCACGACCGCGTGCTCCGCGAACTCGCCCGCGGTGATCATCTCGCGGAAGCGCGCCTCGTCCACGAACTCGAAATCGATGCCGTCGATCTCGCCGGGCCGCGGCGCCCGCGTGGTCACGGACACCGAGTACGAGACGCCGGGCACGCGGAGCCTGAGCTCGCGACAGAGGGTCGTCTTGCCGGCGCCGGAGGGCGCGGAGACCACGAACAGCGTGCCGCGGCGCTTAACGGTCATTCAAGGTTCTGGACTTGCTCCCGCATCTTCTCGAGCACGCCCTTGGCTGCGAGTGCGATCTGACTGAGCTCCAGATCGTCCGCCTTGGAAGCGACGGTGTTGACCTCGCGGTTGAGCTCCTGGAGCAGGAAGTCGAGCGGCCGCCCCACGGGCCCGCCCTTGTCGAGCGTCATCGCGAGCTGTTCGAGATGCGAGCGCAGCCGCGCGAGCTCCTCGGCGACGTCGCTCTTCTCCGCCCACACGGCGACTTCGGTGAGCACGCGCGCTTCATCGACGCCCGCGCCCTCGATCAGCGTCTTGATGCGCTCGCGGAGACGCTCCTCGCGGCGGGCGGCGCCCGCCGGCGCGCGCGCGACCATGGCGTCGACGTGTCCGGTGAGCTCGACGCGCAGCGCGCGGAGCTCGGCGGCGAGGGCGGCGCCCTCGATGGTGCGTTGCTCCACGAGCGCGTCGACGGCGCGCGTGAGCGCCAGCTCGCACGTGGGCCACAGCGCTTCCGCGTCGGGGAGCTCCGGCTCCTCGAGGCGCACGACGCCGGAGCGCTCGAGCACCCACGTGAGCGACGGCTCGCCCGCGAGGTCGAGGGTGCTCCCGAGCGTGCGCGCGCGCTCCGCGTACTCGCGGGCGAGCGCAATGTCCACCGCCACGCGCTGGAGCGAGCCGCCCGTGCCAGGACCGAGCTGGACCGAAAGGTCGATGCGTCCGCGCTCGAGACGCTGCGAGAGCATCCGCCGCACGCGGGGCTCGAGGCTCGCGAGCGACCGCGGCAAGCGGAGGGCAAGATCGAGATGGCGATGGTTCACCGAACGCGCCTCGACGCCGATCGTGCACACGTCGGTTGATACGTCGGCGCGACCGAACCCCGTCATGCTGCGGATCATGGGAGGGAACACCCCGTAGCGGCCAGACCCATCACGGGATGATAGGCCAATTTCCCCTTTCGTGTCAATGTGTTGCGCACGATGATTCGCTTCGATCACGCCCTGGTCTTCGTGGGGAGTTTGCCCCGCGCGGTCCGCGATTATCGGGCGCTGGGCTTCACGGTCGTCATGGGGGGCGCTCACGAGGGAGGCCCGACCGCCAACGCCCTGATTCCCTTTGCCGATGGCACTTATCTCGAGCTGATCGCCTTCCGGGCACTCAGGACCCGGCTGCTCCTTCGGCTGGTCGCGCGGCTTGGGCTGGTCGCGCGAGTGACGGACGCGCCGCTCGCACGCCGATTCGCGCTGCGCGCCGCGAGAGGGCAGGGCCTGATCGATTTCGCGATCGGCGTCGACGCGCTCCCGCCCGTCATCGAGGCGGCGGAGCGGGCGGGTGTGACCATTCACGGGCCGGTGCCGGGACGTCGGGCCGCTGCCGACGGCTCCCCCGTGGCCTGGGAGCTCGGGATTCCGCAGGATGACGAGCTCCCGCTCCTCATCGCGGACGTGACCCCGCGCGCGCTCCGTCTCGGCGACACGGCCGGACACGGTCACCCGAATGGGGCGACCGGGGTGGCCGAAGTCGTGCTCCCCGTGCGCGACCCTTCCACGATCGCCGCGCGGTTTCGCGATGTGCTCGGCATCGCGCCCAGCGCCGCCGGCCACGGCGGGCGCCCTTCTCTCGATATCGGCACCACCACGCTCACGCTTGAGCCCGCCGTCGGCATCGTCGACGGTCGCCCCGCGCGCCTGGGCCTCACCGCGGGAGCCGCGCGCCGGCTCGACGTGGCTCGGGCCCACGGCGCCGTCCTCGATCTTCGTTAAGGCTCCCCTCCGTTTGGGTCGATAAGGCCGAACACGGGGAGGCCCATGCCACTCACACATCGGCCGAGAGTGCTGGTCGTCGACGACGAAGACGAGGTGCGTCGGATCGCCGCGGATCTTCTCGCGGCCGAGGGCTTCATCGTCACCACGGCGTCCGACGGGATGGAAGCGCTGGCCCGACTGGCCGGCGACAGCCCGGACATCATCGTGCTCGATGTCCAGATGCCGCGCCTCGATGGGCTCGGCACGCTCGAGCGCGTCAAGACGGAGGCGCCGAACGTCGCCGTGATCATGGTCACGGGGCATGCGGACGTGGCCACGGCCGTCTCCGCCATGCGGCTCGGCGCGTACGACTTCATGCTCAAGCCGCTGATGCTCGAGGACTTCGTTCCCACGGTCCAGCGCGCGATGGAGCGGAACGCGCTTCGCGGAGAAGTCGAAGACCTCCGCCAGCACGTGACCGCGCTCGAGGCGTTCGGCGACGTGATGGGCCCGAGCGAGGCGAGCCGCGAGATCATGCAGCAGGTGCGGAAGATCGCGCCGTCGAACCTCACCATCGTCATCTCCGGCGAGACGGGAAGTGGCAAGGAAGTGGTGGCCCGCGCGATCCATCGCGGAAGCCGGCGCGCCAGTGGCCCACTGATCGCCGTCGACTGCGGCGCGATCCCCGAGACGCTCGTGGAGTCTGCGCTGTTCGGTCACGAGCGCGGCGCCTTCACGGGCGCCGACAAGCGCAAGGACGGCTACTTCCAGCTCGCGCACGGCGGCACGCTGTTCCTCGACGAGATCGGGAACCTGCCGCTCGCGATCCAGGCGCGGCTCCTGCGCACCCTGCAGGAGCGCACCGTGTTCCCCCTGGGCGCGAGCCGCGCGGTGGAGGTCGACGTGCGTATCGTCGCCGCCTCCAACGTGGTCCTGCAGCAAGAGGTTCGCGCCGGCCGCTTCCGTGAGGACCTCTACTATCGGCTCGCGGAATACGTCATCGCCCTGAAGCCGCTCCGCGAGCGGCGCGAGGACATTCCGCATCTGGCCGGCCGCTTCCTCGCCGACATGGCGCTGGAGCTCGGACGGCCCGGCCCGGAGATCAGCGAGGCCGCGATGGCGGTGCTCGTGGAGCATCCGTGGCCCGGGAACGTGCGGCAGCTGCGCAACGTCGTGCGTCGCGCGGCGCTGCTCGCGTCCGAGCGCATCCAGCCTGAAGACATCCAGATGTCGCCCGAGCAGCCGTCGATCGAGCCCGCGCGGCCACTCCTCACGGAGCGCCGGCCGCTGCGCGAGATCGCGGCCGCCGCGTCTGATGCGGCCGAGCGGCACGCGATCACGGAAACGCTTCGCGTGACCGGCGGCAACAAGAGCGAAGCCGCGCGCATCCTGCAGGTCGACTTCAAGACCCTGCACCTCAAGATGCGCCGCCTCGGTATCGCGGGTCGCGTGCTCGAGCCCGCGGCCACCTCCGTCTAGCCGCACCGTTCCCCGGGCGCCGCTGCCAGAGCTCTGGCGGCGGCGCCAGAACCCCCGTTACTGACCGCCATGCATCACCGCGATTTCACGCGCTTCTCCTACGGCACAGAACGTGCGTTGTCTCAGGTTTGCTGCGCGGCAGTGAGCGCGCACGACGAGGAGAAGACACCTCATGATGACGCGAGCGAGCGAGGCGCCGGCCGCCGGCGCGGGATGCGAAGAGCGGCGGGCCGATGCGCGCGTGATCCGCGTGCACGGCGATCTGACGCTCTCGATTGCGTCCACGCTCTGTGGCGCGGTCTCCGATGCGGTCGGAGACGCGCCCGCAAGCGTCACCGTCGACCTGCGAGGAGCGAAGACCGCGGACGTCGTCGGGCTCGCCGCGCTTCTTCAGTGTGGCGCGGCGGTGGAGGGAGCGGGCGCGGCGTTCACCGTGGTCGCCGAGGAGGCGCTGCGCGGGGCCATCCTGGCCGCTCGCCTCTTCGAGGAGCTGCCGTTCGTCACGGGCGTCGAATCTGCCGCCGCCGTGGTCGACATCGCGGCGGCGCCGGAGCTGGCCGAGGCGGCGCCGATGCTGGCGAGCACGGCGCGCATCGGCCTGCGCCGGCCGACGTGGGACGAGCTGGCGCTGTTCGGACGCTGGGCGGCCGACCGCTGCCTGGACGAGATGGTGGGGAGCGAGCTCCTGTACCGCTGCCGTCATCTCGGCGCCTACCATCCCGACTTCGTCAGCGAGGTGCTCGCTTCGCCGACCTCGCTCACGCTCTTCGTGGAGCCGATCGCCAGCCCCGGGCATCCTGTGGGGTTCGTCCGCCTCTACGACATCCAGCTCGCCGAGCGCATCGGCTTTCTGGAGACGGTGGTGACGACGGGCGAGTCGCTTCGCAAGGGCTGGGGCGTCGAGTCCTCGCGGCTGCTGCTGGCGTACGCGATGGATGCGCTCGGCATCCATCGCGTGGAGGCAAAGGCCTACAGCTACAACGTCCTCAGCGCGAACGCGCTGCGCCGCAACGGCTTCCGCCAGGAAGGCGTGCTGCGCGGCGCCCATCGCTACCAGGGTCAGCGCTGGGACATCCTCGTCTTCGCGATCCTCGCCGAGGAGATGCGGGCCCAGCGGACGCGCGAGCGCTATCCCTACCTCGGATTCTGGAACGCTGCCTGATGGTTGTTCACAAGCTTCTCCCGCTCTTCGCGCTGGCGCTGAACCTGCTCTTGCTGGGCAGCGCGCTCGCGGGCGACCGCCGTCATCGCCGCCACTACACGTTCGCCGGTGTGGCGCTCGCGCTGGCGGTGTGGAACATCGGCGTGTGCGGCCTGCGGTCGACGGAGGACGCGGAGGCGGCGCTCCTGTGGGAGTACGTCGTGCACCTCGGCGTGATCCCGCTGCCGGCGATCTTCTACCACTACGTGCTCGCCTTCCTCGAGGAGAAGCGTCAGCGCTGGAGCCTCGTGGCGGCGTACGGCATCGCCACCGCGCTGGTGGCCGTGAGTCCGACGCCGTACTTCCTGGTCGGGGTGGCGGAGACGTCCTGGGGCTACGTGCCGCGGTCCGGTCCCCTCTACGCGCCGTTCTTCGTCTACTTCCAGACGTTCATGGTGCTCGGGCTGGTGCGCCTCGTGCGCGCGCACGGGACGTTCGTCTCCAGCTTCCGGCTCAACCGGACGCGGCTCGTCATCGTCGGCGTCATCATCAGCCTGGCGGGCGGCATCGTCGACTTCCTGCGCTTCATCCTCGGCTGGGACCATCTCTACCCGCTGGGCATTCCGACCAATGCGCTGTTCGCCATGGCGCTCGGGATCGCGATCGTCCGCTACCGCCTCTGGGACGTCGGCCTCGTCG
>Ga0075421_100002939_pt1 | contig 20384 bp, 19 predicted proteins | sample SoiMetdeltSBSDD5_FD_75292 | JGI IMG/M metagenome (GOLD analysis project Ga0075421, IMG submission 75292) | Bulk soil microbial communities from a Populus tree surrounding site in Tennessee, USA - Soil MetaG P. deltoides SBSDD5 | ecosystem: Environmental > Terrestrial > Soil > Tree plantation... | reverse complement strand
GAAGCCGGTGACCGGCTCGCTGAAGACGACCGTGAAGTTGATCGGCGAAGCGTTGGTGGGATCGTTCTGCGTTCCGGCCTGGTTGATCGTGACCGTCGGCGGCGTGTTATCGGTCGTCAGCGTGGGCTGCCCGCCGGTCAGGAGGAAGCCGTTCGAGCCGTTCAGCATTTCCGTAACCCACGTATAGGTCCCCGTCGCAGCCGGAGGTGCGGTCGCGCTAAAGCTGACGTTGAGCGTCGCGCCGTTACAGAGATCAGTCGACGAGCTGCCAGTCCCCGCGCTTTTCAGGTTGATCCGCCCCGTATCGAAGAGTGTTCCGTCGGCGACCCAGGAGCCATTTGCTCGGCCGCAGGCCGTATTACCGGTGCTTGCCGCGGTGATCGAACTTGTGTCGACGATAAATCCACCCGGGATGTAGATGCGGCCCCTATTCGCCATCGTTGAGGAGGTGTTCGTCAGGCTGACCGTGTAGGTGCGACTCACATTCGAGGGCGTTGCGCTGGGCGTCGCCGAAGCCGTATATGTCCGGGTGTCCGTCGACTCCAGTACGACGTTCTGACTCTTCGTATCCGAAGCGCCGGTGCACGACGTCGTGCCCCACGCGAGTGCAGAGATGGAAACGCTCGCGGGGGCGGGGGTGGTCGTTGCCACGTCGAGCGATAGAACCTCGTTGCCGTACAGCTGGTCGTTCGTCGCATTCGTGGCCGTTGCCGTGACGACCAGGCCCGAGATCGACGCAGTCCAGTTTTGGCCGGACCGAGTCGTACCGACACCGGCGATTGACAGGGGCCCAAACCCCGCCGGGAACGTCGCCTTGACACAGCGGATGTTGTCTGTGTCGTTCGTCGGAAAGGCGCTGCCGCCGTTGTTTGTCACCTCGAGCGCGAAGACCCGACCGGTCGAAGAAAGCACCGGCGTCGGCGCTGCGGCGAACTGGATTTTCGGAGCGTCCAGGAACGTCGTGTGCGCGAGAACAGTGTCGGCGGTCCCAACGACGTCCACTGAGTACGTGCCCTGGAGCGCCGGCGTTGCTTGAAGCTGGTAGTCGTACGAAAGGCCGCCGAGGATGTCCGTCGTGACAACGTCGCTTCCGGGCGTGTTGCTGCCGTCACCGATGACAACCGACCCGTCCGGTCGGGTGACCCTGACGACGACGTCGCAGCCTGAGGAGTACCCCATGCCGGTTACGTGCACGAGGTCGCCCGGGGAGTAGTTGGATTGGTCGGTGGCGACCAGCTCGTTACCCGTCTGAGAGCAGGCGACGCCAGTGCCGGCGGAGCTCGTCTGCGCACGCACAAGTTGGAACGCGAAGAGCGCAAGCGCCGCGAGGAACATCCCCGCGACGAGTTTCACCGTCTTGTGTGTGGCCGGTTCCTCCGCCGCGTTTGTGTGCGCCGACGGGTCCCCCGCTCGTGCGAACCCTGACTCCATCCCACTCTCTCCCCTCATCCGTTACGGCCGCAAAGACCTGTGCCGAAAAGCGCCTGCCGCACAGGCAGCCGGAGGATGCCCCGAATATGGTTTGACAACAATGGGCCAATAGGCTCATTTCGCCTAGCCGAAAGACTCAGCCGTCGGAGGCCTCGCGAACTGCGATTTTCGCCTGCTGGGAAGCGAAATCCCTGCAAGTAGGCGATTCGGTATTCAACAGCCGTGGGCGCTCGCGAGCAGCCTCTCTTTCAACCCACCGGTGCCCGGCTTAGGATCGCCTGGCAGGCCAACCAAGGAGGAGAGATGAAGCGCGCGCTCTTGCTGGTCCCGCTCGTGGTTGCCGTCGCAGTCGGATTCGCGGTCGTGAACGCGACGGCTAAGGACAAGCCGAAGGCGGAGCACGGCAACACGATCCACGTGATCGAGCACGCGACGACCGACACCATCGACGTTGACGCGGTCGGACACGTGCTCACGTTCGCGAACGACGTCTTCGACAGCGCCGACCACGCCAAGGTCGGCACCGACCAGGGCTACTGCGTGCGGATCGTCCTGCACCACAGCTGGGAGTGCAACTGGACGACGTTCCTGCACGACGGACAGATAACGGTCGAAGCGCCGTTCTCGGACGACGGCAACACGGTCGGAGCGATCACGGGCGGCACCGGGAAGTACAGGAACGCCCGCGGCTGGATGGAGCTCAAGTACCACGACCCGCAGGGTCACGAGTTCGACTTCGTGTTCCACCTGCACGGCCGGCCTGAGCGCTGACGCGCAGGGACTCTCCCCGGAGGGGACCTGTCCCATCGACCGCGGCGAGCTACAAGGCGGTTGTTGGGACAGTCCCTGACGGGACAGTCCCTTAAGACAGCGCTTTCAATGCTTCGTTCAGCCGCTGCTTGGTCGTCAAGACGCCCTCGAAGAGATCGCCGTGTTGCTCGACCCGCCGCTGGACGACGTCCATGGTGAACGCCAACGGGTCGAGGCCCGGCTTCACCTCGTCCCAGCGCAGCGGCGTCGAGACCGGCGCGCCCGGCCGCGGCCGCACCGAATAGACCGAGGCGATCGTCTTGCCCTCCCCGTTCTGGTTCGCGTCGATCAGTACGCCGCGGCGCCTCGCCTTCGACCACTGCGTCGTCGCGAGCTTCGGGTACGAGCGCGCAATCGCGCCGGCGCCGATCTCCGAGAAGCGGCGGGTGTCGTCGTAGGTGTGGCGACGCTCGATCGGCACCAGGACGTGCATCCCGTCGGCGCTTGACGTCTTCGGGAACCCGACGAGCCCGAGCGAGTCCAGCGCGTCCTTCACGTAGAGCGCGACCTGCACGGTCTCGGCGAAGCCGACGTCCGGCGACGGATCGAGGTCGAACAACACGAAGTCGGGCCGGTCGAGCTTGTCACGCCGGCTGTACCAGGCGTTCATGTCGATGCAGCCCATGTTCACCATCCAGAGCAGGGCGAGCTCGTCGTTGACGAGCGGCGCGTCGATCCAGCGCCGCTGCCGCGGGCGGTCGCGCGTCGTCACCTGGATCCTCTCGGTCGGGATCCACTCCGGCATCCCCTTCGGCGCGTCCTTCTGGAAGAACGCGTTGCCCTCGATGCCGTCGGGAAAGCGCCGCAGCGTGAAGGGCCGGTCCTTCAGATGCGGCACGAGCACCGGCGCGACGGCCTGGTAGTAGGCGAGCAGGTCGCCCTTCGTGATCCCCTCCTCCGGCCAGAAGACCTTGTCGAGGTTGGACAGCTTCAGCGAGCGCTTGCCGATCCGGATCTCCTCCTCGATCGGTCGCTCGCGCACCACGTCGTCGGCCGACTTGTCGTCGCGCAGCCCCTGGTATGACGGCGCGCGCAGGTGGCCGTCGTGCGTCCACTCGGCGAACTCGACCTCGGCGACGAGCTTCGGCTCGACCCAGGTGACGTCGCCCTTGCGGACCTTCGGCATCTTCGGCACCTCGCGGAACGGCGGGTCCTTGCGCTCGAGCGGCCGCAGCTTCTCGAGCAGCTTTTCGATCTCTTCGCCGGTGAAGCCGGTGCCGACGTTGCCGACGTACTCGAGCTCGCGGCCGCGCCGCACGGCCAGCACGAGCGATCCGAGCGTCCCCGCCCGCCGGCCCTGCCCCTTGGTGTAGCCGGCGATGATGAACTCCTGCCGCCCGTGCGTCTTGACCTTGAGCCAGTCGCGCGTGCGGCGGCCGACCGCGTAGCGCGAGTCGGCCTTTTTGGCCATGATTCCCTCGAGGCCTTGCTCCTCGGCGGCGTGGAGCAGGGCCTCACCGTCGTCGAACGCCTCCGAGATCCGAACGGTCCTGTTGCGGCGGTCGATCAGCTTCTCGAGCCGCTTGCGCCGTTCGCGAAGCGGTAGGTCGACGAGCGGCTCTCCCTCGACCTCGAGCGCGTCGAAGACGAAGTACACGAGCGGCGTCCCCGGCTTTCCCTGCTGCATCAGCGAGAAGCTCGAGCGGCCCTGCTCGTCGATCGCACAGACCTCGCCGTCGAGAACGCAGTCCGGCGTCTTCAGCGCCCTCGGGATCTCCTTGGCGACGTTCCGGAAGCGCTGGGTCAGGTCGTTGCCCGTGCGGCTCGTCAGCCTCGCCTCGCCCTGGCTCACGTACGCGAGCGCGCGAAAGCCATCCCACTTGACCTCGTAGAGCCAACCGCCGCCCTTCGGGACGTCGCGCTCGAGCGTCGCCAGCATCGGCTCGTATTGGCGTGGGACGCGGGCGCTCTGCGCCGTCTCGTCGCGCTTGCGGAGCAGGAGCCAGTTCTTTGGGTCACCGTCGAGGTGCGCCGGGACGAGCGTCCACGTCCCGTCGAGCCGCTTGCCGTGGAGGCGGACGGTCAGGCCGCCGTCGCGCTTCTCCTCGACGAGCTCGTACGTGCCGTTGTCCCAGATCTCGACCGTGCCGGCGCCGTACTGCCCCTTTGGGATCTCGCCCTCGAAGGTCGCGTAATCGAGCGGGTGGTCCTCGACGTGAACGGCAAGGGCGCGCTGGCCGGGCTCGAGCGGCACACCCTTCGGCACCGCCCAGCTCGCGAGGGCGCCGTCGCGCTCCAGCCGGAAGTCGTAATGGAGCCGCCTCGCGTCGTGCCGCTGGACGACGAAGATCGGCTCTTTCGTACGCCGTTTTCGCCCGCTGAACGGCTCCGAGGTCTTCTTCGGATCCCGCTTGCCGCGGTACTCCGTCAGCCGCCGGCTCGCCACGGCTCGAAGCTACCGGTCCTCGCCTGGAGGGCGGGTTGACAAAAGCATCCCGGTGTTATCCACATCGCGCGTATCTACACAGGCCGGAGTACGACGAATCTGTGTTTGAAACAGGATCAGTCGGCGCTAACCCGCTTATTTCCAGGGATTACGGCCTGTGTCCGAACGGGGGAAAACACTGTGGATGTTGTGGATTTACGGCGTCTTTACGTTTTCGAGCGCTCCAATTGCCCGGAAGCGGGCGCGGCGCTGTCGCCGCAGCTCGTCTGCCGAGAGCCCCGCCAGATCCTCCAGTGCCTCTCCGAGCGAATCCTTCAGGAAGCTGGCCGAAGCGTCGCGGTCGGTATGCGCACCGTCGGCAGGCTCGGGGACGATCGCGTCGATGACGCCGAGCTCGTAGCAGTGCACCGCGTCGGGCTTGAAGGCCGCGGCCGCCTTCTGGGCCTCGCTCGCGTCGCGCCACAGGATCGCCGCGCAGCCTTCAGGTGAGATCACCGAGTAGATCGCGTTCTCCTGCATCAGCACGCGGTCGGCGACCGCGATCGCGATGGCGCCGCCGGATCCGCCCTCGCCGATGATGCACGAGACGATCGGCGCCCGGAGGCGCGCCATCACGACCTGGGAGCGAGCGATCGCGCCACCTTGCCCGTGCTGCTCGGCGGCCACGCCCGGGTAGGCCCCCGGCGTGTCGACGAGCGTGATCAGCGGGAAGCCGTGGCGGTCGGCCAGCTCCATGATCCGCATCGCCTTCCGGTAGCCCTCGGGGTAGGCCATCCCGAAGTTCCGGCGCGTGCGCTCCTTGATGTCACGTCCCTTCTGGTGGCCGATCAGGGCGATCGTGCGTCCGTCGAAGCGGCCGAGGCCGGTGACGAGAGCCTCGTCGTCGGCGCGCGCGCGATCACCGTGGAGCTCCACGAAGTCGTCGAGGATCCGGTCGACGTAATCGAGCGTGTAGGGCCGGTCGGGATGGCGTGCCAGCTCGACCGAGCGCCAGATCTCCTCGTCGCTCGGCTCCGCGACGATCTTCTCGAGCTGCCGCTGCAGTCGCTCGAGCTCGCCCGAGAGGCGGGCGCCGCGCAGGAGCGGCAGACTACGGAGCCGGCTCAGCCGTTCCCGGAGCTGGACCTCGCCCTCAGTCGGCATTGCCGAAGAGCCGCAGTAGCCGGGCGACGTAGTCCCGGAGCTCGGGCCGCGTCACGATCGCGTCGAGGTGTCCGAACCGGTAGTTGGATTCGGCGAGGCCGAAGTCGTCGGGCAGCTTCTCGCGCGTCGTCTGCTGGACGACCCGCGGGCCGGTGAAGGAGAGCAGCGCGCCGGGCTCGGCCACGATGACGTCGCCCAGGCTCGCGAAGCTCGCGAGCACACCGGCCGTGGTCGGGTGTGCCATGACGCTGATCAGCGCGCCGCCTGCGTCATGCAAATCCTCGACGGCGCAGACGGTCTTCGGAAGCTGCATCAGCGAGAGGATTCCCTCCTGCATGCGGGCGCCGCCCGAGGCGGTCACGGAGACGAGCGGTGTCTGTCGCTCGGCCGCCGCCTCGCACGCGCGCGCGAACTTCTCACCGACGACGCGTCCCATCGAACCGCCCATGAAGGCGAAGTCCATGACGGCCAGCTCGAAGGGTTGGCTCTCGAGCGTCGCGTTCCCGATCACCATTGCGTCGCCGAGGCCGGTCTTCAGCTCGGCTTCGGCGAGCCGCTCGGGGTAGGGACGAAGGTCGAAGAAGCCGAGCGGATCGTCGGAACGGAGGTCCGCGGCCTCCTCGGTGAAGCTTCGTTCGTCCACGAGCTGTTTGATCCGGGCGCGGGCCCGCATCGGGAAGTGGTGGCCGCACTGCGGGCACACGTTGAGGTGCTTCTCCAGCTCGTCGTCCCGGTAGTGCGAACCGCAGCTCGGGCAGGTGTTCGGATGCGGCTTGCCGTCGGTCTCCGCCGGTGCGTGCTTGTGCTCGATGGAGACGTCGATTCGGGCCGCCATGGGGATGCGAGTTTAGACCGGCTGGTCGGGGTCGCGGTTACAGACCGAGGGCCGCCGCCAGCCGCGTGACCGGTTCGACGTTCCGTTGGTTCGGGGCGAGTGCACTGAAACCGGCGCCCACGACGAGCGACTGCTCGCAGATCTCGCGGAAGGCGGCTTCGACCTCGTCGAGGCTTAGCCCGTCCGGTTCGGGCATGAAGACGTCGAGCTCCGCGGGATCGACCGAGTCTGCATCGAAGGCGACGTAGACGCCGTCGGTTCCGTCGAGGGCTCGGGCTATCCCGTCGCGACCGACCTGGACATCGGTGGCCGCGACGAACTCCTCCTCGGGGGGATCGAGATTACGCGCGCCGACGAGGGCGACATCGCCAGGCGCGACTGCCCCGGAATCGATCAGCATCCGCAACGGCGTCGCCCACAGGTTGCCGGTCGGTGAGCTCTCGATCGTGTTCAGGTCGCCGTGGGCGTCGAACCAGATGACGGCGAGGCGGTCGAAGCGCGACTCGAGCGCCTCGAAGGCGCCAACGTGCGCGCAGCAGCAGCCGCCGAGGACGAGCGGGCGTTCCGGGAGCTCGGCAGCAAGCGCGACGCTCTGCTCGCCGAACGTGTCCTCTTCGATCACCGCCGCCTCCGGGTAGGGGAGCGGGAGGAAGGCGGCCTCGGCCATCGCGTCGCCTCCCTCGCCCCATGCCCGCGGGACGCGGACGAGGCCGGCGCCGAACTCGCGGCCGCACACGTGGCACTCGTAGCTCGGGCCGAGCGCGACGGCCGTGTGCGTGTTGCAGACGGGGCACTTGGCACGGAAGGCGCTCATCGGATTGAAGGCACGAGCTCGTCGAGCGTGTCGGGGAGGGGCTCGAGGTTCGTCAGCTCGCGCGTTGGTTGCGGGCCGGGGGCTTCTTGGACGCGGTTGATCCAGACGGAGCGGAGGCCGAGCTCGGTCGCCGGCGCGATGTCGTGGAACAAGCTGGCGGCCACGTGGACGTGGCCGTCGCGGGGGGCGCCTGTTTGGTCGAAGAACGCCTCCCAGTGGCGGTGGCCCGGCTTGTACGAGCCGATCTCGGAGGCGACGATCGCGAGCTCGAACGGGACGCCGAGGTTGCGGATCGAGGCGTCGATGAAATCGCGGTCGGTGTTGGAGAGGATCGCGAGCTTCCAGCCGCGTTCGCGGGTTTCGGTCAGCGCGGCGGGGACCTCGGGAAACGGCTCCCAGGTCGGGAGGGAGCGGGCGAGCGCGTCGTGCTCCGCGGGCGGCGCGCCGAGCTCCCGCATCGCCTCGGTCATCACCTCGCGGTAGGTGCGGGTGCCGTCAGCCTGGAGCCGCGGCTCGAGCTCGTGGTAGCGCGCGAGCAGCTCGTCGCCACGTTCCTCGCCGAAGACGCGTGCGAGCTCGCGCCGAATCCCGCCGTTCCAGTCGATCAGCGTCCCGTAGCAATCGAACGTCGCCCATCGCTCCATGCCGCGAGCTTACTCACGCCACCGTGGCCCCAACGGCTCCGTCTGGGGTCAGACCCCGGACGGGGCCGAATCGGACTGGCGGTTGCCGTTGAGCCCATCCTCCACGAACTCCTGGAGCCGTGAACGCGCCAGGGCGGGGTCGGCTGCGAAGAGCGCCCGCACGCTTCCGAGGTCGAGCGACAGGGCCGGCGCGGCCCAGCCGATCGCGGCCGGGTAACTGCTCCACCGCCAGTCGGCGGGCCGCCTGCAGAGGCCGGCGCGAACGGGGTTGAGCGCGATGTACCTGAGCGTGGCGAGCAAATGGCCCTCGGTCTCGACGAGCTGGGTCTGGTAGCGCTGACGAAAGAGGCTGCCGAACTGCTCGTGTCGGTCGTTTAGGGCCTGCGCATGCATGCCGTTGAGTCTCTTCATGCCGACGGCGAGGTTCGGCTCCGGAGTGGTCACGAGCAGGTGGTAGTGCGTCCCCATCAGACAGTGCGCCTTGCACGACCACTCGCAGCGGCGGATGACGTCGTCCAGCCTGTACTCGAACCAGCGCCGGTCGTCGTGTTCGATGAAGAGCCGACGACCGAAGGTCGCGTTGGCCGTGACGTGGTAGGTCGCACCGTGGAACTGGATCCGGAGCGGTCGCGCCATCGCCCCGAGGGTAGGTAGCGAGCGGGCGGCGCAACCTGCGCGGTGCGGGTTTCGTCACCGCCGGGCCGGCGAATCGTCACGTTTGGGCCAGTCTGGGGTCAGACCCCGGACGAGGCCGTTCGGGCCACGGTCAGGCTTCGAACTTGCGGACGACTATGCAGGCGTTGTGGCCGCCGAAGCCGAACGAGTTCGAGACGCCGACCTCGATCTCGGCTTCGCGCGATTCGTTCGGGATGTAGTCGAGGTCGCACTCCGGATCCGGCTGCTCGTAGTTGATCGTCGGCGGCAGCACGCCGCGCTCGACCGCAAGCACCGTGAACACTGCCTCGACGGCGCCGGCCGCGCCGAAGCAATGGCCCGTCGCGCCCTTGGTCGACGAGACCCCGACCTTGGCCGCATGCTCGTCGCCGAGCGCCCGCTTGATCACCTTCGTCTCGCTCGCATCGCCGAGCGGCGTCGAAGTCGCATGCGCGTTCACGTAGCCGACCTCGCTCGGCTCGACTCCGCCGTCCGCCAGAGCCATCCGCATCGCCCGCGCCGGGTTCTCCCCGGTCGGGTCCGGCTCCGTTATGTGCGCTGCGTCGGACGAGACGCCGTAGCCCATCAGCTCGCCGTATATCTTCGCCCCGCGCTCGCGCGCGGTCTCGAGCTCCTCGAGCACGAGCACCGCCGCCGCTTCGCCCATGACGAGCCCGTCGCGCTCGGCGTCGAACGGCCGCGACGCCCGCGCGGGTTCGTTGTTCCGGCGCGACAACGCACGCATCGCGTCGAACCCGGCAATGCCGACCGGACTGATCGGCGCCTCGGTCCCACCGGCGAGCATCACATCCGCGCGGCCGAGCCGAATCGCATCCACGGCGTCTCCGATCGCCATGTTCGACGCCGCACAGGCCGTGCACTCCGACATCAGCGGGCCCTTCGTCCCAAGCTCGATCGAGACCCACCCCGCGCCCATGTTCGGAATGATCGAGGGGATCGAGAACGGGTTCACGCGGTCGGGACCGCGCGACCGCAGGACCTCGTGGCAATCCTGAAACGAACGCAGACCGCCGATCCCGGTCGCGATCGACGCGCCGAACCGCTCCGGCGCCTGGGCGATCTCGATGCCCGAATCCTCCTCGCCTTGGCGCGCCGCCGCGAGGATCATCTGCGCGAAGCGGTCCATCCGCCGCGCCCGCTTGCGGTCGATCCAGGTCGTCGGGTCGAACTCCTTCAGCTCGCACGCGAAGTGCACTCCGTAGTCGGAGTGGTCGAACGCCGTGATCTCGGCCGCGCCGGACTCCCCTGCGACCAGCGCCTGCCACGACGACTCGACGTCGTTGCCGAGCGGCGAGACCATGCCGAGGCCGGTGATCACCACCCGCCGCCGGCCGTTGTAGCTGGGTTCCATTCCGTTCGACATCACATTCCGAGCCCGCCGTCCACGAGCAGCACCTCACCGGTGATGAACTTGGCGGCGTCCGAGCACAGGAACCGTACTGCCCCGGCCACGTCTTCCGGGTCGCCGAGCCGCCCCAGCGGTGTGTTCTGGAGCATCAGCGACCGCATCTCCTCCGAGATCTCGTCCGTCAACCTGCTCGTTATGTACCCAGGAGCGATGACGTTCGCACGCACGCCCCTGCTGCCGAGCTCCCGCGCGAGTGCCTTCGTCAGGCCGATGATTCCGGCCTTGGACGCCGCGTAGTTCGTCTGCCCGGGGTTGCCGTGCAGCCCGACAACGCTGGAGATGTTCACGATCGCGCCCGCGCGCCGCTTCATCATCGGCCGAACGGCGGCGCGGCAGGTGTAGAACACCGACGAGAGGTTCGTCTCGATCACATCGCGCCAGTCCTCGTCGGGCATCCGCGGGAGCAAGCCGTCGCGCGTCAGGCCGGCGTTGTTGACGAGCACGTCGGGCTCGCCGGCGTCGGCGACCAGACGTGCGGCCTCCTCCGCATCGGACAAATCGGCCTGCACGGCGCGGCCTCCCGCCTCGTCCGCAACCGCCTCCGCTTCGTCCTTCCCGGAGTGATAGCCGACGACGACCGAGGCACCCGCCTGCGCCAACTCGAGCGCGATCGCGCGACCGATACCGCGCGAACCCCCCGTGACGAGCGCGTTCTTTCCCTCTAGCGACGCGAATTCAGCCACTCAGGTCGTGGCGAGCTCTTCCTCGAGCTTCGCCAGGCCCGCCAGGTTGTTCACCGGGATCGCCTTCGCGGTCTTGTCGATCCGTCGCAGTAAACCGGACAGGACGTTCCCCGGCCCCACCTCCACGAAGGTCTTCACGCCCTCACGGGCGAGCTCGCTCGCAGCCTGCGTGAACTTGACCGGCGCGGTGAGCTGTTCGACGAGCAGCCCCGCCATCTTGTGAGCGGGCTCGATCTTCGCGGTCACCGTCGACATGAACGGCGCCGTTGGCTCGTGGAACTTGACCAGATCGACCGCCGGCTTGAACCGCTCCGCGGCGCGCCCGACGAGCGGGCTGTGGAATGCGCCGGAAACCCGCAGCTTGACGGTCCGCCGGGCTCCCTCGTCCTCAGCCTGCTCGCAGCACTCGTCCACGGCGGGGTTCTCGCCGGAGACGACGATCTGGCCGGGGCAGTTGTAGTTCGCCGGCCACACGCCGATGATCTGGCGGCAGAGCCGCTCCACGACAGGATCCTCGAGCCCGAGGATCGCTGCCATCGAGCCCGGGTGCTCGCGTGCAGCCTCCGCCATCGCCAACCCGCGCTCGCGCACGAGCGCGATCGCCTCCTCGGTCGGCATCGCGTTCGCAGCCGCCAGGGCGGCGAATTCGCCGACCGAGTGCCCGACCACGAAGTGCGGCTCGATGCCGCGCGCCTTCAGCGCCGCGAGGATCGCGAGACTGGTGACGACAAGCGCCGGCTGCTGGACGGCGGTGTCGACGAGCTCGGCCTCCGAGCCCTCGAAGCAGAGGTGCCGCAGGTCGAGCCCCGAGGCCTCGCTGCCGGCGAGGAAGACCTCCATCGCCTCAGGAAAGGCCTCCGCGATCTCGCGGCCCATCCCGGCCTCGACCGAGCCTTGGCCGGGGAAACAAAAGGCGATCTTCTTCACGTCTTCCTCCCGTTCTCAGTCCATTCGATCAAACCGGAGCCCCACGTGAGGCCTGCACCCATCCCGGTCATCAGCACGAGCGCGCCGTCCTGGAGCCGTCCGTCGACCTGCGCATCCGCGAGCGCAAGCGGGATCGAGCCCGACGACGTGTTGCCGTAGCGGTCCACGTTTACCACCATCTTCTCCCGCGGGATCCCGAGCTTGTCGGCCGCGTGATCCATGATCCGAACGTTGGCCTGGTGCGGGATGTAGACGTCGACGTCGTCGACCGACTTGCCGCACTCGGCAAGCACCTTCTGGGCCGAGCTGACGAGGACGCGCGTCGCGAACTTGAAGACCTCGCGCCCGTTCATCTGGACGTAGTGCTTGTGCTCCGCGATCGTCTCGGCGGACGCAGGCGCCCGGGAACCGCCGGCCGGCAGGAAGAGCTGCGGTCCGCCCGAGCCGTCGGCGCCGAGCTCGAACCCGAGAAACCCGCCCTCGGAGACCCGCTGCAGCACGACCGCGCCGGCCCCGTCGCCGAACAGGACCGCCGTGCGCCGGTCGCTCCAGTCGAGGATCCGCGAGAGCACGTCTCCCCCGACGACGAGCGCGCGGTGCGCCAACCCGGCGGCGAGCATCCCGTAGGCCTGCGCGATCGCGTACATGAAGCCGGTGCAGCCGGCGGAAAGGTCGTAGGCGCCCGCGTCGTCCGCCCCGAGCTCGTCCGCGATGATCGCGCCCGCCGAGGGGAAGGCCATGTCGGGTGTCACGGTGGCGACGATGATCAGGTCGACCTCGGGCCCGGGAACCCCGGCCTGTTCGAGCGCGTCGCGCGCGGCCGGAAGCGCCAGGTCGGAGAGCGCCTGCTCGTCGTCTGCGATCCGCCGCTCCCGAATGCCGGTCCGCTCGACGATCCACTCGTCCGAGGTTTCCATCATCTCCGAGAGGTCGTCGTTCGTGAGCACGCGCGCGGGCGCGTATGCCCCGACGCCCGTGATCGAGATCGCGCCGTTCGCCTTGCCGATCATCTCTCCACCGCAAAGGTCAGCGTTCCGCGGGCGGCGAGTTGGCCGTCCACCGTCGCGCGAGCCTTGCCCTTGCCGACGGGGCCGCGGACTTGCTCGAGCGTGCACTCGAGCTCCAACTCGTCACCCGGCTCGACGATCCGCTTGAACCGGGTGTCGTCGATGCCGGCGAAGAGCGCGAGCCGGCCGCGGTTCTCCTCCTCCGACAAGACCGCCACCGCCCCGGTCTGCGCCATCGCCTCGACGATCAAGACGCCAGGCATCACCGGCCGCCCGGGAAAGTGGCCGCGCAGATACCACTCGTCGTCGCGCACGCGCTTGCGGGCGACGACGCGCTCCCCCGGTTCGAGCTCGAGCACCTCGTCGATGAGCAGAAACGGCTCGCGGTGCGGCAGGATCGCCTCGATGGCGGCACGGTCGAGGGGTAGCGCGATCGTCACGCCACGTCGCGCTTGAGCCGTGTCCGCAACCCCGCACGCGCGCGATGCGCGTAGCACTTCGCCGTCCCGATCGGCATGTCGACGGCCGCGGCGATCTCCGCGAACGAGAAGTCGAGCGCGTCCTTCAGCACGACGACCTTTGCCTGTTCCGGCGAGATTCCGGCAAGACCGCCGGCGAGCTCCGAGCGGAGCTCGGCGAGGCCGGCCTCGCGGGCCGGATCGGCGTCCTCAGCGACTCGATCGTCGTCGTGAAGCGGCTCCCAGCGGCGCACGCGCTGGCGCGCCGCAACGTCACGGCAGGTGTTGACCACGAGCCGATGGAGCCACGTCGAGAACTGGGACTCGCCGCGGAATTGGCCGATCCGCACACAGAGCTTGGCGAGTGCTTCCTGGGCGGCGTCGCGAGCGTCCTCGGGATCGGAGAGCAGGTGCCCGGCGAGCCGTTCCACCTTGGCGGCGTGCCGCTCGCAGAGCGCCTCGAGTGCCCTCTTGTCACCGTCCTTCGCTCGCTTGACCAGGATCGCATCGCTCAGCTTCTCGTAGACGAGCGGCCGTTCCGGCCGCGGTGTCTGCGAAATCTGACGGGGCTTGCGCAGGGAGGGTTGCACGGCGGCCGTAGTCTAGTTGCCCATGGGGGACACGCCGACGCGCGAGGCCGTTGTCCCACGCCTCCGCGGCCGCTTCGGGCGCGAGTACCTCTACGTCGCGAGCACGCCGTCGACGCAGCGCCTGCTCGCACCGGACGCACCTGAAGGAGCCGTCGCCGTTGCGGACGCGCAAACGGAGGGGCGGGGCCGGCTCGGGCGGCACTGGGAAGCGCCCGCGGGCACGAGCGTTCTCTGCTCGGTCCAGCTCCGGCCGAAGGTGGAACCTTCGCGGTTTCCCGAGCTGACTGTTCTCGGCGCGGAAGCATGCGCCGACGCGATCCGCTCGGTGACCGGGCTCGAGCCGACGCTGAAGGACCCGAACGACGTCCTGATCGGGGGACGCAAGGTGGCCGGCGTCCTCGGCGAGAGCGACCCGGAGCGCGTGGTCCTGGGGATCGGCATCAACGTCAACGTCCCGCCCGATCAGCTCCCGGACGTAGTGCGGATCCCCGCGACGTCGCTGCAGATCGAGGGAGGCGGCCCCGTCGATCGGGTCGAGCTCGTGGTCGAGCTCCTGGCCGCGCTCGAGCGCCGCTACGACGCCTGGAGCTAGCCGCGTAGCGTTGTTTTGTTGCCGACCGCGTCGGTCGCGACGACGGTGAAGTGGCGTGCGCCGCGAAGGACCGGCAGCGTGAAGTACCCGGCACGCACCCGCTTCGCCGCGTGGCGTGAGCCGAACGTGACCGTGACCGCCGCGGGCTCGTTCGTCCAGAACCGCAGCCGCGCGCGGGAGACGAACCTCAGCCGCGGCGGCTTCGTGTCGATGACGATCGGGAACGCCTGCGCGACCGTCGTCACCGCGTCCTTGGCCTTGAGGACGAGCTGGTAGCTCCCGTCCGCGACGCGTTTGCCGCCGAGCCTGCCGTCCCAGGAGACCTGCGCGGGGCCAACGCCGAAGGCCTGGTTCAACAAGGTGCCGACCAGCGTCTTCCCCCGCCACAGCTCGACGCGGACCGCCGCAGCGGCATCGAGCCTGAAGGTCAGCGCCGTTGCGTCGAACAGCCCGTCCCCGTTCGGCGAGAGGGCGGAAAACGACAGCTTCGGCTGCGCCAGCGTTCGGTCGACGTAGAAGGTCGTCTTCGCCGTCACGCGCTTACCGGTCGCCGAGCCCGCGGTGATCGTGATCGTGTAGCGGCCGTCCCCAACGCCGATCTGCTTCCAAGCGAACGACTGCGCACCCTGGCTGACGATGCCGCTGAACAGAGTGACGAGTTGCTGCCCTGCGCCGTTGAAAAGCGTCATGGTGATCGGCGCCGAGACGCTGAGGAAGTAGTTGATCTGCGCGGTGTCCCCGATGCCGTCGGCGTTCGGACTGACGACGGTGGGTGACACCCGGAACTGCGTGACCGACAGCGGCGGCAACTTTTCGCCGATCGTTCCGGTGACGGGTCGAGCCGCCGCGGTGCCCACACCCCCTGCGGAGATCGTGTACCGGTAGCTGCCGCTCGGAGTCAGGCTCGCATCCCAGGTCCAGTCGACGAGACGGGACGTCCCGGTGCCGGACGCGACCGCCTCCCCGAGCGCGTTCCTGACGGTCACCGTCCACGGCACGTCGGACGAGAGCCGAGCCGTGAAGCGCACCTTTCCACCGAGGCCGCCGATCACGATCGGCGAGTAGATCTTCGGGAGCCCGGTCGCGGCAACCTGCCGTGCGATCGACGGAAGCTGCGCGTAGACGTTGTTGCCGGGACAGCTCGTCGGGTAGGTGTCTCGATGGCCGGAGATCGCGCGCAGCGCGACAGCCGTCCCCTTGGCGTAGTAGGGGTTCCCCGCCGAGATCCTGCTCACTTGCGAAAGCGGATCGAGATGCGCCATGTCGAGCCGCCAGGCGAGCAGGTTCACGAGCGATGTCCGCTCGGCCGGGGTGATCTGCGCACCGTTGTAGTTGCCGATCAGCGCCACACCGACGGCGCCGTAGTTGAAGCCCAGCGCGTGCGCGCCGACGACGGCCTTCTGCATCCCTCCGAAACGCCCCTCGAAGACCTGGCCGTACTTGTCGACGAGGAAGTTGTAGCCGATGTCGTCCCAGCCGTTCCCGAGCACGTGGTACGTCTCGATCCCGCGCACGATCGCAGCCGACTGGGCGCGCGTGTAGCTGTTCGTGCCGGCGGTGTGGTGGACGAACGCGATGTGGACGTTGTCCGCGACCTTCGGCCCCTTCTTGCGGTTGCGGCGAATCGCCTCGTTCGCGCCCCACTCGGCGCGGGTGATGATCGTCGGCGCATTCGTGGCGAACGGCTTGACGTGTTGCGGAGTCCCACCGAGGAGCGGCGTCCGGACGAAGAAGGCGCGTAGCCGCGTGACACCCTGGCCGACCCGATACTGAATCCGCTCCGAGCGACCGACCCAGAAGGGGCTCCCGAGGTGCCATCCCCGGCTCCGCCTCCACTCGGCCGTCCCACGGTCGGGCAGGTCGTCCGACTCGGGCGCCGAGAGATGCCACCTGCTCCACGCCCCATCTGCGCGCTGCGTCCGGAAACGAACCGCGCCCGAGCCCTGCCAGTGCAGGCCGACGAGATCGAACGACTGCGGTGCCTGGGCAACCAGCCCGCTACGTGCCGGCAGGTCTCGTGCGAGCAGGTTCGGCGCAGCAAGTGCGGCCCCGGGGGCGGCGAAGAACAGAACGATGGCAGCACGAAACAGCTTCATGCGCGACGACCCGCTGCGAGGGTACGCAGAGCCGCCGCCGGAGCGCAAGGCGCGCCGAGTACTCTTAACAGTTGTGAAAAGGCGCCTTGTGCGGGCGGCTCTGGGCTCACTGGCCCTAGCTCTCGCGCTCGCGGGCGCCGCCCATGGCGCCTCGAAGCCGCGCGTCCTGGCGATCAAGTTCCCGCTCGAGATCAACCCGGTCACGCAGGACTACGTCAACCACCAGCTCGATCGCGCGCAGAATGACCACTACGACGCGGCCGTGATCCTGCTCGACACGCCGGGCGGGCTCTCGAGCTCGATGGAGTCGATCTACAAGAAGGAGCTCGCGTCGAAGATCCCGGTGATCGTCTACATCGCGCCGAAGGGCGCGGCGGCCGCGTCAGCGGGCGTCTTCGTCTCGGAGGCCGCCGACGTGCTGGCGATGGCGCCGGACACGAACATCGGGTCCTCGACGCCGATCGACCAGAGCGGCGGCAACCTCGGCTCGGACCTGCGCCGCAAGGTGATCAACCACTTCGCCGCGAAACTGCGCACGCTCGCGGAGAACCACGGCCGGAACGGCGACTGGGCCGAGCAGGCCGTGCGCAAGGCGTCGAACCTCACCGAGCAGCAGGCCCTTCGCATGCACGTCATCGACGTGGTCGCGCCCGATCTCCCAACGCTGCTCGACAAGATCGACGGCCACGTGACGATCCCGAACCACTACAAGCTGCACACAGCGAACGCCGACATCACATACGCCAATCCCGGCTTTTTCACGCGCCTCCTCAACGTGCTGATCGACCCGAACCTGATCACGCTGCTCTTCCTGGCCGGGCTGGCGGGAATCGGCTACGAGATCTTCCACCCGGGCGTCGTCCTGCCGGGCGCACTCGGTGCGGTCGCGCTCGTGACGGCATTGTTCGGGTTCTCGATCCTGCCGATCAGCTGGGCGGGCCTGGCGCTTGTCTTGCTCGGTATCGGCCTCTTGGTGATCGACGCGCACGTGACGAGCCACGGCGCGCTGACCGTGGCCGGCCTGATCAGCTTCGTCGTCGGAGCGCTGATGCTGTTCCGAAACGCCCCGTCGCCCTACCACGCCAGCGTCTGGCTGATCGTCTCGATCGCGGTCGTCCTCGGACTGGGCTGGGCCTTCGCGATCTCGAAGGCGGTCCAGGTCCGCCGGACACCCGTTTCGGTCGGTCCCCAGCAGATGGTCGGAGAGATCGGCGAGTTTCGCGGCGACGGTCAGGTCTTCGTTCGCGGCGAGCTCTGGCGCGCACGGGTGCCCGAAGGCTCGTCGCTCAGACGCGGCGCGAGAGTCCGGGTCGACGCTGTCGATCCAAGCCTCGTCCTCGATGTGGAGCCGGTCGGACCCGTCGACCCTGCCGCCGTTACTTAGGATCGTGGCCCTCCACTCGAAAGGACTCCGATGACCGCAGCCCTGCTCGTCGTCGCCGTAATCGCCTTCCTGCTGATCCTGTTCCTGATCTCGGCGATCAAGGTCGCGCGCGAGTACGAGCGCGGCATCATCTTCCGCCTCGGCCGGCTGCTCGCGCAGCCCAAGGGACCCGGCCTGTTTCTGCTGATCCCGATCGTCGACCGGATGGTCAAGGTCGACCTGCGGACGGTCACGCTCAACATCCCGCCTCAGGAAGTCATCACCAAGGACAACGTGCCGGTGCGGGTGAACGCGGTCGCCTACTTCCGGATCATCGAGCCGAAGGCGGCGATCGTGCAGGTCGAGAATTTCATGGTCGCGACGTCGCAGATCGCACAGACGACGCTCCGCTCGGTGCTCGGCCAGCACCAGCTCGACGAGCTGCTCGCTGAGCGCGAGAAGATCAACTCGATCCTCCAGGGGATCATCGACGAGGCCACCTCGCCCTGGGGAATCAAGGTCTCGATCGTCGAGGTGAAGGACGTCGAGATCCCCTCCGGCATGCAGCGCGCGATGGCCCGACAGGCGGAGGCCGAGCGAGAGCGCCGTGCGAAGGTCATCGCCGCCGAGGGCGAGTTCCAGGCCTCCGAGCGGCTCAAGGACGCGGCCACGGTGATCGGTGATCATCCGATCGCGCTTCAGCTCCGCTACTTGCAGACGCTCCTCGACATCAGCAGCTCGCCGACGACGACGATCGTCTTCCCGGCGCCGATCGACCTGTTCAAACCCTTCCTCGAAAAGAACAGCGGCGGGTCGAGCTGAAGCAACAGCAAGCGGGGGAGCTCCGGCAGGACCCGGTCACCCACCAGTGGGTCGTGGTCGCGCCGGGACGCGCGCAGCGGCCAGGCGCTAGCGCGCGTGCCGACCTCGACCTCCCCACGGAGGACGAGCTGCTCTCTTGCCCGTTCTGCGAGGGCCGCGAGGACCGTACGCCGCCGGAGACCTTCCGGGTCGGCGGCGGCGAGCCGGACACGCCTGGATGGGCGGCCCGCGTCGTCCCTAACCTCTACCCCGTCTTCGAGCACCACGAGGTCGTCGTCTCGACCCCGCGCCACGTGCGCTCGTTCGCGGAGCTCGATGGGGACGAGGTCAGCGGCGTCGCGACGGCCTGGCGTGAGCGCTCGCGCGCGGCGCGCGAGGCCGGCTTCGCCTACGTCCACGCGCTCCTGAACGAGGGTCGCGAGGCCGGCGCGAGCCTGCCCCACACCCACACGCAGCTTGCGTGGTTCGAGGCCGCTCCACCTGCGGTCGAAGCAGAGACCGGTGACGACGCCGCGGTTTGCGGCCACATCGAGGCCGAGGTGGGAAACGGCGAGCGACTCGTCCTCGAGCAAGACGGGCTCGCCGTGCTCGCCGCCTACGGGGGGCGGCTGCCGTACGAGCTGGTGATCGCGCCGACCACGCGCATCGACGGAAGCGCCTTCGAGTCCGACCTGCTCGAACCGGCACTCGGCCTCCTCGCGGAGTCGCTTCGGCGCCTGCACGCGATCGAGGGACCCGTGCCCCTGAACGCGTGGCTCCACGACCGCGGCCACTGGCACATCGAGGTGCTGCCGCGTCTGACCGTGTTCGCCGGCATCGAGCTCGGCGCCGGGATCTACGTGAATTCGCTCGCGCCGGAGGCGGCGGCCGCGGCGCTACGGGAGGCGACGAGCTGAGGGAGGGACTGTCCCCGCATGGGGACTGTCCCAAAAACGGCTGTTGGGACAGACCCCCTTCGGGGGTCAGTGCCGCCGCTAGGCGGGGGCCTTTGCCCTGGCCTCGGCCTCTCGGAAGCGCCGGGCCGCGTCGATCGCGGCGCCCAAGTTGAGGCCCTTGTCCTTCGCCTGCTTGATCAGCATCACGGTCTCGAGCGCGTCGATGTCGTAGATCCGCTGCTTCTTGCCCTTCGTCGGAATCTGGGCCTTGTTCGTCCAGTAGTCCAACTGCATCTTCGAGATGCCCGCGATCTGACACACCTGGCCCAGGTAGAGCTCGACCTTCTCGAGATGGTCGGCGAGATTTACCGGTTCAAGAAGGTCAACTTGCCTGGTGATAGCCATAACGCGCCCTTTCTGACATCGGAAATACGCCCCGCAGGCCTAGATATACCGCTTCGCACCTGACTTGCATAGGCGTCCGCGGAGGATTTCCGGATGAAATCTGCGTCAGTCGGCAAGCGTGGCGTCGGGCTCCTCGGCCTCGACCACCGGCGCGAGAGTCGACACCTGCTCGCCCTCGCGAAGGCGCATCACGATCACGCCCTGCGTCGAACGTCCCATGCGGCGGATGTCGTCGGCGGACATCCGGATGACGGTGCCACCGTTCGAGATCAGCATCACCTGGTAGCCGTCGCGCACGACCCGGGCGCCGGCCAGCTTGCCGCGCGCCTCCGAGAGCTGCACGGTCTTGACGCCGAGGCCGCCGCGGCCCTTGACCGGGTACTCGTCGATCCGCGTGCGCTTGCCGTAGCCGTTCTCGGT
>Ga0075421_100002938_pt1 | contig 20387 bp, 14 predicted proteins | sample SoiMetdeltSBSDD5_FD_75292 | JGI IMG/M metagenome (GOLD analysis project Ga0075421, IMG submission 75292) | Bulk soil microbial communities from a Populus tree surrounding site in Tennessee, USA - Soil MetaG P. deltoides SBSDD5 | ecosystem: Environmental > Terrestrial > Soil > Tree plantation... | reverse complement strand
CCCGTCCAGTCCCTCCAGCGTCGCGAGATTCGCCCCGATCTCGATGCCAATGTTGAACGTCTCCGAGGCGAGTCGGTCGCCGAACAGGATGCCGAGCACCACGCCTTGGGCCCGCGCCGGGAGCGCGCTGCCCATGGCGAGCAGCGTCACGATGGCGACGACGCGGGTGGCTGCGACCGCGATGGTCCGCCTCGCAGAGCTCGGGCGCATGACTCGTTAGGCCGAAGGTGGCGCGTGGTGGGTGGGTCGCCTCACGATTGCCACGGGAGACGGCGCCAGCCATTGCACCTTCGGCGCATCGGCGTGCCCTTCGCCGAAGGGCAAGGCAACACGGTCAGGCGAAGCCAGGGCGGTCGCTCGGCGCGGCGCCGGGAGCCGTGAAATGTTGCTGAACGGCTGACGCGACGGCCTGGCGCAGCGTGTCGAGGCGCAGTGGCTTCACCAGATATCCGGCACACCCTTCGTCGCGCGCACGACGTTCGAGGTTCGCGTGTCCGGTAACGAGCAGGACGGGAATGTCGCGCGTTGCGTTCGACGCCTTGAGGCAGCGGACGACTTCCCATCCGTCCGCACCAGCGAGCGAGAGATCCAGGAGGATCACGTCGGGATGCTCATCGCGTGCAGCGCGTAGCCCTTCGATGCCGGACTCGGCGGTGACGACGCGGTAGCCGATGTGGCCAAGTCCGAGCGAATACACATCCCGGGTGTCTGCGTCGTCTTCGACCACGAGCACTGTCGCCTCGCGCATCCGCCCTTGCATCACCACCGGAACCTCTCGAAACAGTTCGCTGCCGATTTTGCGACTGATCGCCCCAGGCCGCTAATTGGGCCTAGGTCCGATTTCCTCCCGTCCCGCAAACGGCGAACTGCAAAGGGCGCAGGGCCCGAAGAGCGCAGGGCCCAGACAGCGCAGGGCCCGAACGGCGCAGGGCCCAGACAGCGCAAGACCCAGACGGCAAGAGCGGGGGCATCGTTCGGGTTCCGCGCTGTTGCCGTTTGGGTCCTGCGTGGTTCGGGCTGTGCGTGGTTCGGGTCCTGCGTTGTTTGGGCTCTGCGTCGTTCGGGCCCTGCGCAGTTCAGGAGTTATTTACTGAATGTGTATCCTCTGCCTTGTAGGCACGTCCCGACGGCTTTCTTGAACGTGTCTGCTTGCTGATTCGACGAGGCAACCGCCGCATTGCCCGCCTGGGCTGCCGCCTCTTTCTCTGCACGCTTCTTCCCAGCCCGGCCGCCAACACCGCCGGCAGCGGCGCCGACTGCCGCGCCCTTTCCCGCATCACCGGCAGCCGCACCGATGAGCGCCCCCGCCGCCGCGCCTTTCGCTGCGCCCTTCACGGCGGCGCCCTGCGTTGCTTGCGCCGTCTGCGCCTGCGCCGCTTTCGCCGCCGAGTCGGCATTCGGTGCCGCCGCGACCGCCGGATCGAAACCGGTCTGGTCCTTCGCCCACGCGTAGCACTCGCGCTGATCGGCCTTCTGCTTCTCCGCCGACTGTCCCTTCGCCGGGTACGCGAACACTCCGAGCTGCTTGAACGCCGCATCGATGGCGGCGTCCTGCTGCGCGTTCGCCGGCGTGGCAGGTTGCTTGGCCGCCTGCGCATCGGCAACGCGTGCGGCGAGACAGATCACCAGGGCGACAGAGACGGCACTCGTGGTACGCATTCTTCCTCCTTTGCGGTGACTCGGAACCGGACCCATCGGTCGGCCGGACCGCCGCGACTATCCGGATCATCACGCTGACGATGCGTGGTTGCCACGAAGGTCCCCATTGGACCTTGGAAATACAGGCTGATGGCTGGCTGTCACCGCGCCTAACGCGCGGTGACAGCGCTGACGTGATCGTCAGTCGGAATTGGTGTCCAGGAGCTATCCGGATTGAACTGCGTGATCGCTGCCGCGAGCTCGGCCGTCTTGTCGCCGAAGTTGCGCTGCCACACGAGCCCCTCGTGGTTGACGAGAAACGTCATCACGCCAGTCATGCCGTACTCCGCTGGGTACGCGAGGAGCGCGAAGCCTCCCGTCAGCTTGCCGTCGACGATGTACTCGAGCGCCCCGCCATTCGCGGCGGGTCCCTGCGAATACAGCATCCGATAGATGTACCCGTGATACGGCGCGCCCGCGCTCGTGCCCGCAGCGCTCCGAGACACCTCGGCCGCGGCGGCGGCCAGGAACGGTCCGGCCGGGCTCGGCGGCTCACCTTGCGCCACTTCCCAGTAGAGCCCGTTCTGCCGACCGGGTTCGCTGCGTAACACCTGCGCGTAGACGCCGGGTGCAGCACCGTCGTGTCCCGCAGCGGCGTAGTCCTCCTGTGCCGCGACGAAACCGCGCATCACGTCGATCGTGCGAAGCTCGTTCGCGCCGATCCGTCGCGCCTGGAGCTCGTGGACCGCCGCGTCGCCGTCGAAACGCCATCGGCCGGCACGCCGCATCAGCGGAACCGGCAACGGCCAATCGTCCTCGCCAACCTGCAGGATCAGATCATCGGGGCCGCCCGAGACGAGCTGATGTCGTACGCGATAGCGTGCGAGAAACGCCTCGCGGTCGCGCCGATCTTCGACCGTGTCTCCCGATGACACGAGCGCTCCGGCGCCGAGGCCCAACAGCCGCCGGAACGTCGCGACGTCTTTGGCCTCGAGCGCTGTGACCAGCGCCGCCGTCGCCTGTTCGGGCGTCTCGAACGTGAGCTGGTTGCCGTCGTCCGCCGCACGCCTGTCGCAGGCCATCGCGATCAGCAGTGAACCAACGACGCCGATCGTGAGGGGATCCCTAACGAATCGTTTCATCCGTCCGTCCTCCTGCTTCTATTGCCGTCGCCCACCGCCGCGCGAGGCGGTCTGGTGCGCCGCCGGCGCGCTCGCATGGCCCCGCGCACTCGCGGCTCGATCGAATGAACCGGTACCCTCTCGACTCGCACCCGAGAGCGCGTGCTCGCGTTGCTCGCGAGCCGCGTTAGGCGGGGCCTGGTCCGACGACGCGGTCGGGCGAGTGTGCGTAGGCGCCGCGGTCCTCGAGGGAGCGGCCGAGGATCGTGACGCTGGTGTTGCCGTAGCGGTGCCGCCGTAGCCTCGATCACGTGTCGATCCGGTCGCCCGCTCGTTGGGCCGGCTCGTCGGCCGCGCCTGGGCCTGCGTTCGGCCGGCGTTTCGCGCGCTCGCGGTCTGGTTCGTCCGCTGACCCGGTGCGGTCCGTTGCTGCGCCGTGGCAGTCCGTCGGTCGGGCGTTGCTGTCCGAGTAGTGCCGGATGGCCCTCGCTGTGCTGTCGACCCGCGCGTGTTGCCTCGAGCACCGGCATAGCTCGACTGTCCACGCCAGTTGTCTCCGCGCCCCGCAGCTGTTTGCCCCACGCGATTCGACGGTGCGGCGTGACGCGTGCCCGCTATGGGGCTATTCGCTCCGACGCGCAGATTCTGCTGATTCGAGAAGCGATTGTAGTAATTGTTGTTGTTGATGATGATGTTGTTCCCGCTGTTGTAGTTGTAGCGATATCCCGGCGGCGGCGCGTACCGGTACGCCGGATGGAATGCGGGGCCATAGACCGGCCGATAGACGTACGCCGGCGGATAGAAGGGCCGAGGGCCGTAGTAGACGGCGCCGGCTCCCCAGTGAGGATAGCAGTAGTCGTCATCGTCGAGCGCGTTGCCAACGAGAACGCCGACGCCGAATGCGAGCAGCGCCCCGGCAACCGCCGAGCCCGTGCTCACGGTGTTCTCCGATGTCGTCGTCGTGGTGGTCGTCGTTGGCGCGGGTGCCGCCGGAGCCGCCGCTGGTGGCGTCGTGTACACCACGGTCGGGTCGTACTGCGGGACGTAGACGACCTTCGGGTCTGCGGGCTTCACTTCGACGTACGTCTCCCCACCCTCGCTCTTCGTCTCCACTGTCTGCTGCGGCGTCGACTTGAGGTTGCCGACGTCGGCCGCCTGCGCGCGCAGTCGCTGCACGGCGTCGAGCACGGCCTTCTGATCCGACGTGAACGCGGCGCCAACCTGCTTCGTCCACTCGATCTCCTGACACATCATGTCGACGACCGTTGGGAACTGCACCAGCGCGCGAGTTGCCGGACCGAACCCAGCCTTCTGCGCCGCGGCGTCGAGCTCCGTACCCTTGACCGTCTCGTTCTGCAGCAGCCAGTTGCCCGCGTCGAGTACCTCCTGTGCGTTCACTGACGCGGCGAGGACCTGGCCAAGGAGCTGGTCGGGATAGAGCGCGATGGGCGCGAGCAACTCGTCGAGCGCATCAGGCGCCCACGATGCCTGTGTGACCGCCGCTGTGGGGGTGGTGGCCGCGGCCGCGGCGGCGACGTCTCGCGCGACATCGCCCGATGCCTCTTCCTGCTGCTTCCCGCGACAACCCGCGAGGACGATTGCACACGCGATGAGCGTCGGGATCGCTCTCATCGATCCTCCTGATTCTGCCGGGACTGCGGTTCCCGGATGACGCCCGCACCCTGCTGTCACGCCGCGCGATGAGCAATTGGACCATTGTCACAGGCACCGCCCTCTACCAGAATGCTCGGCCAGAACAATGAACCGCGCAGGACGCGGAGAACAGCAAGGAATCGAGGTGCTGTTCCCCTAGGCCCCTCCTTCTCGCGATACTCCACCGTCCCGGCAGAGGGCTTCGGCGAAATCGCTGTCATCAGCTCAATCAGCGTTAGGCCGTGCTCCCCTCTCCGTCCGCACACGCCAGACGCTAGCGTCCGAGATTCGCGAGCGCATATCGGAAGGGACCACTCGAGATCCGGATGATTCCCTCGAACGGGCCATCCAGCTCGAATATCAGGAAGACCGCCGCCGCAACCGACAACGCCGAGATGGCGAAGACCGTCACGACCGTCGCGTTGCGGGGTGCGCTGAGACCGAAGCTCGCGAAGGTCATCGACAGCCAGAAGATCACCACGGATAGGAACGTCCGCGGCACCGCGCCCCCGCTGCTCCCAAGAAGCCGCCATCGTGTCCGCAGTACCTCCTCGCTCACCTTCAGCGCTTCGGACTTGAGCCAGCGCTGCGTGTCCGTTGCGGGTGACAGGCGCAGAATCTGGTTCTCGATCTCCTCGGCGGCTGGACTTGCTCCCGTTGGCGACGCCTCGAGCTGAGGGGGAGCGCCCTTCGCGGGCCACATTGCCTCGATCCGGAATGCCATCGCGCGGCGGAGCAGATCGCGGGTCGGCGCCGTTTCCGGACCATAGCGCGCAAGGAGGCGATCCAGGGTGAGTATGGCGGCCGCCGCATTCTTGATGGCGACATCCTGCGTATCGAACGAACCCTTGGCCGCGGCAGTGACAAGGCCGAGCAGCAGCGCTGTCATCGTTGCCACCAACCCCATGCCGAGGCGGACGACGTCCTGGGACTCCTTGGTCACGTGCGCGGGAGGCAGCCTCGAGCGGATGAGAATCCCGAGCACTGCCCCACCGAGCGTGCAGACGAACGTGATGATCGCGAAGGTGATGCCAGTCATGGTCGCGCCATCGCGACTCGCAGCCGCTCCTCGGCCCTAACGAGATGATCCGCCTGCTCCGCGTCCTGGCTAGGCACTTCGAGCTGGGCCGTGACGGCGTGGGACTTGTTCTCGAGGACCACGATGGCGTTCTCGCTCGGTCGAAGGCTGGTGCGGCCGGTCGTCCGACGCTGTCGGACTGCGGCGGACGCGGCAATTGGACTATCGTTGCGGCTTGTCGACGCCGACAGTGACAGTCAGGTAGTCACCGGCAGCGCAAACCGGAACGTGGTCCCATGTGTCGGCGCGGCGCGGCGCGGCGCGGCGCGAGTCGCGGGTGCGGTGGAAACCGCAAATCGTTAGGGTGGGCGAAGCCGTGGCGTGCGCTCGAGCACGCCGTCGGTGTGGACGAATTGCCGCTGGCATCGGCCTCGCTTGACTCCTCGGAATGCTGGAGTTAGGTCCAACCCGGTTCTCAGCGGAGTCCATGGACGTGCCAGGCGTTACAACCCGCACGCCGTCCGAGCTGCGTCCTCCTGGCGAACTAGTCGCATGGGCTGGCCCGGATGTCACCGACATGGCCAGTGTGTTCGGCGCTGCCTGTCGCGAGTATCTGGCGCGGCCGGCCTACCGGGTCGATGACATGTGGATCACCTACGGCGACTGCGGTGCTCGTGTGTCCCGCATCGCGGCGTCGCTCCGTGATCGTTTGGCCCAGTACCGCCAGGCGACCGCGAAGCAGCCGACCATCGCGGTCCTGCTCCCAAACAGCCATCACGTTCTCGAGTTCTTCTTCGCCGCGGCGGTCACGGACGCCATCCTGTTTCCGTTGAACCACCGGCTGTCGGTGAGGGAGATCGAGGCCGCCCTGCGTACCACCGACGCCGTGATCCTCCTGACGTCCGGCGCCTTTGCGAGCACCCTCGCCGAGATCCATTGGGACACGCTGGCCGTCCACACCATCATCTGGACGGGTGATCGGCTCGATCTGCCGGTGGAGGAACATCGCTCCTGGGCTTCCCTCGTGTCGCTCGCGACTCGGGACGGAGCCGAGCCATCACGCCCAGCGCCTTCTTCCTACGTGCAAGGATTCGGGACGTCGGGTACCACCGGACAAACCAAGGCGGTGCTGCACTCTCACGCGAACGTCTACGTCCATTCCCTCGCGACGATCCAGGCGCTCGGGCTCAGCGCCCGTGACCAGCATTGCTGGGCGCACGTGGGTCCGATGTACCATGTCGGCGATGCCGCCTTCGTGTGGATCGCATTGATGCTCGGCGCGCGCCACGTCTTCCACGAGAATCCGCTGCAGGTCGAGGAGGTCGGGAAGCTCCTGGCCGAGGAGCATGTCACGATCGTCAAGTTGGTGCCATCGATGCTGCAGCTCATGTGCGGCTTCGACAGCCTCAAGGCTCTGACGTTTCCCGACCTGCGGTGGATTCTCACCGGCGGCGCCGCGCCAGACCCCGCACTGATTCATCGCGTCGCCACCCTCTTCGACTGCGACTTCATCCAGGGCTTCGGTATGACCGAAGCGACCTGCCACGTGGCCTTCAAGGTCGAGACCCAGGCACCGCTGAAGGAAGGGCTTCGCGTTCTTCCAGGACTCGATCTCAAGATCATCGACCCGGACGACAAGTCGTTAGGCGCGGGGGAGGTAGGGGAGATCGTCATCAAGGGCGAGTCGGTATTCAGCGGCTACCTCGCGGATGGAAAAGTAGAGACCGGAAACACGGCCGTCTTCACACGCGACGGATATTTCCGCAGCGGCGATCTGGGCTTCCTCGACGACGCAGGCCACGTCCATGTCTCGGGCCGGCGCAAGGACATGATCAATGTCGGCGGAGAGAACGTCTTCGGCTGGGAGGTCGAGCACGTCATCAAGGACATGCACGGCGTGAAGGAGTGTGCGGCGTTCTCGACGCCTGACCCGCTGCTCGGCGAGGTCGTCGAGGTCGCGGTCGTTAGGACCGGCGCCGAACCAGCGGCGGCCCAGGTGAAGGAGCGCTGCCGCAGGATGCTGGCGAGCTTCAAGGTGCCGCACCGCGTGCATTTCCTGGACGCGTTGCCGCGCACCCCGACCGGCAAGGTGCAGAAGCATCGGATCGCGGAGCAAATCCGCGCCATGCCGACAGCCGCCGAGCGCCCGCCTGTCCCGACCGCGCCGGCGCCAGCGTCAGCCGCGATCGACCAAATCGAGCACGCGATCGCGGAGATCGTGACGACGTACATGGCCGCTCTGACCAGCGCGCGCATCGATCACGATCGCCCGCTGTTCGACATGGGCCTCGACTCCCTCGGCGCGCTGGAGCTGATGCTTCAGCTCGAGGGACGGTTTTCCCTGGAGCTGCCGCCGACGCTGCTGTACGACCATCCGACGATCCGCGGGCTGGCGACGTACCTGTCGGCTCAGGACACGCTGGCGCCGATGACGACGACAGCCGAGTTCTCACGGTTCACCGCTGAACACCCCCGGGTGACCGCCGAGCGACCGACCTGGTCGGTGCCGTCTGGCGTTAGGCGATCGGCGACCGCACCCGCGGCGCTCCTGTTACAGCTCGTGATACTCGGCATCAAGCCGATGGTGCTCGTGCTGAGCATTGTTCCCGTTCTGATTCTGTTCGACTCTGTCGCCAGGCAGATACCAACGGCGCAGCTCCTCCTCACGGGACCACTGTGGCTCGCACTCGTGCCGCTCACCACGATGGGCGCCGCTCTGCTCATCACGCGGGCGGTAGGACGGAGCAAACGTCGCGAGTGGGATCTGTGGAGCCCGGAGTACTTTCGCTGGCTCTTCGTTCATCAACTGCTTCGCTCGCTCGAGGGGCCGCTTGGCGTGCTGCGAGGGAGCGCGATCCTGAATGGCTTCTACCGGCTCGGCGGAGCGAAGATCGGCAAGCGCGTTCAGCTCGACACGGTTACGCTCCGCGACCTGGAGTGCATCCAGATCGGCGACGACACGATCGTCGGGCGGGACGTGAACCTCCAACCCGCGCAGATCCAGGCCGGCCGTGTCGTCAAGCGTTCGATCCGGGTCGGGCTTCGCTGCTTCGTTGGCGCGAACAGTTCGCTGCTGGGAGGTGCGTACATCCCCGACCGCACCGCGATCCGGGCGCTCTCGGCGGTAAGCTCCGTCGTCCCCGCGTTCGCCGTCGATCCGTCGCCAGCGCCCCGGACCACTTCAGCGTCGCCGGGTCGGCTGGCACGGGCGGTCGGATATCTGCTGGTGGGGTACGTGGCCACCATTGCCGTCGCCGCTGGAATGCTGTTCGTGCGATGGGCGGTCGAAGCCGTCGGCGAGACGGTTCCATCGATATCCAGCGTTCTCGTTGAGCGGTCGCCGAGTCAGGTGGCACTCTCCTTTTTTGCGGCCGTGGCGCTCGCGCTCTACTTCGTCATGCCCGCGGCCTACTTTGCCCTGGTGGTGCTGGCCAAGCGAGTCCTGCTGGGCAAGGTCGTACCTCAACAGGCGAGCGGAGAGCTGCAGAGCCATCCAACCTGGTCGCACTGGATCTACGCCAAGCTCGTCGATGTTCCCTTCTTCACGATGTGGCTGCGCATGAACGTCATGTCGCACGTGATGAAGTGGAACTACCAGCTGCTCGGATCCCACATCGGCGCGCGGCCATTTCTGGCGGCGCCGTACACCGCCGAGCCGGAGCTGTTCGAGGTTGGCGACCGAGGGATGGTGGCGGGAAACGTCTCGCTCTACGGCGTCGATGTCCCCGGTCAGCGAGTCGGCGCGATCCGTGTGGAAGAGTCGGGAGTAGTGACCAACTCGTGCGTCCTCCAGGCCGGGGCGAAGCTCTCGCAGTCGAGCTTGCTGGGGAACTTGAGCGTTACGGCGCATGGCGATCTGATCCCACCTAACGCGGTAGCGGTGGGGTCGCCACCACGGGTCGTCGGACGGACGGCCTTCCGCGCTGACACGGTGTCCACAGGACAGTACGTGCTCAACCAGGTCGCGCTCGTTCTGCTCCAGTGGATCTGCCTGGTCTTCAGCAACGTCGCGGGCTTTCTCGCCATGGGGCTTGCGCTCGGTGGGCTCACGGGGTGGGCGCCCCTATGGGTGCTCTGGTCGGCGCTGCCTGGTCTCCTGCTGCTTCCTCGACTGGTGAAGGTCGCCTTCGTGCCGCTCGTGAAGTGGGTTACGTTAGGCAAGGTGGCGCAAGGCGAGCATCCCGCGTACGCGTGGTACTACACGCGGTGGCTCCTGCTGGAAACGCTCATCATGGATGCCGAGGCGAGCGTCCTGACACAGCTGCAGGGCACGCAGTTCCTCAACCTGCTGTGGCGCGTCATGGGCGCGCGCGTGGGCTCGAACACCTGCAACTTCGCATCGTCGCTCGGGTGCGAGTTCGATCTCAAGTCCGTTGGTGACGACGTGGTGCTGCAGTATCAATCGCTGGTGTTCGCTCACTCGATCGAGCATCACAGTCTGCTGCTGACGGCCACGACGATCGAGGACGGCGCGGAGGTCGGCCCGTTTGCCATCGTCGAAACCGGCGCCGTGCTGGCCACCGGAGACATCGTCTCCGCCCACATGGCACTGCACGCCCAGCGCACCCGCACCGAGCCGCCGGAGGAGACAAGCCGGCTCAACGTGCATGATTTCGAAGTCGAGGCCAGAGCCAAGCTCGCGAAGCCGATCTTCGACTACTACGCGGGCGGTGCCGAAGATGGCCAGGCACTCGACCGCAACCGGCAGGCCTTCAGTTGGGTCCGTGTCTGTCCGCGCGTGCTCGTCGATGCCTCGAACGTGTCCACCGCGTGCCGCCTCCTGAACCGCTCGCTCGCGTCGCCGATCATCATCGCTCCCACGGCCATGCACGCGCTCGCTCACCCGGACGGCGAGTCCGCAATCGCGCGCGCAGCGAGTCGGCTCAATATGGGGATGGTCGTGTCCATGTTGTCGACCACGGCTCTGGAGCCGTTGGCTGAGGTGCTGCGTGGGTCGTCGGGGCTGCCGCTCTTTCAGCTCTACCTCCTCAAGGATCGAAGCCTCGTGGAGGAGCTGATCGATCGCGCCGAAACCAGCGGCTATCAGGGGTTCGTCGTCACGGTGGACGCACCGGTATCGGGCCGGCGGGAGGCAGACCTCCGAAACCGGTTCGCTCTAACGAGTCACGTCGAGCTCCCGCATCTGGCCGGCCGCGGCCCGACGACGCGCTCGCCGCTCGTCCAGTTCGAGCGGATGAAGGACGCGCAGCTCACCTGGGAGAGCCTAACGTGGATCCAGCAGCGGACAAAGCTGCCGATCTGGCTGAAAGGAATCCTGCGAGAAGCGGACGCGCTGCGAGCCTGTGAGCAGGGCTTCGAGGGGATCGTCCTGTCGAATCATGGAGGACGACAGCTCGATAGCGCACTCGCGGCACTCGAGGTCCTGCCGTCGGTTCGGCGGGCGGTGGACCGTGCTGGCTACAAGGTCTCCCTCCTGCTGGATGGAGGAATTCGTAGAGGATCGGACGTCTTCAAGGCCATCGGGCTGGGAGGCGATGCGGTGCTCGTGGGGCGGCCGGTCCTGTGGGGCCTCGCCGTGAACGGGGAGGGCGGGGTGACCCAGGTGCTGAACCTCCTGAACGACGAGCTTGCACTGACGATGAAGCTCGCCGGGTGCGCGCAGGTCGCCGACATCACGCCGGATCTTCTCTACGGCGACCCAATGTTTCGCGCGGTCCCCGTCGGCGAGGACAGCGCGATCTCTACGGCACCGCGATCGCGTACCGAATGACAAGAGTCATCACAGCGGTGCCATCTGCTCGTGCTCGAGTGCCCGCACGAGCTCGTGCTCGACGTCGTCAGGCATCTCCGACTCGATCACCTTCGGGCCGAACGGTTCCAGCCGCTCGATCACTCTCGCGCGCCGCTCGGGGTCCGAGCGACCGAGCACGATGAGGGCCGAGGTGCCGGGCCCGACCTCCTTCTTCACCTTGGCGATGAAGTCGTTCGTGATGCCGTGGTCGGTCAGCTTTCCGACCAGCCAACCACCGACGGTGCCGGCCAGAATGAACGGAAACGTCCCCGTGACGGCGGCGGTGATGAGTCCCGCGAGGTGACCCACTTTCTCCCCGTTTTCCGCGACGTTCACGTCCTGCGAGACACGCGCCGTGCCGTCCACGTACTTCGCGATCAGCGCCGTCTCGTCGATGTGAAGCAATCCCTCGCCGCCCATGCGATGGAGTGCGGCCCGCGCCTCCTCGGCCTTGTAGGGGTCATCGAAGACGACCGCGACGAGTCTGGTTCTGGTAGTCTGTGCCATGTGATCCTCTCTGCCGTGCCATCGTGGCTCTGTGGCCGGCCGTCTCGCGACGTCGGGATTTTCTGACGAACGACGCAGCCTGTCACGTTGCCGGGAAACGGGGCAATTGGACCATTGTTTGGACTTGGTCGGCGAGCTGGTACGCGGGCGCAGCCGGAGTCGTGGATCGGGGCACGGAACGCAAACACCCCGGGACTCGTTTCGCGTCGCGGGGTGTCGAACCGTGGAGGAGAGGGAAGACCCGGCCCCTTCGAACCCGATTTCCGATTCCTATGCTCGCGTCGTTCGGTCGCGCCCGAACGGATCGCCGGCAAGTGACTCCGTGTGCAGCGCGCAGAGCCATTCGCCGTTGCGGCGCACCCACACCGACGAGTCGTTCGCATCGATGGGCATCGTCTTGCCATCGACGACGACGCGCTCGTTCACCTTGTACGCGACGATCGCGACGTCGTCACTGATGAACCGCACCTGCGCGTTCTTCTCGTCGAAGGCGTACTGCTGCAGCTGCCAATCGCCTTCCACCGTCAGCTTCTCCATCGTCTTGCTGTCGATGGCCGAGACGCCCTGCGCCCCGACGACGATGCAGCCGTCGTCGGTCATCCGCGCGGCGCTCCGACCATCCTTCTGCTTCATCGCATCCCAGAAGCGCTTCTCGAGATCGAGCACTTCGCGTTCAGCCTTGTCGTTGGCCATTCCTGTAACCCCGTGGTAATGAAGGCCCCACGGATCGGTGAAAAAATCGGGCCACGCACGCGAGTCGGTCAGGCTGCCCGAAGCACCTCGCCGTCGTCAGGGTTACCAGTTCATTCGGTAGTTCAATTGCGTCAACACCGACACGCGGCCGATGAAGCCCGCCTCGACGCGCGCCTGCCATCGCTTGTTCCATTCGTAAGACACGCCGGCGAGCATGTTCCACGGGTCCGAGGTCGCCTTGTCGAGCGTATAGTTGATCGTGACGTCCGATGTCTCGATCCCCTGGAGGCGTTCGGCGATCTCGTCGATGACTCGCTGTTGCGCCGGCGGGAGCCCCTGGTACCACTCGCTGTCCTGATAGTCGCCAAGTCCTTCGCCAGAACCCCCACCTTCGATCACCTCGGAGAGGTTGATGCTCCCACTGGTCGTGGAAATGAGCGTCTGCCTCATCGCGCCGAGCCATAACGCGAGCCGCTTCGTGCCGCCCAGCTTCTGCGCGCGTCCGTAGCGAATGCCGAATATCTTGGCGCGAACCGCTTGGTCGAGCTTCTCCGTCTTCGTCCACGCCGTGTTGATATCGAAGGCGAGCCAGTTGTGCTTTATCCCCATGGTCGCCGTCGCCCCGAGCCCGGCGTAGTACCCGGTTTGATCGACCGACGTCTTGAAGGAGACAGGCTCCGTAAGCTCGACGTCGGTGCTGACCCAGGCCGCGCCGCCGAACGTGTAGATGTTGAGGAAGGGAAACACCCATAGATCGGCGCGCAGGTTAGGCGTGAGCACCGGCGCCGTATTCTCGCCGAACTTCACGATGTCGACCGGCACCGTCGGGTTATTGCCGGTGCTGAGTCCGAGATTCTTCAGATCGATGTTCTGGCTTGCCCACACGCCGTTCACACTCAGCCCGAACGGCAAGGGCAAGTCGAAGCCGCGCTCGATCGCCTTGCGTCCCCAGATTGGAAACCGGTTCTTGTAGGTGGCAAGGATGCTGTCGCGCTGGGCCTTCGACAGAATGAGGTCCGGGTTCTGGGCCGATGCAGTCGCCGCGGAGAACATCGCGAACGCACCAGCGATGATCCAACGGTCAATGCGCGTCGAGTCCATCGTTGTCTCTCCGACGTGTCTGGCTCACGATCACCTCCGGGACGGGTAGATCACCTTCCAGTCGTTCTTCATGCTCACGACTATCCACCCCTTCGCGATCGCCTCGTCCCAGCCCTTGTTGAACTGCTGCAGCGTGTCGGCGCGATCGTAGGCGTACTCGCGCGTCGCATCGTCGTGGTGGACGAAGAGCGCGAAGCGTGCGCCGGACCCGGCCAACGCGGCAACGATGCCTTTCTTGGCGTCGCCGTCATTCCACGACGGAAGCGAGTCCTGGGCGGCCACCGCTCGGCTTTCCACCAGGCAGGCAGCACCGAGGGCGATGACAAGTTGGCTCCTCATATCACAGCGGCGTCATCTGCTCGTGCTTCGAGCGCGCAAGCAACTTCGAGCACAAGGTCCTAACGCATATCGGACTCGATCACTCTGGCTTGTAAACGACGAGGCGCCGCGCACCAGACGTGCGGTGCTCGACGCCTCTCTAGCTGATGGCTGATGGCTGATAGCTGCGACCCGGCGCGTCAGCGCCGCGTCGCTAGAATGCGAAGATGATGCCGCCACCGAGCTGTCCCTGGTGGAGCCAGTCCGTCCCTTCGACTGCGTAGCATCCCCAGACGCTGCACCACCCGCCATACGTGCCTGACGGGACCGGCGTCACCATCCAGCGTGCGTCGAAGCGGAATCCGACCCGCTGGTTCGCGGCCATGATCTTCGCGCCCCCACCAAGCGTCCACGAGAACCGGGTGGACGAGCTCAGGTCGCCCTTCGGGTCGAGGATGTTGACGCCCATTGATGCTGTGATGAACGGCCTCAGTCGGTCGCCGGCCATGAGATCCTGTCGAATGCCGAGCTGGATATAGTTGTTCGACAGGTCCCCGACGGTCCGCGTCGTGCCGGTGGTCGGGTTGAACTTGACGTCCGTGTCCTGGCGCAGATACCAGAGCTCGACCGCCGAGTTCCGCTGCGCGAGGAAGCTCAGGATGACGCCCCAGCTGAACGAATCCTGCTCGTTGAGCTCACCGTTGGCGATGGTGGCACTCGCGTCAGTGTCGAACGACCCGCCCCACTGGTAGCTGCCGAACGGTGTGATCTCCGCCCGGTGGCCCGATCGGGCATACGAGATTTGCGCGTCGGCCGATGGGACGAAGACGCCTAACGACAGTGCGGCGGCGAGCGCCAACGACTGCACGGTCGATACATTGCGAAGCATGAAAGTTCCTCCGTCGCGAGACGTTAGGTGGTGAGGCGAAACAAGCGGATACGGTCAGCCGCGAGCTCCCGCCGGCTGGGCCGCCGGGGCGCGCTCCTTCATCGCGAGGATGTGCGCCGGGGTCATCGTCGCGAAGAGATGCACGAGGCGCGCGATCGCTCCCGTCCATCCCGTCTGATGGCTCGCGCCGATCCCGGCGCCATCATCGCCGTGGAAGTACTCGTAGAAGAGGACGTGGTCGCGCCACAGCGGGTCGGTCTGGAATCGCTCCGCCCCACCAAATACCGGGCGCCGCCCATCCGCCCCGCGTCGGAAAATGTTTTCCAGTCGCCGGGTAATGTCCTGCGCGACCTCGTACAACGTCATGAGACGACCCGAGCCCGTCGGGCACTCGATGCGGAAGTCGTCGCCGTAGTACGCGTACAGGTTCAGCAGCGCGCGCACGATCAACACGTTCATCGGCATCCAGATGGGCCCGCGCCAGTTCGAGTTCCCGCCGAACAGCCCACTGTCCGACTCGGCCGGCGTGTAGCCGACCCGGTACTCCTGGCCCTCGACCGAGATCTGGTATGGGTGATCCAGGTGATACCGTGAGAGCGAGCGGATGCCGTACGCCGAGAGAAACTCGGCCTCGTCGAGCATGCGCGAGAGCACGCGACGCAGCTTGGTCTCATCGAGAATGGCGAGGAGATGCCGTCCCTGCTGCCCAGGCTTGTCCGGATGGGCGATCGTCTTGAGCAACTGGCTGCGCTCCTCGATCACCCATCGCAGTCGCCGCCCCAGCCCCGGCACGTGCTCGAGCGTCGTCGGCGCGATCACCGTCGATGCGCAGAGCGGCAGCAGGCCAACCATGGAGCGCACGCGAAGCCGCTGGCACCGGCCGTCCGGGAAGCGGAGCAGATCATAGAAGAACCCGTCCGCCTCATCCCACAGCTCGTCTTCATGATCGCCGACGTGATCCATCGACGCGGCGATCCAGACGAAATGCTCGAAGAACTTGACGGCGAGCTCCTCGTACGTCGCGTCGTGAGCCGCCAGCTCCAGCGCCGTCTCGAACATCGTCTCGGCGAAGAACGCCATCCACGCCGTGCCATCCGCCTGCTCGAGACACCCGCCCGTCGGAAGCGGCGCGCTCCGATCGAAGACGCCGATGTTGTCGAGGCCGAGGAAGCCACCCTCGAATACGTTGCGACCGTCGCGGTCCTTCCGGTTCACCCACCAGGTGAAGTTGAGGAGCAGCTTGTCGAAGACGCGCTTGAGGAAGTTGAGGTCCGCCTTCCCCGTCATCGCGCGTTCAGTGTTGTACGTGAACAGCGTCGCCCACGCGTGCACGGGCGGATTCACGTCACCGAAGTTCCACTCGTACGCTGGGATCTGCCCGTTCGGATGGACGTACCGCTCGCGAAGGATCATCTCGAGCTGCTCCTTCGCGAAATCGGGATCGACCATGGCAAGTGGCAGCGCGTGAAACGCGAGGTCCCACGCCGCGTACCACGGATACTCCCACTTGTCAGGCATGCTGATGACGTCGGCGTTGTACACGTGCTGCCACTGGCGGTTTCGCACGGGCGTTCCGCTGCGCGTCGTCTGCGGCCGGAACAGATTCGCCCCCCGGTCCATGAGCCAGAGTCCGACGTCGTAGTAGTAGTACTGCTTCGACCACAACATCCCCGCGAGCGCCTGACGCATCGTGTCCGCCGAGTCGTCGTCGATGGTGCTCGGGATGACCGACGCGTAGAACACGTCGGCATCCGAGCGTCGCGCCGACATCACATCGTCGAACCCTCGCCCGAACACCCGGCCGCGATACTCGCGTGGGGTGCGATCCGACAGCCGGAGCCGAATCGTCGCCGAGTCACCGGGCGCGATCTCGACCCGGTAATGCGCGGCTACCTTGGTGCCGATGTTCTGAGGATTGACCGCGCCCGTCTCTCCGCTGATGACGTACCGATGGAAGGCGTCCTTGACCCACGGCCGCGCGTTCGCGTGACCCCAGAGCCGTTCGCGATTCGTCTCGTTGTCCGTGAACAGGAGCGGCGGCTCACCCTCGGCGTAGAACCATCGCTCGCCAAGCTCCGGATGCGTTGCGTGAACGACCGCGCTCCGCGCGACCGATTCGCCGCCGCGCAACACGGGCGCGTGCAACTCACCACGCGCCCAGGTGTTGCGGAACCAGAGCGTGGGGAGCAGGTGCAGCTCGGCGGGCGCCGCACCCCGGTTATGCGCGGTGATGCGCACGAGGAGCTCCTCGGGTCGCTCCTTCGCGTACTCGACGAACACGTCGAAGTACCGGCCCTCATCGAACACGCCGGTGTCGATGAGCTCATACTCGCTTGCGTGCCGGCCGCGCGTCGCGTTCGTCCGGACCAGATCCGCGTACGGAAACGCGCTCTGTGGATAGCGGTACAGGTACCGCATCCATGAATGGGTCGGCGTGCTGTCGAGGTAGTAGTAGTACTCCTTGACGTCCTCGCCGTGGTTGCCCTCCGCGTTCGTGAGGCCGAACAGGCGCTCTTTCAGGATGGGATCACGCCCGTTCCACAGCGCGAGGGCAAAGCAGAGGAACTGACAGTCATCGCTGACACCGGCGAGCCCGTCTTCCCCCCACAAGTACGTGCGCGACCGCGACATGTCGTGCGTGAAGTAGTTCCACGCATCACCGGAATCGCTGTAGTCCTCGCGCACCGTACCCCATTGACGTTCGCTCAGGTACGGGCCCCACTTCTTCCAAGGCTCGCCGCGCTTCGCTTGTTCGAGGCGGTCGTGCTCGCCACTGGCCGCGAAGGCTGTTTCGTCGAATCCCATGGCCCGATGCCTGGTAGACCTTCAGGCTACGGTAGAAGGCAGGGCGCACGGCGCCCATTGTACCTTCGGTTAATCGGGCTGCGGATCAGGCCAGATTACGAACACACCATCGCTGTACCCTGGCTCCATCACATCTCGGGAGCGTTAGGCACGCCGATTGGCCCGCCTGGGACTCGGTCTATACGGATGCAGCGGATCCGCCGGATCGGGGCGGATCGCTCCGTGAGCGGGAGAGACGATCGCGCAACGAGCAGGAACTGCGGGGAACGGCCGCTCGGGACGCCAACGACTCGCAACTGTGGATTCACGACTCCCAAGCTTCCCGAGCGGCCGTTCCCCTCATTCTCACTCGTTGCGATCGGCGTCATCCCGGCCTCGGACCGATCGGCCTTGATCCTGACAGATCCGCTGCATCCGCATACGCTCGGGCTCGATGCCGGCTCTACCGTAGCGGCTGTTCGATCCGGACCCGATCCGTTCGTTCGGTTGCCGCTGACGAAGATCGGCCACTGTAATGGCCAAACCCTTGCCATTTACGGCGATGGCCGGAATCCACCCCGTTGCGTGCTCAACCATTCAGTCGTCCGCGTAATGTAGAACCGTGAGAAGCATCACAGGGCAGCACAACGAGGGTCGGCACCAAGCAGGCCTGTCAGGGGGCCAAGGCGGGCCGGGAGATTCGTGTGGCAGAGCAGGTATTCTTGATCGAAGCGCGCCGCGCGAAACGCGGCGACCGGCCGGCGGGTATCGCGCGGTTCATCGTCACGGGCGGCTCACGCTACGCGGCGCTGAGCAAGCTCCGCGTGCACTACGACACGAGCGACGTCGATAGTCTGACCGCGACGCCCGTCTCTGATGTCATTCCGATCGCCGGCGCCATGGTTCACGAGATGCTGCGGCAGTCGCCCGAGGGATCGGAAGCGCAGCCGACGAGCGAGTCGGGCGACGACGACGAGCCCTGGAAGCGATCGGCGTAGCGCCGCCAAGCGGCACGACAGGCGTCTCGTCGTCCCGCCTACGTCGCGCGCTGAATCTCGCCGTCGCGGCGTGGCGTTAGGCTGATATCCGCCGGCCCCGCCGGGGCCGCGCTCTCGACGACCCGATCGCTCGACGCCGCGAGCGCGGGCGCCGTGTACCACTGCTCCCTCGGCACGATCTTCGGTTGCTCCGGATCGCCCTCGTAAGCCGGCGTCATGATCTGGATGCCGTACTCGTTGAACACATCGAGGATGTTCCGGTGCAGCTCGCTGTAGCGCGCGAGCACTCCCTGCGTATCCTTGCAGTACGCGTTGATCTCGTAGGTCACGGCAAAATCGCCGAGCGCACGCTGGAGCACGAACGGCGCGGGCTCCGAGAGTAGACCGCTCGTGCGCCGAGCTGACTCGATCAACATCGCCTCCACCTGCCGCCACGGCGTCTCGTATCCAATGCCGACCGTCGTGTGCAGGATGAGCCCCTTGTCCCGGGCCAGCGCGCTGTAGTTCACGACCTCCCCGTTGAGGATCCCCGAGTTCGGGATCGAGATTTCCTCGTTCTTCGGCGATCGCAGATAGGTCGTCAACAGCCGCACCTGTGTCACCTCCCCGACGTGCTCGCCGATTTTCACGCGATCACCGACACGGAACGCGCGCCGGAACGCGAGACTCATCCCCGCCACCAGGTTGCTGACCAACGCCGGGGATCCGAGGGAGAACATCAACCCGATCACGAGTCCGATGCCCTTGAACGCCTCGGACCCGGAGCCCGGGATGTGCGGGTAGGCGATGATCAGCGCGAAGGCGATCACGCCGAATCGCGCGATCCGCTCGAGGGCCGGCGCCCACTCGGGTTCTAGCCCGTGGAGGGTGATCGTCCCCTTCGCGACGCCGCGGAAATACATCCCCGTGATCCTGAGCAGGAAGCGCGTGATCAGCGCGAGGATCACCAGAAACACGAACGACGGAATGAACTGCACGATCCCGGTGCCGATGGTCGCCAGCGGCCCGAGCACCATGGCCGACAGGTTGCGGCCGAGTCCCCGGGACCAGGGGAACAGCTGCAGGACGTAGTCGAGGTAGAGGTACACGGCCACGACCATGCTGAGCGTGCCGGTGAATGCGACGACCCGCTCGATCGCGTACCACAGCTGCTCGCCCCGGAAGACTTCCACCGCCTGGATCTTCACGTCGCGAATTCTTGCGTGGAATCGCCGGTCCACGATCGCCTGAAGCCGCCGCACGCCACGCCGTACCGCGCTCACCACGAGCACGAGTACGGCGGTCGCCGCCACGGCTCTGATGATGCCGAGCCAGAGCACCCGCGCGTCCCGGTCGCGCCGGTATGCCGTCACGGCCTCGACTACGCGCAACCGGCTCGCTGCCGCCGCCACCTGCCGCGTTAGGCCCTCGAGCCGCGCGTCGGCATCGGTAACACCGAACAGGCGAACGCCGGGAGCGTAGACGAACGTGGCCTCCGGCGCCTCCTGAATCGTGATCGAGTCGACCGGAATGGCGCGATTCTTCGCGACGCTGATGATGCGATCCGCGATGTCAGCCGCCCGTCGCTCGGCGGGGTAGGAGGAGATTCCCCGGACGCGAAAGAGTGGCGCGCCGTCCACGATGACCGGCGCCGTAGGAAACTCGACGGGGGCGTCGGAGGTCCCGGGCGACTCCGTTCGCTGCGTGCCGGTCGAGGGCTGTGCGGCCGCCTGAGTGCTCCAGAGGATCGCGCCACCGACGAGGCTGCGCAGCACTCCGCGCGTCCTGAGCACGGTGTGGCCCTTCATCTCCATGGACGTTCCACGCTTAAGCCGAGCGGCGGACATCGCCATTGGACCTTGGAGTAGCCGCCCGAGTGTCAACGCGAGTGTGTGGCACTCGGGTGGTAGCTGATGGCTGATGGCTGATGGCTGAT
>Ga0075421_100002936_pt1 | contig 20392 bp, 21 predicted proteins | sample SoiMetdeltSBSDD5_FD_75292 | JGI IMG/M metagenome (GOLD analysis project Ga0075421, IMG submission 75292) | Bulk soil microbial communities from a Populus tree surrounding site in Tennessee, USA - Soil MetaG P. deltoides SBSDD5 | ecosystem: Environmental > Terrestrial > Soil > Tree plantation... | reverse complement strand
CGTCCGTGATCCAGACGGTTTCGGTTTCCACGCCGCGCGCGATCAGCGCGTTCGTCTCGCCTTCGATAGTCGCGACGGCGAGACGGCTCATGTCGATATCGAAATCGAGGCGCGCCTTGTCGGGTGCGATGTTGCCGCCGGTGACGGGCGCCACGACGACGCAGGACATCACGTGAAGCGCGGTGTGCAGACGCATGAGCGAATAGCGGCGCGCCCAGTCGATTTCGAGCTCCAGCGTCTCGCCGATCTCGGGCCGTGGCATGCCCGTAAGAGGAATGTGCAGGACGCTCTCGGGCGTGCTGCCTTTGCGGGTATCACCGATGGCGATGCGCTCACCATTCGCGCGCACGAGCGCGCCGCTATCTCCGGTCTGGCCGCCGCCGGCGGGATAGAAAACAGTGCGGTCGAGCTCGATGCCGTTTTCATGCACGGCGAGCACACGTGCCGTCGCCGTCTTGAGGTATGCGTTGTCTCTGAACAGCAACTCGGTCATGGAACCGAGTGTACAGCTGTGGCGGTACGCTGTGGACCTCGTGAGCCTTTTACGTATGCCGCCGCCGCAACTTCAGCCGCTCACTGGGCCGAAGCACACCATTCGGCCCGTTCCCGGCTTTGACACCAGCCGAAAATGACGAGCCGCGAAGCGATCCAGACTTCATAGAACCACCCGTCGCGTCCAGGGTAAATGCGGATAGTGTTCATGCTGCACCTCCACGCTTCTCACGTGACCTCGAGGTGCGGTGCGGACTTTTTTGGAGGCCGCACCGCGGCCCCGGTCAATCGTCGATGTAACCGCCGCCGAACGGAAACGGGTTGTGGGGTTCCACCTGGCGCTTGCTCACGCCCCATGCCGTCGCGCCGACGCCCGCGCGCGCTTGCTGGTCGGCGTAGGTGTCCGCCGGCGGAAGGCTGTAATTCGCTTCGGCGTCCGCGGGGAACGCATGCGCGACACCTTGCAGCCCGATTGACAGAACGGCGAGAACCAACAGTTTGCTTTTCATGATGAGCTCCTTCGCTGAATGACGCGCAGTTTTTGGGAAGAAGGCTCGGACGCGCGCTTGTCTGTGCCTCCACCGGACGAGCACCTTGCCCATCCGATGAAGCGCATTCTCCGCAGCTTGAGCCTCAAGCGCGCCGTCAGGTGACGCTCGGGGAATGCGTCAGATGCACAGGCGGGGCGAGGCCGTCAATGTGCATATGACACATTTTCGCCGCGGCAGCTGACGAGGCGGAGAGGGTGCTGCGTCGCGACAATGACACTCATAACGTTCATGAGGTTTGTCATGCAAGTCGCATCAGGAAAGCAGCAGCTCCGGGGGTTCGTCGAAAGGCAGCGCGCGGTTACGTCGGACATCGTAAAGCGTCTGCGCACCTTCGGGCCGTATCTTTTTATCGAGCTGCTGCTGCCCGGCGGCACGCTCGTGTCGCTTCTGCTCCTCCTGTACCGACGGGGCGGCGCGGGGCTCGACCCGGCATTGAATGACGGCGCGCTGCGGCCGGTGGTCGTCGTCGCACGTATCGCCGCCGGTCTCAAATCGTTCTGGTGTTAGCAAACTCTCCGGCGTTGATGCATGATCGGCCTGTATGGCCACAGCACAGGCTCCGTTCTCCGATCTCGATGAAGCCTCGCTGCGCGAGCTCGCGCCGCACGGTATCGCCCGCGCCTTCCGGAAAAACGTCGTCGTCGTAAACGAAGGCGACGAAACCGACTCGCTCTACGTCCTGTTGTCGGGCCGTGTGAAGATCTTCTGCACGGGCGACGACGGCAGAGAGGTCGTGCTCCATACGATGGAAGCGGGCGATTATTTCGGCGAGCTCGTGCTGGACGGTGGTCCGCGTTCGGCGTCGGTGATGACGCTCGAACCCTGCCGCCTTTTTCTGATTCCCCACGGCGATGTCGAAGGGCTGCTGGCGGCGAATCCGGAGTTTGCCCGCAACATGCTCCGGAAGCTCATCGCGCGGGTACGCTCGCTCACCGCAAAAGTGCGCGATCTCGCATTGAAGGACGTCTACGGACGATTCGTCCGCTTCGTCCAGGAAAATGCGGTGGAGGTGGACGGCGAGCGCACGATTCCTGAACGGCTCACGCAAAGCGACATCGCCGCACGTATCGGAGGATCGCGCGAGATGGTGAGCCGCATCATGCGCGATCTCACCGCCGGCGGCTATATCACCATAGACGCGAAGCGCATCCAGATACACAAGAAGCTCCCGCCGAACTGGTGATCGCCGCCCGCTGCCGCGTTTCGGCTTAGAATAAGTTCACAACGATCGCGGCGAGCTCACTCGACCGCGTGCTCCGAGGAGAATGGGTCGAAGAGTCCCTGGCACTGCGGGACTCCGCACAGGAGGAGCACATGAGCAAAATCACCGCGGCGCTCACCGTCAACGGTCAGCGCCATTCCATTACCGCTGACGAAGACACGCCGCTCCTGTGGGTGCTGCGCGAGCACCTGAAGCTTCCCGGGACGAAATTCGGCTGCGGGGTCGGCCAATGCGGGGCGTGCACCGTGCACCTCGATGGCAAGCCGACGCAATCGTGCCTGCATGCGTTCAAGGACGTCGCGGGCCGCAGCGTCACCACGATCGAGGGGCTTTCGCGGGATTCCAGCCACCCGCTCCAGAAAGCGTGGATCGCGGAACAGGTCCCGCAATGCGGCTACTGCCAGTCGGGACAGATCATGCGTGCGGCAGGGCTGCTCAAAGAGAATCCGCGCCCGAGCCGCGAGCAGATCGTCGATTACATGAGCCCGAACATCTGCCGCTGCGGGACATACCTGCGGATCGTGCGCGCGATCGAACGCGCCTCGAAGGAGGTCTAACATGGAAAAATCTACGACACGTCCCACTTCGCAGGACGCTACCCCGTCCAGGCGGCTTGCGCCGCTACATGAAGAATTCGATCGCGAGTTCCAGCCGAATCGGCGCCGGTTCATGGTCGGCGCGGCAGGATTGACGTTCGGAGTCGCGGCCGGTGTCCCTCAGCTGCTGGAGAGCGTCGAAGCGCACGCAGCGACGGCGAAGCAGGCGAAGGTGAACGCCTACGTGACGCTGACGACCGACGGTACCGTTTACATCATGTCGCCCGCTGCCGAGATGGGGCAGGGCTCGCTCACGTCTTTGCCGCGCATCATCGCGGACGAGATGGACGCGGACTGGAGCAAGGTCACGATCGTCGCAGCACCGCCGGATAACAAGCTGTATGGCAACCCGGCTTTCGGCGGTCTTCAGTACACGGCTGGCAGCGCCACGGTTACGGGCTACTTCACAGCGCTTCGACAATTCGGCGCGCAGGTGCGTTACGTTCTCATCGATAACGCTGCACGTCAGTGGAACGTACCGCTTCCCGAGCTCACCACGATTCCGGGCGTAGTGCTGCACGAGAAATCCGGTCGCAAGCTCACGTACGGCGAGATCGCCGCTTTCGCCCGGATTCCGGCCGAAGCGCCGCAAATCGCGCTGGAGCCGCTCGCGACGAAAGATTTCCGGCTCGTCGGCAAGGACGTCGGGCGTATCGACGTGCCGTCGAAAGTGAACGGTTCGTGCACTTACAGCATCGACGTGCAAGTGCCCGGCATGATTTACGGCGCGATTCTTCGCGAGCCGGTCGAAGGTGCTGCGCCCGAGAAAATCGACGACGCTGCGGCGCGCGCGATCGATGGCGTGATCGGCATCGTCCCGCTGAAGTATGGCGTCGGTGTGCTCGCCGATTCGCCGTGGACGGCATTCAAGGCGAAGAACGCGCTGAAAGTGACGTGGAGCCGCAAGGCAACCGGCTGGGGCTTCTCCACCGCGAAAGGTCTCGACCAGTTCGCAGCCGTCGCGCGCGATGCTTCGCTCAAAGGCGTCGCATGGGAAACGAAAGGCGATGTGCACGCCGCGATGAAACGCTCCACGGCGGTATTCGAAGGCGAGTACCGCGCCGATTACGCCTACCACGCACAGATGGAGCCGCTCAATTCCATCGCCGCCGTCAGCCCGTCGGGTGACAGCTGCGAAATCTGGGTCGGCACGCAAAGTCAGACGATCGCCGTCGATGCCGTCGCCGCTGCGCTCGGCATCCCGCAAAGCAAAGTGAAATACAACGGCTACCTCCTCGGTGGCGGTTTCGGCCGCCGGGGAAACCGCGACGTCGAGTTCATCGTCGACTCGGTGCTCATGTCGAAAGCCGCCGGCAAGCCCGTGAAAGTGATCTGGACACGCGAGGACGACGTGCACCACGGCCGTTTCCGGCCACTTTACGTGAACCGCATAACCGCCGGCGTGGACGCGAACGGACAATTGATCGCGTGGCACCACCGTGTGGTCTCGGACCGTGTGCTCTCGTTCATGGATCCGGTGCGGTGGAAGGTGATGAAAGGCCGCGACAACATCGCGATGCGCGGGACGGAGCTCCCGACCTACGACATCTCGGACCGGCTGGCGGACGGGCTGCAGCAGGATACGGGCATGCGCACGGCGCCGCTCCGCGCGATCGGCGTCGGCCAGAATGCGTTTGCGAACGAAGTGTTCATGGACGAAGTGGCGGCAAAACGCGGTGTGGATCCGATCGGCTTCCGGCTGCAGCACCTCGCGAAACAGCCGCGTGCGCGCGCAGTGATCGAAGAAGTCGCAAGAATGGCGGACTGGGGGAGGAAGCGCCCCGGCCGCGGGCTCGGCGTCGCATATCTCGATTATTCCGGGACGCAGCTCGCCGGTATCGCGGAAGTCTCCGTCGATCGCACAAGCGGCGCGATCAAAGTCCACAACTTCTGGTGCACGATCGATTGCGGCGTGCCGGTGCACCCGGACAACGTGCTTGCGCAGAGCGAAAGCTCGCTCGTGTACGGGCTCGGGCTGGCGCTGATGGAGCGCATCACGATCGCCGACGGCGTGGTGCAGCAGTCGAACTTCTACGATTACCACGTGCCCCGAATGAAGGATCTGCCACAGATCCATCTGAAGCTCATGCCCACGCGCAACCATCCGACCGGCGCGGGACAGATGACAACGCCGCTCGCCGCGCCGGCCATCTCGAACGCGGTGTATCAGCTGACGGGCGTACGGCTGCGGCAGCAGCCGATGCTGCCTGAACGCGTTCACATGGCGCTGAGCGAGGCGGAGACGCGCCCGGCATAAAAAAACTGTTTCGTCTCAACGGGAGGAACACTATGCAGACTTGCAGGACGCTTTTTGTACGCACCACGCGCGCGGCGGCCGTCGCTGCGATCGTCGTATCCACGCTCACCGGCTGCGAAACCCCGGGTCCGGGCGCGACGGGCGAGTACCGGCCCGAGGTTGCCGAAGGACGCAATATGCGCCTGCTCGGGTACAACGACCTCCAGGCGCGGTCCGCCTACCAGCCCGTGATACATCGCCAGGGGAACCGCCACATCGCTTACGTGGGTCATCACGGCGGTGTGAGACTCAATCCCCAGACGGGCCGCGAGGAGCAGAACGGCACGTCCATCATCGACGTCACGGACCCGGCAAAGCCGCGCTATCTCGTACACATCGAGGGCGATACGGGCCGCGGCGAAGCGGGCGGTGCGCAAATGGTGCGGATCTGCAACGGGGCGGAGCTGCCGAGAGGCGATCGCAGCAAGGTCTACATGCTGCGTTCTTACGGCAATTCGGCCCACGAAGTATGGGATGTGACGCAGCCCGAGAAACCGACCCGGGTGGTCGTGGTCGAGCAGAAGCTGCGCGGCACGCACAAGAACTGGTGGGAATGCGATACCGGCATCGCCTACCTCGTTTCCGGGCTGGCGGGATGGCCGTCCGACCGCATGACCCAGGTTTACGATCTCTCGAATCCGGCCAAGCCGGTCCTCATTCGCAACTGGGACGTGGCGGGTCAGGAGCCGGGCGCGAAAGGGAAAGCCCAGTTCAGGCTGCACGGGCCGATTTCGACAGGCCCGAAGCGCAATCGCGTTTATTTCGGCTATGGAACGGCGGCCGACGGCTTAGTTCAGATCGTCGACCGCGAGAAGCTCCTGAAGGGTGCCCCCGAGCCGACGGCGGCGAACCTGCGGGACGCGGTGATCGCTCAGTTCCCGACGCCGCCTTACATGGGCGCGCACACCACTCTCCCGGTGCTCGGCATACCGGTGCCGGGCCTGTCCAAGTACACGAAAGGTCCCCAGCACCGCGACGTGATCGTCGTCGTGAACGAATCGACGTCGAACGAGTGCAACGAGCCGCGGCAGGCTGTCTACATCGTCGATATCACGAACGAGCGCACCCCCCTCGGCATCGCCACGTTCGACGTGCCCGAGCAGCCGCATGGCTTCTGCACCAGAGGCGGCCGTTTCGGCGCACATGCGTCGAACGAATACCAGCATCCGGCCTACGACAAGCGCATCGTGTTCTTCTCGTGGTTCAACGCCGGCGTGCGCGCGGTGGATATACGCGATCCCTACAATCCCAGGGAGCTCGGGTATTACATCCCCGGGATGACGGACAAGACCGATCAGCGCTGCGTGAAGGACGCGTCCGGCATGCGCTGCAAGCGTGCCGTACAGACGAATAACGTCGAAGTGGACGATCGCGGCTACATCTATATCGTCGATCGCGCCGACACCGGCATGCATATACTCGAGCTGACGGGGTCGGCGCGCAGCGTGGCGAACTTCAAATGAAGCGGCGCGCGTAAAGATCGGCGGCGCCGGAGAGCCGCGGAACCGAAGCCGCGTTACAATCGCGGCATGCGAAAGTCATGGCGACGGCGCCGCACGTGCGACGTTGCGGTGCTGGTCGACGAGGAAGTGGGTGTGCGCGGCAGCACCGGCTGCTTCGTCCTCGATCCGGGCTCGATGGAAGCGTACGTGCTGCATGCGCTCAGGCGACAGCACACGAACGTCGTCGTGGTGCCGTTCGATCCGCACATTACGCCGACGATCGACGAGCTGCGCGAGCTTAAGCCCCGGCTCGTCTTCAATCTCACGGAATGGATCGGGGGCGATCGCCGGCTCGATGCCGCCATCGCCGCCATGCTGGAAATGATGCGCCTGCGCTACACCGGCGCAGATGCAAAAGGGATGCAGCTCGCGCGCGACAAGGTACTGGCGAAGAGAATCGTCGCCGAACTTGGCGTTGCCGTGGCGCCACATGCGGTCGTGAACGGCCGCCGCCCCGATGTCCGTTCGCTCGCCTTTCCCGTGATCGTCAAGCCCCAGTTCGGCGACGCTTCGGACGCGATTACGAACGGCGCGCTCGTGCACAGCGAGACTCAGCTGATGAAACGCGTGGCGGAGATACGCAGACGCAGCGACGAGCCGCTGCTTTGCGAGGAATTCGTCACCGGGCGCGATCTCTTCGTCGCGCTGCTCGGTAACGAACCCGAAGTGATGCCGCCGCTCGAGCTCGTCGTCGGCCGCCGCAGCGCCGGCGCCCCACGCCTCGCCACGTTCAAGGTGAAGAACGACCGGCAGTACCAGCGCAGATGGGGCATCCGCTACCGGCCGGCGCGGCTGCCTCCGGATCTGACTGATACGATCCGGGACGCCAGCCGCCGCATATTCCACGCGCTCAACCTGCGCGATTACGCGCGCATCGATTACCGGCTCACGCCCGAAGGACGGCTGGTTTTCCTGGAAGCCAACCCGAACCCGGATCTTACGAGACATACGTTCGGGCGCGATCTCTGCTTTGCCGGAGTTCCGTACCCGAAGCTCATCTCGAGCATCGTCGAATCGGCGCTAGCGCGGCCGTTGTGAGTCGAGCCTCCTCAGTTCCGCCACCGCACCTTCGTGCTCGATGAACGAGCTCGGGCAGCTTGCCCGCGCGTCGTTCAGCAACGGGGCCGCGGCGTCGCGCGCGCCGCGCAGAATGTGCCATTGCGCGATATAGAAATTCGCTTCGCACCGCTGGTCCCGCTGGCGCCTCACGTTGAGATCGGTGGCCGCTTTCTGCACCGCCTCGGGGTTGTTTACGCCGAGGAATAGCCCGATCACGGGCGCGGGCCATCGACCCGTTCCGGTCGTTCCGGCTTCCTGCGCGAGCGTTTTCTCTCCGGCGATGTCCGCACGCTTGCGCGCGAGAAAAAGCCACAGCGCGGTGTACATTCCGGGCTCGATCTGGTATGCGCGGGCGAAATCCGAAGCGGCGGACGTGAACTCGCCTGCATAAAACCGCACGCGGCCACGCCCGAAATACCCCGTGAGGGTCTGCGGCTCCAGCCGTATCACGGCTTCGTAATCGGCAAGCGCGTGCTTGTATTCGCCTTTGACCGTCCATTCGACGGCCCGGCCCACGTGTGCCTTCCAGTCCTTCGGCGCGAGCTGGAGCGCCGTGTCGTAGTCCGCGATCGCGAGATCGGCGTCGCCTTTTTCCGAGCGGGAGAGGGCGCGGTTGTAATAGGCCGACGCAAACTTCGGCTCGAGCTCGACCGCCACCGTGAAATCGGCGATCGCCCGATCGTGATTGCCCTGATTGGCCCATTCCGTTCCGCGGGCGTAATAAGCTTTCGCGAGATCGGGCCGCGTGAGGCTCCCGAACTCGATCAGCCGGGTGCAGGCCTTGATATGAGCTTCGGGACTCGCTGTTGTGCCACCGCACTGCGGCTCTTTATCGGCCGCGTGCGCGCGAGTCGCCGCGAGCGCAATCAGCAGGATCGCCGCAGCGCGCCACACCCGGCTCATCCGCGGGCGCCGGAAACCTGCGGGGAAGCCGGTTCCTTGTGCTGCGACTGCCACCACTGCCTGAGCCATCCGGCATTGCCGCCGAGCTCGATCAGCTCGAGGAGGCTTTCCGGGACCGGCGGATATTCCCGCTGGACGTCGCGTGTGTGATTGATGAAGTAACCGCTGCGGAAGTCGACTTCGAGCTCGTCCCCGGTGTCGCACATTTCCGTGACGTTTATGCAGTCCGTCATCACGCGCAAGCCGCATCCCACCGCGGCACGATAGGCCAGGAATGGCATGGATTCGCAGACGAGGCCCAGCCCGAGTGCCTGCATTGCGATGTAGCCGTTCATCTTGGGGCCCATGCCGAAGTTGCGTCCGGCGACGATGATGTCGCCCGGCTTGCACCGCTCGTGAAAGCCGGGATCCGTCTCTTCGAAAAGATGCGGGATGATGTCTTTCGGGTCGAAGTAGCGGCCCGCGATGATGGAGTTCGGGACGACGCCACCCGCATGCGGCACGTCGTGCCCGAGCTTGTAGCAACGGCCTTTGAGGCGCCACTGGAAATCCGTATTCATGTCACTTCCTCGTATTCAACATCTCGCGGGGATCTGTAATCTTGCCCGCAATCGCCGATGCCGTGACGGTTGCAGGGCTGCCGAGGTAAAGCTGCGCGTCTTTCGCGCCGAAGCGACCGACGTTGTTGTTGGCGGCGGTCGAGATGGACACTTCGCCCGAATGCACGGGACCGATCACCGCGTCGTTACACGGGCCGCATCCGGCCGGGAGCATGACCGCGCCGGCCTCGATGAAGACCTGGAGAAGGCCCTCGCGCGCCATGCGCTGCGTCGATGCCTCCGACCCGGGGGCCACGAACATGCGCACGTGGGGCGCGATGCGCTGGCCTTTCAGAAGCGCGGCGGCAGTCTCGAGGTCCGGATACATGCCCGAGCCGCACGAGCCGAGGAAGACGTGATCGATCTTCGTGCCTGCGGCTGTCGCGACGTCGACGGCATTGTGCACGCCGCCCGGGAGCGCCACCTGCGGCTCGAGCGTGCTCACGTCGAGGACGAGCTCGGCTTCATAGCGCGCATCGATATCCGGGTACACGGGTGTGAACGGACGCGTCGCGACCGCCCGCGCGTGCGCCAGTATCGCTTCGGAGGGCGGCAGAAAAACGCCGTACGCGCGCACTTCGGTCGGGCTCGAGCACAGCGCAGCGCGGCTCGCAAGGTCGAACTGATCCAGCTCGCCTGCATACTCGAGCACGCGATAGTCGAGGTCGGCGTCGAGCGTGCCGTTCGCGATGAGCGTTGCGAGACGGAATCCGACGTCGCGCGCGTGAACGCCGGGCCTCAGCTTGCCGCGTATCCACACGCGCACGCTTTTCGGCACCATCACCCAGTTCGTGCCGGTTGCGAGCACCCGGCTGATTTCGGTTCCCATGCGAAATCCGAAGGCGCCGATCGCACCGGCGTTCGTGCTGTGACGGTCGTTGTCGAAATAGAACATGCCCGGCAGCAGCATCCCGGATTCCATGGGAAAGATGTGACCGTGCCCGCCGCGGCCGACGTCGAAAAAATTCCTCACGCCCCAGTCACGTGCCGCTTTCCGGTTGAACGCGCCGCGCTCGGCCGCACGCGCGCTGCCGTAGATCACGTCGTGATCGGTGACCATCACGACTTTATCCGGGCCGGCGAGCTTACTGATGCCCAGTGCATCGAGCTCGCGCTTCGCGCCCATCACGACGCCATCGTGAATCATGATGAAGTCCGGGTCGGGATAAACGACGTCGCCCGGCTGCACGCTCGAGCGGCCGCTTTTCGCGGCGAGCGTCTTCTCAACTGCGGTGAGTGCCATTCCTGCCGATGTCTCAGTGGAGTGCCGATGCGAGGAACTCGCGCGGGTCCGTGATGGTTCCCGTCACCGCGGAGGCCGCAACGGTGGCCGGGCTGCCGAGGTATATGTCTGCGTCGCGCGCGCCGAAGCGCCCGGCGCCGTTCGCCGTCGCCGTGCAGATGGATACCTCACCGCTGTGAAGCAGCCCCATACGGCCGCTCGCGCATGGACCGCAACCGGCAGGCAGGACGAAAGCGCCGGCGTCCTGAAACACTTCGAGCAGGCCTTCGCGATGCAGTCGTCGCGTCGAATCCTCCGATCCAGGCACGACGAGGAGCCGCACGTTGGACGCGACACGCCGGCCTCTGAGTATGCTCGCAGCGACTTCGAGATCGTCGTACATACCGGAACCACACGAGCCTATGAACGCGTGGTCCACGCGCGTGCCTGCGACGCGCGAGAGGTCCGCCGCTTTGTAAGGGCCTCCCGGCAGTGCAACCTGAGGCTCCAGCCGGCTTACGTCGATGGAGAGCTCGGCTTCGTATTGGGCATCGGCATCGGGATACACCGGCACGAAAGAACGCGTCGCGCGCGCTCGCGCATAATCGAGGACTGCCTGCGATGGCGGAAAGAACACACCGATCGCGCGCATCTCGGTGGGCGTGCTGCACAACGCGATGCGCTCGGCAAGACTGAACTGCTCGATGTCTCCCGCGAATTCGAGCACGCGATAATCGATGTCGAGCTCGCGGCTCTTCACCAGCGCGGCGAGATGGAATCCGAGGTCCCGGCCGTAAACGCCCGGCTGCAAGCGTCCGCTTATCTTCACGCATATCGTTTTCGGCACGAGCGTCCAGTTGGTGCCCGTCGCGAGCACGCGGCTCATTTCCGCGCCCACGCGGATCGCCAGGGCACCGATGCCCCCGGCGTTCGTGCAATGACGGTCGTTGTCGAAATAAAACATGCCGGGAAGCAGCAATCCGCGCTCGGTGGGGAAAATGTGGCCGTGGCCGCCGCGGCCGGCGTCGTAGAACTGCTTCACGCCCCACGCGCTCGCCGCCCTGCGATTGAACGCGCCACGCGCGGCTGCGCGATCGTTGAGATATACGACGTCGTGATCGGTCACCATCATGATCCGGTTCGCATCGAAGACCCGGTCGATGCCGAGTGCATCGAGCTCTTCCTTCGCGCCCATGACGACGCCGTCGTGGATCATGACGAAGTCCGGGACGGGATAGACGATCTCGCCCGCATGCACTGCCGCAACGCCGCTTGCGCGCGAGAGAATTTTTTCTGCCGCCGTCATCCCCACATGGGGCTCCTGTCACCCGAGAGTCCGCCGAGTATCGTGACGCCGCGGCTCGCGTGTCAAGGGACATCCCGGGCGAGCGGAGCGTGCGTGCTATAGTCGATCGAGTCTTCACGAGGGAGGCGAGATTGCGTCACGCGCGGCTGCTTTTGACCACGTTCACCGGATTCGTTCTCGGCTCGTTCGCCGCGATGGCATTCGCCGCGGGCGGGTCGTGGAAACCCGACAAGCCGGTGGAGATCGTCGCGCCTTCAGGCCCTGGTGGCACGACCGACAGAACTGCGCGCGTGGTCGCTCGCATATTGACGCAGCACAAGCTCGTCGACGTGCCGGTGAATGTCATCAACAGGCCCGGCGGCAGCGGCACGATCGGCCTTACGTACCTCAACCAGCATCCGGGCGACGGTCACTATCTCATCATTGCAACGACCGGCTCCATCAGTAACCACATCATGGGGCTGATTCCCTACAACCACACCGCGTTCACGCCACTGGCGATGCTCTTCGAGGAATATCTCGCGGTGAACGTGCGCGCCGATTCCCCGATACGCAACGGGCGCGATCTGATCGATCGAGTGCGCAAGGATCCCGAGTCGGTCAGCTTCGGAATTTCGACGAGCGTCGGCGGTGCGAATCACACGACGCTGATGGTGGCGTTGCGCGCCGGCGGCGTTGATTTGAAGCGCGTGAAAACGGTCGTGTTTCCCGGCGGCGCGGCTTCAACCCTCGCGCTCCTCGGCGGCCACGTCGACGCGATCAACACCGCGCCGGGCAACATGGTCGCGCACGTGAGATCGGGGAAGCTCCGTCCGGTCGCGGTCTCGGCTCCACAACGCCTCGGTGGCGCGTTTGAAATGGTGCCGACCTGGAAGGAGCAGGGAGTGAACGCCGTTTCTTCGAGCTGGCGCGGGATCATGGGACCGCGCGGCATGACGCCCGAGCAGGTCGCTTACTGGGACCGCGTCTTCGCCGCGCTCGTCAAGACGGCGGACTGGAAGAAAGACCTCCAGGACAATTTCTGGGACGAAGGCTACGCTGACGCGAAAACCGCGCGCAAGCGGCTCGACGAGGAATACGCCGAGTACAAGGCAATCCTGACGGAGCTCGGGGCCGCGAAGTGACGCGCCCCGTGCGCTGTCAGCGCACGCGGTGCCGCGTCATCCTGACGAAAGTCAAGATCCATTCTTAACGCGATCCCGGATCAAGTCCGGGATGACGTGGCATCAGAGCACTTCGTTGATCAGGTAGAAAAGCTGCTCTTTCGTCCGCTGCCAGAGCCCCCGTTTGCGCCATTTCTCCAGCTTCAACTCCTCACACCCGGCGGCGTATTTCAGAAAAATCTGATCGAGCTGCTCGGCCAGCGTCTCGTCCTTGAACGCGAGCGTGATCTCGTCATTGATCTCGAAAGACCGATCGTCGAAATTGCTGGACCCGACGGCTGACCAGATACCGTCCACGGTCATCACTTTCTGATGCAGCAATGTGTTGGAGTACTCGAACAGGCGCACGCCGCACTTCATGAGCTTCTCGAAATTGCGGTGCGCCGCGTGCTGCACCATGGGATTGTCCGAGCCGCCCGTCGAGGGCATCAGCACCCGCACGTCGACACCGCGTTTCACCGCCTGCCCGAACGCGTCGATGGCCTCGGGCTCCGGCAGAAAATACGGGTTCTGGATCCAGATGCGTTTGCGTGCGATACAGATCACGGTGTGATGCAGGATTTTCACCGCCGGCGCGGAGCCTTCGGGCTTCGAGAACGCCGCGTGCGCCGTGATGTCACCGGCGCGCTCGGGTTCGGGAAATACATCGTTACCCACGAAAAGCTCGCCGGTCTCCGCGCCCCAGTTTTCGCTGAACACCGATTGCACCGTGTTGACGATAGGGCCGCGCACTCTCACGCTGATGTCGGCGAAGTGCTCGCCGTCCTGCGGATCGCCGAGCCAGTCGTCGACAATGCAGTGCCCGCCGACGAATGCCACGCGCCCATCGATCACGATGAGCTTGCGGTGATCCCGCTCGTTCATGACGCCGATGTTCCGGATGTGGCGGTGGTGGAACTTGACGACCTTGCAGCCCGCATCCTTCATCTGCCGTTCGGCGTCTTTTCCCATCTGTTTCGTGCCGGTGGCGTCGAGCAGCACGCGCACCTTCAGTCCGGCGCGAGCGCGCTCCGAAAGCGCGTCGGCGACGCGCGTGCCGAGCGTACCTTCCTTCCACAGAAACGTTTCGAAGTGCACTGTCTTCCTGGCCGAACGTATCTCCTGGATGAGGACGTCGAAGAACGCGCCGTTCTCGAAAAGCTCGACCGAATTGCCGTCCACCGGCGTAGCGAGCGCAAGACCGGCAAGCGACGGAATGAGCTTGTCGATCGGCGAGTCGCATTCGATATGCAGGTCGGGATCGCGGTGGCGCTTGATCGACCAGATGATGATGAGGAGAAGCACGACCAGCGCGACCAGCAGCGCCAGAGAAATGCTCGCGACTTGCGGATTGTCCATACCCATCGAGTCTTGCTCCATCGATCCACGTTGTCGCTGTACGCACGCCGAGGCGCCGTTCGCGGCAGGCTAAGCGGGTGACGCGGTGGATAGTGTTCGGTCTTGCCGCTACGCCGGCGCGAGCGTCCGTCGTGCCCGGCACTCTTCGATCTTCTCGCGAAGATGCGCGATGGCGTGGTCGATCTCGGCTTCGGTATTGAAGCGCCCCACGGTGATGCGGAGCGTGCTTGAGCCTTCAGCGCCGATCGCCTGCAGGACATGCGAGGGCATCGCGCTGCCTGACGAGCAGGCGGAGGTTGACGATACCGCGATGTCGCTGAGCGAGCTCACGAGGGCGTCGCAGTTTTCGACCGCGACGCTCAGGTTGAGATTGTTGGGGATGCGGCGCTCCATGTCGCCATTTATGCGCAGCTCGGGCAAGTCGCGCAGACCCGCCCAGAGTCGATCGCGCAGCGACCGGATGCGCGCAACTTCGCTCTGCATCTCTTCACGTGCGATGCGAAAACATTCGCCCATGCCGGCAATCTGATGCGTTGCAAGCGTGCCCGAGCGCAAGCCGCGCTCGTGGCCGCCGCCGTGCATTTGCGCTTCGAGCCGCACTCGGCGGTCGCGGCGTACGTACAGCGCTCCGATGCCTTTCGGCCCGTATGTCTTGTGCGCCGTGAGCGACATCAGATCCACGGGCACCCGCTGAAGATCGATCCCGACTTTGCCCGTAGCCTGCGCCGCGTCGACATGGAAAAGAACTCCGCGCTCGCGGCAGAGCGTGCCGAGCGCTTCGATATCCTGGATGACGCCGATCTCATTGTTCACCAGCATGATCGAAGCGACCGTCGTGTCGGGGCGCAGGGCCGCGGCGAAGCGCGCCGGGTCGAGCAATCCATTCGTCTCGGGCGCGAGGTAGGTGACTTCGAAGCCGTCGCGTTCGAGCTCCTTCATGGTATCGAGCACGGCCTTGTGCTCCGTCTGCAGCGTCACGAGATGTCGCCCTCGCTGCTGTAGCGCGTACGCCGCGCCTTTGATCGCGAGGTTATTGGACTCGGTTGCGCCGGAGGTCCAGACGACCTCGCGCTCGTCCGCGCCGATAAGGCGCGCCACTTCGACGCGCGCTTCTTCCACCGCGCGCAAAGCGGCGCGACCGAACTCGTGCGTGGTGCTCGCCGGATTGCCGAAATGCTGCGTGAGATACGGCAGCATCCTCTCGACGACGCGCGGATCGAGCGGCGTCGTCGCCGAGTTGTCCAGATAAATCGGCAGTTTCAGGCTTGTCACTCGTCACCCCTCGGCTAATGCTTCTGCTGTTCCTGCGTGAGCGCGGCGATCACGCGCTGGCGCTTCTCTTCCACGTCTTTCGCGAAGCCGGGATAGCGCTGTTCGACGAAGCCGGTCGCAAGCCCGAGCTTGAGCAGCGCCACCGCAAACGTCGCGGCGAGATCGTCCAGATCGGGACTCACCTTCGAGAGCTGGATCGCTTCGATCGTCTCGTCGAACAGCTGCTGCATCGCATCGTTCAACTCGTCGTCGAACAGCTTGGAAGTCGTGGAATTGTCAGCCATGGCGAATTCTAGCCGCACTGCCGCCGGCCGCAAAAAACAAACGGCACGCGACAGGCGTGCCGTTCGTCCGGAAAAGCCGGGACATCACATCGGGTAGAGCGTTCCGCCCTCGAGACGCACGCGGTCGCCCACGCGGAGGTTGTCGACCGAGTCTTTCCTGACCGTCTGGTAGCTTCCGTCGTCCATGCGCACGCGGACGAGGTAGTCGGCCGACTGATTGCCGCGTACGCGCTGCTCGACCTGGTGGCCGACCACGCCGCCGATCACTGCGCCGCCGACGGTGGCAGCCGCGCGCCCGGTACCGTGCCCCACCTGGTTGCCGAGCACGCCCCCGGCGACGGCACCCCCGATCGCCCCGATGCCCGGCCCTTCTCTGCGGTCTCCGGCTACCGTCTCGATCGATTCGACATAGCCATAACGGGCGAGCTCCTGCGCCGGGTAGCCGGGATACGTCGGATACGTCGGGGACGTCGTCCGATAGGGATCGTTGGATGTCGCACAGCTGGCGAGTCCGATCGCCGCCGCCGCGACGAGAATGCAAGTCTTGTTCGTGAAGCTCATCCTGTTCTCCTTGGAAGGTAAGGCGATTAAATGCGAGTCTGTAGCTTGCGGCTCAGGCCCGGTCCGTACAGGCGCATGCTGCGGTCTCCAACAGTCGTCCCAACGCCGGAGCCATGCGGCATGTCAGCGGGATTTCGTGCCTCCCGCCCGACGACCACCGCACCGGGCACGGCGGGTCCTGCACCGGCTGCCGGCGCAACGGTCTGGGGCGTCTTCTGCGACACGTCACAGGCTCCGATCAGGGCCACACCAAGGGCCAGAGCTGCGATAACCGGTGATGCCATAAGCCGACTCCTCGCGTGTACACTGCGACTGCTGCAAAGCCCATTCCCGAGGAGGTGGGTTGCGGAAGCGGGATGGCACGCGGCGTGCAACTGCAACGCCGGCCACACGGATATGTGGCTCAACAGGAAGGAGAATCGCCATGACAGTTCGAACGTTCGCACTGATCGCAGGCATCATCTATCTGGCGGCGGGTGTATTGGGCTTTATTCCTCAACTATTGTCACCACCACCGGCTGATGCACCGCCGCTCGGCATCACGGCGTTCTATGGCTACCTGCTGGGGTTGTTCCCCGTGAACTTGATGCACAACCTCGTGCACCTGGCGATCGGGGCCTGGGGCATCGCGGCTTCGCGCGCGGCCGGCGCTGCGCGCGTGTATGCAAAATCGCTCGCGGTGATCTACGGCATTCTCACGATCATGGGGCTCATCCCCGGCCTGAACACGCTTTTCGGGCTCGCTCCGCTACATGGCCATGACGTCTGGCTGCATGCGGGCACCGCGCTCATAGCCGCGTACTTCGGCTGGGTTGCGCGCGCCACCACAGTGGGTGACACCCGGACGGCTTAGAGCTGATTGATGGGACGGCGGCCAGGGCTGGAATGCCTTGGCCGCCGGGCAGGGAGGGTTTCTAGATCTGGCGCAGTATCTCCGCGCCCCGGGCGAGCGTCGCCTCGGATTTCGCGAAACAGAACCGCAGGACCTTGTGCTGCGGCGGCTCGCGATAGAACACGGACACCGGAATGGACGCGACGCCACGCTCGCGCGTGAGACGCACGGCGAGATCGGTGTCCCGCTCGCCGCTCACCGCGTCGTAACAGAGGTTCTGAAAGAATGTGCCACGGGAGGGCAGCGGCCGGAACCGCGAGCCTTCGAGCGCCGAGAGAAAGAAATCGCGCTTCTTCTGGTAGAAGGCGGCGAGGCCGAGGTAGGCGTCCTTGTCCTTCATATGCTCCGCGAACGCGTATTGAAGCGGGCTGTTCGTGACGAATGCGTTGAACTGGTGCACTTTGCGGAACTCCGCCATGAGCTCGCGCGGCGCCAGCACGTAGCCCATTTTCCAGCCGGTCACGTGATACGTCTTTCCGAACGAGGAGACCAGAAAGCTGCGTTCCGCGAGCCGCGGAAATCGCGCGACGCTCTGGTGCGCGTGCCCGTCGAAGACGATGTGCTCGTAAACCTCGTCGCTCACCACGACGATGTCGGTCTGGGCGAGCATGCTTTCCAGTGTCCGCAGATCCTCCGCAGAGAAGACGCTCGCCGTCGGATTGTTCGGCGTATTGATGATGATCATCCGGGTGCGCGGTGTGATCGCCTGCTGAACCGCGTCCCACGGAATGGCGTAATCCGGATACGTGAGCTGCACGTATACCGGGGTGCCGCCGTTCACTTCCACCCCCGGCGCGTAGCTGTCGTAAGCGGGTTCGAAGAGGATCACTTCGTCGCCGGGCCGCACGAGTGCCGCGATCGCGGTATAGATGCCGTAGGTCGCGCCGGGAACGATCGTGATCTCGTGCTCGACGTCGTAACGCGCGCCGTAGAGCGCTTCGACTTTTTCTGCGATCGCCTCGCGGAGCACCGGCACGCCCGCCATCGGAGGGTACTGGTTCAAGCCGGCGCCGATGTACTTGGTTACCAGCGCCCGAAGCTCAGGGGCACAGTCGAAATCGGGGAAGCCCTGGGAGAGATTGATCGCGTTGTGCTCTGCCGCGAGGCGCGACATGACGGTGAAGATCGTCGTGCCGACGTGCGGGAGCTTCGATTGGATGGTGCCGGAGTAGTGGGGCATGCGCCCGGATTTTAACCGGCCGCGTGCCCGATGTTTACGGGCGCAGTGCCCGTGCGGCTAGCGGGCGGCGGTGCGGCTGGTATCGCCGCGACGGGCGAGGTGCGTGAAGTCGTCGGCGTACGTCTCGATGCGGCGTAAGGCGACCTTCCGCTGGTCGGTGGTGAGCATCCGGTCCGCCGCCACGAAAAGCTCTGCGCGCTTCTGCCACGCGAGGTCGAGCTGTTTCTGATAGTCGGCGCTGCGGCCGCGCTCCCAGTTCGCCATGTAGTCCGCCACCCGCGCGGTGAAGCGTTGCGGATCTTCCTGGCGGTGCGACAGGAGCTCGAGGAATGCCTTCTGACGGCGAAGGCGCTCGGCGTAGCGTTCCCGCTCGAGCTGCGGCAGCTCGCGCGCAAGCGCGGCGATCCGTTGCTCCTGCTCACCGTTGAGCGGCGCGAGCCATTCCTGGATGTGTTTGATGAGACGCTTCGCTTCGGCTTCCTGGCGTTCCTCGAGCGTGCCGTTCACTTTACGTTCGCGGAGGTACTTGCGGTTTTCCTTGTCCCATTTGCGCTGCAGATGTTCGATCTGAGCGGGCGTTACGGTGGCAAGCAATGCAGCGGCGTCCGGCGCTGCCTTGCGCGCGAGTGCACGAATGCGCGTTTTGATGCCGTCGGAAAACCACAGAACATCTTCGCGTGAAAGTCCCGCCTGCATGCGGCCATGCGCAGTGCGCATGAACTGCGCATACTCGGGCAGCTGCTCGTAGCGGTGCCACGAATAAAGTCGCTCGAAACGCTTGTTGAACTCGTCTTTCTGCGTGCCGTCGAGGCCGAAATATTCGTCGACCGTCCATGCCGCGAGCGTATCCGCCTGGTTGTAGGCGAAGCGCGTGAACGTGCAGGAAACAAGCAGCGCCGCGAGGGCTGCGACCAGAATGACTCTGGACCGTGTGGCGCGCAAAGCTGCCAGCATCGACCGATACCTCCGTGGACACCTTACAGTGACCTAGAGGCAAAGCGGGGGCCCAAAAGTTCCGTGCTTCGCTTGGATTTGCACGGTTCAAGCGGCTGTCCTGACGTGCGCCGCCCCCGTTCGTCTCCTCCCGGCGACTATTTAACCCTATACGAGGCGGTTGAACCAGAGGAGCGAGAGCGTCCCTGCCGCAAGCGAGAGCAGAGCGGCAGCGGCAGTCACGAGTGCGGTGATCTCGGTCTGTTTTTTTTCCATGGTGAACTTCGCGTTGAGCGTCTCGTAGACCTTCTTCAGCTCGGACGCGCTCGAGGCGGAGAAATACTCCCCGCGGGTGACATCCGCGATCGCCCGCAGCGTTTCTTCGTCGAAGCGCATATACACCGACCAGCCTTCGAAGTTCGCCATGCCGCCCTGCGCGTTTCCGAGGCCGACGGTGAATACTCGCACACCGCGGTCTGCTGCCATCTTCGCAGCATCGAGCGGATCGGGTCCCGTGGTGCGGCGGCCGTCGCTCAGCAATATGATTGCGGCCGACCGATACGATCCCGGGGCCACGGGGATGAATTCTTTCTCCTCGGCTTTCTTCGGTTGGTCGATCGCGATTCCGCGCTTCGTGTCGCGCGCGCTGCCGCTGCCGAAGATCATCGTTTCGAGATCGATGCCGGCGTCGGGGAAGATCGTCGAAAGCGAGACGATAATCCCGCTGCCGATCGCGGTGTGACGCTGAAGCTCGAGACGATCGATGGCCGCGAGCAGATCGTCGCGATTGTGGGTCGGAGATTGCACGAGCAGGGCGGTGCCGGCGAACGACACGATGCCGAGGCGTACGTCGGCCGGCTGCTGCTGTATGAACGTTTTTGCCGCTTCCTGTGCCGCCGCCAGGCGGTTCGGCTCCACATCCGTCGCTCGCATGCTGAGCGAGACGTCGATTGCCATGATGATCGTGCGCTGCTCGGAAGGCAGTGTGATCACCGCCGTCGGGCGCGCGACGGCGAGCAGC